>RCNE010001793.1_pt1 | contig 19979 bp, 17 predicted proteins | sample 2041361 | NCBI WGS metagenome assembly RCNE01 (sample SAMN09708229, study PRJNA481090) | Marine sediment metagenome, whole genome shotgun sequencing project.
CCTGCTATAATGTCTAGCGCAGAAGCGATAGATTCTTATTGGTTTGGAACCGTCAGAGCAATTCATTTTATAACCGCCTATGTCTTTTTATTCAACCTTATTGTTCGTGTATATTGGTCATTTATGGGTAATTATTATTCAAATTGGCGTGCTTATATTCCTTTTTCAAAAAAAGCATGGCATAATATCAAGCATGTTTTAAAAGTGGATATATTATTGCGTAATGAGGAGAAAGAAGTGCTAAAAAATGTAAGTGTAGGACATAATTATGTAGCTTCATTATCATATGTTGGATTGTTTTTTCTTGCCTTAGCACAGATTTTTACAGGCTTTGGCCTGTACGCCGCCACTTCAGGATGGTGGTTACCTAAACTGTTTGCCTGGGTTCCAGAATTTTTGGGTGGTGATGCTCCAACCCGTTTAATTCATCATATCGCAACGTGGTTATTTATAATATTTATATTGATACATGTATATCTGGTTTTCTACCATGATTGGTTGGAAGGAAGAGGTGAATCTTCTTCTATGATAAGCGGATATAAATTTGTACGTAAAGAACGCATGGACAATGATGACCAAATTTAAAGATCTAAATCCCTCACCCATAGCTGTTAGCAGTGATTCTTTTTTCTTTGAAAAGGATAAGTCTAATTGTGTCCTGCTGATGGGAGTAGGTAACTATCTTATGGGAGATGAAGGAATAGGCGTTCATGTAATTCAGGAAATGGCAAAAATGGAATTACCTCAAAACTTAGATATACTAGACGGAGGAACCGGAGGTTTACTACTCTTAAGTTGTTTTGAAGCGTATCCTGCCATAATTTTTATCGATGCTACAATGGATGGAAAAGAAGAGGGAACAATAAGCATTATAAAACCCAGGTTCGCTGCCGACTTTCCTAAGGCCTTGAGCGTTCATGATGTAGGACTCAAGGACATGATCGAATCGGTATATTTAATGGATAACATACCCGAAATTCATTTGATTACAATATCAATTAAAGAAATAAAACCCATGACAATAGATTTATCAAAATTGGTAAGAAAATCTATTCCGAAGGTAATTGAATGCACATTTGGAATAGTTGAAACCCTAAAAAGGGGAAATGTAAATTATTGAATTAATAAAATAAATCTGTTTTAGGGCTTTTTTTCTTCGAGATTAGCAACGACACTTTGATCAAAAAAGGTAATTGCTTTTGACAAATTACTACTTGCCATTTCTGTTAGGCCAATTTGCAAGTCAAAATGTTGGCCAGAAATCCCTAGGATATAGGCTTGAGGTTGAGTATTATATAATTTCTTGGAAATGTATAGCACAGTTTCTGGAGCTAATTGATGTGTAGTAAATCCCTGATCTGATTTTGGATGGCATTCTTTTAAAACATAGCCTTTATCAAATTGGTCTTTATGAGCATCTACAAAATATACAGTCTTATACGTTGAAATTAATTCAGCATCTTCGATTTGAAGCTGATACCTATATTCTATATCAAAATGGGAAGGCAGTTTTGACTTTATTTCATCCAAAAATGCCCACCCTAAACCATCGTCTTTGCGACCAGAATTACCTATTCCAATAATGATATTTTTATTATCGTAATTTTTCATCTACAATATTTCCGTATTGATCATATATTACTAATTCTAAAGGCATTTGCCCTAAAGCATGAGTAGCACAACTTAAACAAGGATCATAAGCTCTAATAGCAACCTCAATTTGATTCATCATGCCTTCCGTAATCTTAGGTTGTCCGCTTATCACATTATTAGCGACCCATCGAACTGCTTGGTTCATAGGTTCATTGTTATGAGTGGTTGAAACAATTAAATTACAACGAGTAATTCTATCCTTTTCATCCACTTCATAATGATGAATTAATGTTCCTCTCGGGGCTTCGATGATACCCACACCTTCTTTTCTTCGTGTTCCTTTTCTAATGAGGTCATTGCTTAAAATATCATCATCTTCTAAGATGGTTTTCATCATTTCAGCACAATACAAAATTTCAATTAAACGTGCCCAATGCGTGTGCATGGTCATATTATTTGTTTTTCCGTTTGTCGCTGCTTTAAACGCTAACCATTCTTTTTCAGCTAAAGGGGTTTCAATTCCTTCACAGACATTTAAACGCGCTAGTGGTCCAACTCGATTCCAACCTTTTTCTCTACCTAAATGTTTTAGATAAGGGAATTTTAAGTAACTCCATTTCTCTACACTTTCATAAAAATGCTCGTTATAATCATCATTAGCAACATCATCTAGAGTGATATTTCCTTCGGAATCAATAGCTCTTAAGTTACCGTCGTATAATTCTAAGAAACCATTTTCCTTGTTCACTAATCCTAGATGACCTGAAGGATACGCAGCAAAAGTGTCTAAAAATTCTTTGTTCTTTTCATGGTATTCTTTAATGAAATCAATAATTTCAACAGACCATTTGATCATGGTATCTACTGAAGGAATATCTTTATCGTCAAGGAAATAATTTATCTCTTTCGCATTGATTCTTTTATGTACCCCACCTGGAATAGTAGATATACCATGAATTCGTTTTCCAGCAACTAATTTGATGATTTCCTGACCAAACTTTCGCATAAGAATACCTTTCTTAGCTAACTTTGGATATTCCATTGCTACACCTACTACATTTCTTTTTAATGGATCTGCATCATGACCAAATAATAAATCTGGAGATGCTAAATAGAAAAAGTGAAGTGCATGCGATTGGAATACTTGTCCGAAGTGCATTAACTTTCTAATCTTTTGAGCTGGAAGCGATAAGTCTTCAGGATTTATACCCACAATTTGATCAATTGCTTTTGCAGCTGCTAAATGATGACTAACTGGGCAGATACCACAAAGGCGTTGCACCATTACAGGAGCTTCCCAGTAAGGATGCCCTTGTATAAAACGTTCAAACCCTCTAAATTCTACAATATGAAAGAAGGCATCTTTTACCTTATTATTATCATCTAAGTGAACGGTTACTTTACCGTGACCCTCAACTCTTGTTACGGGATCTATTACTAATTTTTGTGCCATTTTTTAAATAATAAAAGGTTAGTCATATTTAAATTCATTGTGAGTAATAGAAAATTCTTCATCTAAAAGAATATTCTTAACTACTTTCCAAATATGTTGTGCATTAGGAGGACATCCAGGTATGTAATAATCAATTTTTACGATTTCATTACATGGATACACATTGTTTAAGAGCTTAGGAAGATCTTCATGCCCTGGAATGATATCGGCTCCCATTTCACTAGTAATTCCATTTAAGTAAGATTCTTCTAGACATTCTTTTAAAGGAACAAAATTACGCATGGCTGGAATACCTCCCATAATAGCGCATTCTCCAAATCCAATTAGGATATCACATTTTTTTCTAAACTCTCTTAAAACATGTACATTTTCAGTATTCGCACATCCTCCTTCAATTAATCCAACATGACAACGTTTGCTAAATTTCTTGATATCTGTAAGAGGAGATTTATTGAATTCTACGATGTCTAAAATTTCTAATAAATCGGTGTCGATATCTAATAAAGACATATGACAACCAAAACATCCAGCTAGAGAAGTAGTCGCTACAATAAACTTTTCTTGCTCTCCTTTCAGTACTTTTTTATCCTTTACAATTGGTAAAATATCTTTTCCTAATAGGTCATATTTACGTTCACCAAAGGGTTGTTCGTGAATCATTCCTTTAACAAGAATAGCGCCTACAGGGCATAATGTCATTGCTCGTAATGCTTCAGATTCACTTAATTTTTCTTCTTCAGCATAATCAATTTGAACACGTGTTTTAACACCTCTATGTACGAATGAAAATACATCTTTACCATCTTTAGTTTTAACTTCCTCTACACATCGTTTACATAAAATGCAACGATTCGATTCCATAATCATTCTTTTAGGAGTAAAATCAACCATTTTATCTGTGAAAACATGAGGATAACGAGTCACAGTTAAACCCATGTCATAGCCTAAATTTTGCATATCACAATTCCCGCTTTTTTCACAGCTAGGGCAAAAATGATTTCCTTCAGCATACAACATTTCAATAATAGCTTTTCTGTTGTCGAGTAATTCAGGTGTGTTTACCTCAACATCCATTCCTTCGGAAACTTTTGCACTACAACTTGTTGTATGTCTACCATTGAGTTTTACGGTACAAATTCGACAAGTACCTAGCGTTGGATTAATATTTCTGAAATAGCATAAAGTTGGAATATAAAAACCATTCTCTTTTGCAACATCCACTAAGTTTTTCCCTTCTTCTGCTTGAATATTTTTTCCGTCAATTTTTATATTTACTAACTTATTCATAGTCTGAAGATATTTCATTAATAATTTGATCATATTCTTTTACAGCATCTTCTAAATTAAATGATGCATTAAAATCTGTGTTTTCCAATAAGCTTCTTTCAAAAACTTCAGGGAACTTATGCATCGCGTCATTTAACAAATTAGAAGACATTTGACCTAAACCACATCTGCTGGTTGTTTTAATAATATGACTCCAACTTTTAATGTCATCTGCATCTTTTTTTTCTGCATGACCTAAAATCATTTTGTTTATTTTTTTACCAAGAAGAAAATTTCCAGTCCTACAAGGGACGCATAACCCACAAGATTCTGCAACAAAAAACTCACAAACATTTTTAATTATATCTAGTATATCTCTTCCTTTTTTAAAGGTCATAAAAGAGCCTCCACTTCTAACACCTACCGCTGCCATTTTGTATTTATAATCTATAGGGTTATTAGGATCAAATTTAACATCTATTAAAAGTAGATTTTCTCCAGAAATTTCTCTATCAAAATCATGTTGAGATAAACATTCTCCAGAAAATCCATTAAATAGCACAAAATGAGGGTCTTCAGCTTCAATCAAGTTTAAAAAATCTTGAACTTTCATACCCCATTCAATTTCATATATTCCAGGCTTTTTGCAATCCCCAGATACACTTATTAATTTGGTGCCTCTTGTTTTTTCTGTTCCTAATTCTAGCCATTTATCAACTCCCATTTCTAGGATACCTGGTACAGCACTTAATGTTTCTACATTATTAACAAGAGTTGGTTTTCCATTGAACCCTTTTTCAACAGGAAATATTACTTTATTACCAGGTTCTCCTCTTTTGCCTTCCATTGAATGTATTAAGGCAGTTTCTTCACCACAGATGTAAGCTCCTGCACCTAAGTGAATATAAATATCAAATTCAAAAGGCTCTTTAGCTTCAATATTTTTACCCAAATATCCTTGTGATCTATAAGAGTCTAATAATTTTTCAAGATTGTTTTTCAAATATCTATATTCTGCTCTCAGGTAGATAGCTCCTTTTGATGCCCCTACAGCATAGGCTGCCAAAATCATCCCCTCAATCATAAGTTCAGGATTTTCCTCCATTAGAACGCGATCTTTAAAAGTGCCAGGTTCACCTTCATCTGCATTACAGATTACATATTTTATTTCAGCTGAATTTTTACTACATAATTCCCATTTAAAACCTGTTGGAAAAAAAGCTCCACCTCGACCAGCTAATTTTGATTTTTTTACGATTTCTATAATATCATTTGGTGTATGATGCTTTAATTTTTCCAGTGAAGAAAAAGCGTTGTAAGGTTTTAAAAAAACTGTCTTGTCTTTTCCTGGTGTATATTGAATTATACTTTTGGGAGTATCACATATGTCCTTAGGTTTTTTACCATTTCTAAGATCTAAAATGATTTTTTTAATTTTTTTAGGAGTAAGACTAATAAATGGTTTGAAATTAATTAAACAAGCAGGTTCTTGATCACTTAAACCTATACAGGCTGTTTGAAACAATCCAAACATCTTGTCTTTAGTAACGTTACCCATACTAACTCCAATTTCTTTTTCAAAAGCCTTTTTTATCGACTCAAAACCAGCATGTTTAGAGATAATTGAATCATTGAGGTAGATGGTGTATTTGCCTGCATGTGTTCTATGATAAAAATGATAAAATGTAAGCACCCCTTCAACTTCCATCCTTGACAAACCAAATTCGCTTGCTATTTTAGTAATATCATCGTGTTCAATACAGCTTTTTTTAGCTTGAATTTTCCAAAGAACACTCATTAATTTACTACGATCAATGTGTTGATTAATTTCCATAATAAATAATATTTAAATCCTTAAAACAAAGACTTTACAGGATAATTGTAGTTATTTTTCACAACTTTATTTTCAAGTAATCTGTTTATATACCTGTTTTTATGCTACTTCTTAAAGTTATTATAGAAAATGATATTAAAATATGATATATCTCATTTTACCAACGCCCTTTTTTAAGGACATTTAAAACCTATATAAGTGTAATGAGTTTATAAACAATTAATTTTTGAAAACTTTTCATATAGTCATAAAAGGTATTGTACAAGGAGTAGGTTTCCGCCCCTTTGTATATAAACTTGCGAGAAGTTTACATATTTGTGGGTGGATTCATAATTCTGGAAATGGAGTTCATATTCATATCAATTCAGATGAAAATATGTCCTTGCATTTTGTCAAAGAAATAAAGAGTAAATCACCAAAACTTTCAGTTATTACAAGTATTAAAGTTCGTGAAGTGCCTTTTATTTCTTATTCGAGTTTTGAAATTAAAGAAAGTTCAAGCCAGAAAACTCCTTCTTTATTAATTACACCAGATTTCGGGATGTGTGAAGATTGCAAGAATGAATTGTTTTCAGAACAAAATAACCGATATCAATACCCATTTATTACCTGTACAAATTGTGGTCCTCGCTATTCAATCATAAAATCACTACCCTACGATAGAGAGACAACAACAATGGATTCTTTTTGTATGTGTAACACTTGTAAAAATGAATACCATAATCCTTTAAATAGAAGATATTATTCACAAACAAATTCTTGTCCGAAATGTCACATTGAACTTTCTTATTTCGAAAATGGAAAACTTCAAGATAATTTCACAGATTTAAAATATATAATTAACCAATGGAGGCAGGGTAAGATTATTTCAATTAAAGGAATTGGAGGCTATTTAATTACCTGTGATGCTACCAATAAAGAAGCAATATCTAGACTTAGAGCTTTAAAAAACAGGCCTACAAAACCCTTTGCTCTCATGTATCCTGATATAGCTACATTAGATTTAGATACTGAATTATCTATGCTTGAAAAATCTGATTTAGAAAGTGCATCAGCCCCTATTGTAATATTAAATGTTAGAAATGAATATAAAACTCCTTTAGCACTCAAAGAAATTGCTCCAAATCTTGACTATTTAGGGGTTATGTTGCCTTACACACCGTTATATAAGCTTCTTTTGTCAATTTTCAAAAAGCCTATTGTCGCTACTAGTGGTAACTTGAGTAATTCTTCAATAATTTACAATGATTCAATTGCTATAAATGAACTGGCTGCACTTTCAGACGGAATCTTATTAAATAATAGAGCTATTGTGATACCTCAAGATGATAGTGTTGTAAAATTTTCAAAAAGAAACCATCAAAAAATAATTATAAGAAGATCAAGAGGATTAGGTCCAACCTATATTAATAAGAAGATTAAGGTGGATTCAAAATCAGTTTTATCGATGGGAGCAATGCTGAAAAGTACTTTTACACTGCTAAATAAAAAGAATATTTATATAAGTCAATATCTTGGAAATACAGAACATTATGAGGCTGAAGTAAATTTTAAGAATACCCTATCTCATTTTAAGTCATTATTTCAACCAAAAATTGATAAAATACTAGTTGATAAACATCCTAATTATTTTTCTACTCGCTATGGAAAAGAATTAGCTGTAGCTTATCAAATCCCTTGTATAGAAATACAGCATCATAAAGCTCATTTTTTAGCAGCGTTAGGAGAAAATGATTTAATGGATTCTTCTGAAAAAATTCTTGGTGTTATTTGGGATGGAACTGGGTTTGGAGATGATGGAAATATATGGGGAGGTGAATTTTTTACCTATGATAATAAGCTAGTAAAACGAGAAGCTCATTTCGATGAATTTGAATTTATTTTAGGAGATAAAATGCCAAAAGAACCAAGAATATCATTATTGTCTTTAGCAAATGATTGTTGTGATGAAAGTTTCTATAAAAATAAATTTACGAGTACTGAATTGAAAATTTATAAAAAATTACTTCAAAAAAAAGGCAATTTAAAAAGCACAAGTATAGGCCGTTTATTTGATGGAGTAGCATCTTTATTATTAGAAATAGATACTCAAAGTTTTGAAGGTGAAGCAGCAATGCAGTTAGAGAATTTAGCTTTAAAATATTTTAAAGGCCGAGAATTTTCAAAAAAGGATAGTTATTTAAAAGGAGATCAAATACCTTCAAATTTCAGACAGTTTTTATTGAAACAAATAACCTTAGAATTTTCAAAAGGTATAAGTAAAGAGGAAATTGCAGGAAAGTTTCATTTAACATTAATTCATTATATTGACTTAATTGCTAATGATTTAAATATTCGAAAAGTTGCTTTTAGTGGAGGAGTTTTTCAAAATCAATGTTTAATAGATATTCTTTATTTCTGGATGGAAGAAGAATATGAATTGTATTTCCATAAAGAATTATCTCCAAACGATGAATGTATTTCTTTTGGTCAATTAATGTATTATTTAAAAGACAAATACTCATGAAATATCTTTCAGAATATAGAGACCCAGTTTTAGCAAAACAAATTCTAGAAGAAATTTCTAGAACTGTTACAAAACCATGGAAAATCATGGAAGTTTGTGGAGGCCAAACACATTCTTTAGTTAAAAACGGAATATTAAATGTTTTACCTAAAGAAATTACTATGGTTCATGGACCTGGCTGTCCGGTTTGTGTAACTCCACTACATTTAATTGATAAGGCAATTCACCTTGCAGAAAAAAAAGCTGTTATTCTTTGCAGTTATGGTGATATGCTTCGAGTACCTGGCTCCAAAAAAAGTCTATTAGAAGCGAAAGCTCAAGGAGCCGATATACGGATTTTATATTCACCTCTAGAAGCAGTCAATATCGCCAAAGACAATCCAAATAAGGAAGTTGTATTTTTTGCTGTGGGCTTTGAAACGACCGCACCTGCAAATGCATTGTCAGTATTACATGCTCATAAACTGGATTTAACAAATTACGCCATTTTATCATCTCACGTACTAGTGCCTCCAGCAATTGAAGCGATTATGAGTGATGAAGAAACTTTAATTGATGGTTTTTTAGCAGCAGGGCATGTATGCGCTATTATGGGGATAAAAGAATATTATCCAATAGCAGATAAATATAAAATTCCAATTGTGGTTACCGGGTTTGAACCATTAGATATTTTACAAGGAATTTTAATGACGGTAAAACAGTTAGAAGAAGGAAGATTTGAGGTTGAAAATCAATACGTAAGAGTAGTAAAAGAATCGGGCAATAAAAACGCTAAAGAAGTCATTAATAAAGTGTTTAAAGTACAGGATCAATTTTGGAGAGGGATTGATGTTATTCCGAACAGTGGTTGGGGGATAAAAGATGCCTTTAAAGATTTTGATGCAGAATATAAATTTCCACTAGATTTAGTCGTAGCTGAAGAAAATAAAGAATGCATCGCTGGATCAATTATGAAAGGCTTAAAAAAACCCATTGAATGTAAACATTTTGGCAAAAAATGCAATCCTCAAAATCCTTTAGGGGCTCCAATGGTAAGCTCAGAAGGGGCTTGTGCTGCGTACTATAATTTCGCTGGGGTTTAAATAATTAAAGATAATACGATGAACAAAAAAATAAAAATGCAATTGCAATGTCCGATGCCAAAATTTGATTTCGATTTTATCACTTTAGGACATGGAAGTGGTGGTTTGTTAACGAATCAATTACTTGATAGTGGTGTTTTTGAAGTATTAAGTAATGAAAAACTTGATAAAAGACATGATGGAGCATTTTTAAACCTAACAGGTAAAGTTGCATTTTCAACAGATAGTTTTGTGATTTCTCCTATATTTTTTCCTGGAGGAAATATTGGCGAATTGGCAGTAAATGGAACTGTTAACGATGTTGCCATGTGTGGGGCAATTCCTAAATATTTATCTTTAAGTTTTATTCTAGAAGAAGGATTACCAATGAAAGATTTTTGGAAAATCTTAGTTTCTATAAAAAATGCTTGTGATAATGCAGGGGTTGAAGTCGTTACTGGAGATACTAAAGTAGTAGATAAAGGGAAAGGGGATAAAATATTTATTAATACAACGGGAATTGGACATGTTCATCCGAAAGCGGATATTGATATAAAAAATATTAAAAAAGGAGATAAGATAATTGTTAGTAATCAAATAGCAACCCATGGTATTTCTATTCTTTCGGTACGTCAAGGTTTAGAGTTTGAAACAACTATTGAAAGTGATACCACTAATTTAAATCATTCAATAATAAGTCTTTTAGATGATTTTGGAGAAAACATCCATTTGTTTAGAGACCCTACAAGGGGTGGTTTGTCCTCAACTCTAAATGAGATAGCTAGAGATTCTCAATTAGGAATAGTTTTAGAAGAACAAAGTTTGCCTATTGATACTCAGGTAAAAGGTGCTTGTGAAATTTTAGGCTTAGATCCTCTATATACCGCAAATGAAGGAGTTTTTATTGCGGTTGTTTCAAAAGAAAAAGCTATTTCAATGGTCGAGAAAATGAACACTTTCGGAAATTGTAAGCATGCGTCAATAATTGGTGAAGTCGTTGAAGAACATCCTCAAAAAGTAGTAATAACAAATACAATGGGAGGTAAACGTGTGGTGAGTATGCAAGTTGGAGAACAACTTCCTAGAATTTGTTAAGATAATTATTCTCCTAATTCATTGAGTTCGCCCATTTGTTTAATGAGCTCAAAAGTTTTTTTAGCTTCTTCTTCATCAATAATGCTAATAGCAGCCCCTACATGTACAAGGACATAATCACCTATTTCAACTTCAGGAACCATCGCTAAATTCACTTCTTTTTTAATTCCATCAAAATCTACTCTACCAATACGGAACGTACTGTCTAATGCCGCAGTAATTTCAATTAATTTTCCTGGTATTGATAAGCACATTTTATGAATTGTTTAATTCGGCTTCTGCCAATTGTGTTTTTAACCAACTATACCAATTTTCCATGCCCTGCCCTGTTGTTGCAGAAACTTCAAAAAATTCTAAATGATGATTCACACTCAATGCGTATTCCTTGAGTTGTTCTATATTAAATTTGAGGTGAGGCAGTAAATCTATTTTATTGATAATACAAATATCTGAAGAACGGAACATGTCAGGATACTTAATTGGTTTATCCTCACCTTCGGTTATACTTAAAATAACCACCCGTTTTTTTTCACCAAGATCGAACATAGAAGGGCATACTAAATTACCAACATTTTCTATCATTAAAATGGAATTGTCTTTGGGCTGTAATTGTTTCACGGCATTATATATCATATTACTTTCTAAATGACATCCTTTTCCAGTATTTACCTGTACTACGGGAATCTCTAAAGCATCAATTCTATTGGCATCATTGAATGTTTGTTGATCCCCTTCAATAACATAAAAGTCATGTTCTTCTTTTAAATCTTTTAATGTTCTTTCTAATAATGAAGTTTTCCCAGAACCAGGCGAAGGCGAGCTCACCAAATTAATAGCAAATATGTTTTTTGCTTCAAAATAACCACGATTTCTTGCGGCTTCAATATTATTTTGCTGCAAAATATCCTTCTCTATATCTATCACAGTTTTATGATGATGGTGATGGTGTTCACCATGATGATGCTCATGATCATGACTGTGTTGTTTAATTTCCTGATTTGGTTTTGCGATGGTAATACTTCCATCTTCTGAACCGCATCCACAAGTTCCACACATAATTTTAGTTTTTAAGAAACCTCTAATGATTTCACTCTTAATTCTTGACCTTTAATTATATTCCTAAAATAACTATTACAAATAGGGCAGCTATCATAAATATGGTCTAATTCATATGTTAATTCACATTCAAGGCATATTGCCTGAGCTTGAATATGATGAATTTTCCTCTCTGAATTTTCGAGGATGGTATCTTTTACGACAGTGTTCCAAACATAATCCAGAGAATCTAATTGAACCCCCGAAAGTGTACCAATTTCCAATTCTATTAGTTCTACCTTTTCATTTCCTGATTTTTTACATTCTTTATCAGCAATGTTTACAATTCCTATGGCAATGGATAATTCGTGCATAATTCTATTCAGTAATCGTAAATATCTTTTAGATTAGTTAAAAATAGAGTTTGACTTGCATAAAAAGTATGATATTAATCATATAACCACACTTTTGGGGTTGATTATTCAAACCCGAGCCAAATTAAAATTATTTATTACTTACTCTTCAAAAGAACATTGGAGGTTATGGAATCTAAAAAAATATTTATTACCTTATTTGTATTGGAATAAAATGATGAAGGGTGTAGAAGTTTAACACAATAAATTTTTATTATAATTTAAAGTTAAAGGGATGAAATTATTTATCCCTTTTTTATTTTCTAGGCATACAGTTACCTGAACATTAGCTATAAATTGAATATTGATAGCCTCAATATTTAGGCAAAACACAGCTTTTATCTAGTTTCAATAATAGCGGCTGAATGCCAGTTATCAGGCTTTCCTTCATAACTCTTGAATCTTCTTTATGACATTGTAAGCAAGCACCTACTAGAAGGATTTGTTTTTGCTCTTTTAGAGTAAAAGGTCTAAAGTCAGTTCTTGTAGAAACAACTTTAGCAGTCTGTTTCTCCAAAAATGGTATCCACGCATCTTCGGGCAATTTATCATTCGAATTTAGATCATAGTCGGCTCTAAATAACCATTCTCCATAACCTTTTGAAATATTATACTTTAATGTCCCCGATCCATAACCTATGGCTGCCGGGTCTGTATGGCATGATTTACAGTCACGCGATGTTTTAGATATGGTATGTGGAGAGTTGGGTGCATATAATCTGTGAAAGGAATTAGTACCTTTTTTTTCGTCGTTAAAACTTTCATGATCAATTGTCAATATCATTCCGGGAATTGCTGGCTCAATAATACGTTTATCATCCTCAACCCTCACTCCCATTGAAGGTTTACCTACATTAAATTCAGAAACATATTCTACCCATTGTCCAACAACTTCCTTTTTGTCTAATAGATCATATCCTTCTGTATCATTTTTATCAAAACTATTGTGACATCCAATACATTTAGGTGCCCACTGTGCGTGACATGAAGAACAGCTTACATTTTTATGTGCATTATCTCTAGAACAAATTTCACTCTGCTTTTTTATCTCATGTAACTTCCCATCTTTTTTACCAATTAAAAAAACACCATCATTTTCATCTACAAAAGTATTTACAAGCGGATGCCCATCTTTCTTTACAGCCAAAATTCTTTTATCTGTATGTTCGTATTTTCTATGTAAAAAGACCAGGGAAGATTCCATATCCAATTCATCATAAGTAATGGTATTTGGCTTTTCTTTAAAATGACAATCTGCACAATTCAAGGTAACAGCCTTCTCCTCATGTAGATAATCTTTACCATCTCCCATCACCTCATGTGAACTATGGCAATCAATACATAACATACCTTTAGCGTGATGTACATCTGCTCCTTGATAACTATAAACACGCTTATCTTCGAATACTTTAAAACCTTCTTTATTTACAACATCTTGCTCTTCTAAAAGTGTTTCATGCCAACCTTCGTAATTGGTTGAAATTCTACTTGATCGACTATGGCACCCAAAACAGTGTTCATTGGTCACAAATATGTCTGTAGATGGGTGAATTTTTGGTAAGAGTTCCCTATTTGAACTAATATATTGCTCTAAGTCGCTTTTAGCTTTTTCAGAATAATTTAAATGACACGCATTGCATCCTCCTCCTCTACTCAATTGGTTAATTTCTCCAAATTCACTTTTTTCAGCTCCTAAATGACAATTTGCACATAAATCTCTTAAATGTTTATCGGCTGCGGTAAATTTAAGGTCTTTAATATGGTATTGATGATCTGGCGAATCTGCCTCACCAAAAATAAACTTATCTACAGCTACAATACCACTATTAGTAGTCATTAATGAGTGTTTAATTTTGTTTAATTCGTTGATATGGCATGTACCACATGTTTTGTCTGCATCTATTAAATTTCCGGGAATAAGCACCATGTCTTTATGTGCTACATCTTTATTTAATGATTCCGTATTTCCTAAGTGACAACTTGCACATCCTATTAATTGGGGATTATGATATTCAGAAAATCCACTGGTATTCTGATGGCATTGTAAACAAGATTCGGTTGTAGTAGTATTAATTTTTATGTATTCCGAATGTTCAGCAGAAGTTGTTTCGAAAAACCAACCAGTCTTGATAATAATAAATATGATCAAAAAGAGAATTAGTAACGCAAAAACCCAATGTTCGGAATCTTTAAATTTCATAAAAAATATATTATAGCAAAATTACAAAATTTAAAATTTGAGTGTAATTATTAACTAAACCCGCTAAGTAGTTGATATATAAATTAGTGCCATTATTACTGTCAATTTGTTAATGTGACCAATGTTACCAAATGCTAGTCCATTTTATGATTTTTATCATATAGTTAATTTCAATTTGTAAATACTTTTACACTAGAAAAAAATTATTATAATTATGTCTACTTCAAGAAGAAAGTTTATAAGAATTTCTGCTTTAGGTTTGGGAGGTATAGCAACTGCAACAAGTGCTTTAAATATGTTTGGTGACAACACCTATTTAGATGAGCTTGTTTTAGAGGCTGTTGCAAAAAAATTAAAAAGAACTCCTACGTATTGTGAAGTTTGTTTCTGGAAGTGTGCCGCTTGGGCTCATTCAGATGATAAAGGAAATATCCAAAAAATTATTGGTAATGATACAGATCCACACTGTTATGGACGCCTTTGTCCTAGAGGAACAGGTGGTGTTGGAATGTACACTGATGAAGATAGATTAAAAGTTCCATTAATAAGAACTACCGTTGATGGCGAAGAAACCTTTAGAGAAGCAAGTTGGGATGAAGCATTAGATTTAATTGCTTCAAAATTCAAACACATAAAAGATACTTATGGAGCAGAATCATTTGCATTATTAAAACATGGTTCTCCAGGTAAACATTTAGAACATTTGTTTAAAGCTTATGGGTCTGATACAATTGCTGAACCAGCTTATGCACAATGCAGGGGTCCACGTGAAACAGGTTTTAATTTAACATTTGGTTCGTGGGTAGGATCTCCCGAACCTACTGATATTCGTGACACTAAATGCTTGGTGCTAATAGGCTCTCATATTGGTGAGAACATGCACAATACCCAAGTTCAGGAAATGTCTGACGCAATTGACAATGGAGCTACAATCATTACTGTCGACCCAAGATTCTCAACTGTTGCAAGCAAATCGCAACATTGGTTAGCTATTAAACCCGCTACAGATATTGCTTTAATGTTAGCTTGGATGAATGTATTAATTGAAGAAGGATTATACGACAAAGAGTATGTGAAAAAATATGCAACTGGGTTTGACGAATTAAAAGACCATGTCTTGAATTTTACTCCAGAATGGGCTTATGGAATTACAACCATTAAACCAGAAGAGATAAGAAAAACTGCCAGAGCCATGGCGAACGCTTCGCCTTCAGTTATTATACATCCAGGACGTCATGTTACTTGGTATGGAGACGACACACAACGTGCAAGAGCTATGGCAATATTGAATGCCTTATTAGGTTCTTGGGGACGCCGTGGAGGATTCTACTTTAAAGAAAAAATTAGCGTTCCTAAATTCCCGCATCCGGAATATCCTCATCCTAAATGGGATTGGAAAGATATTGGAGAGAAATTCCCATTAGCTCAAATGGGAATCACAACCGAAGTGATGAAATGTGCTATCCCAAGTAAGGATAATAAGTATCCTGTAAAAGCATTGATGGTTGCAGGTACAAACATTACTAAATCTATTCCTAATAAAAAATTATTAGAAGAAGCTATAGACAATCTTGAGTTTATGGTAGTAATGGATACGATGCCAATGGACGTTACTGGTTATGCAGATGTTGTATTACCAGAATGTACTTATTTAGAACGTTACGACGGTATTCGTTCTGCTACAAACAGAGAACCTTCAATTGCAGTTAGAATTCCAGCTGTTAAACCAAAATACGATTCTAAACCTGGCTGGTGGGTTGCTAAACAAATTGGTGATCGTATCGGTTTAGGCGAGTACTTTAAATATGATGATTACAAAGAAGTTATTGAATGGCAATTACAAAAAATGGGAACTTCTTTAGAAGAAATGAAAAAAATAGGTGTTAAAAATTATCCAAGAACATCTGGACCTTTATATTTAAAAGAAAACGAAAAATATGAGTTCCCTACCGAAAGCGGTAAAATTGAATTGTATTCTAAAGAATTGAAAGATTTAGGATTCGACCCAATGCCAAAATATACAAAGCATCCTGAACCACCTCAAGGTTATTACAGATTAAATTATGGTAGAGCTCCTATGCATACCTTTAGTAGAACTGCTAATAATCCGAATTTAAACGACTTGAAGAGTGAAAACGATCTTTGGGTAAACCCTAAAGTTGCCAGAATTCTTGGTATAAAAACTGGACAACCAGTTTGGTTAAGAAATCAAGATGAAATCACCTCAACGTTCTCAATAAAAGTAAGAGTTACTGAACGTATTCGTTGGGATTCTGTTTATATGGTTCATGGGTTTGGTCATGATAACAAAAAATTGAGTCGCGCATTTGGTAAAGGTATAAACGATACTCAAATGATATCGAATGTTCTAATTGATCCTATTATGGGAGGAACAGGAATGAGAGGTAACTTTGTTGAAATTTTAACTGAAGATCCACATAAAACTGTAGAGATATGAGATATGCAATGGTTATAGATACATTAAAGTGTGTTGGTTGTAGTGACTGCGTAGTCGCTTGTCAAACAGAAAACAATGTACCTATTGGATACTGTAGAGATTGGATCACGGAAATCGTTAGTGGAGCATATCCAAATATAGAATTAGAATTAAAATCTGAAAGATGTAATCACTGTGACAATGCACCTTGTGTAAGGTGTTGTCCAACAGGTGCAAGTCATATCGTTGATGGTGGTATTGTAATGGTAACAGCCGATGAATGTATTGGCTGTGGTGCTTGTATAGAGTCTTGTCCTTATGATGCACGCTTTCAGCACCCTGAAGGATATGTCGATAAATGTACCTTCTGTCATCATAGGCTCGAAAAAGGACAACAACCTGCATGTGTATCGGTTTGCCCAACGAAGTGTATGTATTTTGGCGATTTGGATGACCCAAACAGTGAAATATCAGAGTTATTAAAAAATAGAAAATACAAGACATTGGCTCCTGAAGCGGGAACCGATCCGCATGTATTTTATTTAACTTAATAGTATTATTATGCAAGAAGAAATATTTACAAGTGGAAGAAACATACCACATATAGATCCTTCATTAGAAGTATGGCATTGGCCTATCTCCCTCTATCTATTCTTAGGAGGTCTCGCAGCGGGAATATTATTTTTCATTGGAGTCATAACGGTTCTTGGTAAAGACAAAGAATATCCTGCAACGGTTAAATATGCATCTATCGTACCTCCTTTAGCCTTATCATTGGGATTATTGGCATTGATTTATGACCTCACACATCCATTGTACACTTGGCAGTTATATACCACGATTAGATTAGAGTCTCCTATGTCATGGGGCGCCTGGGTATTATTGATCACAACACCATTATCATTTTTATGGGTCGTTAGTTATTATTCTGAATTATTCCCAAAATGGAAGTTAAATATTAATTTCTTAAATAACCTCGAAAAATATCTTAAGAAAAATAGAAGATATATGGCGATGGCATTCATCCCATTGTCAATTGTATTAGGTATATATACAGGTATTTTATTATCAGCATTCAATGCACGTCCTTTATGGAATAATGCCATATTAGGGCCTTTATTCTTGATTTCTGGTCTTTCAACTGGTGCCGCCACAATTATATTAATGGCAAAAACGGCTAAGGAAAGACACCTTTTTAGCAAAATAGATCTGGTATTGATAATTATTGAACTTGGTCTAATTATTCATATGATCATGGGTATGTATGCCGGATCTGAAGTTCAAATAGAAGCTATGCAATTACTCGTAGGTGGTGAGTTCACCTTAATGTTTTTTGGCTTTGTTGTGATACTCGGGCTTATAATTCCAGGTATTCTTGAATTTATTGAACTTTTTGGCTATAAAATTCCAGTAATGGTACCTGCACTTCTAGTTATTCTAGGAGGATTAGTATTCCGTTTTGTTATGGTTGAAGCCGGTCAAATAACTCGTTACTTATATTAAAAAATAATTATGAAAAAAAATAATCGAACAAAAAGACATGTCTACTGGAATCCTTACTTCGGTGGTTTTCTACTTGGAATCTTAATATTATTTACATTTTTTATTACAGGTAGAGGACTAGGAGCAAGTGGTGCTATGAAAAGTGGAGTTGTAGCTATCGTTGATACAGTTGCGCCAACCCACGCTGAAAATAGTGTTTACTACAGCAAATTTATTAGTGAAGATAAATCTTCAATGAATAATTGGTTAGTTTTAGAAGCATTAGGAGTATTAATTGGAGCTTTTATCTCAGGAGCATTGACTGATAGAATTGGATTAAGAACGCAACACTCACCGAAAATCACTTCGAAAAGAAGATTAGTTTTTGCCTTAGGTGGCGGTTTACTATTTGGGTTAGGAGCCCAAATTGCTCGTGGTTGTACAAGCGGCGCAGCATTGAGCGGTATGGCAGTAATTTCAACAGGTGGTTTTATAACGATGCTCGCCATTTTTGGTACTGCGTACTTAGCAGCGTATTTCTTTAGAAAAAATTGGATTTAACAAATAAAAATTAAAAATTTATGGGACCATTAATTCCTAACGGTGTAATTCCTTACGAATGGAATAGTATAATTGCCATTTTAATTGGTATTGCTTTTGGATTTATTTTAGAAGCCTCTGGATTTTCATCTTCAAGAAAACTTGCTGGGGTATTTTACGGCTATGATTTTGCTGTATTAAAAGTGTTTTTTACGGCTGCTCTTGTAGCAATGATTGGTGTTTTATATATGGATTATCTTGGCTATGTTGATATGAGTCAGTTGTATGTGCACCCTACTTATTTATGGGGAGCAATAATTGGTGGTGCCATTATGGGAGTTGGTTTTGTAGCTGGTGGCTTTTGCCCTGGCACAAGTTTATGTGCTGTAGCCATTGGTAAAATTGATGCCGTTGTTTATGTTATTGGAATTATGGTAGGGATTTTTATTTTTTCAGAATTGTATCCACTTTTTGAACCAATTTATAATGGCTTTTTTTATGGGAATATAACATTAATGGATTCACTTGGATTTAATCGTTATTGGTTTGTTTTTATATTTACCATCATTGCCATAGTAGCTTTTGTGATATCGGATATGATTCGCAAAAAAAATAGAAAAATATTTTATTAATTAAACATCTATTAAAATGGTTAAGAAAAAAGTAGCAAAATTTTTAGCTTACAGATATATAATTCTTGCTTCCATATTTATTGTGCTTGCTGGTGGTCTAGTTTTATTACCCAAGTATGAAAAACACGAAGGGATAAATTCTGAAGAACTATTGAGTAATGCTATCAGTCCTGAAAGATATATTTCTACTGATGAATTAGCAGATAAAATTGTAAATCAAGATCCATCTTTTTTATTGGTTGATGTGAGGGATGAAAAAACTTTTAATAACTATAGTTTGCCAACTGCAGTTAATATACCACTAAAAAAAATACTCGATGAGGATGCTGCATCCTACTTGGATCAAGAAGAATTTGATGTGGTACTGTTCTCAAATGACAATTTTCATGCAGATCAGGCTTGGATACTTTGTAACCGATTAGGATACAAAAA
>RCNE010000711.1_pt1 | contig 19956 bp, 14 predicted proteins | sample 2041361 | NCBI WGS metagenome assembly RCNE01 (sample SAMN09708229, study PRJNA481090) | Marine sediment metagenome, whole genome shotgun sequencing project.
ATTCTTTCGATCGGAGCTCTTTTACGAGAACACTATATGAAAATGAAAAATTTTATTTCTTAATTACTCACCAAAGATATAGAGCAACTGCTGTTTGAGAAAAGAAATGATGTGTAGCTAGGCAAAGTTGTGGTGAATGGCTGTGATTTTGTTTTTTACGAGATTTGTGTCAACAATAAAAGGTATTTTTAGGTTCAATATAGTTGACTATGGCTTCCAATTATCGTAGAAATGTTTCCGTACGGGGTAATCAAGACTTTTCAGAAATCAAATTGAAAGACCCCATACGTATTGCTGCTGGGCCTTTGGGAGTAAAGGAGGCACTACGACATAGCTTTAAAGAAATGGGAGTAGTTCGGTCCATGACCGCTTTGTTAGATATGAATCAACAAGATGGTTTTAGCTGCCCTAGTTGTGCTTGGCCAGACCCAGAAAAACCTTCAAAAGTTGCCGAATATTGTGAAAATGGCGCAAAGGCTTTGGCAGATGAGGCTACAACTTCACATATTGGAGCAGATTTTTTTAAGAAACACTCTGTAGAAGAACTTTCGCAATTGACTGATTATGAATTGAATAAATTCGGTCGAGTAGTGGAGCCTTTGGTTTTGCGAGAAGAAGGCGTGCATTATGAACCGATTTCATGGCAAGAGGTATACGGTTTGATTTCTGAGGAACTTAAAAAATTAGATTCGCCTGACGAGGCTATTTTCTATACTTCAGGTCGTTCAAGTAACGAAGCTGCTTTTTTATACGGAATGTTCGCTCGCGCTTTTGGCACTAATAACATGCCCGATTGTTCGAATATGTGCCATGAATCAAGTGGTGTAGCACTCGGTGAAACTTTAGGAATAGGAAAAGGATCGGTGAAGTTGGAAGATTTATATGAAGCCGAGGTAGTTATTGTTGCCGGTCAAAACCCGGGCACCAATCATCCCAGAATGCTATCGGCTTTAGAAAAATGCAAGCAGAATGGTGGTAAGGTAATTAGTATTAATCCTTTGGAAGAATCCGGCCTAGTAAACTTTAAGAATCCACAGCATTTAAAAGGTTGGATTGGTCAAGGGGAAAATATGGCTGACATCCACCTTCCTGTAAAAATCAATCAAGATATTCCATTAATCAAATTGATCCTCATAAAATTAGCCACTTTAGATGCGATTGAGAATGACATATTTGATCACCAATTTCTTGAAACTTATGTAGATGGTTATAAAAATTTATTGGAGGATCTAAAGACTTATGATGAGAAAGTGCTTTTGGCACAGTCAGGTGTTAGCAAGGAAAAAATTGATGCTGTTGTCAACCTGTTAGCTAGAAAGTCAAAAATAGTGGTGTGTTGGGCTATGGGTTTGACACAACATAAAAATGGCGTTGAGAATATTAGAGAATACGTGAATTTACTTTTGCTGAAAGGTGCCATTGGTAAGTCGAATGCGGGTACCTGCCCCGTCAGAGGGCACAGTAATGTACAAGGCGATAGAAGTGTTGGTATAATGCATTTCGTAAACAAAGATTTGAACGAACGAATTGAAAAGTATTTAGGCTTCGTACCTCCTTCTGAAGAGGGTTATGATACCGTTGGTGCAATGAAAGCTATGCATGAAGGTGCTGCTAAATTTTTCATGTGTTTGGGCGGAAACTTTCTAATGGCTGCTTCTGATACAGAATATACTGCTGAAGCTATTCAAAATTGTGATTTAACAGTACAAATCAGTACCAAATTAAACCGTACACATTTGGTTACGGGTAAGACCGCTTTACTATTGCCTACCTATGGCCGTTCTGAAAAGGACATGAAAGATGGAAAGTTACGTCATATTACTATTGAGAATAGCATGGGCCAAGTGCGACAATCACGTGGGCTATTAAAACCTGCTTCTGAAAATATCAAAAGTGAACCTGAAATGATTGCCGAAATAGCGCATACTTTTTTCGATGGAAAGCACACGATGGATTGGAAGGCTATGGGAGAAAACTACGAACTCATCCGTGAAAAAATAGATAAAGTAGTCAAGGGTTTCTCTGATACCGAAAGACAATCTAAAGGTGCAGGGTATTATTTGCCGAATAATGTGCGTGAACTTGATTTTAGCAACTTACCTAACGGAAAAGCACAATTAACGGTCAACAAAATACCACAACATGATTTAAAATCAGACGAGTATATGTTAATGACCATTCGTTCTCACGATCAATTTAACACCACTATTTATGGTCTAGATGATCGATACAGGGGTGTTTACAATGAAAGAAGGGTGATTTTTATGAACCCCGAGGATATGAAAGAGGCCGGTCTAAACAAATTGGATGTAGTTAGTTAACATCGTCAGCTCTTATGACGGTACAGATCGAGTGGCTTATAAATTTAAGGTTATTCCGTACAATATTCCTAGAGGAGATTTAGCGGCTTATTTTCCTGAAACCAATGTACTAGTGCCATACAATCATTTTGCTGATCGAAGTAAGACACCTATTAGTAAATCGATCAAAGTTACTTTGAATAAAGTATAAGAGATTTTATTTAAATGCAGAATGCCCAGTAATATCCATACCAGTAATGAGCAAATGAATATCATGCGTGCCTTCATACGTGATGACGCTTTCTAAATTCATCATATGGCGCATAATGCTATATTCACCTGTAATACCCATACCTCCTAAAATTTGGCGTGATTCACGAGCAATTTTAATAGCCATTTCTACATTATTTCTTTTGGCCATTGATATTTGTGCGGTAGTGGCTCGACCTTCGTTTTTAAGCTGTCCTAATCGAAAAGCTAGTAATTGAGCCTTTGTGATTTCAGTAATCATTTCAGCTAATTTTTTCTGTTGTAATTGAAACGCTGCAATAGGTTTACCAAATTGAATACGCTCTTTGGCATAACGCAATGCCGTATCATAACAATCCATTGCGGCACCTATGGCGCCCCAAGAAATTCCGTATCTAGCAGAATCTAGACATCCTAATGGTGCACCTAAGCCTGTTTTTCCAGTAAGTAAGTTCTCTTTTGGAACCTTAACGTCGGAGAAGATTAATTCACCTGTAGCCGAAGCTCGTAAAGACCATTTATTGTGGGTTTCCGGAGTTGAAAATCCTTCCATGCCTCGTTCAACTATTAGTCCGTGAATACGACCTTCTTCGTTTTTTGCCCAAACAACTGCGATATCACAGAATGGAGAATTTGATATCCAAAGCTTAGCACCATTAAGTAAATAATGGTCGCCCATATCTTTGTACTTGGTTTCCATTCCACTTGGGTTTGATCCGTGGTTTGGTTCAGTCAATCCGAAAGACCCCATCCATTCACCAGAAGCTAGTTTTGGTAAATACTTTTGTCGCTGTTTTTCATTTCCGTAGGTATAAATAGGATACATTACCAATGAAGATTGTACCGAAGCTGTAGAACGAACGCCGCTATCGCCGCGCTCAATTTCTTGCATAATGAGTCCGTAACTGATTTGATCCAATCCTGCCCCTCCATATTCTTCGGGAATATAAGGTCCGAATGCTCCGATTTCTGCTAGGCCACCAATAATTTGCTTTGGAAATTCTGCTTTTTGAGCATACTCCTCAATAATTGGTGAAACATCACGCTTTACCCATTGGCGGGCTGCATCACGCACTAAAAGGTGCTCTTCAGAAAGTAAGTCATCTAGATTATAGTAATCGGGTGCTTCAAATAAATCGGGTCTCATTCTTGCATATTTTTATCAAAAGTAAATATAAAAATATAACAATACATCAATGCAATGTTATATTTATGCTGTTCGTGGCGAACGTAAATCTTTAACGAATCAGGCATTTAAAAATTGCGCCAATAACTGGTGAAAGTGATGCACGCCCTTTTCGCGAGTAGGAGAAAATCGTCCTGCTTTATAAAAATGAGATCGTACTCCTTTTTGTACACCTTCTACAACTTCTTCATCTTCCATTTCTACCTTATCTAGACCGGCACCTGCTCCTTTATCTAATTTTGAAGCGTCATACACATAACTGTAAAAAGAAACCTTAGTTTTGTTTGTGTCGATAGGTTGTACCAAATTTACTGAGCATCCCCAGGGGTAAAAGTTGAACATCATATTCGGGAATACCCAATAATAATAAGCAGCAATTTTTTTGCCGTAATCGACATGATTTTTCGGTAGGTCGAAAACGGTTTTCGTATGCTCATCCGCATAACCAATTTGTAGATTTAAATGATCGTGTATGATGGTATCATAATTACCATAATCTAATACTGCATCTAAATCGTCATGCACAAAGGGAATGTGAAAACCCTCTAAGTAATTGTCGCAATAAAGTGCCCAATGTGCATTGACTGTATAGTCTTTGCCATGATTTTCGTTTAATTTCAAATTGTCTATCGGTAAAAATCCAACGCGCTCGATCATCGTATCAATGACCTGTTGAAAGTCAAATGAAGGTTGTAAACCCGCAAACAAAAAAGGTCCCCATTGGCGTAAAGGAAATTGATGTAAATGATCACATGGTCTTGGAAAATCAGCAGCATCTCCAAACTCTGGCATGTGTTCAAAAGTGCCATCAAGGTCAAACCTTCGGCCATGATAACCGCAAATCAGCTTCTTAGTTTTACCTGTCTTGTTCACCACCAAATTACCACGATGAGTACATACGTTGGTTAGGCAATGTAATTTTTCGTTTTTGTCTTTGGTGAGCAGAATGGGTTCAGTAAGAAAACCATCAAGTAGTACTGAAGGTGCCGTATTTGCACTATTTGATATTTGATCAATGTCACCAATCCATTGCCATGAACTATAGAACACTTTGGTTTTTAAAGCTTCAAAAACTTCTGTATTTCTATAAAAAGAAGCCGGCAAAGTTTCTGCCTTTGTGATATCTGAATCGATGTGAAATTTTGGTAACAAAGCTATTTGTTTTTGTACTTTTAAAAATATGGATTTCTTTTGGATTAATGCTTACTGTCAATGAGTGAAAACAAACCCATTAAAAAATTGGGACTATGGATGAGTACGTCCCTAGTGATTGGAAATATGATTGGAGCGGGCATCTTTTTAATGCCTGCAGCGTTGGCTGCTTACGGGGGTATAAGCATTTTTGGTTGGCTTTTTTCTGCAATGGGGGCTTTGTTATTGGCTACGGTTTTTAGCAGGCTCAGTAAACTTGTTCAAAATAAGAACGGAGGTCCTTATGTATACACAAAAGAAGGTTTAGGTGATTTTGCTGGTTTTTTGGTTGCTTGGGGATATTGGATATCTACTTGGGTGGCTAATGCTGCCATTACCATTGCTTTTATAAGTGCCCTAACTGTTTTCTTTCCGGTATTGGGAACAAATGCTTTATATGCAGTTTTATTAGGGTTGAGTACAATTTGGTTTTTAACCTGGATTAATTCTAAAGGAATACAGGAATCTGGTAAAATGCAGGTTATAACAACCCTACTAAAACTAATTCCCCTAGTTCTTGTAATTATTGGAGGCATTTTCTTTTTCAATGCTGATAATTTTATTCCTTTTAATCCGAGTACAGAAACTAATTTGGGTGCGATTGCGATAACAGCAACAATGACTTTATATGCCTTTTTAGGAGTAGAAAGCGCAACCATACCTGCTGGCAATGTGGAGAATCCTGAAAAAACTATTCCAAAAGCGACCATGTTGGGTACTATTATAACCACTTTGGTTTATGTTTTAAGTACCGTGGTCATTATGGGGATGATACCATCAGATGTACTATCAAAATCTCCAGCACCTTTTGCAGATGCCATGGATATTATTGCAGGTGAATGGGGTCGTGGGTTAGTTGCGGCTGGTGCCGCAATAGCGGCTTTTGGAGCGTTGAATGGCTGGATTTTGATACAGGGTCAAATTGCTATGGCTACATCAAAAGATGATTTGTTTCCCCGAATATTCAGAAGAGAGAACAAAAATGGAGTTCCCGTCTTTGGCATAATCATTGGCAGCATTTTGACTTCGATTGTGATGTTAATGAATTATTCAGATGGGTTGGTTGAACAATTCAAATTCATCATCTTGCTTTCCACGCTTTGTGTTCTTGTTCCATATTTATTTACAACCGCTGCATATGTTCTTATTTTAGCGGAACTAAAACGACCAAATTTGAAATGGCTTCCTGAAATTGTCTTATCGAGCCTTGCCTTTATCTTTTCATTGTGGGCCATTTATGGGGCTGGAGAAGAAGCGGTATTTTGGGGATTTTTATTATTATTGGCTGGAATTCCCTTTTATATCTGGATGAAATATAGAAACAAAACAAAAAATACAACACACTAATGAAGCGCACCTGCCATTCTGAATATCTTCCATTAGCTTCTGTCTTTATTAAAACAGCCGTTGATTCTTTTATTGATGAGGATAAATTGAAAGCGGAATGGAAAGAACTGAACTACCTTTCAAAACCAGATTTATTGGCTTCGAAAATCGAGTATATCGCTTTTGAAGCTATTTTGAAGAATGAAGAAATTGATATAAAGTACTTTCCAATGGATGAACAATTGTCTTTGGATGCTATGTACTGTCGAGATGCGTCGATAGCTACGAATTATGGGATGATAATTTGTACCATGGGAAAAGAGGGAAGAAGCTTAGAACCAGAAGTTCAGCGAAAAATTTTTACAGAAAATGACATTGCTGTGCTGGGCACCATTCAAGCACCTGGGACTTTAGAAGGCGGAGATGTTGCTTGGTTAAATGAGAACACTTTGGCTGTCGGACACACGTACAGAACCAATTTAGAGGGAATTCGACAATTAGACGCATTACTTAATCCACACGGGGTTGAAGTGGTTGTAGCAGATTTGCCACATTACAAAGGAGTGGAAGATGTATTTCATTTGATGTCGATTTTGAGTCCTGTCGACAAGGATTTGGCGGTGGTGTATTCTCCATTAATGCCCATCAGGTTTAGAAACTTACTGTTAAGTATAGGCTATAAATTAGTTGAGGTTCCTGAAGATGAATTTGAAAGTATGGGCTGTAATGTATTGGCTATCGGGCCGAGAAAATGCGTTATGGTTGAAGGTAATCCAATGACCAAGCAAGCACTTGAAAAAGCAGGTTGCGAGGTGCTTACCTACAAAGGTCAAGAAATTAGTGTAAAAGGCGGTGGAGGTCCAACTTGTTTGACCAGACCTTTAAAACGTTTAGTTTAACGATTACATTTTCAAATAAAAATCTTTGGTGAGATTGATATAGTCTTGGGTGTATTGGAGCCGTTTTACTTCAATGATTAATTCATCTTCTGTAATCTCTATTTCCTTAAAACTAAATTCCAAAAGGCTTCTTTTTATTTCTGTAGACGGATTTCCTCTAACTCTAAAAACTCTTCTGAGAAAAAGCCCAAAGGAAGCAGCCAATGTAATAAAACGGCTTTCCTCTTTATAAGGAATGATTGTCGCAAAAAGACCATCCGAAGAAAGCAATTTTGAAACTCCCTCTAATAACTCATCAAAAGGTAAAGATTGGTTTTGTCTCGCAGTATCTCGGGAGGTATCCCCACTAGAAACATCTTCAGAATAAAAAGGGGGGTTAGAAATTATCAAATCATAGGGTTCGTCAATCTCATCTATAAATTCATCTAATCCAGCATGATAACAGAACAATCTGTTTGCCCAGGGTGATGATTCAAAATTCTCAACACATTGCTCATAGGCATCTTCATCGATTTCTAATGCCTCAATATTTTCTGAAAGACTTCTTTGAGCAAGCATTAAAGATAGCAAGCCTGTGCCAGCGCCTATATCTAAAATTGAAGTTGGTTTGTTTTCAATAGTTGCCCATGCTCCAAGTAGCACACCGTCTGTGCCAATCTTCATTGCACATCGATCTTGATTTATTAAAAATCGTTTGAATTTGAAGGGTTTAGTCATTCGATTCTACCTGGCTCTCTAGTTTCTGAACCTTCCAATTCTAATAAAGAATCTCCTAATCGCGAACGCATATCATTGGCGAGTATTTTGATTTTTTCTATTACCTCAGGATTTTCTTCAGCAACGTTCTTCGTTTCACTAATGTCATTGACCACATCATACAATTCAATTTCTTCTAAGTCGATCATGCGATAATCCCCTGGTAACCCATCCTTGCCTAGTTCTTGACCGTCCATTGTGCGGTAGCGGTGTGGAAAGTATAGTTTCCATTTGCCATACCGTACTCCGAAAAGTTCATTGACGCGGTAGTAAAAGAAATAAGCTTCTTGTGGACTTTCTTCGGATTCTCCAGTTAGCACCTTCCATACACTTTTTCCATCAATAGTTTTTAAGGGGAGTTCTGCATTGGTAACTTCTGCAATAGTTGGCAGCATGTCGATTGCCATTACAGGCATATCTAAAACTCGTCCAGCCTCTAGTTTGTCAGGATATTTCATAATAAAGGGTTCTCGTTGACCACCTTCCCAGCCGGTACCTTTTCCTTCACGAAGCGGAAATGCACTTCCAGCATGGTTTCCGTAGGATAACCATGGGCCGTTGTCTGACGTGAAAATTACTATGGTGTTTTCTTCTAGACCATTAGCTTTTAAAGCTTCCATAATTTGTCCGACAGACCAATCTATTTCCATAATAACATCCCCATATAAACCTCTATCTGATTTTCCTTTGAACTTGTCGGACACAAATAATGGAACATGTGGTTGTGGGTGCGGCACATATAGAAAGAATGGATTGTCTTTGTTTCGATTTATGAAATCAACACTTCGCTCCGTAATTTGAGTGGTTAGTTGTGATTGTTCAATTAACGTGTCAATTATCGTTTCATTCTCGTAAAGCGGTAAATCAGGAAAATTAAAAACAGGTCCTTGCTGCGGATGAAAAGGCCACATATCATTGGAATAGGGGATGCCGAACCATTCATCAAATCCGTGTCTCGTAGGTAGAAATTTTTTGTGGTGCCCTAAATGCCATTTGCCATAAATTGCCGTTTTATACCCTTTGGCTTTGAGCATTTCTGCTATAGTGATTTCCGATGCATTTATTCCATGAGTATTTCCAGGGCCTAAGGCGTTATGAATTCCAATACGATTCGGATAACAACCCGTCAAGATTCCTGCACGGGAGGCTGAACAAACAGCTTGCGCTGAGTAGTAGCTAGTCAATTTTACACCATCAGATGCCATTTGGTCCAGATTCGGAGTAGCAATATCATCAGCTCCAAAAACCCCTACGTCATTATAACCTTGGTCATCTGTAAAAATTAAAACAACATTCGGTGGCCCTAACTCTGGTTTTACTTCTTTTTTGACTTCATTCTTGCAAGAAACAAATGCAATGGTTGCTAAAAGGACTATTAATCTGATTTGTAGTTTACGCATGAATAGGAGTTTTAATTTAAAATGATTTCATCAATAAATATCCAGCTAGCACCGCCAGGATTAGGGTGCCATGATGGGTTTTTAAGTGGACTCTTAATTTCTACTTTGACGTATTTTGCTTTTGTTGGAGGAATTTCCATATCGAAAAACGCCATTGTAACACTCGTGTTTGGTTCTTCCTTCGGTATTTGCATACTTTTTATACGCTTAAATTGTTTTCCGTTTTCCGATGTGTAAACAGTTAATCCTACGGGATAGAAAATCCAACTGGCAGTAGCTGAAAGTGCGCCTACCGAAATAGTTGAAATCTCTTTGTTCTCTTTCAATGTCAAAATTGTGCTAAAATGACTTCCTTCATAACCTAGCCAAGCACCGTCTACAAAATTAGTGGAACCTCGTTTTAAATCAACTAGCGTTTTGCCTTCTTGAGCTTTGTATTTTTCGTTGGGGGGCTTGTTCAAAGAAACGTTTAAATAATCAACTGAAGTAGTTTTGAACTTTTGAGTGCTTACTTTGCTAGGCTTCCAACCTTTTTTGATCACTAGGGCTTGAAGTGTTGTCGACGCCATAATTTGAAATGGTTCTTTATAAACTATTGAGGTGCTATCAGGTTGGGTTCCGTCAAGGGTATAAAATATGGTGGAATCCTCGAAAGTATTTTCTATAGCCACGTCTAAAGTGTCTTTAAAGAAAGCAGTTTCTGCTACTATGATAGGCGCAGAAAGGGCAATTGCCTTAAATGCATCTTTCGGAACATGTTGAATCGCAATGGCAGGATATTCTCCTTGAAATTTTTCTACTTCAGCGCTTGTCACTTTCGTTTGATAAAGGTAGAGTGACTTTAAAGTGGCTGAATTCTTTGCCAATTCGAAAACCGCATTGCTGATATCAGTTCCATAAAGGTTGAGCGATTCTAAAAAATCTAATTTTTCGAAAATAGAAATGGATTTGTCCGTTATTGCAGTATTCTGTAGTTGTAATTTGGTTAAATGTTCAAACGGAGAAATCAAGTACGCAATCGTATCGTTGAATTGAGAGTTGCCTAAATTCAATTCCACAATATTTTCAGCATATTCCTCAAGATTTATTAATTTTTCCTTTAGTTGGTTTTGTTCTCCAAACAGACTTGCAATGAGTAAGGGATTTTCTTCCGCAAGCGGATAAATAGTAATACCTAAAGCATTCATTTCATCAAGCCATTGCATGGGTACTTCTTCAACTTCTTTTGCTATGAGTGCGTGTGGAGAGGTGTCTTCTTCAAGACTAGCTAATATTACACTCAGCTTTTCAGAGGTTTTCAGCTCTTTGGTTTTACAGTCGAAACAATGATCGTTTTCAATCCACCATTCTAGCAATGCAATTTCTTCAGAAGTCAATTGAACTTTCCCTTTTGGGGGCATATGTTCCTCATCTTCCATAGGTAGATGCATCCGATGAACGAGTAATGGTTTTTCGTCTATGGAATCGAAAATACTTCCTGAATCACCTCCTTTTAAAAGACTCGCGGGAGAAGTCATAAGGAGTCCACCTTTAAGCTTTCCTTGATTGTGGCAGCTAATACATTTTGCTTCTAAGATGGGCTGTATAATATCAGGATGCACGTTTGCTTCGGCCACATCTGTAATGATGATTTTGTTAGCGCTTATATCTTTAAACAAATAATCCTCTCCATGGGTCATATTGCCACCAAAGTGACCAGTTACTGATACGAGTATTAAAACAAGGGCAAATGCAGGCATATAGAGTTTTTGAACTCCTGTAGATTTCGAACGTTTTAAGAAGAAGAGTACTATAGTAGTGACCGTAAATGCTACGGCCATCCAACGGTGTAAAAAGAGCAGGTCTTCATCAAATCCGCCTCCTTCTCCTAAAAGCCAGCCTGTGCCTAGTGAGGCTAAGGCAGTTAGACCTGCAGCTCCTAGCGTGAACAAAATGATGTCATCTGCGGACGGATTTGGCCGATACCTATTGTATACTTCCAAAGCAAATACCAAGAGAATGATGCCAATGGGCAGGTGCACCAGTAATGGGTGAAAATTTCCTATTTGTATGGCTAGCGAAATCATGTGCATTAAGCCAGAATATCTTTAACGACGTGGCCTTCAACATCGGTTAATCGAAAACGTCTGCCTTGATATTTATAGACGAGCTTCTCATGGTCAATGCCTAGTTGATGCAGCATCGTCGCTTGAAAATCATGAACATGAACGGGGTTTTGAGTAATATTATAACCGAATTCATCGGTTTCACCGTAGACGATTCCGGGTTTGATACCGCCGCCTGCCATGAACATACTGAAACATCTTGGGTGGTGGTCGCGACCATAACTGGTATCTGTTAATAGACCTTGAGAATAGTTGGTTCTACCGAATTCGCCTCCCCAGACCACTAGCGTATCTTCTAGCATGCCACGTTGCTTTAAATCTGCAATTAGGGCTGCCGAAGCTTGGTCAACATCTTTGGCCTGCTTTTCAATGGCATTGGGTAAATTATCGTGTTGGTCCCATCCCATATGGTATAATTGAATGAAACGCACATTTTGTTCAGCCAATCGCCGCGCCAACAAACAATTGGCGGCAAAGGTTCCCGGAATTTTTGCATCCGCCCCGTACATCTTATAAATATAATCAGGTTCCTTGTCAGTATTCATCACCTCAGGTACCGAAGTCTGCATGCGATAGGCCATTTCGTATTGTGCGATTCTACTCTGTATTTCAGGGTCGCCAGAAGTTTGATAATGTTGGTCGTTTAATTCTGCCAACTGGTCAAGCATGGCACGTTTTGTTCTTTTTGTTGTTCCCTCTGGGTCATTCAAATAGAGAACGGGGTCTTTTGCCGCGCGAAACTGAACACCTTGGTGCAGGGAATGTAAAAATCCGTTACCCCATAAGCGCGTATATAGCGGTTGTCCGCTAGGTCGCCCAGTACCTCTTGAAAGAAGTACCGTAAATGCCGGAAGGTTTTCATTTTCACTACCAAGCCCGTAACTCAACCATGAACCAATACTTGGTCTGCCCGGTTGTTGTGAACCTGTTTGAAAAAATGTTACTGCCGGGTCATGGTTAATTGCCTCGGTATACATCGATTTTACGACACAAATATCATCGGCCATTTTACCGATATGTGGGAGTAAATCACTCATCCAAGTGCCACTTTTTCCGTATTGTTTAAAACCGAATTGAGAGCCTACTAATGGGAAACTATCTTGCCCAGAAGTCATACCGGTAAGACGCTGGCCGTTACGAATAGATTCTGGTAATTCTTCACCTCGTCTTTTATTTAGGGTAGGTTTGTAATCAAAAAGCTCCAGTTGTGAAGGACCTCCACTTTGAAAGAGATAGATAACTCTTTTGATTTTTGCAGGATGATGCAATCCTTTTAATATCCCTTGAACGCTTCCCGCACCGGAATCCTTAGTTAGTATTCCGTTTTCATCTTTTCGAAAGCAATTGACCCCTAATAGAGATGATAAAGCAACACCACCAACTCCTAATGCTGATTTTCCTAAAAATGATCTTCGATTTAAGATTAAGGATCGGTCTTCAATAATTTTCTTTTCGCTCATGAATTATCCTCTTGAAATGGTTTCGTCTAAATTCAAAATCGTATGCGTAGTCAGCGACAAGGCAGCCAGTTTTTCTTTGTTAATCTCTTCGGGTACTATGTATGCTCCAATCGTTAAATAGTCTTCCGGTTTAACTTCTTCCTCTTGCACTTGTACTAGCATTTCGTCATAATAGTGGTTGAGACTAGCTAGTTCTGTTTCATTTGGTAAGCGACTTGTTGCACGCTGAAAGATATATTTGATTTGTTCACTAACAGACTGCCCGTATTTCGATAAGGCATTTAGTGCTAATGCACGTGAGGCCTCAATAACTTGAGGGTCATTTAATAGCACCAAAGCTTGTAATGGCGTATTAGTTTCTTGTCTTTTAACGCTACAAATATCCCTAGAAGAAGCATCAAAAGTCATCATGCTCGGTGGCGGAACCGTCCGTTTCCAGAAGGTGTAAAGGCTTTTTCGATATAAATCTTGACCTGTGCTTTGAATATAAGTAGCCGTACTTCCACCGCCGCCGCCTGTGGTTTCTTCCCAAATTCCTGCAGGTTGGTACGGTTTAACACTTGGTCCGCCCACTTCTTTATTTAGAAGTTCACTTACCGCCAAGGCCTGGTCGCGTATCATTTCAGCAGAAAGACGTAATCTTGGCGCTCTCGCCAATAGTTTGTTTTCTGGGTCTATTTCCAACATTTCAGGAGTTACATCTGTGCTTTGCTGATAGGTTTCTGAAAGTGCGATGTATTTTAGCATTTTTCGAGTATCCCAGCCGTCTTCGCGGAATTTAATCGCCAAGAAATCTAATAATTCTGGATGTGTTGGTAACGCTCCTTGGTTTCCAAAATCATAGGATGTACTCACAATACCATTACCGAACATGCGCTGCCATAATCTGTTTACAGCGACTCTTGCTGTAAGCGGATTCTTGTCATTAAATAACCATTTGGAAAGCCCTAGCCTATTTTTAGGATAGTCTTCAGAGTAGGCCAAAATAGATGTTGGTGTACTTGGAAAGACCTCGGTCGTTGGTTGATCATAAACACCGCGATTCAGAATAAAAGAAGGCCGCGGTTCATTCATTTCTTTCATAACCATTACAGGAATTTCCTTGTTCGGACTATTCTCCAGGTTTACAAAGCTCAAAACTCCAGCAGCTTCTTTTTCTGTAATAGTAATATAAGGTTCACCTAGGTCTTTAGCCCCATCGAGTTTCCCCCTTTCTGGTATCGAATTGAAAAAGCTAAAAAATTGAAAATGAGCTTCCTGACTTATTGGGTCATATTTATGGTCGTGGCATCTGGCGCATTCCAAGGTTAAACCTAAAAACGCTACCCCCAAAGTAGTTGTTCTGTCCTCAACATACTCGATTCTGTATTCTTCAGGAATTACACCTCCCTCACCAGTTATTTTATGATTTCTATTAAATCCGGTCGCAAGCACTTGTTCTAATCCCGCATCTGGCATGAGGTCTCCCGCCAATTGATAGGTCACAAATTGGTCGTAAGGCATATTCTTTTTAAAGGCATGAATAACCCAATCACGCCAAGGCCAATTGGTTCTTTCGAAATCATCTTGATAGCCATGCGTATCTGCATACCGCGAAATATCCATCCATTCAGATGCCATATGCTCTGCGTAGTCAGGCGTGATGAGTAACGAATCGATTAAGTTTTCATAAGCTTTTTCAGAAGTGTCCCCAAGAAAGTTTTCTATTTGGCTCAACGAAGGAGGAAGTCCTGTTAAGTCAAAAGAAATACGTCGGATACGTTTTTCTTTGGATGCTCTTTCGTTCGGAGTGATTCCGTTCTGTTCGTGTTTTGCTTGAATGAAGTTGTCGATTTCATTGTTGCCCCAACCTTTTTTTGCAGGTATTTCTGATAGGATAGGAGGGCTGAATGCCCAATGTGGTTTGAACTCCGCGCCTTGCACAATCCATTTTTTTAAAACGGCCTTTTCATATTCGGTCAATTCTAAATTCGATTCCGGAGGAGGCATTTTCAAGTTGCCATCTTCGCTATAAATCCGTTCAATGAGCACGCTTTTCTCTATATCTTTAGGTACTATAGCGTAATGGTCTTTCTTTTCACCTAGAGCCATGTAGGCATCTTCGGGAGTATTCAAAGAAAGGCCACCCTCGATTGCATTCTTATCAGGACCATGACATTTGAAACAGCGGTCAGATATGATGGGCTTCACATCAAAGGTGAAATCAACTACCTCTGGTACTGCTTTGGTGCTTTCATTTATTGATATGAGCCTACCTGAATTTGAATTTGTGTTGCAACTGGTTATGGTGAAAAAGATTATAAGAGAGAGCGGAACTAACTTTCCATAGCGGAGTAATTGTAACGTGTTGCAAAAACGTAATATCATAGCTGCTTTGATTTTTTAATCCTTCAGAAGGATCTCCTAAAATTAAGAAAAAGTATAGTCTTTATCATATTATTTCGCTGAATTCATACTTTCCAGGCATTAAGGTTATAGAATGATTTGTGGAATCTTTTCATAAAGTAAAAACTGTTGAAACTATTATATGAAGATGATTTCTTAATTTCATTTTATTGCAAATGCTATCTTTGATTAGTACTTGGTGCTACTTTTTCATTTTAAACCCTAATTAACCAAACAATTTAACTATCGAAACTCTATGAGAATTTCTGTTGTATATGTCTTATGCTTTTTATTAGGCTCATATTTGAGTTTTTCACAAAATACTCCAAAAAAGTATATTGCTCATCAAACGATTGAAGAGGTTATAATTGATGGAAAAGATGGTGAAGTTTCTTGGCAAAAGACACCCTGGTCCGACTCCTATATCGATATTGAGGGAAAAAAGAAGCCGACCTACGATACCAAAATGAAAATGTTGTGGGATGACAATTATCTGTATTTGTTTGCCAAATTAGAAGAACCTCATGTTTGGGGAACGTTGAAAGAACACGATACCATTATCTTTTACAACAATGATTTTGAAATTTTTATTGACCCTGACGGAGATACCCATAATTACTACGAGTTTGAAATGAATGCCTTGAATACGGTATGGGATTTGTTTTTGTCAAAGCCCTACAGAAATGGAGGTGCTATTTTGGGTGGATGGGATTTTAAAGGTTTGCTTTCGGCGGTTTCCATTCAAGGCGCTTTGAATAACTCAAACGATATGGATGAGGGGTGGCAAGTAGAGATTGCCATACCATGGTCTTTCAAAACGCATCCTGGAGGTCAAACAACAGTACCCAAAAATGAATTTTGGCGCATGAACTTCTCAAGGGTGAATTGGGATTTTGACATAGAAAACGGAAAATATCAACGTTCTAGAGATAAAAAAACCGGAAAGTACCTGCACGAATACAATTGGGTATGGTCTCCTCAAGGTGTTATTAATATGCATGAACCCGAGCATTGGGGCTATGTCTATTTTTCCGAGAAACAAGTTGGAGAATTCGACAGTTTTGAAATCCCAAAAGACGAGTATATCAAATGGTATTTATACGAACTGTATCGCCAAAATTTAAACGCTTCCTCAACTTCAAATACTGATTTAGCTTCAAAAGATATTTTAGGAAAAAAAGTAGAGCCAAAAATGAATACGCACAATTTTGGTTGGACAATTTGGGCGAAAAGTCCGTTTACAGGGCAAATTTTAAGCATAGCAAAAGATGGTAAGTTCAAAGTGCAAGCAGAGTAATCAAAAAATAGTTTTTTCAAGGAGATTTTTTTTCTGGGTATTCGCCATGGGTATTTTTGGGTATTCTAATGCCCAAGCTCAAACGGATAATGATGTGGAGGAAGCGTTTAAATTCTGGACATGGATCACCGCAGATGAAAAAAGAACGGATGCTTCGTTTACCGAGGAATTTGAAAAATATTCAAAAAATGGTATCGATGCCGTTTTGATAAACACATACGCCAATCCAAAGCTTTTAGCGCGTTTAGTACCTTTGGCTAAGGAGCATAATTTGGAAGTGCATGCTTGGTTTTTTACAGTAAACCGCCCTGGAGATAGGGTGGCTGAACAGCATCCTGAATGGTATGCCGTTAGTCGCGATGGTAAATCTTGTTATGATGACCCACCTTATGTTGGTTATTATAAATGGTTGTGCCCAACACGTGAAGAATCCAAAGCACATATTCTAAGTTTGGTCGAAGGTCTCGCTAAAGTAGAGGGTGTGGCTAGTGTGCATCTGGATTATATTCGATATTCTGATATTTTCTTACCCATTAGTCTTTTACCTAAATATGATTTAAAACAGGAGACAGAACTACCCAGATATGATTTTTGTTATTGTGACGTGTGTATTTCAGAGTTTGAAAAAATCCATCATAAAAACCCCAAAGATTCCGACAATCCATCCATCGATATGGAGTGGAAGAATTTTAGATTGAATAAGGTGAAAGCAATTGTTGACGCAGCTCATGACATCGCCCATGCGAACAATAAGATTTTGACAGCAGCTGTTTTTCCTTATCCAGAAATGGCAGACCACATGGTACGCCAGCGCTGGGATAAATGGAATGTTGATGTAGTGCTTCCTATGATTTATCATAACTTTTATGACGAGGAAATCGATTGGATTGGCTACGCAACAGGGCAAGGAGTTGCAGATTTAAAAGGAAAACAAACAGAACTACATACAGGAATTTTTGTCCCTAATATGAAGTCAGAAGAACTCAAATTGGCATTGCAACTAGCACAGGAGAATGGGGCAAAAGGGGTTGCTTTGTTCGATGGACCTGCCATTACCGATGAACAATGGCATATAATACGTAGTTTTAAAAAGTGAAATTGCATTTTTAGTAATAATTAATACCAAACAGACTCATACTTATATCCTATGAAAAATAACAATCAGAACCTCAGCCGAAGAAAATTTATTGAAAAATCAACACTTGCGGCTGCAGGAACTGCCTTGATAAGCCCTTCGTTATTTAGTGCACCATCTATTTTAAAGCACTACAAAAAACCAAATTCATTTATTAATGGAGTTCAAATAGGAGTGATTACCTATTCGTTTCGAAGTATGGAAGACCAAAGTGCAGAAGCGACTTTAAGGTATATTTTAGATAGCGGAATTAGCGCTATTGAGCTTATCGGAGACCCAGCCGAGACTTTTGCAGGAAGACCTGATAATCCTGTAGAAATGTCTAAAATGTGGGGATTGAGACGAAAAAAGCGAGATGGAGAAATTACGGAAGAAGAAATAAAAGAGTTAGCAGACATGACTGCTCAACAAGATGCGTACACGGAGCAAGTATCCGTTTGGCGTGCCAAAGCTGATATGGATAAGTTTGCGCAATTTCGAAAAATGTACAATGATGCTGGTGTAAGCATTTATGCTTTTAAACCAAGAAATACTTTCGGAAAAAATAATTCTGATTCCGATATTGAATGGGGCATGAAGGCTGCAAAAATCTTGGGCGCCAGTCACGTCACCGTTGAACACCCTAGTGATGATGCTCACACCATGCGTTTAGGGGCACTAGCCAAAAAGAATGGAATTTATGTTGGGTACCATGGCCACGAACAACAAACGCCAACTTTATGGGATACTGCTTTAGAGCAGTCTGAGTATAATGCTTTGAATCTTGATTTGGGTCATTATGTAGCAGCTGGTAATTCCAAACCTTTGGAAATGATCATTGCGAAACACGACCGTATCAAAAGCATGCATTTAAAGGATCGTCAAACTCCAGAACATGAGAAAGGGAATCTTTCTTGGGGACAAGGAGATACACCAATTGCCCAAGCGCTACAATTGATGCGAAACAATAAATACAGTTTTCCAGCAACCGTTGAGTTAGAGTATAATATACCCGAAGGTTCGAACGCGGTTGAAGAAGTAAAAAGATGTTTGGCCTTTTGTGAGCAGGCTTTGAAATAGAATTTTTTATGATAAATAGAGGCCTACTAGGCCTTCTGGAGTGGTAACATGAATTGTCTTGCTCACACGATCTACATTTGTAATAATATCGTCATTAATCGGAATCAAAAGTTGCTTATCACCTTTTAAGATCTCAAATAGCGCTTGTGAGGTGGTGTCATTGACACTTTGAACTATTCCGATGTCTCCGTGAATATCATCGACTACATTGAAGCCTATTACTTCGTGAAAATAGAATTTATTTCCTGTGAGTTTAGGTAAGAAGGAAAGCGGTAGGTAGAGCTTAGAGCCCATAATTTTATTCGCATCGTCTTCAGAGTTGACCTCCTCAAAATCAATACGGAGAAGTTGAGATTTATGAAGCCGACATTGGCGAATAAAAAATGGAACCAGATTATTGCGAAGTGCAACAAAAACTGATTCCATAGTATCGTATAATTCAGGTTCGTCGGTATCTATTTTTACAAGTACCTCGCCCTTAAAGCTATATTTCGAAACGATTTTGCCTAGGTAGAAACAGTCTTCCTTTTGCATCGTTTCTATAATATATATTACTCTTTTTCTTTTGCTGCAGGAGCTTCCTCAGCGGCTGGAGTTTCCTCTACTGCTGGAGTTTCTGCTTTAGCAACCTCTTCAACGGCTGCCTCAGGAGCGGGAGCTTCTTCTACTGCAGGCGCTTCTTCGGCAACTGGAGCTTCTTCAGCAACTTCTTCCGTAGCGGCCTCAGTAACTTCAATTTCACCTTCAACAATCTCTGCTTCTGGCAATGCAGCTTCTGCTGCTGCTAATGCACGTTTTTCGTTTACTTCTTTTTCAGCTTTCAAAGCAGCTGCTCTAGCTTCTGCTTTTTCTTTATCAAGTCCACCTACTTTGTCAGCAACTGATTTTGCTTTTTCTTCCATCCAAGCGTTGAATTTTTCTTCAACTTGCTCTTCGGTCAATGCACCTTTACGAAGTCCACCTAACAAATGATGCTTTAACATTACACCTTTATAAGACAATATAGCTTTCGCAGTATCGGTGGGTTGAGCTCCATTCTGTAACCATTGTACAGAATTTTCAAGATTTACCTCGATTGTTGCTGGGTTGGTATTAGGATTGTAGATTCCTAATTTTTCTAAGTATTTACCATCTCTTTTTGCTCGTGCATCTGCTGCAACGATCCAATAAAATGGTTTTCCTTTTTTACCGTGTCTTTGTAATCTAAT
>RCNE010000568.1_pt1 | contig 19946 bp, 17 predicted proteins | sample 2041361 | NCBI WGS metagenome assembly RCNE01 (sample SAMN09708229, study PRJNA481090) | Marine sediment metagenome, whole genome shotgun sequencing project.
AGGTTTAGGACCTGGTGGGGAGACCCGTGGAGGTTCGAGTCCTCTCGCCCGCACTCCCTCGCCCTGAGGGTCCCCGAAACTCGATCGCGCTCGTCTCTTCGACGAAGGCGGGTTGCGCAGGAGCGAGGTCAGCATTCCAAGGCGCGCATAATTCGGGCTGGACTCGCCCCGCCCGCAATCGAAACGCGCTGATGGATTCCTATCCGTCGGGGCGATTCTTCGTTTCAGCGCGCCGGCCGCGCTATTCGTTGTCGGACAGGTTCACGACCGTGCCGGCAGCGCTCTTGCGCGCGACCAAGCGCCATCCATCAATTGCTACGCCATCAAGGCCGACGAGACCGAGGGCAGGATCAACCGCCCATTCGGTCCCGACATGGGACGCGACGGTCGGATCGACGAGGATCTCACTCCGGCCGGCCACCAACGCCAACGTCGTGGCTCGCCGTCGCGGATTACCCCACACATTGAACGTTACGCGTTCGGTGCCGACGACACCTGTGACAACGTCGCCGGACGCGAGCCCGATGCGCGTCGCGATCACCACTCCGACGCCGGGTCCCGCTTGATCGAGCCAATCTCGCACCGCGACAGCGAAACCGACCGCCTTGCCGGCTTCATCGTCGTCGACATTCAACCCCGCGACGGCGACGTACTGCGTCGCCGACGAGACGACTTGCTCAAGGCCGTGACGCTCGGCGAGCGAAGCGATACCCGAAGACACGGCAACGGTGTGGTCCGCAATGGCCTCACGCTCACTCGCTCGCGCGACCTCCGGCTCTTCAACGGAGATCACAACCAGCGTGGCGTTGCTCAGCGCCTCTGAAATGTCACGGTCGCCACTCTGGAACTGTTCGACCAGCCGGGGTGGCATGACGGCCTGCAACAGTTTGGTGGTCTCGACCTCTGCCTGCTCCAGATCGGTCGCCTGCTGCTCCAGCGTGGCAACAAGACCGTTGAACCTACTCGCCAGGTCTCCAAACTCGTCGCGCGATCGAATATCCAAAGTAGCGTCAAGGTCACCCTGCCTCACCTGATTCGCAGCGTCGACGATCGACCCCATCGGCAGCAGGAGTCTTCTCGCGATGACGAACGCCAGGAAGATCATGAGCGGAATCAGAATCAGAAGCAGAATCCCCACCGTGATGAGATGTCGACGAATCGGCGCATTGGCCTCGGCCGTCGTGACTTCAGCAACACCGATCCAGTCGAGGCCGTCGATGTCGAGCGGACCCGCCACCGTCAGCGTTTCCTGGCCGAGGTAGTTGGTCGACTCGTCGACGAAGTCATCGCCGACGAGCCCCGCGGCCACCGCATCGGTGTCGACGGCTTGAAGCAGCACCGTCGTATCAAACGCCTCGAGAGCCTCCGAAACCTCCGGGCCATACCCGGCGGCGCCGACCAGCCTCAGATACTCCTCGGAGTCTTCGAGCCAGAGCCTCGAGTCCGTTCGCATGAGTGAGTCGTCGCCGACGACATAGACCTCGCCGGTGTCTCCCAACCCCGTGCCTTGCCAATCCTGGCCTGCAGTCGTGAGATTGACGAGCAGCTCATTGGGGATCTCAACGGCGAGCGCGCCGGTCACGCGCCCTTCATCTCTGATGGCCACGGCCATGAACATGGTGGGAGCCAAACCCGCAGGTGCGTACGGCTCGAAATCCACGATCACCACTTCGTCGGCGGCCGCGGTCTGCAACTGCTCGACGACCGCCTCGGCGAGAACACTCTCGCGATACGGACCTGAAGCGAGACTCGTGCCGAACTCGCTGTTCTTGTCGACCGAGTACACGACCGTCGACGTCTCGGCATCGATCAGCAGCATGTCACCCAACCCCAGGGCCCCGGCAATCGACCTCAGAGCGGGGTGATGGATCGCGTGGGCGGCGCTGTAGTCCGAGCCGTCGCCAGCATCGTCCAGGTCGGGCAGTTCCTCGAAGGGGTTCGCTACGATGTAGTGGTACTGGAGGTACTGAGCGCGTTCGGACTTCGGGAAGACCGCATCCAAAGGCGGCGCCTCGTAGCCCGGTGGAACCACTTCGGCGATGGATCCCTCGTACGTGCGCTTCAGAGCGTCGAGTTCGACCGTCGAGAGCGGCGAATCCAGGCCAGCGTATCCGGCACTCAGCTCTTCGAGTGCCAGCGCGACGCCCCTGCCCTCTGCCACCGTCAGGGTGATCCCACGAATACCGTCGATACCCCGCACGAGACGATCCATCCTGGATTGGCCGACGCCGACCAGTTGTGCTTGCACGGTGCTGTTGAGAAAACCGCGGGCCGTCACCAGGTTGTAGATTCCAACGACAAGCACCGAGACGATGGCAACGACCGCCATGACGATGGCGACCTCGGTGCGGGCACGCCGGCCCCGTCGCGGCTTCTGTTCGGCGGCGCTATCGAGAGCAGAAGTGCGAGGTGCCGTCATGAAGGCAACCCCTCGTCGCTCCCAGCATCGCTGGCATCGACCACTTGCACACCGAGAGCCTCACCGACCTCACCCCAACCCGCGTCCGGCACGGGAGCCTCCATCTCGAATCGCTGCACATGCGGGTCGAGACGACGATTGCGCGAGGACATGAGCTGATTCAGTTCGTCGGCGAGCGAGGGGTTGCGGCTCGCGACGGCTCCGGCAGTGCTGGCTTCAATCCGCACGACCTCACAATCGGTGGCGGCCACGACTCGCTGCGACGCTGCTCTGTCTCGCGAGCGACTCACGATACCAAAGACGTCCCCGTCCGAGAGTTCGATGAACGCATTCGGCTCGTCAGGGATCATGATCCGCGCCCGTCCCGACCACAACACATAGATCTCGCGGCTGACGACGCCGGCCGCGAGTATGGTCTCGCCGCGCCGGAATCGCTGCGCGACGGCGGATTCGGCAAGTTCGCGAATGTCCGTATCGTCGAGCTCGGAGAACACCGACGACAGACGAACCCGCGCGGCCAATTGATCCATCGTGAGTGTGGCGTCCGCCGCCTCCTGAATCGGATCGTGGTGATAGAGGTCGAATGCTGGGCTCGGGAGCGGCACATCCATGCGATGCGACTGGTACCAGACGAGAGCGCCGAAGTCACTCTTCACGCGCGGCGAGATCGTGTAGTCGTCGATCCACATTTGCACGTCGTAGCCCATGAGCGGGTCATCGATTTGCACCACCCGCACCACCGGCGCCGGATCGGTAAGCACGCCCTTCGTGGCCCGGGCCGCTGCGAGCAGCATCTCAACCGCGTTCGTCGGCGGGTTGGCGTATGCGACTTGGAGTGACACCACAACACGATGCAGCCGGGCCGGCTGGTCGAAATTCACCACAGTGGCGCTGGCCAGAACGCTGTTCGGGATCACGACGAGATCGCCGTTGCGATCCCGGATCCGCGACGACCGCCAGTTCGTATCGACGACCTTCCCTTCGATGTCGTTGGCCTCGATCCAATCCCCTGGTTCGAACGGCTTGTCGCTAAGCAGGAGGAACCCGGAAGCAAGACCGCTCAGCGTGTCCTGGAGGGCGAGCGAGACAACGAGTGATGTGACGCCTAGAGCAGCGAACAACCCACTGAGGTTGACGTTCCATACGGCCGTGAAGAGAAGCCACCCCGCGACCAAGAGCACCACGAGGCGTGGCACCATCAGCAAGAGCTGGGGTACGTGCCGCGTTCCCGGGACCGTCGAGCGAGCGCGGGCTTCATCGGTGAAGTACCGGATCACCTGGAGGATCGCTGTCGTCACTGCGATGAGAGCGGCAGTCGCAATTGCCTGAGACAGGATGTTGGTTGCGGGAACGTCGAAGATCAGGACGACGAGCGTCCACACGGCCGCAAGCGGCAGAACCCAATTCCGGACCGTCGCCACCGGCGTCTCCAGCAAGGAACCGCGCTGGCGGAGACGCTCTTGCGCCTCCCCCGCACCGATGATCAGCGCCGGCAAGAGGAACACGAGGAGGGCGGCTCGGAGGACGTGGGTGCCCATAAGGAGCTCGATCATGTCCCTGCACCCCCATCCGGGTCGGAGGCCACAGCCACCCAGGCCGAGACATCGGCCGAATCCGCCGCCACCAGGCTGCGGCCCGCGGGGAGGCGATCGCGAACTTCACCCGTGACCAAGATCTCACCCGGCGCCGCAAGGGGAGCGAGATTCGCAGCGCGTTCGGCGGTCTCCCCCCACACGTCGTAGATGAGACGAGCGCTGCCTGTTAGTCCAACGGTGACCGGTCCTATGTCGACCCCGCCCGAGATGTCGAGATCAAGTCCGTTCTCTTCAGCGAATCGTCGAACCTTCGCCAGAACCGCCGCGGCGAATCGAACAGTTCGTGGAGCATGATCCAGGTAGGGCGTCTCGACCCCACACACGGCGTGGTAGGTGTCGCCCATCACCTTGACTCGCTCGAGCCCGTCGACGCTCGCGGCCTCGTCGGCGATGTCCACGATGGAGTTCATCAAATCCCGGTTTGCCACGGTGTCACGCGTGCGGAACAGGTCGTCCAGGCCGTTGACAACGAGCACGACCACGCTCGCCTGGGGTACGGTCTCCACCAACCGGCGATCGCCTCCGACGACGGCATCTGCAACCGCCGGGGGCAGCAGGGCAACCAAGACGCTCGTCTTCTTCGCAAGCGCATCCGCGACCGCTTGCTTTCGGCTTGCGAGGGTGCCGACCATTGCATTCAGGTGGCCCGAGAGGACACGGAACTCTCTGGCACCACTCGACGGCACTTCGGTATCGTCGCTGCCGTCCTGGATACGTTGCAGCGCGGCGCTGATCGCGCGCAACGGATTGACGAACGAACTCGCCCACGCTGCGGCGAAGAAGGTCAGGGCAACCACGACGACGGTTGTCAGGAGGACGTTGCCGCGAACATAGTCGACGACCGGTGCGTCGACTTCGTCGCGCTCCTGTTCGGCGAGGATCACCCAGTCGAACATTTCGGAATCGAGCGGCTCGTAGGCGGTATAGACCTCCTCACCCAGGTAGCTCGTGTCGGAAATGAATCCGGACTCGCCTTGCAGAGCGGCTCGGACGGCGGTGCCGTCGGCATCCTGAAAAAGAACCGTGGTGCCGAGCGCACGCATCTGGTTCTGCTCCTCGGCCGTGGCAAGACCGAGCTCATCGACGTGCACGAGATACGCCTCAGGATCCTCCACGAACGCACGGGAATTCGACAGCATACGAGCATCCGACCCCGCCAGGTAGATCTCGCCAGTCTCGCCGAGACCACCGGATTCCCAGTCGAGCGTCATGATCTCGTCGATAGCATCGTTGGACAGGCTTGCAGCAACCACGCCGACGAGCGTCTCACCGTTGAACAGCGGCGCCGCGGCGAACGCGCTCGGCTCGTCGAATGCCGGGGCGTAGGCCGAGAAGTCGGTACCGAGGACGACGCCCGGTTCACTGGAAAGGACGGTCCGGTTTGCGAGACGGCCGAGCGTGGTTCCGCTGTGGGAACCGGTCTCCAGGCTCGTGCCGAAATCGATGCTCTTGTTCGTCGAGTAGACGATGGTTTGCGTCTCGGGCTCGATCAGGTAGAGATCAGCGAACCCAACACGATCCGCGGCGTCGCGCAGGAAGGGATGAAATTCCTTGTGGACCTCGGTCCACGTGCTGCCGTCCTCGGCATCGGTGAGGAGCCTCTTCTCATCAATCGCAAGGGCATTCTGCGCGATGTACGCCGACTGGAGATAGACCGCCGCAGATGTCAGCCCCGATGAGACGTCGAGTACGTCCACCGGGACTCCACGAACGTCTTCGAGTCGTGGGACGAACTCGTCGAGATAGAACCCTGCAAGATCGTTCGCCTCGGACTCGAGGTCGTCTTGGCTGAGCCGGTCGAGATCATCGTATGCGGCTGCGAACTCCTCGACGCCGTCGATAGCCATTCGACCTGCCGCGATCGCTGCGAGAGCGCCTTGAACCTGCCCCAGATAGGCATCGACCTCGTCTGCTCTCGCACCCGCGACCGACGCGAGACGGCCGTGGAGCAAATCCTCGCCATCATTTCCGGAGATGCCAACAGCAATGACGACCGATCCGACGAGCGAGAGAACACTCACGATCAGGATCCCGATCGCGAGGCGCGTCGCCACCGACGTGTGGCGTGCCCACCACCCGGCCCTCGCGCCCTCTGTCACATCGCCCGTCGTGCCATCAGTCACGTCGGAGAGGTTAGCGGTGATCAATTCCGCGCCAAGCCTGGCAGCCCAACACCGACGTATCGGCGCCTTCCAAGCGGCGAATGTGCCACCGTCATAGTCAATCGAACGGCCCAACTCCGGCCGAGAGTCCCGTCGCAATGCGTGACGGGCCCCGTCGGTGCGCGGAGCTACGAACTTTCGAGCGCCGCAGCAAGGGCCCGGAGTGCCCTCGCCCGGTGCGATATCTCGTTCTTCTCGCCGTCGGTCATCTCACCGTAGGTCCGGTCACCCACAGCGAACACGGGGTCATAACCAAAGCCGCGGTCGCCGCGTCGCCCGGCGGTAATCATCCCCTCGATCACGCCCTCGACGATCAGAGGATCGGACCCAGGCACGACGAATGCGATCGCGGTCCGGAACCGTGCTCGGCGATCCGGAACACCGTCCATGTCGACGAGCAGTCGATCGATGTTCGCCTCGTACGACGCCTCCGGGCCGGCGAAACGGGCGCTGTGCACACCAGGAGCCCCATCGAGGGCGTCGACCTCGAGGCCGGTGTCGTCGGCAAGCGCCGGAAGACCCGTTGCCTCCGAGACCGCGACGGCTTTGAGGAGGGCGTTGCCTTCGAGCGTGGGTTCTGTCTCGTCGACGTCCGGCCACTCCATCCCACGAACGATCTCCCAGGGATGCTCCATCCGGGCAAGGACCGCTTCAACCTCACGAATCTTGTCCGGGTTCTTCGATGCGACAACGACCCGGCGAGGGACGCCGGTCACGCCCTGGCGCCCCGCTGCTCGTCGACGAGTTCGCCGATCCCCTTGGTTGCAAGGTCGAGCATCTGGTCGAGTTGATCCCGGTCGAACGGCTCTCCCTCTGCTGTCCCCTGCACCTCGATGATCTTGCCGGAGCCGGTCATCACGATGTTTGCATCGACATCTGCACTGACATCCTCGGTGTACTGAAGGTCAAGGAGCGCTTGGTTTCCGAGGATCCCCACGGAGATAGCGGCAACGTGGTCGGTCAGCGGCGAAGCCTCCATCTTCCCCTCGGCGATTCGCACATCGAAGGCATCGGCGAGGGCGATCCAAGCGCCGGTGATGGAGGCCGTTCTCGTTCCGCCATCTGCCTGGAGCACGTCACAGTCGACGCGGACCGTCACGGGCCCAAGAGCCTTCATATCGACCACGGCACGAAGCGACCGACCGATCAGCCTCTGGATCTCCTTGGTCCGGCCGCCCTCTATGGCGTTCCGGCGAACTCGCTGTGGGCTTGAGCCGGGCAGCATGGCGTACTCCGCCGTCACCCATCCCTTGCCACTGTCCCTCATCCATCGAGGAACGTCCTCTTCGAACGCTGCAGTGCAGAGCACCTGCGTCTTCCCCATCTCGATGAGGACCGAACCCGGCGTCATCTCGGTGAACCCGCGCCGGATCCGGACGGGCCTCAGCGCATCGACTGCTCGGTCTTCTCTCATGGTTTCTCCCCGATCGTGATCTTTGTACCAGGCATGGCGAGCAGCAACTCGCCGCCGAAACCGTCGCCCGCTTCTTCGAGCGCCCGCTCCGGGTCGGCACCGGAGGCGAGGTGCGTAACAACCAGCGTCCCGACCCCGGCTTCGGATGCGATGCGGCCCGCTTCGAATGCCGTGAGATGGTACGGGTAGGTGCGCTCGTCCCGCTCACCGGCGATCGTCGCCTCGCACAGCAGGAGGTCAGCGCCGTACGCCAGATCGAGGAGGTCCGATCCCGGACCGGTATCCCCCGAGTAGACGACGGATCCGCCCGGCCCGTCGAAGCGGGTGACAAGTGCCGGAACCGGATGAATCGCCTCACCGAATCGGATCGACACGTCATCGATCTCGACCATCGATCCGGCGTCGACCTCGACCAGGTCGAGCACCGAGTGGAAGACGTGTTCCTCGGTGGCGCGAGCGAAGGCGGAGAGGTGATCGGAAGCTCCCGGTGGAACCAACACCGGCACAGGTACCGAGCCGGAGGGTCCGAATGCGAGATATCCGTAGAGGCCGAAGATGTCGGTGCAGTGATCGGAGTGGGTGTGGCTCAGCACGACGCCATCCAATGTCCCAGGGTCGACATGTTTCGCAAGCTCCATGAACGTCCCCGTTCCGGCATCGACCCAGAACGTCATGCCCTCGGTCTCGATCAGGTAGCCCGAGGCCGGATTTGTGCGCGTCGGCGTACCCCCCGATGAGCCAAGAACGGTAAGTGTGGTCATCGCCGCTCGAACTCGACGGACGACGCCACACCATCCACATATCGGTAGGCACGCACAGCGATATGGCCGTCCTCAACACCGACGATGATGTTCACCCACTCCGGATCGCCTCCTCCGTCGATGTCGGCGAGCGACGGGATAGGAGCGGACGCCGGATGCGAGTGGAACAGGCCAAGGATCTCCCAACCGCTGGCAACGGCATCCTGCCATGCGGCGAACTGCTCAGCTGGATCGAGTACGAAACGGTCGGGTGCGGGGTCGGTGTTGACAAATGGGTAGACCTTCATCACAGCATCGTCGACACCGGCGACCAGTCCGCATGCTTCGTTCGGCGACCACGCCCGGGCGTGGTCCACAATCAATTGCATCGCCTCGTCCGGGATACCAACGATCTCGACACCGACGGACTCGCGTGCGTCCGTCAGGTCCCCCGATGCGACAACGACCCGAACTCCGTACCTCGAATAGAAGCCAGGATTCAACCCGCCCTCGTCGTCGGCGATCACGATCGCCTCGATCCCGTCGGAGACGAGGCGTGCCCTGACGATCTCGGCATCAGATCGAGTTGGGTAGACGGCAACGGTGACAAGACCACTCATGGCAATGTTTCCCTCAGAATCGGTTGAGTCATGCAACGGCTTCCTTGTTCTCGGGTGTGATGCGGGCGATCTCGATCCCGGGTCGATGGATCATCACCGTGCGGAGTTGGCCGATCTCTGATCCAATGAACGGGGCCGTCACTGCGTGGCCTCCCGGGCAACCGTGCGGACGGCTTCTGCGATCGATAGTTCACCATCAACGGTGAGGTCGTCGAGACTCCCTCTCCCCCACAGCCATCGACCCATATCCCCGGCCGTTCCACTGATCTCGACGTGGGACGACGCCTCGCCGTCGACGAGTTCGAGTGCCGGCAGATCCGAGTAGTTGTTGCCCGTGAGCGGCGACGTTCCGGAGAACTTGCCCAGCCTCATCGACCAGGATCGCCCCGGTACGGTGAGCCGTGCTCCGCGTTCCTCGAAGGCGATACTCCCCCAGGCCGGGGCGCCCGAGATGTACACGTTGAGGGCCTCATCGATGCCGTCGGCAGCCAGCGCCTCGTCGACCACCGACGGCACGCCGAGTGCCTGCTCAACATCGATGCGATGGATCAACGTCTCGTGGGCGAGTCGGCGATACCAGAACCCGACGGTCTGATCGGGTTCGAACCATGTCCACACGGTCTCGGCGGGATCATGAGCCGACAGAACATCGAGGAGTCGGACTGCAGCTTCGTCGAACCAGTCTGCGATGGGTTCGCTGGGTCTGCCAAGTCGCCGATCGTGCCGCTCGGTCCAGCCTTCGTCAACAACCGCCGCCTTCTCCGCGTAGATGTCGCCGACGTGTTCGACCACTGTGCGAACCGTCCATCCTGCGCAACACGGAATCGCAGCATCGAGTCCGCCGCGCGCCACTTGAGAGAGGCGAGAGGCGTCGACCCGGATGTGCTCAAGGTAGGTAGCCCATTCCATGGCGCCGACCCTACAGGCACCTGAGATGCTCGACGGTCAGGCTGCTGCAGACATGGTGAAACCCGGAGACACTTCGGCGAAATCTTCGCCGCCGTGGGAGGACCAACCCACGGGTCTCCGGGTATCGGTGGTCCGAGTCGGAGTCGCTACCTACCTCTTGCGAGGAACAGCCACTCCTTTCGTACGGTGCGGCCGTTAGCGCTCGGCCACCTCCAGGGTCCTATACAAACATTCAGTCAATGTGGACCACCTCCCTTCTCTGGTACCAGCGATTGTGGCACACAAATCAGGATCCGTCGACGACGACATCGCAATCCCGACTGCGAACGGCGAATCGCCGGCCCACCGAACGGCAGACAGCCAGGCCTCCGCACACGGGGGTCTGGCTGTCCGCAGTCCGCTGTTTGCTGTCAGCTTCTCGTCTACGCCTCGTCGATCCTTGCGTTGAAGGCTTCGATCAGCTCGTCGATCGGATCGGCCATCGCCTGAATCTTCGTCCAGTACTCCGGGTCGTACCACTGAGCCTGGATCTCTTCGTAGGTCTTGCCCTGCTGCTCAACCCACGTGTAGTACTTCAGGTTGTGGATGCGCTTGCGCTGGTAGTAGTCGAGCTCCTGAACGTTAGCCAACGACTGTCCCATCAGGTGCTGGTGATAGGCCCCGGCAGCGTCGAGGAGCGTGAACTCGCCGCGCTCTTCGTTGAGCTCGGCCAACCGTGACTCGTACATCTCCATCGAGTCGGTGCCGAGCGTCATCACAAAGTCCTCGCCGGTGAGCTCGTACCACTTGGCGAACTTGATCGCCATCAGCATGTTCGCCACACCGGAGATACCGAGGAGCGGAAGCTTCTCGATGAACTCGGCGGGCACACCCTGGCTTGCGAGGTACTCGAGGCCGGCCGGCTCGTTGAAGAGACGGATCAGGCTGATCGTCGACTCGTCGTCGATGGCCATCGCCATGTCGGTGTTGCGCACGTTGTGGATCCACGGGATGTGCTTGTCGCCAATCCCCTCGATCCGGTGCTCACCGAAACCGTTGTAGACCATCGTCGGGCACTCGGTCGCCTCACCGGCGGCGATCTTCGAATGCGGGTACACCTGCTTGAGATAGTCGCCCGAAGCGATCGTTCCCGCAGAGCCGGTGGTCAGCGTCACGCCGGCGAACCGGTCGTTCTCGCCCATCAACTCGTTGAGGACCTCCTCCATGGCGGGTCCGGTGATGTTGTAGTGCCAGAGGTAGTTCCCGAACTCGTCGAACTGGTTGAAGATGACGAGATCCTCACCGGAGACGCGGAGTTCGTTGCACTTGTCGAAGATCTCCTTGACGTTCGACTCGGTCCCCGGCGTCCGGATGATCTCACCGGCCACGCTCTCGAGCCAGTGGAACCGCTCGGCACTCATCCCCTCGGGCAGGATGGCGATCGATTCGCAGGCCAGCAGGTTGGAGTCGTATGCGCCACCGCGGCAGTAGTTGCCGGTCGAGGGCCAGACGGCCTTCTGTGTCGCCGGATCGAACTGACCCGTGACGAGGCGCGGGACGAGACAACCGAACGCTGCACCAACCTTGTGTGCACCGGTCGGGAACCACTTCCCTTCCATCATCACGATGCGGGCATCGACGCCGCTGATCTCCGCGGGAACTTCGAAGTAGTTGACTCCACCGAAGCCGCCGCCCGAAGCCTTCGCCTCGTTGTGCCACGTGATGCGATAGAGGTTTATGGGGTCGAGATCCCACAAACCGACATCGGCGAGACGCTCTTTGACGTCATCGGGGATGAGACTCGGATCCCGCATCTGCTTGAACGTGGGAATCTTGAAATTGCGTTCCTTGGCCTGCTGGACGGCAGACGCAAGAACGTCTTCGTTGACGGTGAGGTCGATCATGACCGAAGGTCCTTTCAGTTGTTGAGAGCTGCTTTGAGCGATTCGAGATTGGGATCGACGCTCATCGGTTCAGTTCCGACCGCCGCGACGGCCTTCAGCGCCGACGCAACGTCCTTGAGTCCGCTTCCCGTTGCAAGGAGGACGACCCGGTCATCGGTCCCGACCATGCCGCGTTCGACAGCAGTGACCAAGCCGGCATATGGCGCCGCCCCCGCCGGTTCGGCGAAGACACCCGAGCCACGGGCCAGGGTTGGGATGGCGGCGAGTATTTCCTCGTCGGAGACACGCAGATAGGCGCCCCCGGTCTCGGTGACGGCCGCCATCGCCTTGATCCGATCACGTGGCAGGTCGGCGCTGATGGAGTCGGCGACGGTGTCCGCTGAGATCGGCGGCTTCGTGAGCACGTCCTCGCCATTCTCGAACGCCTGAACCAGATAGTCGCTGCCGGCGGACTGGATCCCGTAGATGCGAGGCATCCGGTCGATCCAACCGAGAGCGAACGCGTCTTTCATTCCTTTGTGAACGCCGCCGATGATGGAGCCGTCGCCGACGCTCACGAAGATGGCATCCGGCGCTTCCCATCCGAGGTCTTCGAGGATCTCGAGACCTGCGGTCTTCTTGCCTTCGGTCATGAACGGGTTGTAGCCGGTGTTCCGGTTGTACCAGCCGTACTCAACCGACGCTTCCATACAGAGGTCGAACGCATCGCCATACGTCCCGTTGACGAGAGCGACGGTCGAACCGTACGCGAGCAACTGGGCGATCTTGGCCTCCGGCGCCGATGCCGGGACGAAGATCACGTTCCGTTGTCCGACACTTGCGGAGATGCCGGAGAGCGCAGCTGCTGCATTCCCGGTCGATGCGGTCGTGATGACCTCTGCGCCCCGCTCCTGAGCCTTGACGACGGCCATCGCCGACGCCCGGTCCTTGAGCGACGCAGTCGGCTCGCGCCCTTCATCTTTCACCCACACCTCGGCGAGGCCAAGTTCGGCGGCGAGGGGAGCCGCGTTGTACATCGGCGTCCCTCCGACGGTGAGCGGTGGGACCGCAGCATCAGGTTCAACCGGCAGCAGCGGCCGGTATCGCCACATGGTGCGATCCGGATTCGCAGCAAGACTCTCTTTGGTGAACGTCTTGCCGATCTCTTCGTAGTCGTATCGGACATCGAGGATTCCCTCGTTGCCGTGGTCTGGACAGACGTACCCGGCGAAATCCGCCGGGTACGTCTTGTCGCAGATCACACATGTGAGCCCGACAACATTGGTCATTGAACGATCCTGGTACCGGTCTCGCCGGCCATGGCGCGCTCGAGGTTCCCTGGGTTGGTGATCAACGCTTCCTTGCCTCCGCCCTCCATGAACTGGACGACGGCACGCATCTTCGGCGCCATCGAGCCCTCGGCGAAGTGTCCACCCTCTTCGAGGTACTGCTTCACCTCAGCGAGCGTGAACTGGTCGACCCACCGCTGCTCCGGCGTGCCGAAGTTGAGGGCGACCTGTTCCACTGCCGTGGAGATCAGGAGCAGATCTGCATCGACCTGAATCGCCAGGAGGGCAGATGCCAGGTCCTTGTCGATAACGGCGGCGATCCCTTCGAGATCGCCAGCCTCGTTCTCGATGACCGGGATGCCACCGCCGCCGACGGCGATGGTGACGACGCCCGCGTCGAGCAGGCTCTTGATCACGGCGAGTTCGACGATCCGCTTGGGCTGTGGCGAGGCCACGACGCGGCGCCAGCCACGCCCGGCGTCCTCGACCACGTCCCAGCCTTCATCGTCGCGACGACGCATTGCCTCTTCCTCACCCATGAACGAGCCAATCGGCTTGGCCGCGTTCTGGAACGCAGGATCGGCTGCATCGACCTCGACCTGAGTGACGACCGTTGCGACACTCTTGTCGATTCCACGCTGACGGAAGTCGTTGACCAGGTTCTGCTGGAGCATGTACCCGATCGCTCCCTGAGTGTCGGCTCCGCAGTAGTCGAGCGGGATCTCGTGGAGTTCACTGCTCGCAAGCTCAGAGCGGCGGAGAATGAACCCCACCTGGGGCCCATTTCCGTGCGAGATCGCCACGTCCCAACCCTGCTCGACCAGACCGGCGATGTGATCGTCGGTCTCGGCCGCTGCGCCGTATTGGTCCTGGACCGACTGATGGTCGCCGTCGGGAATCAGTGAATTACCACCTATGGCAATAACGAGCCTCGGCATCACTCCCACACTCCGAGGATCGACGACAGGAGGGCCATGCGCATGACGACGCCGTTGTAGGCCTCTTGCCAGTAGCGGGCGTGCCTGGAGTCGTCGACCTCAGGAAGGAGCTCGTCACGCCTGGGGAGCGAGTGGAGGATGACAGAGCTGCCCTTGGCCTTCTTCATCACCTCAGAGGTCACCTGATAGTTGGCCGAAGTGTGTGCATACACCTCCTGCTTGTCCTGCCGGGCCTGGGTGTAGTCGGGCTGGACGACCGGCTCCATGTAGATGACATCGGCGACCTCGATGGCCTCATCGATGTGGTCGATGATGCGGTAGTTCGTGCCCTTCTCGTCGAGTTCAGCGAGGAACTCGGGGAGCGGCGACATCTCTTCAGGAGCCAGGATGATCATCTCGGCATCGAACTGCGACAGCGCATATCCGAGCGAGTGCATGGTGCGCATGCGATGGTCGCCAACTGCGAGGAACGACTTGCCGTCGACCGATCCCATTTCCTTGGTGATCGTGTAGAGGTCGGTGAGGATCTGGGTCGGATGCTCACCCCAGCCGTCGCCACCGTTGATGACGGGGACTGAAGACCACTTGGCGGCCTCGTGCGGCGCACCCTGGTCGAAGTGACGCATCACGATGACGTCGCCGTAGTACTCGAGCATGTGGACGGTGTCCTTGATCGACTCCTGATAGAAGTCGCCGGCGCGGGTCATCTTGGCATCGGAGAAGCCAGTCACATGACCGCCGAGGCGATGCATCGCAGCTTCATGGGCGAGACGGGTGCGGGTCGATGGCTGATAGAACGCCGTCACCATGGTCTTGTGTGCGAGGAGATCGGTGTTCCGACGCTCTCTGGCGATCGGTTCGAGGCGATCGGCGATCTCGAAGAGGTGGAAGAACTCGTTCCGCTCAAAGTCCTTGAGCGAAAGGATGTCGCGTCCGGCGAAGCTACGCATGTGTGCCCTCCTTCGGGCTGGCTTGATGGATTGGTCATACCATAGTACGATATGATGACCGTACGCCAGTCAGAATTCTCCGAATGATCACACGCAACCCATCGCTCACCGATCAGGTGAAGACGAACATCAAAGAGCGCATCGTCAACGATGAGTTCGACGATGGTCGCATTCCCCCGGAGACGGAGCTGGCAACGGATCTCGGTGTAAGCCGAACGACCGTTCGCGACGCACTCACCCGCCTCGAGCACGAAGGTGCGATCTATCGCAGACAGGGTGCCGGCACGTTCGTCAACAAGCCCGGCCTGCAGATCAAGTCGCGCCTCGAGGAGATCTGGTCATACAAGCAAGTCCTTGAGGATCACGGATACACGCCATCGGTTCGTGTGCTCTCGAGCCGCGCTCGTCCCGCCGACGCCGATACCGCCAGGGTCCTCGCTCTCGACCCGAACACTCCCGTCCTCATCATCGAGAAGCTGATCCTCGAGGATGACGAACCGGTGATACTGACCATCAATCAGATCCCGACCAGAATCGTCCATGACGCCGAGTATGAAGAGGACGAAGCGACGCCCATCTACGAGTTCCTCGAGGATCACTGCGACCGCACCCTCGGCTACTACCTCTCAGAGATCATTCCCGTATCACTCGATACCGCCAAGGCGGCGAAGCTCGGGGTTGAACCCGGTACGCTGGCCATCTCGTTCAACGAGATCGGCTTCGACCAGAACAACGAGCCCATCGTGAGGGCGACGTCGTATTTCCGCGACGACCTCCTCAGGTTCCGGCTCATTCGGCGAAAGAGCGGGACATGAGCCCGCGTGAACAGATCCACGAGCTGCAAAGGAGCAGTTGATGCAGACCCACCTACACGGTCGCGACATGATCACGACCCAGGAATGGACCAAGGACGAACTCAATACGGTGATCGACGTCGCCATCGACCTGAAGCGTCGCCGGGCTCTCGGTGAACTCCATCCACTCTTGGATGACAAGGTTCTTGCGATGCTGTTCTTCTTCTCAAGCACACGGACCCGTGCAAGCTTCGAAGCAGGCATGGCTCAGCTCGGCGGACACGCCATGTTCCTCGACTCCACCGCAACGCAGATTGGCCACGGCGACACGTGGAAAGAGATCGGCGACATCCTCGGTCGCTACGACGACGGTATCGCCATCCGCCAGGTCGATTGGGCCATCGGCAACGAGTACATCCGCGCCGTGGCAGACGCAAGCCGCGTCCCCGTGCTCAACATGCAGTGCGATCAGTTCCACCCGTTCCAGGCACTCGCCGACCTTCTCACGGTCATCGAGCAGAAGGGCGATCCCCGCAAGCTCACGATCAACGTCTCGTACGCATACGCGTCGAGCTATCAGAAGCCCATCTCGGTCGCACAGAGCGAGATCCTGCTGATGACCCGTTTCGGAGCGAATGTGCGCCTCACCCGGCCGCCGGAGTTCAAGCTCATGCCCGAGATCGTTGCTCAGGCCCAGGAGAATGCCAAGAAGTACCACGGCTCGTTCGAGATCCTCGAAGACTTCGACGAAGGCATGGCCGGCGCAGACGTCGTCTACGCCAAGTCGTGGGGTTCCATGGTCACGACGTCCGACCACGAAGAGTCGGCAAGGATCTCCGACAACTACAAGGATTGGATCGTCGACCCGAGGCGTATGGAGATGGCAGACGAAGACGCCATCTACATGCACCCGCTCCCGGCGGATCGCAACATCGAGGTCACCGACTCCGTCATCGACGGCCGTTGGAGTCGCGTGTTCGATCAGGCCGAGAACCGGCTCCATGTCCAGAAGGCGGTGATGGCGCTCACAATGTGAGCGCTAATATTCCCCCGTTTGGTTCGCACCACGAAAGGAAGCATGCGGTGCAGCAGCAAGCAGTGTCGGAGTTCATGGATCAAGTCGTCGACCAGAGTCCCGCTCAGTTCGAGTTCCACCAGGCGGTGCAAGAGGTTGTCGAGTCCGTCTGGCCGGTCTTCGAACGGGAGCCGAAGTACATGGACGCCCGCATTCTCCACCGCATGGTGCAAGCGGAGCGGATCATCATCTTCCGGGTTCCGTGGGTCGACGACGCCGGAACGGTGAACGTCAACCGCGGGTTCCGCGTCGAGATGAACAGCGCTATCGGCCCCTACAAGGGGGGCCTCCGCTTCCATCCGACAGTGAACCTGGGAATCCTCAAGTTCCTGGCCTTTGAGCAGACCTTCAAGAATGCCCTGACGACGCTCCCCCTAGGTGGCGGCAAGGGCGGCTCCGACTTCGATCCAAAGGGCAAGAGCGACGGCGAGGTCATGCGGTTCACGCAGGCCTTCATGAGCGAGCTCTTCCGGCACATCGGTCTGCGGACCGACGTCCCTGCCGGGGATATCGGGGTCGGCGCCCGCGAGATCGGCTACATGTTCGGCATGTACAAAAAGCTCGCCAACGAGTTCACGGGGATTCTCACCGGCAAGGGCACGGGGTGGGGCGGGAGCCTCATCCGACCCGAATCCACGGGCTATGGAACGGTCTACTTCACGGAAGAGATGTTCCGAGCGAAGGGCGACAGCATCAGCGGCAAGACGATCCTGATCTCCGGTTCGGGAAACGTTGCCCAGTATGCGGTCGAGAACGTGAACCGCCTTGGCGGATCGGCAGTGACGCTGTCGGATTCCGGAGGCTTCATCCACGATCCCGACGGAATCGACGCCGAGAAGCTGGCGTGGGTGATGGACCTGAAGAATGTCCGGCGTGGCCGCATCAGCGAGTACGCCGAGAAGTACGGAGTCCAGTACTACCAAGGACAGCGACCATGGGCGGTCGAGGGTGCAGACGTGGCACTCCCCTGCGCGACGCAGAACGAGCTCGATCTCGAGGATGCGAAGCAGCTCGTGGCACACGGTGTTCGGATCGTCGCCGAAGGGGCGAACATGCCGACCGAGCCGGATGCAACCCAGCTCCTCCTCGACAGCGGCGTGTTGTTCGGCCCGGGCAAGGCTGTGAACGCCGGTGGTGTCGCGACCAGCGGCCTCGAGATGGCTCAGAACGCCGGATTCACGTCATGGAGTCGTGAAGAGGTCGACGCAAGGCTGCTCGGAATCATGACCGAGATCCATCGCAGTTGTCGCGAGACCGCAGAGGAATTTGACGCACCCGACAACTACGTCGTTGGAGCGAATATCGCAGGCTTCCGCAAGGTGGCCGACGCGATGCTCGACCAGGGCGTGGTGTAAGGAGGTTTGATCATGAGAAGGAAAGTCGTCGGCTACTTCGCAGGAACCGATTCGACGTTGCTGACCGACCTGGTCTGTGACGAATATGACACCGTGCCGATCTCGAACGGGTTCGACAACCATGGCATGAACGTCCGGATCATCAACAATGAGAATCGGGTCGACCTCTTGATCGGATACGTCCACAAGATCTTCGCACCGGCAGACACCGTGCACCCGGGAGGAGTCACCTACCAGGACATCTTCCACGTCTGTCGCACGTTCGAGATCCCGCTCCTTCTCGAGGTCCATGAGAACCTCCACGAGAAGGCGAGGGCGCTCTTCGAAGAGACTCCCGATTGTGTGCATTTCGTGGATCCGAGCGACATGCTCGCCAGAACCCACGAGGTCTTGAACGGGGAGTGAACGCCAAAGACACGTACGGTCAGGATGAAGGACTCGTCCGGTGCGCACAGCGGAAGCTAAGCCGCTGAGCACTCCGGGAGTTCACGCGATGGCCCGATGAGCCCTGAGTCGAAGACCGGACCGTCAAACCGAATCACTACTGACGAGGAGTCACCGAATATGCGTATTGCCAACCGGATCGCGAACCTTGGAACCGAGACCGCATTTGCGGTGTCGGGTGAGGCCGCTGTCTTCGCAGCCGGGGGGAACCGGGTCTACCCGTTCCATCTTGGAGACATCAACCTGCCAACGCCGTCGACCGTGGTCGACGGCGCGGAGAAGGCGATCGCAGACGGGAAGACCGGATACTGTCCGAACGCAGGGATTCCACAGTTGCGCGAGGCACTCGCCGCCGACGTCTCGGCGTCGCACAATACGGAGTACACGGCTGAGAACGTCGTCGTGCAGCCCGGCGGGAAGCCCACGATCGGAAAGTTCATCCTGACGTTGATGAACCCGGGCGACGAGGTTCTCTATCCGAACCCCGGCTACCCGATCTACGAATCTCAGATCGAGTTCAACGGCGGAGTCGCCGTCCCGTACGGGTATGTCGAAGGCACCGACAACTTCGAGTTCGACTTCGATTCGATCGAGCGGGGCATCACCGACAAGACCCGCCTGCTCATCCTGAACGACCTTCAGAACCCGATGGGCGCCGAGTGCTCGATCGAGGAGCATGAGAAGCTGGCCGAACTCGTCCGCAAGCACAATCTGTACGTGCTCGCCGATGAGGCCTACTTCGACATGCGGTACTCCGGGAAGAGCACGTCGTTCGTCGAGCAGCCGGGGATGGCAGAACGCACCGTCGTTCTCTATACCTTCTCCAAGAAGTTCGCGATGACGGGTTGGCGTCTCGGTGCAAGCATCGGGCCGAAAGAGATCGTCGACGTAATCGCCAAGATCAACGTCAATGACGAGTCGTGCTCCAATCACTTCATCCAGTACGGCGCGCTCGCCGGGCTCAAAGGTGACCAGAGCGAACCCAGGGCAATCCTCAATGAACTCGAAGCGCGCAGGGACGCTACCGCCGCCGGCCTCAACGCCATCGACGGGATCCACGCCTTCACGCCGAATGCCACGTTCTATCTCTTCCCGAACGTCACCGAGTTGATGGAGCGCAAGGGCCTGACCGACTACGAAGAGTTCCGTCGTGCGGCACTACACGCCACCGGCGTTTCGTTCACCTCACGCATCCACTTCGGTCGTGAGCTCGAGGGTGAGCCGAACAAGTACATCCGCTTCGCCTACTCCGGTATCAACGTCCCCGACATCAACGAAGGCATGGGCCTGTTCAAGGAGTGGGCGGAGCAGTAGCAATGGGGAGTAGATCAGTAGATCAGTAGATCAGTAGATCAGTAGATCAGTAGATCAGTAGATCAG
>RCNE010000571.1_pt1 | contig 19920 bp, 15 predicted proteins | sample 2041361 | NCBI WGS metagenome assembly RCNE01 (sample SAMN09708229, study PRJNA481090) | Marine sediment metagenome, whole genome shotgun sequencing project.
CTCTGGGACTTCAGTCAAGAGCGAATTCGCACTCTGCACTACACCTGGATCGCGTTCTTCATGACGTTCTTCGTGTGGTTCAACCTGGCGCCGCTCGCGACGACCATGCGAGAGAGTTCCGACTGGCTGACCAAGGAGCACATCAAGATCCTGTTGATTGCCAATGTCGCGCTGACGATCCCGGCCAGGATCATCGTCGGAGCCCTCATTGATCGTTTCGGCAGCCGGATCGTGTTCACGTGGTTGATGATCACCATGGCGATTCCCACCATCTGGTTCGCATTCGCCGACAGCTTCGATCAGATGTTGATCTCGCGCCTGCTCGTCAGTGGCGTCGGCGCCGGATTCGTGATCGGTATCAAGATGGTCGCCCAGTGGTTCCCGCCGAAGTACATCGGTCGCGCAGAAGGTTTCTACGCCGGATGGGGCAACTTTGGGTCGGCATTCGCTGCCATGACCCTGCCATGGTTCGCAATCACGGTGTTGGGCAACTGGTTCGACCTTGGTGATGATGCATGGCGGTGGGCGATGGCAATCAACGGCATCGTCCTGGCCGTCTACGGCGTCATGTACTACTTCCTGGTACGAGACGTTCCCGAAGGTCGCACGCTCGAGACCACCAAGAAGGCTGAGCCCATGAAGCTCAGCTCCTACGGCGATCTGGTCCAGTATCTGGTCTGGTCGATCCCACTCGTTGGCGCTCTGGCAGTCCTGGCATGGCGGGTCTCAAACGTCGATGTAGACGACGAGGCCGTGCTGACCAACACACAGCTCTACTTGATCTACGCAGTCCTTGCCCTCGTCTATGTCGGGCACGTCGTCAGAACGCTGCAGGTCAACCTTCCCTACCTGCGGGCGGGCGTCCCCGATGACGAGAAGTATCACTTCGGCAGCGTCGTCGCGCTTAACTCCACATATTTCGCTAACTTCGGTGCCGAGCTGGCCGTCGTGTCAATGCTGCCAGAATTCTTCGAGGAAGTATTCGTGCCCCTCACCAACGATGCTGGTGCCCCGATCGTCACGGCGACCCTGGCCGGCATTGTTGCCTCATCATTCGCGTTCGTGAACCTTGTGGCTCGGCCACTCGGCGGTTACCTGTCGGACAAAATGGCGAGTCGCAAGAAGACAATGCTGGGTTACATCCTCGGCATCGTGGTGGGGTTCTTGCTCATGGCCCTTATCGCCAAGTGGTCACCCGGTGTCGACGATGACGGCCTCCGCAACCTCGTTCCCGCGTTCGGCGGCGTCGGCTGGCTGGTTGCTGCTGTCGCCATCACGATGTTCGCGTCGATCTTCGTGCAGGGAGCAGAAGGATCAACGTTCGCCGTGATCCCAATGGTCAACAAGCGCATGACTGGCCAAATCGCAGGAATGGCCGGCGCCTACGGCAACGTCGGGGCCGTGATTTATCTCGTCATCTATTCGTTGGTGGATGCCCGGACGTTCTTCTTTATCCTCGCCGCCGGAGCGGCGGCCAGCTTCGCTGTCACGCTCTTTTTGCTTGAGGATCCTGAGGGCTCACACGACGACGAGATCGACGACTCCAACATCGAGAGGCTCGGCGTCGTCGGTCAAGACTGATCGCGATCGAACGAAACGAAATCGAACACCGAACAAGAATCGAGACCAACAGTATGGCCGACATCGAAACCTGGGATCCCGAGGATGAGGTGTTTTGGGAAAGCACCGGAAAACGAATTGCCACTCGTAACCTCTGGATCTCCATTCCCAGCCTGTTATGCGGATTCGCGGTCTGGCTCTACTGGAGCATCATCACGGTTCAGATGCTCAACCTCGGATTTCCATTCGAGCAGAGCGAACTCTTCACGCTCACGGCAATCGCCGGCTTCACGGGCGCAACTTTCCGGATCCCCAACAGTTTCTTCATTCGTATCTCCGGTGGCCGTAACACCATCTTTCTCACCACGTTGTTGCTTATCATCCCGGCACTCGGAACAGGAATCGCCCTCCTCGACAAGGACACGCCACTCTGGGTGTTCCAAGTGCTCGCGTTCGTGTCGGGCTTCGGCGGCGGCAACTTCGCGTCGTCCATGTCGAATATCAGCTTCTTCTACCCAAAACGAATGCAGGGCCTTGCGCTCGGACTTAACGCCGGACTCGGAAATGCCGGCGTTACGACGATGCAGATCCTTATACCGTTCATCATGACGATTGGTGTCTTTGGGGGCGGGTCGAAGATTCTCGAGACCTCCTCGGGGACACTGATCGGAACTATCGATGCGGGAACCGAAACCTGGATTCACAACGCCGGGTTCGTCTGGCTTGTGTTCTTGATCCCGCTGGCGTTCGCTACCTGGTTCGGGATGAACAACATCGCAACGTCGACCGTGTCGCCGAACATCGGTAGCACCCTGGGGTCGTTCGGCAAGATTATCGGGATGTTGGCAGTCACCGCCGTGCCGGCCGCACTTGGCCTGGCGATCATCCTGCCGGACCCATTCCTCGGAGCGCCCTCCTGGGCCAAGTGGCCGGTGATGGCCGCTGTGTTGGCGTCGACGGTATGGCTGCTCAAGCAAATGCCGGGCGATATCAAGCCCAACCTCGAACGCCAATACCGAATCTTCAAGAACAAACACACCTGGATTATGAGCGTCATCTACACGATGACCTTTGGCAGCTTCATTGGATTCTCGGCCGGATTCGCCCTCGCCATCAAAGTCGTGTTCGGATTCAAACACGTCGACGTCGCCGGGGTAATCACCCACGACACGGTCAACCCGGACGGCCCATCGGCACTGACCTATGCCTGGATGGGACCGTTCATCGGTGCGTTCATTCGGCCCGTTGGAGGCTGGATCGCCGACAAGGTTGGTGGCGCTCGAGTCACTCACTGGGTGTCGATTGTCATGACTGGCAGCGCCCTGGGAGTCGCGTATTTCCTACGTGAGGCGTACAAGTCGCCGACTCCAGAAGACTTCTTCGTGCCATTCTTCCTTCTCTTCCTCTTGCTCTTCGGTGCAAGCGGGATCGGGAACGGCTCGACGTTCCGCACGATCGCCAACGTGTTCGACAAGGAACAGGCTGGCCCGGTGCTCGGTTGGACTTCGGCGGTCGCCGCGTATGGCGCCTTCATCGTGCCAGGCGAGTTTGGCAGCCAGATCAACAACGCGACGCCGGAGTATGCCCTGATCGCCTTCGCCGTGTTCTACGTGGTCTGCCTAGTCCTGAACTGGTGGTACTACCTCGGACCAAAGCGGGAGTTCGACAACCCCTGAACGGGCCATCGACATTCCGATCTCCAGTAGCCATCTCGAACGAATCTGTGCAGCGCTGGATGCCAAATAGACGTTTCATGCTGCACAGAACTGGGCGTTCCGAATCTGTGCAGCGCTGGATGCCAAATAGACGTTTCATGCTGCACAGAACCGAAACGGGTTGCGGATGAGGTTCAATCGGAGCGGCGGGCGATGAGCTCGATCTCGATGTTTGAGCCAAGCGGTAATGAAGCTACGCCAATCGTGGTTCGAGCGGGGAAGGGTTCGTCGAAAAATATGGCATAGACCTCGTTCATTTCCTGGAAATCATCCATGTCGGTCAGGAAGACGTTCACCTTCACGACGTGGTCAGCGTCGAGTCCCGCGGCCTTGAGCACGCCGAGCAGATTGTCGAAACACTGACGCGTCCGCTCGGCAATGCCACCTTCGGCTAGGAGCCCCGTCAACGGATCGATCGGCGTCTGTCCCGAGCAGAAGACGAGACCGTCCGATTCGATTCCGTGACTGTATGGTCCAACGGCTGACGCAGTCGGACTCGTGATCGGGGTACGCATGGGTGCTCCTCATCGCAGCGGCGGAGACACTGTTCTAGTTCGAAAGGGCAGGGCGGATATTCGATTCGAGGCGATCGAGCGCGTCGGTGAGGGCGGTGAGTTCGGCTTCGCTGAATCCATCGAACACACGGAGTCGTTGCAGGAACCACTTTTCCGGTGTCAGGTTGCCTACGCGACTGGCAGGACAAGTTCGAATCGTGATCCAGTCGTTGTCGGTACGAGCGCGACATCACCACCGTGTTTGCGAGCGATCTCACGGGTGATCGCAAGGCCGAGACCAGATCCACCCGAGTCGCGGCCGCGCGCTTCGTCAAGCCGAACGAATCGCTCGAAGATATGTTCCGCCTGGTCGTCGGGAATTCCCTGCCCGTCATCGACCACGATGAGAACAACCTCGGAACCCCTCCGTTCCGATCCGATTCGAACCGACTTGGTCGCATGGCGCACAGCGTTTTCGACGAGGTTCCGGAGGGCCCGTTCGAGGTCTCGACGGTTGCCGGCCACTGTCGCATCCGACCTCTCAGTGATGGAGATGTCGATATCGTTCTGGACCACGCGTTGGTGCTCGACCTCAGCGCTGAGGATCTCATCGATATCGACGACGGCGGGGGAGAGGGCGGACGATTCTCCGGCCTCGGATCGGCTGAGGAACATCAGGTCGTTGACCAGCAGCTGAAGTCGCTCGGCTTCGCCGTGAAGTTTGGGGAGGAGCGCCGTCGCATCAACTCGGTCGGGGTAGGCGGCGGCCACTTCAAGTTGGGCAAGCAATCCAGCGATCGGGCTCCGGAGCTCATGCGACGCGTCGGCGAGGAACTGTTGCTGCTGGTCGTTCGATCGTTCCAAACGCTCGAGCATGTCGTTCATCGTGATCGCCAGCTTGTCGATTCCATCGTCGGCATCGACGAGCGGCACGCGGCGGTCGAGCGACTCTTGGCTGATCAGTTCGACCTCGGATCGCATTGCCTCGACGCGACGAAGCGCACGCCGCATCAGATAACTCGTGACTGCCATGGCCACGGCCATGAGTACGAGGACCACTGGGACTGCGACGGGTAACGATGCCCGCGCGAAGTCGAGCTCGCTAAAGATGCCATCACCTGCGACGACCACCCGGTACTCGTTGCCCTCCGGACCTGAAACCGTCCGCTCGACCAGGAACCACTCCGACCCGTCGGCCTTCTTGAGCCCGTTTACATCAGGAAGTTCGTCGCCGGTCTCGAAATCGATGCCGAAACCTGGGTCCGAGAACTCTGCGTCGATCACCGCACGAATGACCTCGCCTCCTTCCCCGACGATGACGTCATCCTGGAGGACCGCCCAGAATGCCCGATCACCGTTGGGCGCCCGGTCACCAGGACCCACATCACCAAGGAGCTCCAAGTCCAAGTCCGCGGGCGCGACCCCAAGACCCAACTGATCCTCGGCCCGGTCAAGCAACGCCGTCTGCGAGATGCCATCGGTGACGACGAACAGCGCAAAGATCAGAACCAGCAAGGCGAAGATCGCCATCACCGAGACGATGCCGACGGATAACGCCGACCACAGGCCGGAGCGAAAGCTGACCGATCGCCACCGTCTAGAGAATCGGGACATCACGATCGAGACTCTCCGGTTTCCACGATGCGATATCCAATACCTCGAACGGTCTGAATGGTCTTCGTGCCGAACGGTTCGTCGACCTTTCGGCGAAGGTAACTGGCATACACCTGCGTGACGTTCACGTCGTCGGCGTCGGGTTCGCCCCACACGTGGTCGAGGAGCTCGCGCTTCGAGACGACCTCACCCTTGCGATGAAGCAGGTATTGCAGCAACGAGAACTCCCGGGGTGTCAGTTCGATGCGGACATCGCCGCGGCGAACCTCGTGGCTGGCTGCATTGAGCACCAGATCATCGGCTCGCAGCTCAGTCGGAGTCACCGGATCCGTTGTGGCTGCCGTATTGCGGCGAATGATGGCGCGCAGGCGGGCAAGCAGGACCACCCAGTTAAAGGGTTTGGTCACGTAGTCGTCTGCACCGAGTTCGATTCCCTCAGCTTCGTCGTGAGCGCCGTCCTTGGCGGTCAACATCAAGATTGGTGTGCGGTTGCCAGCAGCTCGAAGCTCTCGGCACACCTTGTAGCCGTTCATGCCGGGCAACATGATGTCGAGGATGATGGCGTCGTACTCGTTGGTCTGCGCCCGAAAGAGGCCGTCATCGCCCCGGTCGGTGTGATCGACCGCGAACCCTTCGGCTTCCAGTCCGATTCGAATCGCATCGGCGATCATCGGTTCATCTTCGACGACGAGAATCCACATCGTCCTCATCATGGCTCATCAGTGGGTATTCCCCGAATGACTCTCAACGTTCTCTCAAGGTTCCTCAAGGTTCTGCCAGCACCACTTCGTCAAGGTGATGACACAACAAACCCCACACCACAGGAGCAAGCAGATGATCAACGTTTCCGGAGTCACCAAGACCTACGGCGATCGCACCGCAGTCGGCGACATGACTTTCACCGTCGAGGCGGGTCGGGTCACCGGATTCGTCGGACCGAACGGCGCTGGCAAGTCCACCACCATGCGGATGATGGTCGGGCTCACCCGACCCGACCAGGGCGAAGTTCGCTACGCCGGCACCCGTTACACAGATCTGGCCAACCCGGCCCGAATCGTCGGCTCGGTGCTCGACGCACGGTGTATGCACCCAGGCCGCACCGCCCAGGACCACCTTCGAGCCACCGCTGCACTCAGCGGTGTGCACAAGAGCCGAGTCGAGGAAGTTCTCGCAGCGGTTGGCCTCGAGACCGCTGCACGCCAGCGGGCCGGAGGATTCTCCTTGGGTATGCGCCAGCGCTTGGCTCTGGCCGGTGCGCTCATTGGTAACCCTGAGGTCCTGCTGCTCGACGAGCCGGCGAACGGCCTCGACCCCGATGGCATCCGCTGGTTGCGCAACTACCTGCGCAACTTCGCCGACCAGGGAGGCACCGTCTTCGTGTCGAGTCACCTGATCGGCGAGCTGAGCATGTTCGCCGACGACCTCGTGGTCATTGGCGGCGGCCGACTCATCGTGGCCGACTCACTTGCCGCGATCACTGCTGGAAACGAGAAACGAGTTGTGGTCGAAACGCCATCAGCTAACGCATTCGTGGCACTGCTTGCAGCGAACGGACTCGATGTCGAGCCAGCGGACAACCGGCTCGTGATCCACGGCTCCACCAAGGAGCAGGTCTCGTCCATTGCGTTCGACAATCGCATCCAGCTTTTCGAGCTCAGCGAGAGCAGCAAGTCCCTCGAGGACAGCTTGCTCGAAATGACCAACTCCTCCGCCGAATTCGCTTCGGCCTAGTTCACCCACCTACTTCACCAACTCTTTAGAAAGAACAAGACATGACCTCCACCATCACCCCCACCACCAGCACCGCCGCCACCATCAACCAGACGACCGAGAACACTCCAGCTACGGTCGCTCGCACCTCACATAACGTTCCCGCAGCTCGCTCGACCGCAGACGTTGCCCGGGCCCTGCCCACCACACTCAAAGCCGAGTGGATCAAGCTTTCTTCGATTCGCTCGAACGGCGCCATTGTTGCGCTCACCTTCGTGGTCAGCGCTTTTGTGAGCTGGGCAGTCGGCACCTATGTCACCGACGAAGGTGTCCTCACGATTGCTGAGGTCTTCACCTTCTCCACCGTGTTCACCGCCGTGTTCGCAGCGGTCGGCGGCATTCTGCTCTTCAGCTCAGAGGCGCAACACGGCACGCTGGCGCCGACACTCACCGCTCAACCAACACGCTGGTTGCTGGCGCTTTCCAAGACCATCATGGCAGCCGGTTTCGGCGCAGTGCTCGGAGCGGTCGGTCTCACTGCTGGCCTTGCCGGTGCCGCTGTCGCCGGTCTGTCGATGGGTGCCACGACAGGCATCGTGGCCACCGCAGCGTGGGCAACGTCGTTCGCTGCGCTGGCTGCAGTCCTTGGCCTGGGTGTCGGGATGATTGCCCGACACAGCACGGCTGCGGTCTCGGGGTTGCTCGTCTGGTGGCTGGTCGTCGAGAACCTGATGACGGTCTTCGTGGCCGAGCGTTTCTCTCGTTTCCTCCCGTTCGTTGCCGGCAACAGCCTGGCCAACACGTCGGGCGACGGTGCAGGCCCCGGTGAGGTCACCGAACTCGCCTTGACCACCACCGAAAACGCGCTGATCTTCGGTGGATACGCCACGGTGGCACTCATCATCGGCACCGTGCTGCTCTACCGACGGGACAACTGAACTCTCCGCTTGTCACGTTCGACACCCAACGAAGTTTCGGACCGGACGACCCTACGAACGTGGGGTCGTCCCGCTCGTTTTGTCGTGATAAAGAGTCTTCTCAGTCGCTCGCCGCGTGCATAAGCCGCTGGCCGAGGCTCTCGATCACGGAAACTCCAACCTCGACGAAGGCGGACGTCCGAAACCGCCTCGCCCGTAGCGGGACCAACTGCAGCACAGTCAGATTGCCCGACGGGGATGGGCCGATTCGCAACGTCGCTCGGCGAGTGCGGAAGGTGCTGGTCCGAACCGTGGCGCGCCATGAGCACGAGAATCCACGAGATTCGAGCGTCTCCGGCGCGATAGTCAGATTGTCGAGCGGGGGTTCGAACAACTGTCCGTCGGTGAGTGCGTTGATAGCAGCGCATGGTCGAAGTGCTACCGGAGCGACCACTTCCTCTTTCGTCCCGCTACGGCTGGGTGGCTCTGGTGTGGAGCCGAGCCGTCGACCAGGAGTCGCCGTTCCCTCACGCGCAGTCGCGATCTGGTGCGTCAGCCAGTGGCCTATGTCGACATACGACTCGACGGACTCCACAGGATCGAGGACTTCGCCATGCTCGTCGACCCAGGACGCGATGGCGACTCGCTGGTTCGCAACCAAGGGCGTGTCGCGCAGCGTCACAACGTCGAGTGCGTCAGCGAGTTCATGGATTCATCCTGTCATTGCCAAGTCCATCTGGCGAGGGCTGGACTGTCAGCGTCCGCATTGACGGTACGAGTGGAGGGATTACCTCGCAGGTCGGAGCTCTCGATTTACGGCCACGAACGCCGCAAGCGTTCCTGCGGCGAGAAGAAGGGTCGCAACTGGAACCGCCTCTGCGCCGCGAGCATCGAACCAGCGACCGATCATCCACGGAAACAGCAGCTGACCGATGCCTGCACCTGAGACGAACAGCGCGGTTGCCGTGCCGGTCACGGAGAACCTTCTCTCCAGGTACGTCATCATCGCCGGGAATTGCGCAGCCATACCGAAGCCAAGAAGAACCGTGCCTATCCAGGTCGGTGTTGGTGCTCCACCGCTCACCACGAGAACGGCGGCACCGATGACGGTCAACACGATCGAACCGGCGATCACGTGCTTCGGAAGAACCCGCTCCGAGGCGAGCGTGGCGCCAACTCGGCCGACGATGAAGGTGACCCAGAAGGTGGTGGTCAGCCACGTGGCTCCATCGGTGGAGAACCCGATCTCTTCGCCGTACGTGGTCACCCATCCGGCGAAGCCAACCTCGAGCCCGACGTACATGATGAAGAAGAACGTGCCTAGTGCGAGCACGGTGTTGGTGGTGGGCCCGTGTTCCTCGCGAGGCTCCGCCACAAAACGGGGGGCGGGGATTCCCAACGCCCATATCGCGAGGCAAAGCGCCAGTAACCCCGCGACCCGCGTGGTGAGGTCGAGACTCAGGCGGACGACCAGGGGGGCGATCAGGGCTCCTACTCCAAAGGACAGGTGCAGGAGGTTCATGGATCGGCCGACAGCGGCACCTCGATCCCAGATCAACAACACGTTGGCCCCGACATCAACCCCGGACGCACCGATACCCATGATTGCAAAAACGATGATGAGACCAGACAACGAACGCACCGACGGTACGGCAGCCAAACCGATCCCCAGGAGCGTCAGCGAACCAGCGAACACTCGATGGCCCGGAAGACGATCGAGCAACGGACCTGCGCCAAGTGATCCGATGATGTAGCCCACAGCCTGTGCCGAGAACAGCACGCCGATACTGCCGATATCGCTGCCGGAGCGCTCGCGGAGTTCCGTCAGTGCTGGACCGAGAGCAACAATGGAGAGGCCCACCAACATGAAGCTGGACAGGTACAACGTTCGCGGGTCCCTCAGGACGGGCCGGTTGGTGGCGGTCGTGGGTTGGCCTTGGCGCGTGATCATGTCCACTTCGATCTCGACTCCCAATGCCCAGCGCGACGAGCCACGTGGCGATCACGATAGCCCTTGCACCCTGAGGACGTGAGCAGCTCTGGGCGTCCCTCAATGAACTTTTCCTTGACCTCAGGTCGACGTGAGGTCGTATGGTCGTCTCATGGACGCCGTTCCCGATATCAACACAACAACGATCCCGATTGCCTGCACGCTGACGGCTGACGAAGCTCGTGGTCAGACCCTTGAATGGGCTGACCTCCGGGCTCTCGCGGCGGGGATCGTTGCACTCGAAGGCGGCGTTCGGATGAGCTTTTCCGCGTCGATGGTCGATGCAGTCGAAGACTTGGCCCGCCGCGAACGAGCGTGTTGTGCGTTTCTCAACATCACCACTTCGACGGTCGACGACACGTTGTTTCTCGAGATCTCGACCGATGACCCGGAAGCTCTCCCAGTGATCCACGCAGTAGCCGGCATCGCGCCGTGACGCCTGCAACGGCGCTGTTCCCGATCGGCGAGCTCTCTCAGGCGACTGGAGTTTCGGTCTCTGCCCTCTGTGTCAGCGTGAGGTGACCCGCCAGTCGTGCTGCATTGCTCGATGCCACCGGTTGGACGGTAACCCCGGGTTGGTCAGAGCGAGACCGATTCCGAACTTGCTCAGCTTGACCGGCCGCACGCCGCGACTCCAGAGCCAACGATCGGCAGGGCTGGGCCGCCCATCCGACTTCGTCTCGACGATCATCTCGTCGAGCGTGGCAACCCGTCCATTAGTGTCGGTGCATCGCAGCGAACGATCGATCGTGAGCCGGCTTCTCGATTCCACATCGACGAATGTGCTGCGCCTGTACTCGACGGTCAGCACGGGTTGCATCGCCATAGCTGTTCCGCTGATGCCGACGACCCCATCGATGAACTCGCACGCCTCGCCGGTGAGATGTGTCGCGTCGTCGAGTTCGTACGGAGACCGCGTCTTCACGGTGACGCCGCGTGAACCCTTCGTCTTGACCTCGAGCATGCACGTCCCACTCTCCTGGTATGTGCGTGTTCGGACTTTGAAGCGCCTCCGTCGACGATGAGCGGCAGCCCGATAGGTCAGCAACTCGGCGGTGTCGAAGTAGATCGACGAGTAGTTGAATTCGACGGAGTCATCGATGCACAACTGGTGGTAGCTCAAGGGCAGGTCGGCTTGGAGTTGAGCGAGAGTTGCGCCGTCGAGGACGTACTTGCGGTCGACACGGGTTTGTAGCTCTGCCAGCTCGTTCGCCGACTCGAGGGAAATTGTTGGGGTGATCGTTGTTGGGGCAAGCAGCGTCATCGTCGACCGCCAACCAACTGCTCCGAATCCAGACCGGGCTGCACTGTTCGGTCGAGCAGTTTGAAGCGCACATCAACAACGGTCGAGTCGTTTACGAGGTCAACCTTCTTGACCCGAAGGCGCCGAACCTCTGCTCCGAACAGGCGCTCGATTCGCATCACGATGGCCTGCTCGTCTGTGAGCGCAGCATCGAGAGTGACGATTTGGCTGCGACTTTGTGCGAAGAGTTGTGGGTGATCACCGACGAACAGGACAGCGAGCAGAACAACCATCAGCGTTGGTGAGAGCCACAGCGGGTCGGCCGAAATGCCGCCCAGAAGCCCGAGTGCCAACGCGGTGAAGTAGTACGCGATCTCCTCTTGTTCGAGTTCTGACGAGCGCAGGCGAATGATGGAAAGGACTCCGAACAGGCCGAGACCAAGCCCGGCACCGACATCGGCGGTCGAGAGGGTCGACGAAACTGCGAGCACGCCGACGTTGAGGCCGAGGATGGCAACAACCATGTCTCGGCGTCCGTAACGCGGGAAGTAGAGGGCGAATGCAAGAACGGACACCGCCACGAGATCGATGGTGATGAGGAGTGACTGGGACATGGTGGGCTTCTTTCGTTGGTTGCTTGGTACCCATTGAGACAGTCGAACTTGTGAGGTTTCTGAGATTGGTCGGAGGATGTTCTGTGCATTCAACTCACAGGAAGTTCCCAAGGTGCTCGCAGCAGCGTCACAGAGAGGCCCTGTTCTCTAGGAGGTATTCCTCCCCGAAAGGCCGACCCAATGCCCACCTTCCCCCGATCTGTCACTGCTGCACTTCTCTCCGCCTCGCTCTTGTTGGGCTGCTCCTCTGGCGCCAGTGTGGAATCGTCTGCAGCATCCGCTGTAGCGACAAGCGAATCGATCGATGTCAGCACACCAGTGGAGATCGCACTTGGCGACATTGCATTGTTCGACAGCAGCTCGGTTCACGACATTGAGGTCTCGTTCGATGACGATGACTACGACGAGATGATCGAGACGTTCTCCGAAACAGGGGAGAAGGACTGGGTCGAAGCCACGGTGGTCGTCGACGGGGTCACATACGAGAATGCTGGCATTCGCCTAAAGGGCAACTCGTCTCTCTTCTCGGTCACGCCCGAGACCTCTGGCTCACCCGAGGACCTTCCGTGGTTGATTCGCCTCGACAAGTACATCGACGGACAGACACATCAGGGGTACGGCGACATCGTCATCCGGTCGAACTCGACCGAGACGGCCCTGAATGAGGCGATCGCCCAGGAGATGCTCGAACTGTCAGGGCTCGCGTCGCAGCAGGCCATCGCCACATCGTTCACGGTGAATGGCGGCGACACGGAGTTGCGTTTGGCATTGGAGCACCCTGACGAGGTGTGGGACGACGCAAACTTCGGCGACGACGGACTGCTGTACAAAGCAGACAGCGAAGGGGACTACAGCTACCGCGGGGACGATCCCGACTCCTACGACGACGTGTTCAACCAGAAGAGCGGCGATGACGACCTTGAGCCACTCATCGAATTCCTCGACTTCATCAACAACAGCGATGATGCGACCTTTGCGGCCGAGCTCGATGAGTACCTCGACACCGATGCGTTCGCCACCTACTTGGCGTATCAAGACCTCATCGGCAATGCAGATGACATCAATGGTCGCGGGAACAACTCGTACCTTCACTACGACCCGGACTCTGACAGGATGACGGTCGTGAACTGGGACCTGAACCTCGCATTCGACACCGCAAACGTCGGTGGTGGCCCAGGCGGACCCGGTGGAAATGGTGGCGGCGAAAGACCATTGCCTGGAGCGGTCGACGGAGACGCGGCAGCTCGGCCCGAAGGCGCTGTCGGTCCAGGTGACCAATCGAATGTGTTGGTCGATCGCTTTCTTGCTGACGAGACCTTCTCGCAGCTCTATGACGAGCAGACTGCTGAGTTGACCGAACTCCTCTATTCGAGTGGCGCTCTCGACGACGCGTTGTCGAGTTGGGTAAATGTACTGACGACCCAGGCGGGCGACCTCGTCGATGTGGCCACGATCGAGTCCGACGCAGCGGCAATCTCTACGTTCGTCTCCGGGAGTTGATGATGTCGGAGTCTCCACCACGTGTGCTCGTCGTCGACGATGAGGAGAACATCCGATTCCTCGTCGAATCAGGCCTCCAGCTTGCTGGTATGGAGACGCTCGGAGCGTCGAACGGCCGCGAAGGATTGAACGCGGCCCTCGGAGACTTTCGCCCCGATCTGATCGTTCTCGACGTGATGATGCCCGAGCTCGATGGGTTTCAAGTTCTGGCACGGCTTCGCGAGAGTGGTGTGCGAACTCCCGTCATCTTTCTGACCGCTCGAGACTCCGTCGACGACCGCGTGCAGGGTCTTTCCGTCGGGGGCGACGATTATGTCGTGAAGCCATTTGCGATCGCTGAACTGATGGCCCGGGTCAAACTCCGCCTCCAGTCGGCAGGGGTCACCCAGGCGCAGACCGTGCTTCGTTGTGCAGACCTGGAGCTCGACACCGAAGCCCATCGCGTCACGCGTGCCGGTGTGACGATCGAGCTGTCGCCCACCGAGTACAAACTGCTTCATTATCTCATTCTCAACACTGGGCGTGTGCTGAACAGATCGCAGTTGCTCGACCATGTCTGGGAATACGACTTCGACGGTGACTCGTCGGTTGTCGACACCTACATCAGCTACCTCCGCAAGAAACTCGACCGGGACGAACCAAAACTCATCCACACCATCAGAGGCGTCGGCTTCTGCCTTCGTCTTGACCCGTGAGCCTTCGTAATCGTCTGCGGCTCGCGTTGACTGCCGTCTTCGCTGTTTTTGTAGTTGCCACCGTGATCACGCTGCTCTCGCAGCGCCAAGAGCTGAACGATCAGATCGACGAACAACTCCTCTCCACCCCAGTGCCATTGCCACCGCGCGGAGAAGCTCCCGCCGGGGGAGGCGAGCCGCCAGACACAGCCAACGATGACGGATCGCCGATCTCTGATCTGTACCTCGCCACGATCGACGTAACGGGCGAGGTCATGGTTGTCGTACAAGGCCAACGACTCGAAGATGTGCCGGATCTCGAGGCGTTACTCGATGACGTTCCACCGAAAGATGGGCTGTTCACGGTGCCTGGCGTTGAGGGAATCTCAGAGTTCAGACTCCTTATTGTTCAGCGCGGTCTCGGTGAGCAGGTGCTTGTTGCCCTACCCCTTGATGACGTGCAGTCGAGCGTCAAACGGCTGGCCTACACGCTCGGCGGAGTCCTGGTACTTATTGGTTTCGCTCTGGCTCTCGTCTGGTATTGGGTAGCTCGCTACGGACTGCGTCCCATAGCGGAAATGACGTCAACCGCAGACGCAATTGCTGCGGGCGATCGATCTCGGCGAGCGGCCGAGTACGACGAAGGTACCGAGGCGGGTCGGCTTGCGTCAGCCTTTAACGTCATGCTCGACGAGCGCGACAGTGACGAGCGTCGCCTCAGGTCGTTCGTCTCGAATGCATCGCACGAGCTCCGTACGCCACTCACGTCGCTTCGCGGATACCTCGATCTCTACAGCGAAGGCGGTTTTCGAGGCGAAGGTCAGCTCGATGACGTCATTCGTCGCATGAGCGGCGAATCTGCTCGTATGCAGCTCCTGGTCGAGGATCTGCTGCAACTCGCCAAGTTCGACGAAGGCCAAACCCTCGATCTTGTCGATGTCGACGTACAACTGATGCTCGGCGACATTGCTTCCGCAGCGGTTGCTGCGTATCCCGAACGATTGATAGACGTGTCCGCTGCCGACGTTCGACCGCTGCGAGCCGATCGACTTCGGCTGCATCAGGCAGTTGCTGCAGTCGTCGACAACGCCATGACCCACACCGAAGCACCGGGCAAGGTCCGCCTCGTTGCTCGTGAAGACGAGGACGGTGTGGAGATCACGATCGCTGATGACGGCCCCGGCATTACCTCCGACGACCTCGACCGTGTCTTCGACCGTTTCTACCGCGGCGATGACTCTCGAGCTCGTTCTACGGGAGGGTCAGGCCTCGGACTGTCAATCACTCGCGCGATCATCGAAGCCCACGAGGGACGAATCACTGCGTCGCATGACCCCGATGGCGGCGCAAGGTTCATCATCTGGCTCCCCCGAATGAGCGATCTTCGTTGACGAGTAGCGACGATGAACTCGCTCTGGCAGCCTCGGTCACTACGGTCGCGGCGACCGTTGTCGATCGACAGATGCTGACCCCGGAGCTCGCGCAGATCACGTTGTCTGGAGTGGACCATCCGGTCCTTGGCGGCGATGAGTACCACTATGTGATGGTGCCCGAGCACCCCGACGACGACCTCGCGACACTTTCACCAGAGAGTGCATCGCTGGGCGCCTACTACACGGCGCGATCGAGGCGAATTGCTGATCAGGAGATGGACCTCTGGGTGGTGTTGCACTCGACCACCGAAGGTGTCGCTCGCTGGGCGGCGCACGCGGAGGTCGGTGATTGGGTCAGCGTCTGGGGGCCGTCTGTGACCTTTCAGCCGCCGGAGGGGACAACGAAACTCCTCATCGTCTGCGATGCAAGCGGCTATGCGGCAGCGGCCTCCATCCTCGATGGTCTCCCAGCGACGCAGCAGGCACTCGTGTTTGCCGAGGTCGCCGACCTCGATCACTGTCCGCCGCTGCCAAACGGACCAGGCATCGAGATCCGCTGGGTCGAACGCCACGGACTACCCGCCGGCATGTCGGGCGTTCTTCCAGATGCTGTCGAGTCGCTTTCGATCGATTCTGCCGGGCTCTACGTTTTCGGCGCAGGGGAGTCTCGCGAGATGACTCGAGTTCGTCGGTATGTCCGTGATTCGTTTGGGCTGCGTCCAGACCAGGAGTCGGCCTTGGGGTATTGGCGCGCAGCTTCGACCTGAGCCTGGTTCGGTTCGGTCTCGATAGTTCATGTGAGCTATTTCCCAAAGTCGTAATACCTACGCCTTTTTGGCCGATTGTCATCTGATCGAACGGCGATTGAGGAGCGGCGGGCATGCGCGTACGAACGGCGAGACGGAGATTTGCGCTCTTCGTCGTCCCAGTCGCCGTGATCCTGGCGACGCAGTTCGGTGTGGCATGGGCTGCGCTACCCGAACCCGAGCAGATCTTCTTCGTACCGTTGCCCGAGTCCGCCGTCGATGCCGCGCTCACCTCTGTCGGGGCCACCACGACGGGAACGATGCATAGCGTGATCTCGATCACTGCGGTTGCGGACGGAACAATCGTCTACTACGACGAGTGGGAAGACGGCTTCGAAACCGCACTGGAATCGTCGGTCCAGTCGACCACTCAGGTCTGGGGCGACAACGATCCGTCGAACGGTATTCCGCCCGGATTCGCGAGCGACATCCTCGATGCTGGCTCGATCGTGATCCTCGAAAGTGATGTTCCGCTTCCTCGGTCCCCAGCGACGGTCCTCTATGACGCGGGCGACCGCTTCGGAGCGACCTCCCCTGTCGCGGCCACCAGAGCGGTCTGGGACCTCGGCATCGGCACGATCGCTGCGGGAGCCGTGGAGGTGCCACACGTCGGTACCTACGGACTGAACTACGAGGTACCCGCGGGCGCTGACCTGCTCTACCCGTCGGCCTCCGACGAGATGTTCGAGTACTCGTCGCTGGTCGTGACCGCATCGCAGGACGCCACGACGGTCGACATCGACACCGATGCCGATGGGCTCGTCGATGTGACCGTGCTGCTCGATCAGGGAGAAACCCACCAGGTCGACGGCGGAGTGCTCACCGGTGCCACGGCTACTGGCTCCGCGCCGATCATGTCGCAGCTGATCACGGGCGACATCGGAGCGACCTACGAGAGCCGATTCTTCACGCTCGTCCCCACCTCGTCGTGGAGCTCGACCTACTACACGCCGGTCGGATCTGCGAGCGCGAACGAGACCGTCGTCGTGCTCTACAACCCTGATACGTCGTCGTTGACTGTCGACGCGACAACGCTCGGCGGCACGGTGTCCATCGTCGTACCTGCGGGAAGTGCAGAGACCTACCTGATGCCGGTCAATTCGGGGGGCCGGTTCTCGTCGACGGACGGCCGGCCGTTTCAGGCGCTGTCGGGGATCGATACAGAGGACGGCAACAGCACTGCCCACGACTGGGGATTCACCCTGTTGCCCTCGTCCTCGCTCACGTCGTCTGCCCTCGCCGGGTGGGGTCCGGGCAGCTCGGACCTCAGTGGAAACGGGAGCCCCGTATGGGTTACGGCGAACGCTGCAGCGCGCATCTATGTCGACTATGACGGCGACCCGACCACCGGATTGCTCACCGATCCCAATGGCAACAGCTACGACGTGCACTCCGACGTGATTGCATTCCAGAGCCTCAAGCTCTTCGATACGATCAACGGCGACAACGACCAGACCGGTACCAGGGCCTACACGGTCGACGGCACGCTGATCGCGGCAGCCTGGGGTCAGGACCCCGACACCGCAAGTCCGGGTAACCCCTACCTCGATCTCGGCACGACGATCCTGCCGATTCCCGTCTTCAGCGTCTTCAAGACGGCAGAGATCGCCAATGACCTAAACGGCAACGGATATGCCGAGACCGGCGACACGATTCTTTATACGATTCGAGTCAGCAACGACGGCCCGACGCCAGAAAGTGTCGTCATCGTGCAGGACAACCTGCCCGCGGCGACCGGTTACGTACTTAACAGCACCTCCATCGATGCGGTATCGGTCTCCGACGACGGGGTCGGAACTCCGTATCTGTTCGACGAGGGCGGTCTCGATGTGGGGGCGATCCCGCCGTTCACCTCGAGAAACGTCACGTTCGAGGCCCTGATCTCGTCGCTCGCTCCCGGCCAGGTCGAGATCACCAACGAGGTGACAGTGGTCGGCTCGGTGAATGTTGTGGACACGGCGGTCATACCAGCGGGCGGCACCACATGTTCGGCTGCATTCACCAACGATTCGTTCGCCCCGATCGCCGTCCACGAAGAGGACGACATCGTCCATCTGCAAGTAGACGACCTCGACGAATCCGGAACGATCACCATCGTGCTGACGAACACCGACAACGGTGACGTCGAGACCATTTCGCTGAGCGAAACTGGAGCAGACACCGGCATCTTCCGGGCGTCAATTCCGTCATCAACGTCGATCGGAGGCACAGCGGAGGACGGGACGCTCCTCGCCGCCACCGGTGACACGATCCGGCTCGACTACACAGACCCCGACGATCCCGACGACATCTGTACTCAGGACATCACCGTGATCCCCCCAGCGGCTGGGAAGACGCTCTACCTGAGCGACCCAGCGCAGGGCATGGACCGCATCGACCCCGTCGCCACCGGTGACGCCACCACTGCGACGAGTGCAACCCTCGACGCGATCGTCGACATCTACAACGTTCGCGATTCGTTCAACAGCAACAAGTCCTTCGCTGGCAGTGATGGTTCCGAGCCATGGCTGACCGACTGGCAGGAGTTGGGTGAATCGGACGGTCCTGACAAGGACGTGGTTGAGGTCGAATCCCGATCCGGGTGCCCTACGACGAACACCATCTGTCTCGAGATCGCTGACGACGATGAGGATCTCACGGGATACGGCGCCAGCCGGGGCGTCGACCTGACAGGCGCTACGACTGCCACCCTCTCGTTCGAATACGCGACCAATGCCGACCCCACCGGCAGCGTGCTCCTGGAGATCCGCACGGGAGGCTCCGGAGGGTGGACGACCCTCGCCACGTATACGTTCGATCCAGCCCGAAGCGGTTCGGAGAGCTTCGATATCACCGCGTACATCTCGTCGAACACAGAAATTCGCTTCATCGGCGAGGGTTCCACCACGAACTTCGGAGGTTTCTACGCCGATGAGGTCGACATCACGTGGCAGACCGTGACGCCTACATCGACGACCTTCACCCAGACCGACGCCATGACGCTCGACTTCGCCGTCCTCGGCGGTCACACGGTGCAACTCACCACCGTCGTCGACATTCTGTCCGGCGCAGTAACACCTCCACTGGACATCTCCGCAACGCTCAGCGATGGGAACACGACCTTTGCGACGCTGACGTCGCCGTCCGTCGTGCCGCTCGGAGGCACGCTGTATGAGCTGACATGGATCGGGCTCCTGCCAGTCGACTTCACCGTCACGGCGGGGGAGCGAGTTGATCTCGATATCTCCACATCTGAACCGGGTCTCGCCTTCCAAATCCTCCATGACAGCGCGACGTACCCGTCGCAGTTGATTCTTCCTACGACGACGTACATTTCGGTCGATTCGATCGGGGCCTACGATGCGCCGTTCCCAGGGGGGTCACTCGTGACAGACCCCGCGGTCGGGCAGACGGTCTATCTGCGGACGGCGGTGAGCGATCCGTTCGGATCGGCCGACATCACCGGTCTCGATCTCACTATTCAGGATGGTTGCGCCGGCTCGCCCACCCTGGCGAGCCTGACCAATTCTGACGTCGTCTCCACGACCGCTTCCTCCAAGACATATGAGTACAGCTACGCCGTCCCGCCGGGGTGCTTCGACGCCTTCACGGTCACGGCGGTTGCACATGAGGGCACGGAGGGCATCACCGATACCGACCAATCGGTCGTGGGAATCGACGCTCGACCCGAATTGGCCGTGACGAAATCAGGACCCGTAACGGCCGCGGTG
>RCNE010001875.1_pt1 | contig 19889 bp, 15 predicted proteins | sample 2041361 | NCBI WGS metagenome assembly RCNE01 (sample SAMN09708229, study PRJNA481090) | Marine sediment metagenome, whole genome shotgun sequencing project.
TTCAGAATCTTTTTTTATATAAATTTGTTATTATTTAGATTTAATAAGAATAATGAATCCAGCACCACTTATTCGTCCTTTTATCATTGTTTCATCAGATTGTGATGGTTGTTCTCCTTCTGGTAAAAAGAAAAAATGTTGTAAAAAGTATAAAAAAAAGGGGAAATCAAACTGTAAACGCTGTCCTAAGCTTTAAGATTTGTTTTCTAATTTAACTTTCCACTTTTTAGCAGCATTATTGTTTTTCTAAGTTTTCCGTTACCATTAATAAGAGGAGCCCTTAATAAAAGTTTTATTTTTTAGGGATGGTTTCATTTCTTATAACAGCTTCTCTTCTCTGTTATAGAATTTTAAATCTAGGCCTTTCCTATCAATTTTTTATTGCGATTTTTATAAAAGTTAAAGAAGAATCTTGGATTATTTCCCGCATTAATTGTTAATAATAATTCAATCTGTAAGCTTCTAAAAAAAGGACTATACTTTTATTTTTTTGTAACCATATTTATACTAGCATTTTAGCGGTGTTTACGCTAAGGAAAATCATATGTTAATAAGATGTGGAAAACCTAAACGATGTTAAGGAAAAGTAAAGCGAATAATTCTTGATCTTTACAAAGAGCAAATTCACATCACCTTTAATTCTTTTAACGTACTATGCAAATCACCCATCTCATCAAGAGGGATTCTACAAAAAAACCCTTTCAGTTACATAAGATAACAAACGCTATTTTAAAGGCAATGACCGCCGTTGAACATGGAAACCTGGGGGATGCGGAACGTATATCCGAGAATGTAAGTGCTTCACTTTTAGCGCGTAAGGCTATTGATGAAAGTTATATACCTACTGTGGAATCGGTACAGGATTTTGTGGAAACGAAGCTGATGGAAGGTGGATTTTTTGATGTTGCGAAAGCATATATCATTTATAGAAATGAACAGGCTTCCAAACGGAAAACAAATATATTTGAGAAACGGGTAAACCTTAAGCCTTATGAGTATCCACAGTTGTACGAATATGTACCAGCCATTAGACATTCGTACTGGATACACACGGAGTTTAATTTTACAAGTGATATACAAGACTTTAAAACCCGTCTAACAGAAGCGGAACAAAGTGCTTTAAAAAATACCATGTTAGCTATTTCTCAAATAGAAGTTGCAGTCAAAGGTTTCTGGGGAGATATCTATCATAAAATGCCTAAGCCAGAAATTGGGTCTGTAGGTTCTACTTTTGCAGAAAGTGAAGTAAGACACGCAGATGCGTACTCGCACTTATTGGAGATTCTTGGTTTAAACGAAGAATTTAAAATGCTAAAGAAAAAACCTGTAATGATGAAGCGGGTTCAATATTTAGAAACAGCATTGAAGAATGCAAAAAGTGAAGACAACAAGGAATATGCTGAATCGGTTTTGTTGTTTTCCCTTTTCATTGAACATGTTTCCTTGTTTTCGCAATTCTTAATTATTATGGCTTTCAATAAGCATAAAAATATGTTTAAAGGAATTTCTAACGTGGTAGAAGCGACTTCTAAAGAAGAGCAGATTCATGGAGATTTTGGCATTGATTTAATTAAAATCATCAAGGATGAAAATCCAGATTGGTTTGATGGGGAGCATCATGCCAAAATCAAAACAATGTGTGAAGAGGCGTTTGCTTCTGAAAGTACAATTGTAGACTGGATTTTTGAAAAAGGTGAGCTCGACTTTTTGCCTAAGACAGTAATAAACGAGTTTATAAAGAATAGATTCAATAATTCTTTAGAGAGTATTGGAATCGATAAAATTTTCGAGGTAGATGAAACGCTATTGTCAGAAACAGAATGGTTCGATGACGAAATAATTGGAACCAAACACGGCGATTTCTTCGTAAAACGCTCCATCAACTATAGTAAAAGAACACAAAGTATAACCAGCGACGACCTTTTTTAAATGAACGAACTAAATAGTATCCACGAAAACAAAACAGAAACGATTAAAGAAGGTGATCAACTAGTAAATGCTAGAAAGAAAGCACTTGAAAGTCATAAAAATAAAACAGAAGGCGGGTTTGAATGGTTAACGGAACACAGCCGTAACTTTTTAGACTCCGGTTACCTAACCGATGGGGTTACAGCGGAACATCGCATACGGGAAATAGCTGACAGGGCTGAGCATATTTTGAAAATGCCAGGTTTTTCAGATAAATTCTACGGCTACATGTCCGAAGGGTTTTATTCATTGGCTTCGCCGGTATGGTCTAATTTTGGTAAGGAAAGAGGTTTGCCTATTAGTTGTTTTGGGTCGCATATAGCGGATGATATGGGTAATATATTATACACCCAGTCAGAAGTAGGTATGATGTCTAAATTAGGTGGAGGAACTTCAGGTTACTTTGGAAAAATAAGACATCGTGGGGCAGATGTTAAGAATAACGGTCAGGCTTCTGGTGCCGTGCATATTATGCAGCTTTTTGAATCTATGGTAGATGTGGTGAGCCAAGGTTCTGTTAGGCGTGGGCGCTTTTCTCCATACCTTCCGGTAGAGCACGAGGACATAATGGAATTTTTGGAAATTGGTACGGAAGGAAATCCTATACAGGAACTTACCCATGGTGTAACGGTTACCAATGAATGGATGCAAGAGATGGTAGATGGCGATGCTAAAAAGCGTGCTATCTGGGCTAAAGTATTGCAGCGTAGGGGAGAAATGGGCTATCCATATATCTTCTTTAAGGATAATGCTAACAACGGAGCTGCAGATGTGTATCAGGACAAGGATATGCCAATTTATGCAAGTAACCTTTGTACAGAGATTATGTTGCCGTCTAATGACGATTGGTCCTTTGTTTGTGTACTTTCCTCTGTAAACGTATTACATTACGATAAATGGAAAAATACCGACGCTGTAGAGACGATGGTTTGTTTCTTAGATGCAGTAATAACAGAATTTTTAGAAAAATTAGAGTCTTACAGAGATTCTGAAAGCCGAGAAGACCGCCAAACTTTCCTGTTTATGGAACGTGCTTATAACTTTGCAAAGGAAAACAGAGCATTAGGACTTGGTGTTTTAGGCTGGCACTCGTTATTACAGTCTAGAAAACTGCCTTTCAATAGCCAAGAAGCTTACAATTTGAACACGGAGATTTTTAGAGAAATCAAAGAAAGAAGTTATAAGGCATCTGAGGAATTAGCTCAGAAATTTGGTGAACCAGAAGTATTAAAAGGCTATGGTAGACGCAATGCAACCTTGAATGCAATTGCACCAACCACATCCTCAGCATTTATTCTTGGCCAGGTATCACAAGGTATAGAGCCAATTTGGTCTAATATTTACGTAAAAGATATTGCCAAGATAAAGACAACGATTAAGAACCCTTTCCTAGTAGAATTATTAGAAGAAAAAGGTAAGAATGTTACCGAGGTTTGGAGAAGCATTCGTGAGCGAGATGGTTCTGTACAGCACTTAGAATTCTTGTCTGATTTAGAAAAAGAAGTGTTCAAAACCTATTCAGAAATAGATCAATTAGATGTTATCTACCAAGCAGCAAACCGTCAGAACCATATTGATCAAGGGCAATCGGTAAATATCATTGTACATCCTGATATGCCCGTTAAGGAAATAAATAAAATTCATGTCACTGCTTGGAAGTTGGGCTTAAAATCACTTTATTATCAGCATAGTATGAATGCAGCACAGAAGTTTAAGCAGAAGAAAGACTGCGCAAGTTGCGAGGCTTAAGTTCGTAATACGTTGAAATCTAATGCTGTTATGCTCAGCGGATAAAATGATGGGATAAAACTTTTATCACATTAAATTTAGTAAAAAGACCTCCAGTTTGGGAGGTCTTTTTTTGTTTGGGTGTGCCATATTTTGGTAGTCTGCTTTACTAAATGTTAAATTTTGAATTTTATTTAGATTTAATATGAATAAGCTTGCGCGGTAGGGGATTCTGTTTTAGATTTGCTTCTTTATTTAAAATAAGTCTAAATAAATATAACATATCAAATGAGAAATTCAATATTTGTTTTAATGGCGCTATCGGGACTATTTTTTACGTCTTGTGAATCAGAAGATGATGCTCCAATCGTCATTGCTACTTGTGATGACGGTGTTCAAAATGGAGATGAAACTGATGTAGATTGCGGTGGTTCTTGTACGCCTTGTGAAGCGGCGATAGAAAATCCAGCAACCTATAGCTTTTTAAGAGACGGAGAGAATACCGTTAGTTTTTCCGGTCAAACCACAAGATTGCAGATGGGAGATGAAATTGTTAGGGCTCTTTTAGATCCAGCAACCACGGCCGAGGAGTTGGCCGCTATGTACGCACACGTGGAAGGTACTATGAATTTCGAAGATACAGCCCTTAATGCTTCGGATAAGAATATGCGTAGTAAAACAGCTGCATCTGTAGACTTTTTTTCATCTAACGCTACCAATCAGGCGCTAATACGTGCCGATTTTGACGCTTGGCTTACAGCCCAAGTTGTGGAGATTTTTCCTAGCTGGCAAGTGGTGGCTGCCCCTGGTGTTGCTGGTCAGATTCCAGATGGTTCGGCCACACGATATATTAATGCCCAAGGATTGGAATTTGACCAATTATGGACAAAGGGATTAATCGGTGCCTTAGCTACAGACCAAGCTTTGAATAATTACTTAAGTACTGCTGTTTTGGACGAAGGGTCCAATCGCACCGATAACGATGCTGGAACGGTCGCAGAGGGTAAGTTCTATACTACCATGGAGCATAAATGGGATGAAGCTTACGGTTATGTGTATGGCCTGAATGCAGATGCGGCAAACCCAAATGCCGACTTAGGAGCAGACAGTTTCTTGAATAAGTATATTGGTAGGGTAGAAGGAGACGATGATTTTTCCGGAATTGCTGATGAGATTTTTCAGGCCTTTAAATTGGGCAGAGCAGCGATTGTTGTAAAGGACTATGATGTTAGGGATGCACAGGCTGAAATTATCAAACTAAAAATTTCCGAGATTATGGGAATACGGTCTGTTTACTACTTGCAGCAGGCGAAGAATCTTCTTGGTCAGGAAGCTCCGGATTTTGGTGGGGCGTTTCACGATATATCGGAAGGCTATGGCTTTATTTATAGTTTGCAGTTTACAAGAAAGCCAAATTCAGATGACCCTTATTTTACTAAAGCCGAAGTAGATGCCTTTTTGGTCGATTTGATGGATGATGGGCCAAACGGACTATGGGATGTGGAACTTTCCACATTGGAGAATATGGCTACAGCTATCGCTGAAAGATTTGAGTTTACACTAGAAGCTGCTTCGGAATAAAAAAGTTGAGTTTATGTGATAAAAAAGCAGCCTATTTCTATTAGGTTTTGAGTTGCTTTTTTTATTTTTGTCCTTAATTAGAATAAATAAGAATAAGAAGATGAAAAAGATATTCGGAGGTTTAGTTTTTCTATCCCTAATTTGGGCCTGTTCTTCAGATAATAATGGTGACGACCCTATTGTAGATGCTGTGCCTGAAGTAAGTTTTGAGAGAAGCGCCATGTTGACTAATTGGGCGGATAATATTATAATTCCGTCTTATGATGCGTTTTCTTTAGAATTGGATGCGCTCAACGCGTCTTTTGAGGCTTTTAAAACAGATGCGAGTACGGCAAATCTTGTCGCGTTTAGAGCGTCATGGGTGTCGGCTTATAAAATGTGGCAACGGGTTTCTATGTTCGAGATTGGGCCAGCAGAAGCCCTAGGGCTTCGATTAAATATGAATATTTACCCAACGGACAGTCAAAAGATAGCTAGTTATATTGCATCAGGGACCTATGATCTTTCATTGTCTTCTAATAGGGATGTAAAAGGATTTCCTGCGTTGGACTACTTGATTAACGGTTTAGGAGCGGACGATACTGCTATTGTTGCCAAATATAACGATGCTAATAATGAAGCTACTTTTGCCTATATCGAAGTTGTACTCGCTGATATGACCGCCCTTACCAATGATGTTGTAGCGGAGTGGAAAGCGTCTTACCGTGATGTATTTGTAGCAAATGACGGTGCCTCTGCCACGGCTTCTGTCGATAGGTTCGCAAATGATTTTATTTTCTACTACGAGAAATTTTTAAGAGCTGGAAAAATGGGAATTCCCTTAGGCGTATTTACCGGCACCACGCTTCCCCAAAACGTAGAAGCCTTTTATGAACAAGAAATTTCAAACACACTTTTTTTGGAAGGGCTTAGCGCTGTTCAGGAATTTTTCAATGGTAAACATTATGGTAGCAATACAACGGGAGAGAGCTTGGCATCTTACTTAGATGCGTTGAATACGGTCAAAAATGGAGAGGATCTCAATGCAATTATCAATAATCAATTTAATACGGCACGGTCAATGGTTACTGGCTTGGCACCTTTTAAGTTGGAAATAGAAGATAATACAACGCCAACAGATATGCTATTGGCTTATGATGAGGTACAAAAAATAGTTCCGTTGTTAAAAGTGGATATGGTTTCTGCCATGAGCATAAGTATCGATTTTGTTGATGCAGATGGCGACTAATTTATGAACACATTCTTAAAAAAGTATATAAACGCTCCTATGGAGGCCGCCCCTTTGGCGGTCTTTCGCATTTTATTTGGTGCGATGATGTTCGTGAGCATTATCCGGTTTTGGAGCTATGGCTGGATAGATAAATTATATATCCAGCCCACCTACTTTTTTTCCTATTACGGCTTTCAATGGGTAAAGCCCATTGGTGAGTACACCTATCTTATTTTTGCTGTTTGTGCAGTCGCCGCGGTCTGCGTAGCCATTGGTTATCGGTATACTATTGCTATTGTTGTCTTCTTTCTGAGTTTTACCTATATAGAACTCATGGACAAGACCACCTATTTGAATCATTATTACTTTATAAGTGTACTGAGCTTTTTGATGATTTTTCTCCCTGCAAGCGGGTATTTTTCGGTTGATGCAGTACGAAATCCTGAAAAAGCGTATCAATACATTCCTGCTTGGACCATTAACTGTATTAAGGTATTGCTGGGTGTTGTTTATTTTTATGCCGGTTTGGCGAAGCTAAATTCTGATTGGTTGATCAAGGCTATGCCGCTAAAAATATGGTTACCTTCTAAGTTCGATATTCCCTTATTGGGAGATTTAGTAAGTCAGGAATGGGTGCAATATGCCTTTAGCTGGTCAGGTGCTTTGTACGATTTGGCAATTCCTTTTCTTTTGTTATATCGGAAAACCAGACCCTACGCATTTCTGCTTGTTGTTATTTTTCATGTGCTAACGCGCGTGCTATTCCCAATCGGAATGTTTCCGTATATCATGATTGTTTCTACCCTCATATTCTTTGATGCTCGCTTGCATCATAAAATAGCGGCTAGTATTGCCAAAGTTTTTCTCATCACTAAAAATCGATTTGATAATCAGAGACAATTCTGTTACGGTGAAGGGCTACTTCCTAAGTTAAAATATGCAGTCGTGAGCTTATTTTTTGTGCTTCAGTTGGCGCTGCCTTTTAGATATCTTTTATATCCTGGAGAACTTTTTTGGACAGAGGAAGGGTATCGGTTTTCATGGCGCGTAATGTTGATGGAGAAGTCTGGCTATGCGCAATTTAAGGTGGTGAACGGAGAAACTGGAAGGTGGTTCTATGTGGATAACACAGATTTTTTAACGCCGATTCAAGAAAAGCAGATGGCATTTCAACCTGATTTTATTCTGGAATATGCACATATATTAAAGAATCATTTTGAAGCTGATGGGCATAAAAAAGTTGAAGTTTATGTGGATTGTCAGGTGACACTCAATGGAAGATTGAGCACTACTTTTGTAGACCCCAAGGTGGATTTAGCACAAGAAACGGAATCATTTGAACACAAAAATTGGATCACTCCATTTAAAGATGAGATTAAAGGAATTTAGTGGTATCGTACTATTGCTTTTTACTTTTCCGTTATGGAGTCAGATCACCATTTCTGGAACCGTTACCGATACTCAAGGAAAGCCGATACCTTTTGCTGAAGTATATTTGAAACAGGTACAGCGTTTAGAAACTACGGACGATGACGGCCGGTTTGCCTTTGATAATGTACCTGGAGGTAAATACACCGTGGTAGCTTTCGCCTATGAATATGAAGTTTTGGAAAAGGAGCTTTTGTTCGATACTGCCTTTACGTTTACTATTGAACTAGAAAAATTACAGGCAGAAAAGCTGTCCGAGGTTGTAATGACCCAAAAAAGGCAGGAAGTCTTCGCTTTAAAACAATTAAAAAAGGTGGAAGGGACTGCTATTTATGCAGGAAAAAAGACCGAGGTGGTCCTTTTGGATGGTATTACAGGAAATCTGGCGGCCAATAATCCTAGACAGATTTACAGTCAGGTGGTTGGGCTCAATATTTATGATAGCGGTGATGCAGGATTACAATTAAATATTGGAGGTAGGGGGCTTGATCCCAACCGAACGGCCAATTTTAATACACGCCAAAACGGCTATGATATAAGTGCAGATGTGTTGGGCTATCCAGAAAGCTATTATACACCACCAGCAGAGGCTTTGGAAGAAATTCAGGTCATTCGAGGAGCCGCATCTTTGCAGTACGGAACACAGTTTGGTGGTTTGGTTAATTTTAAGTTCAAAAAGCCCGAAACGGATAAAAAAATAGCATGGGTTAGCAGGCAGTCACTAGGTTCTTTTGATTTACGTACTAGTTTTAATAGCCTTAGCGGAACGGTTGGGAAAGTCAGTTACTACACCTATTTGAATTATAAAGAGGGAAACGGATTTAGGCCTAATTCTAATTTTAATAGCAGAAATTACTTTGCCCATGTGGGGTATCAGTTAAGCGATAAAACAAAGCTCACACTTGAAACTACGTTTTTGAATTATTTGGCCAAGCAATCGGGCGGACTTACGGATGCACAATTCATAGAAGACCCAAGTTTTAGTAACCGAGAGCGGAATTGGTTTGATGTGGATTGGAAATTGTATTCTCTGAGATTAGATCATCAATTTTCACCCAAAACAGATTTTAGCCTTAATATCTTTGGTTTAGATGCATCAAGAAGCGCGGTGGGTTTTAGAACTAATCGAGTTTCGCAACCAGACGATATTTCGGAACCACGGGAACTATTGGTGGATAATTTTCAAAACTGGGGAGCGGAGGCTCGGGTATTAACGCGATATACGTTATGGGATAGCGAATCCGCATTATTGTTAGGTTCAAAAATATATAAGACGAGCAATGATCAGCGGCAAGGACCTGGGTCTGTTTCGGACAATGCGGACTTTGACTTTGCAGATGGGGATTTTCCTAATTACGAGCGCCAGTCACAGTTCGATTTTCCAAATTTTAATTTGGCATTTTTTGGAGAAAATATTTTTAATATCACACCAAAATTCACCCTTACACCTGGCTTTCGGCTAGAGCATATAAAAACCGAAAGTATAGGAAGTTATAAAAATATTGTGCTGGACCTAGCAGGGAATCCATTATTGAATGAAGATATAGCCGATAATAGAACCTTTGATCGTACATTTTTATTGATGGGCTTGGGGGCTACGTATAAATTTGCACCAAGTGTAGAGCTCTATGGTAATTTTTCACAAAACTATAGGTCAGTTACGTTTAGTGATATTAGAGTAGTGAACCCTTCTTTTCAGGTAGACGAGAATATTTCTGATGAAGATGGTTTTACCGCAGACATTGGCGCAAGGGGAAGGCTTAATGATGTCCTTTCTTATGATGTTAGCGTATTTGGTTTGCTATACGACAACCGCTTAGGAGAGGTTTTAAAAACCGAAACCCGAACCAATGCCGCAGGCGAACTGGTAGAAACGGGTCGGATTGTACGTTTTCGAGGTAATATAGGAACGGCCTTTATGTACGGTTTAGAAAGTTTTGGAAACTGGAGCATTAAAGAAACCTTCTTTCCGGCGATAGAGAAACTAAAAATAAATTATTTTATGAATTTGGCATTGACCCAATCGGAATATATTTCATCAGAGGAGGTTGGTGTAGAAGGAAATCAAGTGGAGTTTATCCCTGATGTAAACCTAAAAACAGGGATGAATTTTGGATATGGGAATCTATTGGGGAGTTTACAATATACGTACCTCTCCTCACAGTTTACAGATGCTACCAATGCACCACAGGATGTAAATGACAACCAAAGAGGCATAGAAGGGACAATACCAGCCTATGATATTTTGGACTTTTCCCTATCCTATTCCTATAAAAGATGGAAGTTAGAAGCAGGTATTAACAACCTTTTGGATGCTAGTTATTTTACCCGAAGGGCTACAGGATATCCTGGACCAGGTATTATCCCAGCTGAACCCAGAACATTTTATACGACACTTCAGTTTAAGCTATAAACTTCCTTCTTAGATTTTTAATCACGGTCTAAAACTAGGTAAGCATCATATGATATGTGTATACTTTAAAATGTGGTGCCCTGTATTGTGTGGTTCATGGCTAAATAGCTCCGAGTGCCAAGGGACGTCTCATGTCTTTGCAGTGTAAACCAATAATAATCACTATATTTGCACGCAATTAAATCCTTAATTGCATGGAAGCCCACCTAAACAAAATTCTCGGAGAAGGTCTTACGTACGACGACGTACTTTTAGTCCCCGCTTATTCAGAAGTTCTACCCAGAGACGTCAGTATAAAAGCCAAATTCACACGTAATATTACCATCAATGTTCCTATCGTTTCGGCGGCCATGGATACAGTTACTGAAAGTAGGATGGCCATAGCCATTGCTCAGGAAGGTGGTATTGGTGTACTTCATAAGAACATGACCATTGAGCAACAAGCCATTAAGGTCAGAAAAGTAAAACGTGCAGAAAGCGGAATGATTTTGGATCCCGTGACCATGCCGTTGGATTCTAAAGTAAGTGATGCCAAAGCGAATATGAAGGAGCATGGTATTGGTGGAATCCCGATTGTAGATGCTTCCGGAAAACTTATTGGTATCGTTACGAACAGGGATTTACGTTTTGAAAAGAATAATGACAGGCCTATCTCTGAAGTTATGACTTCGGAAAATTTGGTCACCGCAGCAGTAGGAACCTCACTCGCTGAAGCTGAGGATATTCTTCAGGAGCATAAGATTGAAAAACTACCCGTTGTTGATGGTGAAAATAAGCTCGTTGGGCTTATTACCTTCAGGGATATTACCAAATTGACCCAAAAGCCGAGCGCTAACAAAGATCAGTATGGTCGGTTGCGTGTTGCTGCAGCAATAGGTGTTACGCCCGATGCCGTAGACAGAGCTGCTGCTTTAGTAAATGCTGGTGTTGATGCTGTGGTAATTGATACGGCACATGGCCATACCAAAGGTGTGGTTACTGTTTTGAAAGAAGTAAAAAAACGCTTTCCTAATTTAGATGTTGTCGTTGGTAATATAGCTACGGGCGAAGCGGCAAAATATTTAGTAGAAGCAGGAGCGGATGCGGTGGGTATTGGTCCAGGTTCTATTTGTACGACTCGTGTAGTAGCCGGAGTAGGTTTCCCTCAATTTTCGGCGGTTTTGGAAGTCGCTGCAGCTATAAAAGGTTCTGGAGTTCCGGTTATTGCAGACGGAGGGATAAGATATACTGGCGATATTCCTAAAGCTATTGCCGCTGGTGCGGATACGGTGATGTTAGGTTCTCTTTTAGCGGGAACAAAAGAATCTCCAGGTGAGACAATTATTTACGAAGGAAGAAAATTTAAGTCTTACCGAGGTATGGGATCCGTTGAAGCTATGAAACAAGGTTCAAAAGATCGATATTTCCAAGATGTCGAGGACGATATTAAAAAACTGGTACCCGAGGGTATTGTTGGTCGAGTTCCTTATAAAGGAGATTTGTTTGAGAGCATCCATCAATTTGTAGGAGGTATCAGAGCAGGAATGGGGTATTGTGGTGCTAAGGATATTGATACCTTAAAGGAAACCGGTCGGTTCGTTAAGATTACTGCTAGTGGTATCAATGAAAGTCATCCGCATGATGTTACAATAACAAAGGAGTCGCCTAACTATAGTAGGTAACATATAGAATAATAAAGGTATCATATAAAAAATCCTAGTAATATAAAGTTGCTAGGATTTTTTATTTGTTGTGTTTTACGCTTAAAAGCTATGTTACTTGGCGCCAGCGTACGTTTTCCAATCCTTGTCTTTATAAATGTCGTCTCCAAAATACCTGGCGATATTTAAAAAAGGTTCAGGTTTTTGATAACCCGGAACCGGAGAAAGCATGTTCATTTCTTCATCAAGAAAAATAGTAGTGGGATAACTCAGTTTACCCTGCATTAGCGCTGCAGCAAGTTCATGATACCCTTTTCTGCCAGATGCTATAAATTTATAGGTCTTTCCTTTAAAATCAATCGGGTCTTTTCCTTCCCCGTCCATTTTTACCATATAAAAATTGTCTTCCATATATTGTGCAACCGCTGTGTTTTGAAAGGTATCCTTATCCATTTTCTTGCACCACCCGCACCAATCTGTATAGACGTCAATAAATACTTTTTTAGGGTTTTCATCAGTGGCAGCCAATTCAACGGCTTCTGAAAAGGAAACCCATTGTACTTCTTGGGCAAAGCTTACTATTGTAAAAAGTGCCAGGATACCTGTTAGGTATATATTTTTAAGGGAAGAGGTGTTCGTTTTCATGGTATGCTTTGCATGATTAGTCCAAATAGTATACCAAAGCTAACGAATTTTCCCCGAGTTTATTTTACGTTCGCTGTTTCCTTTATTTCAAAAAGGCCTTTGGTGTCCACTTGGTTTTTGACCAAATCATCAAACGTCTCGCGTTCTCTTATGAGAATAGCTTTCCCTTCGTGCCAAAGTACTTCTGGTGGTCTAAATCTAGAATTGTAATTACTAGCCATAGTAAAGCAGTAGGCGCCAGCGTTCTTAAAGCTTAGAATATCACCTTCTGTAATTTCGTTTATTCTTCGATTACTAGCAAAGGTATCTGTCTCGCAGATATAGCCCACTACAGAGTAATAACGTTCGCGACCTTCAGGGTTGGAAATATTCTCAATTTCATGACTAGAGCCGTATAGCATAGGGCGTATCAAATGGTTGAAACCGGAGTCGATACTCGCAAATACCGTAGATGTTGTTTGTTTTACAACGTTCACTTTAGCCAAGAAAAAACCGGCTTCACTCACTAGAAATTTACCTGGTTCAAAGGCTAATGTCAATTCCTTACCATAATCTGCGCAAAATTCATTAAACCGGGTACTTAATTTTTTTCCTAGTTCTTCTATATTGGTTTCAATATCTCCTGCTTCGTAAGGGACTTTAAATCCGCTACCAAAATCAATAAAATCTAAATTCTTGAAATTTTTGGCCGTTTCGAATAGTATTTCGGATGCATATAAGAATACCTCAATGTCTAAAATATCACTACCCGTATGCATGTGAATACCGTTGATATTCATATGGGTAAGCTCTACAATACGCAATAAATGTGGTATTTGATGAATGCTGATACCAAATTTTGAATCGATATGGCCTACGGAAATATTAGAATTTCCACCTGCCATCACATGAGGATTGATGCGGATGCATACCGGAATATTCGGATGCTTGCTACCAAATTGCTCCAAAATAGAAAGGTTATCGATATTTATGCGAACACCCAATTTTGCGGCTTCTTCTATTTCCTCTAAAGAGACTCCATTAGGGGTAAAAATGATAGATTCTGGACTAAAGCCTGCCAAAAGTCCAAGTTGTACCTCTTGTATAGAAACGGTATCCAAGCCGCTTCCCAAGCTATTCATGAGCTTCAAAATAGTTATGTTAGAAAGTGCTTTGGCTGCGTAATTTAATTTAAGGCTTTTTACGGAGCTGAATGCTTTGGTAAGTCTATTAAACTGGGAAATTATGGTAGCGGAATCATAAACATAAACGGGGTCTCCATATGTTTTTGCTATTTTTAATAAATCCGTGTTCCTCATATTCGTTTGCTTTTCAGCAAATCTAGAGTACTATGCTGGTTTGTACAAAAAAAAATACATTAAAATTACAAATATAACAAAAAGTGATATTTATAACAATTTATAAATTCCACTTTTCTTGTGTTGCAGTACTGCCGGTTGTAACTTTAAATGATGAAAATCTCAAAATAGCGCACTAGGTCAAACACAGTACGCGCCATTTTAAACAGCTGCTTGTTAATCAATTAATTACACAAATTTATTTAAATGAAATTACCTTTATTTCCATTACAGTCCATATTTTTTCCTGGTGAAACCGTGCCTCTTCATATTTTTGAACCACGTTACAAGCAATTAATTAATGATTGTAAGGATGAGGCCATAACCTTTGGAATCCCCGTTTATATTAATGATGGAATGCAATATGGCGTGGAGGTGCAGCTCGTAGAGGTAGTAACCAGTTATGAAAGTGGCGAGATGGATGTGGTTTGTGTGGCACGACAGGTCTTTAAATTGGTGTCCTTTGAAAAGCAATTGGTAGATAAGTTATATTCTGGGGGTGTTGTGGAGTTGTTAGCTTACGATTATAAGGCAGATGAAGCCTTCAAAGCTAAGGTTTTAAGTAAGTTAAGAGATCTTTACTCTATTATGGAGGTTCCCTTTTCTGAAGCGAGTGTGGCGAAGTTCAATAGCTTTACATTGGCACATAAAATGGGATTGTCTTTTGAGCAGGAATATGCCTTGTTGCAAATTCCTAAAGAAATGGATCGTCTCTCTTTTATTAATGACCATTTAACAACTACAATTGGCGTATTGAGCGAGGTGGAAAGAACGAGAAGAACCATAGAGCTAAACGGCCATTTTAAGAATTTTGACCCATTAGATTTTAAAGATATTGAAATAGAGTAGGAATACAGCCTACCTATTATTCGGAAACCAGTAATTATTCTTTTTAATTTTTCGATTATTACCCCTCGTTTCCTATTTTTGTAGAACTAATAAAATCACAATAACATATGAACCTTCACGAATATCAAGGAAAAGAGATATTGGCCAGTTTTGGCGTACGCATACAAAGAGGTATCGTAGCACACAGCCCAAAAGAAGCTGTTGATGCGGCAAAAAAGTTAACGGAAGAAACCGGAACCGGATGGCACGTTATCAAGGCACAGGTTCACGCCGGTGGTCGCGGAAAAGGTGGCGGTGTTAAGTTGGCAAAAAACCTTAAAGAGGTTGAAGAGCTAGCAGGAAATATTATTGGGATGGATTTGGTTACGCCCCAAACGTCTGCAGAAGGAAAGAGAGTGCATCAAGTATTAGTTTGCGAGGACGTTTATTATCCAGGAGATAGTGAAACAAGTGAATTTTACATGTCCGTTCTTTTAAATAGAGGAACAGGGAAAAATATGATTATGTATTCTACCGAAGGTGGAATGGATATAGAAGAGGTTGCTGAGAATACACCTCATTTAATATTTACGGAAGAAATAGATCCAGGAACGGGGCTCTTAGGTTTTCAGGCACGTAAAATTGCCTTTAACCTTGGACTTTCTGGAATGGCGTTTAAGGAAATGACAAAGTTTGTTGCTTCGTTGTATAAGGCTTACGTGGAAAGTGATTCCAGTATGTTTGAAATCAATCCTGTATTGAAAACATCCGATGATAAGATTATGGCTGTGGATGCTAAAGTTTCTATTGATGACAATGCACTATACCGCAGAAAACAATATGCAGAAATGCGTGATTTGCGTGAAGAAAATCCAATTGAAGTAGAAGCAAGCGCATTAGGTTTAAATTATGTTGATTTAGACGGGAATGTAGGTTGCATGGTAAATGGTGCTGGTCTTGCTATGGCAACGATGGATTTGATTAAGATGGCTGGTGGAGAGCCTGCCAATTTCTTGGATGTGGGTGGTACTGCAGATGCTAAAAGGGTTGAAGAGGCTTTTCGTATCATCTTAAAGGATAAAGGAGTTAAAGCGATTCTAGTTAATATTTTTGGTGGTATCGTGCGTTGTGACCGCGTAGCAAATGGTATTGTGGAAGCCTATAAGAATATGGGAGACGCTATGAATGTTCCAATTATCGTTCGCCTGCAAGGTACCAATGCAATTATTGCAAAAGAGATTATAGATAATTCTGGACTTGCGGTACATTCTGCCGTACAGTTTCAAGAAGCAGCTGACAAGGTTAAGGAAGTTTTAGCCTAAGAATAAAGCTTTAGTAGAATAGAAAAAGGGTAGCGTTTTAAAACGCCACCCTTTTTTGTTTGGTCAAAATAGACAGAGTATATTTTGTTGGTGACCTTTTAAACATTCAAATACCTTAATCAGGCACTCTATTTAAGTATGTTGGTAAAATATGTCATTTATTTTTATGTGGTATTTGCTACTAAAATGAGGTTGAAGAATCACCTTGTAATAGCAATGTTTACTGAGTTTTATGGTAATTGGCACATGTATTTAGCTCGATTGAAGATTGATTAAAAAAATGTTAAAAGCAAATTCTATTGTAACACTTGCGGTTTTCGAGCGTCTTTTAAGTAATATATCATCAATCAATTAATAATCAAATTTCGATAAACAGCGTCAATCAACGTTTCGGGATTAAAAACAAACAAGTCATGAGAAAATTAAGTTATGTTATCGTAGCTGCAATGCTATTGTCCACAGGTTCTATTTTAGCAACTTCTACAGAACTACGTGAACCCACAACAAGTCTTTCCGCACAGATTTCAGAAATGTTATCCGATAATTCCTTTTCAGAGGGCCAATGTAATTCGACTGCTCAAGTACGATTTACGTTAAACGATGAGGGTGAAATTGTAGTGCTTTCGGTAGAGACCGAGTCTGAGGATTTAGAGCGTTTCGTTAAAACTAGATTGAACTATAAAAAAATTGAAATTTCTAATGTTGAAGAGGGAAAACTGTATACGGTTCCCGTAAGAATAACTTCCTAAACACATTTGAATTAGCTGAAAAATCCTAAGACGTTCGTTTTAGGATTTTTTTTTATTCTTATATTTTACGTTAGGCACTGCTCTATCTACTTTTTTAAGCTGCCTAGCTTTAAAGCTATTGTCCTGCTCTGGTTTTTTTTCCAATTTTTGCTGACCTAATAGTACTTCTCCTGGATTTTTTGGATTTTCTTTAGTGCCTCTTAAGTGTATCACCAATCCATTTAGGAAATTGCGTAAAACCTGATCTCCACATTCCATATAATTGGGGTGGTCCTCTTTTCTAAAGAATGCGCCTAACTCGCTCTTAGATATTTTAAAGTCGACCAACTCGAGTATGCTTACAATGTCGTCATCCCTAAATTTTAAGGCGACCCTTAGTTTTTTAAATACGTCATTATTTGTCATAGATCTCTAGTTTTTTACAAGGTATTATAATTTAAACAAAGGTACGCTACCGGTTAAATAAATGCTAGTCCAGTATACGATTAACAGTTTTTAGTAGTTATCTAAATAGCTCTAAACTAGTTATTACTGGATTATGAACACTCAAAAAGAAAAACTTAGTATACTTTCGGAAATGATTTCCTTCGCTAAGGTAGATAATACCATAAAACAGGTGGAGTACGATTTCCTTTTTAATGTGTCCCAACAGTTAGGTGTTCGTAAAACCGTGTTCAATGACCTTTTTAAAACCGAAGCCGAACATGTGATACCAAAGTCACAAGCAGCGCGTTTGGTGCAGTTTAATCGCCTTATTTTGCTTATGAATGTGGATGATACCCAACAGCTCAATGAAATACGGCGTTTACATAATATTGGACTGGCAATGGGTCTTCCGCCATCTGCCATTCAGCAAGTGTTGTCCATTATGCATAAATATCCAAATAGAGTTGTCCCGCCGGAAGTCATTATTTCCATTTTTAAGGCACATTATAATTAGGGATATCACCAAAAAAATATAGCACTACGTTTTGATGATTAAAACCAACGTTTTATTAGAAGTTGGAGAATGCATTATAAGGTTTGATTCTCGTTTAGTGGATATGCCACAGCTTAGACATCTCAACTTTTGAAAAGTAGACCATAGCAAATAGGTCAACCTAAAAATTGGAGCATGTTTTTATTTTTCCTCGCTTTTCAATAATTTATACCTATCCGCTAGATTACTTTCTATTTTATTCCCGTCTCTATCTAAGTGAAAGAGTACATTTTCGCCCACTTGGTACAGTTGCGTTTCTCCAGAAGTGAATACTATCTTTATTACCGAGCCTTTACTATTCCAAGAATATGTACCGCTGCTTTCGGTTCCTCCTGTTTCTTTTCCCAGATATTGAATAGTTCTTACATAACTACCATCTTTTGCTAACGCAATAGCAGTTTTGATCCCTTCACAATCTGCACAAGGGATAGTACCTTTATATATGCCATGGTAGTCTAATGAATTTTTACTATTGTGGGTTTTACTTGCGACTGTATAGTGATCATTTTTTGTTTTGGTTGTTTTGGTATTTTTATTAAATTCTTTGTTTGTTTCATTTTTACAGCTCAAAATCAATAGTACCAATAAGAGTGGATAAAATTTAGTTTTCATTTTTGACTTAATTTTAAAGTTGGTTTATAATTCATAGGCGACTCCCAATCCTAATTCCCTAAGAATTTTAACCGTTAAATTTTAAAGCGTTGACAATGTTAGCAATTAGTTCTAAATTATGATTGATGTGCAGGCCATATTCTAAACCAACTTTTACTAGAAAAAAGGTCTGTTTTATGTGCATTCTGCTCCTGAGCCTAATAGGAAGCTAAAAATGATAAGTGTTATCGATTCTTTTTAAACTACAAAATCAACTTTATTCTGTTGCCTTTTTTATTTTGTTCTTGATTTTGTCTGATAGGGGAATCTCTAAGCCGATTATAAACTGATATCGCTTATAAGACAGGCTAGAGTCTTGCGTGGTATTTAGGTCTAAACCTGATAAGTTTAAATTAAAGGGATTTTGAAAACTAGAAGAACCAGACGCATAGGTAACGCCTAAAATAATATTGGCCCAAGATATTTTCCAATCAATTCCTCCGCTTAAATGATAATAGTCAGCTGCAATCGCCGTATTCTCTGCATCATCGGTACTAAGGTCAAAAGCTGTAGCGCTAGAGTTATAAGCATTAAAATCTGTTGAAAATCCAAAATAAGATTTAAATTTATCGCTAACATAGACCTCACCACCAACCCCAAAATTAATCACAAATTGTCGTTCTTCGTTAAAAAATATTGGTGTTGGTGAAGTATCTCCGATTTCAATATTGGGAACATTAATTCTTGAATAATTTGAAAGGTCAGAGACAAAATCTATGTTTAAATGAATTTTGCTTCTTTTAATTGGTATCCCTGCACCTACCGAAATACCTAATGGTTCTTTAAGGTTAGCATTAAGGTCCTCGAATTCGTAATCATAAAAAACATCAAATCCATTGCCTACTCCAGAAGTTACTTCATTGAAGTTATATCCACCTTCGTTATAAATTTCTAGATATGGGACGTTAATATTTAATCCTAAATCGATGTTATTTAGTTTATAAGAAGCACCAAGCTTTATATGAAAACCATACGATTTTTGATCAAAGCCTGTTTTAGTTAGAAAATAGGCTACGGCGTCTTCATTGTACTGTATTGTATGACTTACACTTCTAGTGCCATTATAACTATATGATGAACCAAATACAGAAATTCCTAAACTAAAGTTTTTAGAAATTTCTTTTGCCCAGGTTAGACCGTACCAGTCCTCTTTCACTTTACTGTTTATTGATGCCTTAAGATTATATGTTTCAACATCAGGATATAATTCGGTAATATTATCTGTAATTTCTCGACTAGATATACCTAAATTAAAGTTAGATCTTCTTCGGGCTAGAAAAGAGTATGCAAAGCGCTCACCAAATAATTTAAATGTTCCGCCTGCCAATGAGGGAACACCTCCAAAGGATGTATTGTCTAATTGACGTTCCTCATCGAATATCGTAGTCAACTTTAAAGAATTTAACTGAT
>RCNE010000573.1_pt1 | contig 19888 bp, 15 predicted proteins | sample 2041361 | NCBI WGS metagenome assembly RCNE01 (sample SAMN09708229, study PRJNA481090) | Marine sediment metagenome, whole genome shotgun sequencing project.
ACTTCTGGTTTAGAAATGAGTCAGAATTCTTTGCGTTTAAGTTGGTCTAGAAAAGAAGTAGATGATAAGTTGAAACAAATTATGGAAGATATTCATGATTCTTGTGTAAAATACGGAACTAAAGAAGATGGTTCTGTAGATTATATTACAGGTGCAAATATTGCAGGTTTTGTAAAAGTTGCTGATGCTATGTTAGCTCAAGGAGTCGTTTAGACAAAATATAAAAGACAATAGATACTAAAAGCGCACCAATGGTGCGCTTTTCTTTTTTGTATTTTTGATTATGGACTTAGAACCACCATTTCGAAAAATTATTCACGTAGATATGGATGCATTTTATGCATCTGTAGCGCAATTAGATGATCCAAGCTTACGCGGAAAGGCGATTGCTGTTGGTGGAGGTGGAGAGCGAGGAGTTGTTTCTGCCGCGAGTTATGAAGCGCGTAAATTTGGTGTGCGTTCTGCAATGAGTGGGGTATTAGCTCGGAAAAATTGTCCTCATTTAATTTTTGTAAAGACTGATTTTGAACGTTACACAGAACTATCTAAACAAATTCGTGCAGTATTCTATGAATATACAGATATGGTAGAGCCTTTATCTTTAGACGAAGCCTATTTAGATGTTACAGAAAATAAAAAAGGACATCCTTCAGCAACTTTGTTAGCCATAGAAATACGACAACGTATTTATGACAAGGTAGGCTTACGAGCATCGGCAGGAATTTCAATCAATAAGTTTGTGGCTAAAATTGCTTCTGACATAAACAAACCAAACGGACAAAAAACAATTCCACCTGAGGAAGTTATTCCTTTTTTGGAAGAATTGGACATTGCAAAATTTTATGGAGTGGGTAAAGTTACTGCTGCAAAAATGTATAATTTAGGTATTTTTAAAGGGAATGATCTCAAAGAAAAGTCACTAGAATATTTAACCGAGCACTTTAAAAAATCTGGTCAACATTATTATAGTATTGTTAGAGGTATACATAATAGTAAAGTTAAATCTGATAGGATTCGTAAGTCTATCGCGGCTGAACGTACCTTTATGGAAAATCTTACTTCAGAGGTTTATATGCTAGAAAAGTTAGATCGCATTGCCGAAGAATTAGAGCGACGTCTAAAAAATTCTAAAGTATCTGGGAAAACCGTAACTTTAAAGATAAAATATAGTGATTTTACCATGCAAACACGCAGTAAAACCCTGCCGTATTTTATAACGGATAAATCTTTATTATTAGCCACAGTAAAAGAATTGTTATATCAAGAAAAAATGCAAAATTCTGTTCGATTATTAGGCATATCTGTTACAAACTTAAATACTGATACTAAGAAAAAAGAAAAAGTGATTGATGTGCAATTAAAATTAGAGTTTTAATTAAGTTTTGCACGATTTTTGCAACTGGAATACTGATATAACTTATTTATTATGAAGAATGTAGTTTTTACTTTTCTTGTAGTTAGTTTGTTCCTCATGAGCTGCGGAACACAACAAAAAACTGTTGCTTCCGTAGATCAAACTCAAAAAGAGGAACCTGTTAGAATTGCCAATGATAGTTTAGAGTACGAAATTATGATTATTGATATTGGTTTTAATACGTATTTGAATTCAGTTGCCATGCCAATGAATTATTACTCTCAAGATTTTTTAGAAACGAAAAATCAGTTTTATGTAGCTGAATGGAATAATAGGGCTAGAAATTCATCACAATTTGATCCTACTATTTATGAGAATGTTATCGATTATCAAGCCAATACTAATTATGGATTGGAAGTAAATTACAAGCTTTTTTGGTATTTTCAATTTGCACAACGTAAATACAATATGCGTTTGAGTGGTTTTAGAGTTTATGGCACAGGAGGTAGTGTTTTACCTTATAGGAATAGATAAAGAATTTTTTGAAAATAAAATTCTGTGTTAAGATTCCCGTTTTCACGGGAATGACAATTTTAACTGAAACTCCAAGCTAGACTTGGAGACTTTTTTTTCAATTAAAAAAGCCCCAGAAATTAAATTCCTGAGACTTTTTTGCATTTGAATTAGTAAACTTGTTTAAAACCTGAGTTCAGTCTAAGATTTAATTTACAGAATCTTAGACTGAACTCTGGTTTAGAAGGCAAATCGTTGTGGTCCGCCTCGTCTTATTTCTTCGTTAGAGCTCATTTCAAATTTATCAAAGTTCTCTCTAAATGCGTTCGATAATTTAAAAGCCATTGTATAATAAGCTTTGTCGTCATTCCATGTAGTTCTTGGGCTCAATACTTCGGTAGGTACACCTGGGCATTTTCTAGGTTGTGCTACGCCAAAAACCGAATGAATATGGTAGTTTTCATAACAGTAAGGTCCTAAATCACCATTTAAAGCAGCATTAATCATTGCACGTGTATATTTTAGCTTCATACGTGTACCAACTCCGTATGGACCTCCAGTCCAACCTGTATTGACTAACCATACATTTACATTTGCTTCTTTCATTTTTTTGCTCAACATTTCTGCATATTTAGCAGGATGTAATGGCATAAACGGCGCACCAAAACACGCTGAAAATGAAGGTACAGGTTCGGTAACACCAGCCTCGGTACCTGCAACTTTTGCAGTATAACCAGAAATAAAATGATAGGCCGCCTGATTTGGTAATAATCGTGATATAGGAGGCAAAACACCAAAAGCATCCGCAGTTAAGAAAAATATATTTTTAGGATTCTTCGCTAACGAAGGTTCTTGAATATTATTAATATGATGAATGGGGTAGCTTACACGTGTGTTTTGTGTAATTGAAGTATCCGCAAAGTCCACTTCATTGGTACCATCTTTAAATAGTACATTCTCTAAAATAGCATTCGGCTTAATTGCATTAAAAATATCTGGCTCATGTTCTTTAGAAAGATTAATTACTTTAGCGTAACAACCACCTTCAAAGTTAAATATAGTATTGTCTTTTGTCCAACCATGCTCATCATCACCAATCAATTTTCTGTTAGGATCTGCAGACAACGTTGTTTTACCTGTGCCCGAAAGCCCAAAGAAAATAGCGGTTTCGCCATTTTCACCAACATTAGCAGAGCAATGCATGGGTAAGGTTTCTTTAAAGACAGGTAGAATAAAATTGAGTGCAGAAAAAATACCTTTCTTCATTTCACCTGTATAACCGGTACCACCAATTAGAGCAACTTTTTTTGTAAAATCTAAAATAGCAAAATTGTGTTGTCGAGTTCCATCAATTTCGGCATCAGCCATAAATCCAGGCGCATTTACAATCGTCCATTCTGGCTCAAAATTCTTAAGCTCTTCAGCTGTTGGTCTTAAAAACATGTTATCCGCAAACATATTTGACCATGGTAATTCATTAATTACACGAATATTTAAGCGATAGTTTTCATCTGCGCAAGCATAGACGTCACGAGCATACAACTCTTTGTCTGATAGATAATGGGTTACTTTATCGTAGAGCTTTTCAAATTTTTCAGAGTCAAAAGGTATGTTAATATCACCCCACCAAATTTTATCTTTGGTAATTTCATCTTTTACAATGAAGCGATCTTTAGGGGATCGACCAGTAAATTCACCAGTATTAATTGCTAAGGCTCCCGTACTAGATAATTTACCTAGACCTTTTTCTAAGGTGACTTCAGTTAATTTTTCAGGTGAAAGATTCCAGTGAACGGATGCGTTCTTAATTCCGTAGTTTTCTAATTTCTTATTCAAAGCTTGTATAATTTCTCCCATGAGTTTATGATGAGTTAATTAGCGCGTAAAAATAAACATTATTTTCATTACGCAAACGTTTGCGTAACTCTTTTTTAGAATTTCTTTTTTAGAAATGTAATGAGTAAATAACTCCAACCAGCAATCAATAAAAGTCCGCCTAAGGGAGTCACAAACCAAATTGTTTTTGCAGCAATGCCACCAATGGTGATTAGATAAATAGAGCCCGAAAAAAATAAGATACCTAAAAAGAACAATAAGCTAGCGTTCTTTTTAGTCTTGTCGGAAAATTTAGAATATGTATTTACAAAGAGCAATACAATTACATGAAAGAATTGGTATTGCACTGCCGTTTCAAAACTTTTTAAAGACTCAGCGCTTAGTTTTGAAGCAAGTGCATGGCTACCAAAAGCACCGAGAATTATGGTGAGAATTCCTAAAATTGCAGTAAGTACTAAATAATTTTTCATGATTCTAATTTAGTGAACAAAAATACTATATTAGTTGTGATAAATAATTTAAAGAACATATGAATAATGATAAAACACTAATGACCGTAATGGTATCTTCTTTTTTGCATCAAATACATCTGGCGAAAGCAAAATTAGAAAGTAAAGGGATTCGTAGTTTTATTGTTGGTGAAAATTTAAATTCAACTATTGGTACAGCTTTTATTGAAGGCTATAAATTAAATGTATCTGATACCGATTATGAACAAGCACGTACTATTTTAAGTTTAAGTAAAACTTAATTAGTTTTTAATTTTCGCTATTATAATTTTTATACTTTCGTGGAATAATATAAATTCTTTATGAGAAAAATTTTAGTCATTGGTGCGGGACGTTCAGCTTCTTCACTTATTAGATATTTATTAGATAAATCTAGTACAGAAAATCTTTTTGTTACTGTGGCAGATGTGTCTTTAGCTTCAGCGCAAGAGCGAATTGAGAATCATGCCAATGGAAAGGCCATCACACTAGATGTGCTTAATGAAAAAGCACGTATAGCAGCTGTTCAAGAAGCTGATATTGTCGTTTCTATGCTGCCTGCTCGTTTTCATATAGAAGTAGCTAAAGATTGTGTTGTCTATGGTAAACACATGGTCACTGCTTCTTATATTTCAAAAGAAATACGAGCCTTAGATGTTGATGTAAAAGCAAAGGGGTTGGTGTTTATGAACGAAATAGGGTTAGACCCTGGTATTGACCATATGAGCGCGATGAAGGTTATAGACAGAATCCGTGAAAACGATGCTAAAATATTATTATTTGAATCGTTTACCGGAGGTTTGGTTGCGCCAGAAAGTGACAATAACTTATGGAACTATAAATTCACTTGGAATCCTCGAAATGTTGTTTTGGCTGGTCAGGGAGGCGCTGCAATGTTCAAACAAGAAGGTACTTATAAATACATACCTTATCATAAATTATTTAGAAGAACAGAATTTTTTACCGTCAATGGTGGTGGTAAATTTGAAGCCTATGCCAACAGAGATTCTTTAAAATATAGAAGTATTTACGGATTAGATGATGTCCCTACGATGTATAGAGGTACTATTAGAAAAATAGGATTCTCTAGAGCTTGGAATGTCTTTGTGCAGTTGGGTATGACAGATGATACGTATACTATTGAAGATTCAGAGCGTATGAGCTATCGCGATTTCACTAATTTATTTCTAGCCTATAGTCCTAGCGATTCGGTTGAATTGAAATTGCGTTCGTATTTAAAAATAGATCAAGACGATGTGATGTGGGAGAAATTATTAGAGCTTGATATTTTCAATCCAAATAAAAAAATTGGGTTAAAAAATGCTACACCAGCCCAAATGCTACAGAAGATTTTGATGGATAGTTGGACGTTGCAGGAAGATGATAAAGATATGATTGTAATGCAACATAAATTTGGGTATAATTATAAGGGTGAAAATAAACAAATTGAAAGTAGTTTAGTTGTTATTGGTGATGACCAAACTTATACTGCCATGGCAAAAACAGTAGGACTTCCAGTAGCTATTGCGACTTTAAAAATTTTAAATGGGGAAATTAAAACTCCGGGAGTACAAATGCCAATAACTAAAGAGGTGTATGAGCCTATTTTAAAAGAATTAGAAGATTACGGAATTAAATTTATAGAAAAACAGGTACCTTATTTAGGCTATAATCCAAATAATGTAAATGGTTAAAAAAGAATTAATTTATGGATGTATGGGTTTGGGCGGAAGTTGGGATAATAGTCCGCCAAGCGCTGATGATTTTAGGTTAGCTGAAAAGGCTATTGAAGCTGCATTAGAAGCTGGAATTAACTATTTTGATCATGCCGATATTTACACGTTGGGCAAGGCAGAAACTGTATTTGGCGAATTGCTTAAAAACAATTCCTCTTTACGAACTAAGATTATATTGCAATCAAAAGCTGGTATTTGTCTTCATGGAGGTGTTTTAAATTCTAGTATATATGATGCTAGTGGTGCTTATTTAACGCAACAAGTTGAGGCTATTTTAAAACGATTACATACTGATTATTTAGATGTTTTTATGTTACACCGTCCAGATGCTTTAATGAATCCAAAAGAAGTTGGTGCTACTTTTAATGCGTTAAAAAAAGCAGGAAAAGTGAAGCGTTTTGGTGTAAGCAATATGTCGGTTTCTCAAATACAGGCAATACAGAAATATTGTGATGAACAATTGGTAGCAAATCAAATACAATTGAGTTTAGGACATTCATTAGTGTTAGATTCAGGGGTTTTGGTGAATAGAAAAAATGAAATAGATTTTAATGGAGTAGAAGGTTTGTTAGAATATGGACAAGTCAATAAATTATCCATTCAAGCATATGGCTCTTTAGATGGTGGTCGATTTACTGGTAATGTTGACTTAACTACAGATGATGATAAAAATACTATTACTTTAATAAATGAATTAGCAGAAAAATATAATACCACGTCAGCATCTATATCATTAGCATGGTTGTTTAAAATTCCAGGTAATGTTCAACCAATAATAGGTAGTACAAACTCAAAAAGAATAGTTGCTTGTAAAGAGGCAGCTACAATAGATTTATCAAGATTAGATTGGTATAATTTATGGATTACCGCTAGAGGTGATAAGCTTCCGTAAAATTACATTTTCAAGTAAAAGTCTTTTACTACTTCAATATAGTCTTTAGTGTATTGATGACGAGAAGTTTCAATAATTAATTCTGTTGTTATTACGTCGCTTTCGCCGAAGGATAACTCTAATAAACTACGTTTTGTTTCTGCTATTGGAGTTCCTTTAACTCTGCAAATTCTGACCGGCAATAAATTTACTTTTGATGCTAATTGTATAAAATTTTGTTCTTCCTTAAACGGAATGATAACTGAAAACAGACCTTCTGCTGATAGTAAATTTGAAACCCCATTGAGTAATGTTGAAAACGATAAAGAAGAAGTAAAACGGGCTTTATTTCTGGCTTTATTTTCACTTTCAAATTCATCGGTATAAAAAGGCGGATTGCTAACAATTAAATCGTATTTCTCATCAATTTCAGCTACAAATTCTTCTAAAGAAGCATGGTAGCAAAATAATCGATCTCCCCAATCAGAATTTTCAAAATTTTCAACAGCTTGCTCATAGGCTTTGTCATCAATTTCTATAGCGTCGATTGTTTCTGCATCAGTTTGCTGTGCTAATTGCAACGCAATAATGCCAGTTCCTGTACCAATATCTAAAATGGAATATGGGTTTTCTTTTATAGAAGTCCATGCACCCAATAATACGCCATCAGTACCAATTTTCATGGCACATTGATCTTGATTAATAGTAAATTCTTTGAATTTGAATGGCTTGCTCATTAAATACCAATTTTGAAATTTATTACAGGTACATTTCGATCAAACCTTTAGGAGCTTCAATAAGAATTGTTTTGTTTTTTCTGTCAACTTTTTTAATGAAATCATCAATCATTGGTATCAAGATTTCAATGTCTCCATTTTTAACCTCAAATAAAGGTTGTGCTGTAGTATCATTAATACCGACGATATTACCAACTTTTCCATAAATGATATCTTCTAAAATAAAGCCTATAACTTCATGATAGTAAAACTTATTGCCTTCTAATTTTGGCAATAAATCTAATGGAAGATAAACTTCTGCTTTTAATAAAGCATCGGCATCAGCTTCTGTATTTACATCTTCAAATTTCACTCGTAGTTGGTTCCCTTTTTGTAATAAACTCCTTTCAATAAAAAAAGGCACTAAATTATTGCCCATTTCTATAAAAATGGCATTCATATTTTGGTAGAGTTCAGGTTCATCAGTATCTAATTTGAGTACTAATTCACCTTTAAAACTATATTTAGTCACTATTTTGCCTAAATAAAAACAATCTTTCTTTTGCATTGAAAAGTCTATTTTTTTTGATTTCCATGAAGATGGAAATCTCATATTTGTTGATTAGATTCCTCTTTTCAGGGGAATAAGCTCAGCTAATTTTTATTTTGTTGCAAAATAACAATTTCAAAAGCTTCGCTAAATAAAAAAACCTGACAATTTTGTCAGGTTCAATTTATAATAAAAAAGTTATTTTTTATTCTTCTTCGTTAGAAACTTCAGTATCAGCTTTGGCTTCTACAGTTTTTTCTTTTGGAGTTTCAGCAACCTCTTTTACAGGAGCAGCTTCTTCAACAACAGCTTCTACAGTTTCTTCTTTTGGAGTTTCAGCAACTTCCTTTACAGGAGCAGCTTCTTCAACAACAGCTTCAACAGTTTTTTCTACTGGAGCTTCAGCAACTTCCTCAACGGGAGCAGCTTCTTCAACAACAGCTTCAACAGTTTCTTTTACTGAAGCTTCAGCAACTTCCTCTACAGGAGCAACTTCTTCAACAGCAACAGCTTTACGAGCTTCATTCACTTCTTTTTCAGCAGCAAATATTTTTGCTTCAGCATCCGCTTCAGCTTTCGCCAAACCATCAACTTTAGCTGTAACTTTACCTGTTTTTTCTTCTAACCAAGCATTGAATTTTTCTTCAGCTTGCTCTTCAGTTAAAGCACCTTTACGAACTCCAACAGATAAATGATTTTTTAATAAAGCGCCTTTATAAGATAATAATGCTTTTGCAGTATCTGTAGGTTGTGCTCCATTTTGTAACCATTTTACAGCACCATCAATATCTAAATCAATAGTTGCAGGGTTTGTATTAGGATTGTAAGTTCCTAATTTTTCTAATAGTCTACCATCTCTTTTTACGCGCGAATCAGCCGCAACGATCCAATAAAATGGTTTTCCTTTTTTTCCGTGTCTTTGTAGTCTAATTTTTACTGACATTTTTTGTTAATTTTTGAGGTACGCGACCTCTGTTATTAAAAATCTTACCATCTCGTAGTAAGTGGGCGCAAATATAGTAAGTTTTTTGAACATAAAAGCCTAGAAATGTTTTATTTATTTGATCGATATAATCTGATTTATACTGCTAAGAAAGTATTATAAAAAATTCGGATATTTGTGATATGAAATGTCATCTCAATGCAGGTTGAGATCTCAAAAATAATTGTAAATCATTAATTAAACAATTCTGTTTAATTGAGTAATAATAAAGGCTTATGAATGTTCTTGGTATCATCCCAGCACGCTACGGCTCAACACGATTAGAAGGTAAGCCACTTATAGATTTATGTGGTAAGCCTATGATACAACATGTGTATGAGCAAACAAAAAAGTTGTTAGAACATGTGGTAGTGGCTACAGATGATGAACGTATTGTAAAAGTGGTTCAAGATTTTGGCGGAGATGTTGTGATGACTTCTAAAGATCATAACACGGGTACGAATAGATGTTTAGAAGCATATCGCGTTTTTTCTAAGCGTAAAAGTCTTGATTTTGATGTAATCGTAAATATTCAAGGAGACGAACCTTTGTTAGACCCTGAGCAGATTAGATTATTGATTTCTTGTTTTAATGATGGCGTAACAGAAATGGCTACTTTGGTGATTCCTGTAAAAGAAACTGATGATACATTCGCTGATAGCGGCGTTTTTGTTGTGATAGATAGATTGAAAAACGCTTTGTATTTTAGTCGTTCTGTGATTCCTTTTGTGAGAGACAGTCATAAAAAAGAGTGGACTAAAGCACATACTTATTACAAACATATCGGAATGTATGCTTTTAAGCCGAATAGTTTGATTGAGTTTGCAAGCTTGGAACAAACCACATTAGAAGTAGCAGAATCTTTAGAGCAAAACAGATGGTTAGAAAATGGTAAAAAGATAAAAGTAGAAATAACCGAATCCGAAAGTATTGGTGTTGATACCCAAGAAGATGTTGAAAAGGTTAGAAAAATCATCTCTTCTAGAAAATAAAGAAAGAGCTTCATCCCGACAGATCGGGAGAAGCTCTTTTTATTTAATTATTTTACAAACTCTTCAAACGTTTTGAGTTCTAATTGATCTAAGAATTTTACTTTCTTTTTTAGTTTAGCATAATCAGTTTTGGCTTTATTAAAGCGCTCTTCGATAATACTTAAACTTTCTAACTCTGCATTCGAAGGTTTATCATAACTACCTGCAATCTTACTGTAAAGATCGGCCATTTTCTCTCTTAATTGAGATTCGGCAGAACCAACATAGTTGTCACCTGTTGTAATAACTAATGTTTCTTTTAAACTATTTAATTTACTAACGAGTTTACGGTTTTTTGATGTATTCGCTTTCTCTGAAATAGCGTCTAACTCATAAACCATGTATGCCAATTCTTGTGTCATATCATACATTTTCATCGTAGTTTTATGTTGAGCAACTCTATCTTCTTTGCTCAAGCTAGATTTTGGATCATAAATCACTTCAATAGAGTTTTCAAAAGTCTCTTTACCCTTCTTTAATACTACTTTATAAGTACCAGCTTCAACTTTTGGAGAAGTAAAGCCACCAAAACTAAACGTTTTCCCTTTTGCAACTTTAGGTTGCGTCATTCTATAATTCCAGTTTACAATATTAATTCCTTTAGATTTTCCTGGGCTAAGTTTACTTATGACCTTGCCGTTCATATCTTGAATCTCCATAGTCATTTTACCAAAAGTATGACGTTTTTTAAGGTAGTATTTTATTTGAGCTGCTCTGCTAGGATTTGAACCAACAAATTGTGTTTCAGCTCCAAAACTTCCTCCAAAACTTCCTTCTTCAAATATAATAGTTGGTTTAGACTTGAAAAAATGAACATTCTTTTGTAAAACTTCCTGACTAATTTCCCGCAAAGGAGAAATGTCATCAATGATAATTACCCCTCTACCATGGGTACCCATTACTAAATCATTAGTTCGTTTTTGTAGGTCGATGAAATGAACAGCAACTGCGGGTACATTATTCGTAAATTTATTCCAGTTCTTTCCACCATCTGTTGTAATATACAATCCAAATTCAGTTCCTAAGAACAACAAATCCGGGTTCACATAATCTTCTTGAATATTTCTTACGAAACCAACAACATCATCAGAAATAATGTTCGACCATGTTTTTCCAAAATCTGTAGTTTTATAGGCATATGGATTCATATCATTCATGGTATGTCCATCAAAAACTGCATAGGCTGTACCTTTATTAAAAACACTTGCTTCAATATGGTATGTCCATGTATTTTTTGGCAATCCAGTAATATTCATTGAAGTATTTGTCCAAGTCGCACCACCATCTTTAGTTACTTGTACATTGCCATCATCTGTACCAACCCATATAACATTTCCGTCAAGCGGAGATTCAGCAATCGTAAAAATTGTAGTATGGTTTTCAGCTCCTGAATTATCCATAGACAATCCACCTGAACTTTCTTGATCTTGTTTTGTAGGATCGTTTGTTGTTAAATCTGGAGAAATAATTTTCCAAGTATCACCCATATCTTCAGATCTATGTAAGAACTGCGTACCCATATAAAAGCGATCAGGTTGATGTGCACTTATAGCCATAGGAGCGTTCCAGTTCCATCTTAATTTTGGGAATCCTTTTTGAGGTAGGGGCTGTACAGTTTTTACTCTTTTATTATCAACATCATATCTCCATACATTTGCTGCACCTTGCATCTCTGAATAGATAATGTTTTTTGTAGGATGCTTCAATACTCTAAAACCATCTCCACCACCAATTGAATTCCAATCTCTAGCTTCAATACCGCCAGGAGAAGAAGAGGGCCCGTACCAAGAACCATTATCCTGAAGTCCACCATATACATTATAAGGTTCTGCATCATCAACACTTATGTGATAGAACTGCGATAGCGGTAAATTCTCAACTATTTCCATAGTAGTTCCTCCATTTAAAGAGTGATAAACACCACCATCAGTACCGGCATACATCCTGTCAGAATTGTGAATATCAAAAGTAATATCATGAATATCACTATGCATGTTACCTAGATTTTTAAAAGTTTTACCTCCATCTCTAGAAATAGAACCGCTTAAACCACCTTTTACAATAACATCAGAGTTTTTAGGGTCTATAACTATTCTAGAAAAATAAAACGGACGTACTGTAATACCAAAATCATTATTTAGTTGTTTCCAGTTTTTTCCAGCATCGTCACTGCGATATAAGCCTTTTCTTTCAGCTTTTTCAGCTTCAATAACTGTGTATAAAATGTTAGAATCAGATGGGGCAACTGCAATAGCCAACCTTCCTAATTTTCCTTTTGGGAAACCATTGTGTATTTTATTCCATGTTTTACCAGCATCGATAGATTTATACAATGCACTATTTTCGCCACCAGAGTCAAAAGACCAACCTGTGCGTCTAAACTCCCACATTGAAGCATATAAAATATCAGGATTGTTTGGATCCATAGTTAAATCAGCACAACCAGTTCTTTGATCTGTGTAGAGAATTTTACTCCAGGTTGCTCCGCCATCAGTGGTTTTATAAACACCACGCTCTTCACTATCTCCCCAAAGTGCTCCAAGAACTCCTACATAAATTTCTTTAGAATTTTTTGGATTAACTATGATATTAGCTATTCGCTCCGATTTTTCAAAACCCATTTTGGTCCAGTTAGAACCACCATCGACAGATTTGTACATGCCATCTCCTATTGATACACTGTTACGAGGCCATGTTTCGCCAGTACCAACATAAATTGTGTTATCAGGATCATTTGGGTCTAATTCTACAGCACCAATAGATTGGGAATAGTCATCAAATATAGAGTTGAAAGTTATACCACCATCATTAGACTTCCATACCCCTCCACCGGCCGTACCAGCATAGATGATGCGATCATTTGTAGGGTGATTTTCTAGATCGTTAATACGACCACTCATTAACGCAGGGCCAATTTGTCTTGCACTAAGATCGCCGAAAAGTTGCTTGCCTTTTAGTTTAATTTCTTGTTGAGCATTTACTTTATCAGGTAAAGTTCCTAATAGCATAATTGCTATGAAAAGTAGTTTTTTCATTATAATAAGAGTTTAGTTAGTGAAAAAAATCCTCAAAATATTTTTTGAGGATTTTATTAAAATGAATTTATTTTTTTTCTTCAGTAGTTACTATTTCTTCAGGAAACTTAAAGGCACTATCATCAACTTTTGGATTAAGTACAATACTAGTAAATGTTATAGGTTGCCCAGGTTTCCCTTTAACACCTTGTGTCTGTGAAAATGGAAAATACAGGCCGTCTCCTACTTCCTGGTAATCACTCATGGTTATCTCAGAAATCATTCCTTTTCCAGGGCCTGATTTTATTTCGCTTTGTACAGCAATAGGTACAAAATTTTCAGTATCAAAAAAGTAGAAGCTCACATCATCTTCTTGTTTTCCATCTACAGTAACGGGTTCTTTTGTCAATTTAATTTTAAAAGTTTCGGCGCCATCCATCGTTTCTTTACCTAATAATTCGATAGTATATCCCTTCTCTTTATAGTCAATAAAAGCATCAGGGAAATCATTAGCATTTAATTTCATATTGGCTGTTGCTTCTGCATCACTTTTTTCCGCTTTCATCGTCTGGAAATTAGTACTCCATAAAGTTTCGCCGTCAAAAACACCTTGTTTTAGTTCTTTACCTTGAAAATTGATAATGGTCATTTGCCGTCCATCAGAAAGCTGATAAATATCAAGAGGTATTTCCATGCCTTGTTGGTTTAATTTAGCTTTCATGTTTATGCCAGTTACTTTTTTCCAATTTTCTAAGCCACCAATATTTTCAAAATAGTTAGCTAAAATTTCATCAGCAGTTTGAGCATTTAATGTAAAACTTGCGCAAATTGCCAATACGAGTAGTGTAATTTTTTTCATTTTATGTTTTTTGAATTAATAATACAGTCATATGTAGGCTAATTTACAATAATGTTACAAATAATTTTAATTAATTAATAATTTATCAACTTACTGTTGATAAAAACAACACTTTTCTACCTTTAAAAAAGAACTAAATAAAGTACTTTTAGAGTTCCTAATTTTATCATCAATGTATTTAATATTTGACACAGAAACTACTGGGTTGCCCAAAAGTTGGAACGCACCAATTACCAATACTGATAATTGGCCTCGCTGTGTACAAATCGCTTGGCAGTTACATGATAAATATGGAGAGCTCATTGAGCATCAAGATTTTTTAATCAAGCCAGAAGGATTTAATATTCCGTACGATGCTGAACAAATTCATGGTATTTCTACGCAGTTAGCGCAAGAAAAAGGAGAAGATTTAGACTCAGTTTTAGTCTTATTTAATGAAGCATTGGCTAAAACCGATTTTGTAGTAGGTCAAAATGTAAGTTTTGACTTAAATATTATGGGTTGTGAGTATTATCGTCAAGACACAAAGACGAAACTCAATGACCTACCAATTTTAGATACATGTACTGAAAAAACGGCAAAATTATGTCAATTACCAGGAGGTAGAGGAGGTAGATTTAAACTGCCAACCTTAACGGAATTACATCAGCATTTATTCAATACCCCATTTGCTGAAGCGCATAATGCCACAGCTGATGTTGAAGCTACTACACGTTGCTTTTTTGAACTGATTCGTAAGCGAGTTTTTACCAAAGAAGAATTAGATGTTACGCCAGACCATTTTGAGAAGTTCAATACTGAGAATCCGCAAGAAATTAAGTTAATTGGTTTAAAGCACATCAATTTAAAAAAAGAAAGTACTAAGCTAAAAAAGAAAGCTTCTGATGGTGATGTTAAACAAACCACTACCGCTTCGAGTGTAGATTTAGTAAATGCTCAGTTTGCACATTTACACAACCATTCTCAATTTTCCATTTTACAGTCTACGTCTAGTATTTCGAATCTAGTAGAAGCTGCGGCTAAAAATGAAATGCCGGCAGTAGCCTTAACGGACACTGGTAATATGATGGGTGCTTTTAACTTTGTAAAAGAGGTGTTAAAGTATAATAAAGATAATGAAACACCCATAATACCAATTGTAGGATGTGAGTTTAATGTATGCGAAGACCATAAAAACAAGTCTCAAAAAGATAACGGGTATCAAATTGTGTTGCTTGCCAAGAATAAAAAAGGCTATCATAATTTGGCCAAAATGTCCTCTATAGCATTCATAGATGGTTTTTATTATGTACCAAGAATTGATAAAAAAATTATTGAGCAATATAAAGATGATATCATCGCTTTAAGCGGAAATATGTATGGTGAAATACCAAGTAAAATTTTAAATGTAGGTGAGAATCAAGCAGAAGAAGCCTTATTGTGGTGGAAAGAACAATTTAAAGATGATTTTTATTTAGAACTGAACGATCATAAGCAAGAGAATGAACAACATGTAAATAAAGTAGTACTAGAATTCGCTAAAAAGCATGAAGTAAAATTGGTTGCTACGAATAATACATTTTATATTGATCGAGAAGATGCTGAATCACATGATATTTTATTATGTGTAAAAGAAGGAGAGAAAATAGCAACACCAAAGGGCAGAGGTAGAGGATTTCGATATGGTTTAGAGAATGAGGAATACTATTTCAAGAGTCAGAAAGAAATGAAAACCTTATTTCAGCATATTCCAGAGGCTATTATAAACATTCAAGAAATTGTTGATAAAATAGAAACGTACACACTAGCTAGAGAGGTATTGTTGCCTAAGTTTGAAATTCCTGAGCAGTTTGTAGATGAAAAAGATGCAGAAGATGGAGGAGTTCGTGGTGAGAATGCCTACTTAAAACATTTGACATTCGAAGGTGCGAAAATGCGTTATGGCGATTTGAATGAGGAAACCATTGAACGTTTAGATTTTGAGTTGAGTGTTATTGAAAATACGGGCTACCCTGGTTATTTCTTAATTGTACAAGACTTTATAGCAAAGGCGAGAGAAATGGATGTTTCAGTAGGTCCAGGTCGTGGTTCTGCAGCTGGATCAGTGGTTGCTTATTGTTTGTTAATTACCAATATAGATCCTATAAAATATGATTTACTTTTTGAGCGTTTCTTAAATCCCGATCGTGTTTCCTTGCCGGATATTGATATTGATTTTGATGACGAAGGTCGTCAACGAGTAATAGATTACGTAATTGATAAATATGGCGCGAATCAAGTAGCACAAATTATTACGTACGGTACCATGGCGGCAAAGTCTTCCATTCGTGACACGTCGCGAGTATTAGATTTGCCTTTACATGATGCCGATAGAATTGCAAAACTAATTCCAAACACCAAGTTAAAGACCATTTTTGGTGAAGATGCCAAAAGTATTGCAAAGATAAAAGAGCTCCGTAAAGATGAGATACTAAATGTTAACGAGCTACGAAATTTAGCAGAAGGCGAAGGACCTGAAGCGCTCATGATTCGTCAGGCAGTTGCGTTAGAAGGTTCGGTGCGTAATACAGGTACACATGCCTGTGGTGTGATTATCACACCCGAAGATATTACGAATTTGATTCCCGTAGCAACGGCAAAAGACTCTGATTTATATGTAACACAATTTGACAATAATGTAGTTGAAGATGCAGGATTGTTGAAAATGGATTTTTTAGGGTTAAAGACACTTACGTTGATCAAGGATACTGTAAAGATTGTAAAAGCGTTGCATGATGTCGATTTAGACCCAGATGCTTTTCCACTTGATGACACAAAAACATATGAACTTTTTCAACGCGGTGAAACCGTTGGTATTTTTCAGTATGAATCGTTGGGGATGCAGAAGCATATGAAGTCGCTAAAACCAACAGAGTTTGCCGATTTAATTGCGATGAATGCTTTATATCGACCTGGGCCAATGGAATATATTCCGCTCTTTATTCAGCGTAAGCATGGTATTGAAGCCATTGAATATGACTTGCCAGAAATGGAAGAATATTTAAAAGAAACCTATGGTGTAACTGTCTATCAAGAGCAAGTGATGTTATTGTCGCAAAAGCTAGCAGGGTTTACGAAGGGTAAAGCTGATGTACTCCGTAAAGCGATGGGTAAAAAGATATTTTCTTTACTAGAAGAGCTAAAACCCGAATTTATTGAAGGTGGAAAAGGAAATGGACATCCTGAGGAGATTTTAGAAAAAATTTGGAAAGACTGGGAAGCTTTTGCAGCGTATGCTTTTAACAAATCGCACTCAACATGTTATGCTTATATCGCGTATCAAACAGCTTATTTAAAAGCACATTATCCCGCCGAATATATGGCAGCGGTATTGTCAAATAATATGAATGACATCAAATCGGTTTCTTTCTTTATGGATGAATGTAAACGTGCGGATATCGAGGTGTTAAGTCCAGATCTTAATGAGTCTTTTTACAAGTTTGCTGTCAATAAAGAAGGAGCAATTCGTTTCGGAATGGGAGCTGTAAAAGGTGTAGGAGCAAATGCGGTAGCAGCAATTGTTGCTGAACGTAAAGAAAATGGAAATTATAAATCTATTTTTGATATGACCAAACGTGTTGATCTAAGAACAGTAAATAAAAAGTCCTTTGACGGATTAATACTTGCTGGAGCATTTGATTCCTTTGAAGATACCAATAGGTCACAATATTTTGAGTTAGATGAACGCGGACAAACATTTATAGAAAAAGCCATTCGCTTTGGTAATAAATACCAAGAAAATAAAAACTCTGCACAGATCTCTATGTTCGGAGAAGCTTCTGATGTTCAATTTGATGAACCTATAATTCCCGATTGTGAACCTTGGGGTATCATGGAAAAATTATCAAAAGAAAAAGAGGTGATTGGTATGTATATCTCTGGGCATCCGTTGGATGATTATAAGGTAGAGATGAAGTATTTTTGTAATGCTCCTGTTAGTGCTTTTTCTAATAATGAAGAAGTCTTAAATAAAGATTTAACCATTGGCGGTATTGTGACCGATGTACAGCACCGAATTTCTAAAAATGGAAAAGGTTGGGCTGCATTTACTATAGAAGATTATTCTGAGGCACATGAGTTTAGGATGTTTGGGGAGGATTATTTGAAATTCAAACACTTTTTAATACCGAATTCGTTTTTATATATTCGAATTTCTGTACGGCCAGGTTGGCGAGAAGGTGATGTTCGTATCCAATTCAATCATGTTCAAATGTTACAAGATGTACTCGAAGCGCAAGCAAAGAAGATTACATTACAATTAAGTATAGATGAACTTAATGATAAAAGAATACAGCTTTTAGAAGGTATTGTAAAAGAGCATGAGGGTAAAGATTTGCTTAATTTTGTGGTATACGATGTAGAAGATAAAATGCAGTTGAATATGCCAAGTAGAAGCTCTAAAGTGAAAATATCGCAAGAATTGTTGAATATGTTAGATATGCAACAATTAAAATATAAGTTGAATTGAGACGTGTAGCGTCATCTCGAAGTGTTGGGAAACACGCTTTTCTTTAAAAATTGAACTTAGTATATATTAAATAATTATCATTTATTTGTTTAGAAACTCGGCTAATAAACGATGAAAATGATGTACTCCTTTTTCTCTTGTGGGCGAAAAACGTCCGGCTTTGTAAAATGATGAACGTACACCCTTTTGTACATTTTCAACCACAAATTCATCTTCTCGTTCTACTTTGTCTATAGCACTACCGGCACCCTTATCTAATTTACTCTCATCATAGACGTAAGAAATAAAAGACACCTTGGTTTTACTAATACTAATAGGTTTAACGACATTTATTGATAACCCCCATGGGTAAAAATTAAACATCATATTTGGGAATACCCAATAATAATAAGCTGCAACATTTTTTCCGTAATCGGGATGCCCTTTTGGAAAATCAAAAACCTCTGTAGCGTCATTCGTATAACCTATTTGAAGATTACAATAATCATATACTTCAGTGGTATAATCACCATAATCCAAAACTTTATTCAAACCTTCATGAACAAAAGGAATGTGAAACCCTTCCAAATAATTATCACAATATAAGGCCCAATTGGCATGTATGAGATAGTCTTTAGAAATGGAAGTATTCAATGAAAATTCATCTAAAGGTAAAAACCCAACACGCTCGTTCATTTTAGTAAGCACCTGTTTAAAATCAAAAGCAGGGTTCAACCCTACAAACAAAAAAGCCCCCCATTTCTCTAGAGGAAATTTATATAAATTATCGCATGGTCTTGGAAAATTTTCTGCCTTATCGAATTCAGGCATATGCTCAAATTCACCATTCAAATTAAAACGTCTACCGTGATACATACAGGTTAATTTTTTAGATTTACCTGGGTTTAGAGCCACTAAATTACCTCTATGTGTGCAAACATTTGTCAAACAACTAATTTCATCATTTTCATTTTTAGTTAGAAGCATTGGTTCTGTTAAGAAACTATCTAATAAAACAAAGGGATGAACCGATTGCGTTAGTTTCACCAAATTTTCATCACCAATAAATTGCCATGATTTTAAAAATATTTTTTCCTTAGTGATTTCAAAAACAGCAGTGTCTTTATAAAATGAGGCAGGTAGTGTTTCGGCTTTAGAAATATCTGGGTCAATATTAAATTTAGTTGACATAAGTAATTTATGTATATTTAGAATTTCCTCTAAAAATAAGTAATTAAAACTTAACTAGTGAAATCAAAACCGCAAAAAATAGGATTAGTAACAACCACATCTCTAGTAGTAGGTAATATGATTGGAGCTGGAATTTTTGTGCTACCAGCGGCTTTGGCAAAATATGGAAGTATAAGCCTTTTAGGATGGGTTTTTACGGCGATAGGGGCACTTATTTTGGCAAAAATATTTAGCAATTTCTCTAAAATTATTGTTAGTAAAAGTGGAGGTCCTTACACTTAT
>RCNE010002359.1_pt1 | contig 19878 bp, 19 predicted proteins | sample 2041361 | NCBI WGS metagenome assembly RCNE01 (sample SAMN09708229, study PRJNA481090) | Marine sediment metagenome, whole genome shotgun sequencing project.
ATCACCATTGCCACGCGGCAGTCGGGATCAATTCGGGCAGCCGCAGCTACGAAACAACCGATCCTGCAGATCACGCGTGGCACGCTGCTTGCCTTAGAGATCTGCATCATGGTCAGCGCATTTGTCCTGCTAGGTCTGGTGGAAAGCCACGCTATTTTTGCCTGCTATCCGTTGTTGATTGCCGCCCTATCGGGTCCGGTTTTGGGTGAACAAGTCGGTTGGCGCCGGTGGACTGCGATTGGGATCGGCTTTGTCGGTGTGCTCGTTATTCTACAGCCGGGTTATGCCGTTTTTGCACCCGCCGCTGTTGTCCCGCTTGCCTCTGCCTTTATGTTCGCACTTTACGGTTTGCTGACCCGCTATGCCGCGCGCAAAGATACCACCGCCACATCATTCTTTTGGACGGGTACGTCGGGCGCTGTCGTCATGACCATCGCGGGCGTGTGGTATTGGGAGCCGATGTCGGCAACTGACTGGCAATGGATGGCAGTCCTATGTGTCACTGGCGCGGGCGGGCATTGGTTGCTTATCAAGACTTATGAGGTAGCTGAGGCCAGCGCTGTCCAGCCATTCGCTTACCTGCAACTGGTCTTTGCAAGCGCCATTGGCATCTTTTTGCTTGGCGAAACATTGCGCCCGAATGTGGCATTGGGTGCGGCAATCGTCGTTAGCGCAGGCCTGTTCACGCTGTGGCGCGCAAAGAAAGCAGCCTAAGGTCGGGCAACGGGGCGCACCACCTGCGATGCGAGGCTTGGCTTTGGCGCAGGCCTTGCCAACGGGCGGACCAGCGGCTTGGACCCCAACAAAAGCTCTGTGAAACGAACGGAACCTGTGACGCCCGACAATCGCGCCTCGTAGATTGGGATGCTTTCGGTCACGCGCATCACGTAGTTGCGGGTTTCACGGAACGGGATGTGTTCAATCCAGTCCACGATATCCATTTCCAACAACCGCGGATCACCCCGTTCGTCCATCCAGCGTTTCGGGCGACTTGGGCCTGCGTTATATCCAGCCGCAATCATCACTGGGGTCGGTCCGAATTCTTCGGTCAGGTAGGCCAGATAGGCTGCACCCAGTGTTGCATTGTATTCCCAATCGCTTGTCAGGCGCGGCTTTGAATATGGCAAACCGAGATTTTCGGCGACCTCTTGGGCTGTGGCGGGCATGACTTGCATCAGGCCCAACGCACCAACGGGGCTGCCTATCCCGATGTTGAACTCGCTCTCGCGGCGCGCAATCGACAATGCCAATGACGCATCGACAGGCAAGTCCATTTGCGCAAGATCATGCAAGGGAAAGTAAATCGCAGGGATCAGTATACCGCGTGTCACCGCGGTTTTGCCCAAAAGCAGTGTGTAGTACTGCTCATCAATCTCGCTCAGGTACTGCCCCAAGGCCGCGAGACTGTCCGCATCAAGGGTGCGGCCAAGATGCGCAAAGAACGTCACCGCTGCACCCCGTTCACCACCCGCAAGCAACATCAAAGCGGCGCGCGTGACGTCATCATTAAAAACCGCAGCCCCTTGCACTGCAACAGGCGTGCCCGCCAGCGCAGGGTCAAGCGGGCGACCCAGTTTTTCCGAGGCCAGCAGTCCATAAAAACTCGTCTGATGTTGCGCCGCAGCACCGTAGGCCGTGGCCGCTAGATCAATCTCGTCCTTCACGGCATAGGTGCGGCCAATCCAATACTGCATCCGCCCCTTCGAGATCGGGCTGCTGGATACCCGCAATGCATTCTCGAAATGCCCCAAGGCCTGCGTCGGATCGCCCAGATAGGTTAGCGACAGATACCCCGACAGCCACTCTAGATCGGCATAAGATGCGCCGTCGGTCAGATAGTGGCGTGATGCCAATTGGTAGGCCTGTTCGGCACGGCCTTCGCGCATTTCCCAGCGCGCCAGCAAGCGACGCCACCCCGACCAACGAAACGGTTCGCCCAATGCGGCGGGGCTGGTAGAACGATCCAGCAAAAGTGCCACCGCGTCCGTCCGCTCGCCCCGTCCAGCGAGCCAAGAATAGCGATTATATGCAAGACCCGCATCTTGACTTAAGTCGGCTGGAACTGCTGCAATGCGCAGGCGCAAATCACTGGCGCGTGACAGATATCCAAGGCGCGCATGAACCAATGCCTTCGGTCCATCGGATAGCAAAGGCAGCATGCGCGCGGCCTCTGTGCTGCGCGACCGCCACAACAATTCATCCGTACGCGCCACGTGATAACGCTCTAGCACATCCCCAAATTCAGCGACCATCGCGTTATGGCCCTCTTCGGTCAGGCGCAGGTTGATCCAAGCCTCGCGCAAGACCGCACCAGACGCATCAACTTGGCCCGCAGCGATCAAAGCTTTGGCCAACAGCACAGCGCCCTCGCCTGTTTGCGGCGGATTGTCTGTGAACCACGCGATGATCGTAGCTTGGTCGACACTTGCGTCCATCGAAAGCTCTGACACAGCGCGTACATTGTCGAGACCCGGCCAAGTGGGGTTGGCCGTCACAAATGCCTGATATTCAGCAAATGTCGCATCACCATCCCGCAAGCGCAGCCAAGTGAGTACATCAGCAGTCAAGGGGTCCGCGTCCGCCGCAATTGCATAGGCGTCGGCCCAATCAACGTCTGCCGCCGCAATCGCCGCAACGCTTTGCGGGGCGACCGACTGCGCACCCACTGGCACGGCGGTCAGCGCAAACACAATCAACGGTATAAAAATTCGCATGAAGGCCACCCACCTGTTCGGTTCAAGATATAAGGTAACGGTGGCCCGGACGAAAACAACTCACAAACTTGGGAACCGGCGGAAACTTGTACGCCCAAGCTGCAACGAAGGGCTTGTAGGATTTGCGCGCGCGTCCTAGTGTCCGCGCGATTTTGACGTCGGCTGATCAGCCACCAACAAGAAGGAAGCGTGCCATGTTTAAGGGATCACTCCCCGCCCTCGTCACGCCGTTTGCGAACGGCCAAGTGGACGTGGACGCGCTGAAAAAACTTGTAAACTGGCATGTTGATCAAGGCAGCAACGGGCTAGTTCCGGTTGGTACAACAGGTGAAAGCCCAACGTTGACCCATGCAGAACACGACATGGTCGTGGAAATCGTCGTGGCCGAGGCCGCAGGGCGTATTCCGGTGATCGCAGGTGCCGGATCCAACAACACGGCCGAGACTGTTCGCCTTGTGAAAGCCGCCAAGGCTGCAGGCGCTGATGCAGCGCTGGTCGTCACGCCCTATTACAACAAGCCAACCCAAGCGGGCCTGATTGCGCATTTCACAGCCGCGGCTGACTGCGGTCTTCCGATTATCATCTACAACATCCCGCCACGTTCCGTCGTTGATATGTCACCTGACACAATGGCAACTCTGGCCAAGCAAGATATGATCGTCGGCGTCAAAGATGCGACGGCCGACCTGTCTCGGGTGCCTGCGACGCGCATGCGCTGTGGCGCGGATTTCATCCAACTATCTGGCGAAGATGCAACTGCTTTGGGCTTTAACGCACATGGTGGCGTAGGCTGTATTTCGGTCACAGCGAACATTGCACCAAAGTTGATTGCCGCGTTCCAAAAAGCCACACTCGCCGGTGACTATACGGCAGCGTTGGCGCAACTTGATCGTTTGATGCCGTTGCACGAGGCGGTGTTTACCGAACCGGGTCTTGTTGGCGCGAAATACGGCATGTCATTGCTAGGCCTGTGCCGCGAAGACGTGCGCCTGCCTTTAATCGGTCTGACCGATGGCACGAAAGAGAAAATCCGTGCCGCGATGGTGCATGCAGGCCTGCTTAACTGACGTAAGGTGGATTTTAATCCACCTTATCTGATCCATCCGTCATCGTACCTGACCGCGCTGCAGCCTCCGAAAACTGCGGCGCGTTCCAGTTCTGCCTGCAAGGTCTTCACCCGACCTGCACCCATCTTGATGCCTCTTTCAGGCCAAAATGCGCGCACAACCAACGCGCCATCTGTCCGCTTCATATCAATCCGGCCAATGATGCGGTCCCCCTCAATCACTGGAAAAACGTAGTAGCCATATTTACGTTTTGGCTGGGGTACGAAAATCTCGATCCGGTAGTTGAAGCCAAATAACCGCTCGGCCCTATTTCGGTCTCGCAATGCTGGATCAAAGGGCGACAGCACTCTGATGCGCGGTGCTGGGGCTGCAATCTTAAGGTCCATGATGTCAGGCCGCGCAAACGATCGGCGCAGTGTGCCATCGACACTTTCGATATCAACTTCAATGATATCACCGTCGGCCAATGCGGCCGCACACCATGCCTTTGCCTCGGCTGATGTAACGTGATCCCAAAACGCGGCCAATTCACGGCTTGTCGCAAACCCAAGACGGTCCAAAGCGCCGTTGCAGCACCAATCAATCGTTTCTTGCGGATGATGCCGGCGGTTGAGGTGTTCCGGCGGAATGACCCGTTCTGTCAGATCATAAACCTTGGTGAACCCATCGCGGCGCAGGACAGACAATTGGCCGGATCGCCACAAATACTCCAATGCCGTTTTTGAAGGATGCCAATCCCACCAACCACCCGATCCGCGACTTTCCCCCTCGCCGACCTGACCCGATGTGCAAGCCCCATCGTCTGAAATCCGCTTGAGGACGTCGTCGATTTTCGCATGAAGATCACCGCGCCGCGCATCCTTCCAATGTGATGCAAGCCGCGCCCCGTCGCGGGCAAACCGCAGACGCCAATGAGCAAAACTGTCCATCGGAATGATCGCCGCGTCATGAGTCCAGTGTTCGAAAACCTGTCGGTCGCGGTGCAGTAAGTGCTGCAGAGCGCCGGGGCGGTATTGCTGCTTGCGTGACCACAAAATCAGATCATGGGCACGGGCGAATGTGTTCACACTATCAAGCTGTACAAAGCCCAAATCATTCAGAACGCCTTTCAGGTCGGCACCCTTGCCAGTTCCTGAAGGGCGGCCAGACAGCTGATGCTTTTCAAGAAAGAGATGCCGTGCCCTTGCGTTGCTGAGGACAGGGACGTTCATGTATCAGCGTCCATCAAAGCAATCTGTTGCAGGCGAACTTGCCGCAGTCCCTCAACCAGCATAGCTGTGACAAAGCCAATGTTTAACAGGCCGTTGATTGCTGCCATCCCGCCCAGCAAGCGCCATTCCAGCGGTAACAGGATGTCCCCAAACCCCAGCGTAGTGAACGCAACAAGCGCAAAGTAGACTGACGTTTCCACCGTTTCGAAGATACCAAGCGCCATCATCGTCAGCGCCCACGCCCAAACACCAATGGCCATCTGCATCAGGATGCCCACAGCGGACACACACATCACCAGCATCAACTTGGGCCGGTGCGGCGGCACAATCAGCCAAGGCCGCAGCCGCATTAACCAATATTCCATGATCCAGAACACACTTCCTGCAACAACAATCGAAAACACTAACAGCGCTGATCCCAGCACAATCTGAACAAGCACTGTATTTCTCCCTACTTCTTGACCCATGCGCACCTTGTGCCACGGCGTCCCATCGCTTATCTGAATTCGACTATGGCCAAGAACCCTGAAAACAAAAACTACAAAGTTGTCTCTGAAAATCGCCGCGCGCGGTATGATTACGCTATTGAGGACGATCTTGAGGTCGGGATCATCCTAACCGGCTCAGAGGTGAAATCCCTGCGCGTTGGTCAATCCAATATCGCAGACAGCTACGCCAGCGTCGACGACGGAGAATTGTGGCTGACGAATGCCTATATCGCACCGTATGACCGTGCGATGTTCACGCACGAAGAACGCCGCAAGCGCAAGCTATTGGTCAAAAGCCGTGAGCTTGCCCGCCTGTGGAGTGCAACCAAGCGCGACGGTATGACCCTTGTCCCGTTGGTGATGTACTTCAACGACCGCGGTCTGGTGAAGCTAAAGATCGCGACCGCAAAAGGCAAAAAGAACCACGACAAGCGCGCCACCGAGGCCAAGCGCGACTGGGGCCGCCAGCAGCAGCGCTTGTTGCGCCACGGGGATTAAACCCAGCGTTTTCCCCTTTTGGGCAAATCACCAAACCATGATAGTCGTTATATTGAATTGATGCTGGGTTCACTTGCATCGGCTATTCTCGTGGTGCGCAGCTATTGGCCCTGCTGATGCATTCAAAAAAATAATGGGTCTGAAAAGAAGGGACAATCAAATGGAACAACTAGTTATTCAGCTGATCTCTGGTGTAGTTGGCGGCAATGTCGCTGGCGGCGTAATGAAGAACCTGTCGTTGGGTACTTTGGGCAACTCGATTGCGGGTATCGTCGGTGGCGGTATTGGTGGGCAAATTCTGTCAGCCGTCATGGGCGGCGGTGCTGCTGCAGGCGGCTTGGATATCGCAAGCATTGCGACACAGGTTGCAGGCGGCGGTATCGGTGGCGGTGCAGCACTTGCTGTTGTTGGCATGATCAAGAACATGATGTCCAAGTAAGCCGGACATCGGATTACACGTTAACGCCCGCGCCTAGAACGCGGGCGTTTGTGTTTGTTCCAGCGTGATTGCGCACCAGTTTCCCTTGTCATAACAAGCCGCGCAAGTTACCCGTGACCCGGTAGCTGGGAACGGAGCGCGCAATGTCCGCATCAACACCTGATGATCCAAAAACGCTTGTCAGCACCGATTGGCTGGCGGCTCACCTCAAGGACCCCGACCTGCGGATCTTTGATGCGTCTTGGTATCTGCCCGATGCAGGCCGCGACGCGATGGCCGAATATAATGCCCAACACATCCAAGGCGCGCGCTATTTTGATATCGATGATATCAGCGATGGCAGGTCCGAACTGCCGCACATGGCACCGCCTGTTGAAAAATTCATGTCCCGGATGCGCGCGATGGGTGTGGGTGACGGGCATCAGGTTGTTGTCTACGACGGGATCGGGCTGTTTTCAGCTGCCCGTGTCTGGTGGCTCTTCCGGTTGATGGGTCAGAAAAACATCGCTGTTCTGGATGGGGGTTTGCCCAAGTGGCTTGCGGATGGTCATCCGACCACGGCCGACGCGCCAACCATTCGCGACCGCCATATGACCGTGAAATACGAAGGGCACCGAACGCGCGACGTGACCGACGTGGCCCGCGCCGCTAAACTGGGTGATCACAGCATTATCGACGCACGCGCGCAGGCCCGTTTTCGTGGCGAAGCGCCGGAGCCACGCGCAGGTATGCGCTCTGGCCATATCCCCGGGTCCACCAACGTGTTTTACAAAGACCTGCTGAACGCGAACGGCATGATGAAGGCCCCGACGGCCTTGCGCACTGTGTTTCAAGATGCTGGCGTCGATCTGCAAAAACCCGCCATTACCACCTGCGGATCAGGCGTGACTGCCGCGATCCTATCCCTTGCCCTTGAGCGGATCGGCAAGACCGATCATTCGCTTTATGATGGCTCATGGTCCGAATGGGGCATGTACGCTGACCTTCCAATCGCTACTGGAGCTTAAGAAATGCTTGAAAATCTATCTGTCCAACCCGCCGACAAAATCCTTGCCCTTGTGGGCAAGTTCAAAGCCGATCCCCGTACCGACAAGGTCGATCTGGGTGTCGGTGTTTACAAAGACGCCAGCGGCAACACCCCCGTCATGCGCGCCGTCAAAGAGGCAGAGCGCCGGATTTTGGCCAATCAATCGTCAAAAGCCTACACTGGCCTTGCGGGTGATCCGGCGTTTAGCGCTGTAATGAAGGACCTCGTGCTAGGCGACAGTGTGCCAAACGAACGCGTCGCAGCCGTGGCGACCCCCGGCGGAACAGGTGCCATTCGCCAAGCCTTGGAATTGATCAAGTTGGCCGCACCAAAAGCCACGGTTTGGCTGTCTAACCCCACATGGCCAAACCACCCGTCGATTATCAAATATCTAGGCATGAACATGGCCGAGTATCGCTATTTCGACAGCGAAACACGCGGTGTTGATTTTGAAGGCCTTTTGGCTGATCTGGAAGGCGTCGCCGCAGGAGACGTCGTCTTGCTGCACGGTTGCTGCCACAACCCGACCGGTGCGAACCTGACCTCCGATCAGATGTCCCAAGTCATCAGCTTGATGCAGAAAAAACATGCCGTGCCATTTGTCGACATCGCCTATCAAGGCTTTGGTGACGGGCTAGCCGCAGATGCACAGGCCACGCGCCAGATCGCAAGTAGCTTTGAAAACTGCCTAATTGCCGCCAGCTGTTCTAAAAACTTTGGCATCTACCGCGAACGGACGGGCATCTTGATGGCCGTGACAAAAGACGCCGACCAGCAAGCGCTGACACAACAGAACCTCGCGTTTCTGAATCGCCAAAACTATTCATTCCCGCCAGATCACGGCGCACGTGTCGTGACGACAATTCTGCAAGACCCAGAACTGCGCGCCGATTGGGAAACAGAGCTGGAAGAAACCCGCAACGGCATGCTGGCCCTGCGCCAGCAGCTGGCGGATGAATTAAAGCGCCTGACCAACACCGACCGTTTTGATTTCTTGGCGCATCATCGCGGCATGTTTAGCCGTCTTGGCACAACCCCCGAGATGGTCGAAAAACTGCGGGCTGATTTTGGCATCTACATGGTAGGCGATAGCCGCATGAACATCGCGGGCCTGAATGCGCAAACCGTGCCCGTGCTGGCCAAAGCGATTGTTGACGCAGGCATTTAAGCCGCGCTTGCGATACATATATTGCGTCGCGGCATTTCCGAATGCTGCGACTGCAAATTCAACTTGTGAGCTTGCGCGCAATAATATACCCGTGACGCCAACAGTTACGTAATTTTACTTCGCCAAGGATCTACTCATGTCATTCCGTCTGCAACCGACACCCCCTGCCCGTCCAAACCGTTGCCAACTGTTTGGCCCAGGATCGAACACAAAGCTTTTCCCGAAAATGGCGGCGAGTGCGGCAGATGTGATCAACCTTGACCTCGAAGATAGTGTTGCCCCTTCCGACAAGGACACGGCGCGGGCGAACGTCATCCAAGCGATCAACGAAATCGATTGGAACACAAAATACTTGTCCGTGCGCATCAACGGATTGGACACGCCTTACTGGTACAAAGACGTTGTTGATCTGATGGAACAGGCAGGCGACCGCATTGACCAGATCATGATCCCAAAGGTCGGTTGCGCGGCTGATGTCTATGCCGTCGACGCGCTCGTTACCGCGATTGAAACTGCCAAGGGCCGCAAAAAGCAGGTCAGCTTTGAAGTGATCATCGAATCTGCGGCGGGCATCGCCCACGTCGAAGAAATCGCCGCAAGTTCACCGCGCATGGCAGCGATGAGCCTCGGTGCCGCTGATTTTGCAGCCTCTATGGGAATGCAGACAACCGGTATCGGTGGGACGCAGGAAAACTACTACATGCTTCACGGCGACACGCGGCACTATTCCGACCCGTGGCACTGGGCACAGACCGCGATTGTTGCGGCTTGCAGGACCCACGGTGTCCTGCCCGTAGATGGACCTTTCGGTGATTTCAGCGACGACGAAGGCTACCGCGCGCAGGCAAAACGCTCTGCCACGCTGGGGATGGTCGGCAAATGGGCCATTCACCCCAAGCAAATCGCGCTCGCCAATGAGGTATTCACGCCATCCGCAGAAGCAGTAGCCGAGGCACGTGAAATCCTAGCCGCAATGGAAGACGCCAAAGCACGCGGCGAAGGGGCAACTGTCTTCAAGGGTCGCTTGGTCGATATCGCCTCGATCAAACAAGCCGAGGTTATTGTGCGCCAGTCCGAGATGATCGCGGAAGGCTAGCGCGCATCATCTACCGCCTGTTGCTATTGACGAAACCCAACGCCATATAGGGAAGTGTTGACGCAAAAGGCCGCAGTTCATGACCCAATACCTCGACTTTGAAAAACCGCTCGCTGAAATCGAAGGCAAGCGCGCGATGGCACGCGAAAATCCTGAAATGGATGTCGCAAAAGAAGCGACTGCGCTGGATAAAAAGGCCGCTGACCTTCTGACGTCACTTTACGCGGGGCTAACCCCTTGGCGTAAATGCCAAGTGGCGCGTCATCCACAGCGTCCACATTGCAAAGACTATATCGAAGCATTGTTCACCGAATATACGCCGCTGGCTGGCGATCGGAACTTTGCTGATGACCATGCGGTCATGGGCGGTATTGCACGGCTTGAAGGCACCCCAGTTATGGTGATCGGCCACGAAAAAGGCGACGATACCAAATCCCGGATTGAACGTAATTTTGGCATGGCCCGCCCCGAGGGTTACCGCAAAGCCATCCGCCTGATGGAACTTGCGAACCGCTTTGGCCTGCCTGTTATCACGCTGGTGGACACACCCGGCGCCTACCCCGGCAAAGGCGCCGAAGAACGTGGTCAATCAGAAGCGATTGCCCGTTCAACCGAAAAATGCCTAGACCTGAAAGTGCCATTGATCAGCGTCATAATCGGTGAAGGTGGATCAGGTGGTGCTGTAGCGTTTGCTTCGGCCAACCGCGTGGCGATGCTTGAGAATTCGATCTATTCGGTCATCAGTCCCGAAGGCTGCGCGTCGATCTTGTGGAAAGACGCTGAAAAGATGCGCGAATCCGCTGAAGCTTTGCGCCTGACCTCAAAGGACCTGCATGAAATTGGCGTCTGTGACCTGATCATCGATGAACCGCATGGCGGTGCGCATCGCGACCGTGACACTGCCATCAAATCAGTCGGCGAGGCGCTTGTCAGCATGCTGGACGAGTTGCGTGATTTGTCAGGTGACAAGTTGCGCCAAGACCGACGTCGCAAGTATCTTGATCTAGGGTCAAAGGGCCTCGCGGCGTAAACTTGCGTATCCTTCGCGGACATTGGCAGCTACTACTGCTAACAACGGCAGTGTTTGTGTTGTGGTCGACGCCTTTCGTCGTTCCACTTAAAATTCTCATCGTATTCTTCCACGAGGCATCCCACGCCATCGCCACATTCGTGACCGGCGGCGAAGTCGTCAGCTTGTCCGTATCCCCAAACCAAGGCGGGCTTGTCATCAGTCGCGGTGGCAGCCGTTTCTGGACATTGACCGCAGGGTATCTTGGATCGCTTTTGATCGGGGTCGGCCTGTTGATCGCAGCCACCCGTAGTCGGGCAGACCGCAAGATTATGGCCTTTTGTGGCGTTATGATGCTTGTAATTGCAGGGCTCTATGTCCGCGAAATTTTCGCGCTAGCGTTTGTGATCGGGACTGGCATCGCGATGCTACTCAGCGCGCGTTACTTGGGGCACAATGCCAATGATCTGATCCTGCGCCTGATCGGGCTGACCAGCATGATCTATGTGCCTTATGATATTTTCAGCGATACAATTGCGCGATCAGATCTGCCCTCGGATGCGCGGATGCTGGCCGAGGAATTTGGCGGAACGCCACAAATCTGGGGCGTGCTTTGGATCGTGATTAGTCTGATCGTGATCGGCTTTTGCATGCGGTCAGTGCTTGGACGCAGCAGCAACCTGAAACTGCGCTGACTACCACATCGTTTTGGCGGCACGCGCGCCCCAATCCGCATCATACTGACCCGCGTCAAAGCCTGCTTCTTGTTCTGCCAGCAACTCGCCAACGCTTGGCAGATCGGCGCTTTCGTCAGATGCCGCCCAAATCCCTGCACGCATCAAAGCACGCGCGCATTGGCTATAAACTTCGGCAATCTTGATCACGACGACACTGCGCGGCTGACGGCCATTTTGCACGAAACGTGTCAGCAAATCAGGGTCCAGTGATACGACCGCTTGGCCATTCACACGCACCACATTGTTTGAGCCGGGAACAAGGAACATCAAACTGATCCGCCCGTCCGCTACGATATTGCGCAACGTGTCCATCCGGTTATTCCCGCGCCAATCAGGCAAAAGCAGCGTCTTGGCGTCGAGCGCTTGCACCACTGGACCGTCATCACCGCGCGGGCTGCCGTCGGTGCCATCCGGCCCTACCGTTGAGATCACGCAAAAGCGCGATGCCAATATCCATTTGCGGTAAAGCGGGGTCAGTTGCGGGGCCACCTTGATGATAGAGGCTTTGCCGGGCTGGCCATAAAGCGCCTCTAGCTGGCCCACATCCGTGATTTGATGGTCAGCCATCAAAGCCCGCCTCTTTGTTCAACCGGTCCGACGCAGTTTCGATGTCATGCTCAATGCGGGCCATGAAATCAGCAACCGGAAGTCCGGGTTCAATCCGCGGCAGGAATTCAAATACCGCTGTGCCTTGCTTGCGGTAGATACCGCGTTTGGGCCAGAACACGCCGACATTGGTGGCGACTGGCACAACAGGCTGGCCAAGTTCACGGTAAAGCGCGCCCGTTCCGACTTTGTACGGTGCTTTGACCCCCGGCGCGATACGCGTGCCTTGCGGATAAATAATAAGCTGGCCTGCGGTTGCGCGGCCGGCCCGCACATCAGCCAGCATTTTTTTGATTGCCTGCCCGCGCTTGCCACGGTCAACAGGTATGCACCCGATCCGTAAGCCATACTGCCCAACAACGGGGGCGTATTTCAAGACTGATTTGAAAATGAACTTGCCGCGTGGGATCGACCCAAAGATGATCAGAACGTCCAAGAAAGATTGGTGTTTTGAGGCAACCATGACTTCGTCAGTGGGTGGCGTGCCGCGAACTTCAGTTTTCAGCCCAATCATCCAAGATGCGGACCACTTGATATAACTGCAATAGGCGTGACACCCCGCCAGCGCCCCATTTGCCGAAATAATCGCAGCCGGAGTATACAGGATGCCCACGACCAACAACGCCACATACATCTGTGCGTTAAAGATCAGCGACCGCGTCCATTGAATTGCATAGCTCATGTCTGTTCCCTTAGCCTGCGGAATGCGGCGGCACGCGTGGCGAAAAAGGCTGTCACAGCTGACAGTATGGGGATCGCTAGCAACAATAGCCACTCCGCCCCTGCAAACCCGACGCCCATAAGAATACTGTCACCGCTGCCGCCTTGTGGCATCAATACCGTCGCACCTGCACCGACGACTGCACCTACCAAGGCCCCAAGCCCTGCGCGCAAGGTATAGCGCCGCACGAAAGCGCGGGCGATATAGGTATCGCGCGCGCCAACAAGGCGCAAAACGCGGATCACTTGCGCATTGGCCGCCAATGACGCTTGGGCTGCCAAAGTGATCATCGCGGCAACTGTCGCCCCGATTAAGATAACCACGGACCAACTGATAAGTCGCACACGGCCTGCGGCCTCTAGAAGCGGTACACGCCAGCTTGTGTGATCGTCCAAGACGGCCCCAGGCACTTGTGCTGACAATCGCGCGCGTAAACCGTCGGCGTCGTAGTCGTCACCGTCCGTGATGATTTCAATCAGTTGTGGGATCGGCAGGCTTTCAATTGGCAAGTCAGGACCAAACCACGGCTCAAGCAACGCTTGTTGCTCTGCTTGCGACAATGGACGAACCGAAGCAACACCGGGGGTCGTCTCAAGCACCTCAAGCGCTGAAAGCAATAACGCATCAGCCGTTTGCGGATCAACCGGCAAGCGCAAGGTTGCGGATTGGGCAAGTTCTTGCGCCCAAACGCCCGCAACGCGGCCTGTGGTCAATGAAATTGCCAACGTTATCACCGCTAAAAACGCCATCACAGCAGCCACGAAGACAGTCAAACGCGCCGTCATGCCAGTGGGCGGCACTGCCCGGTCAGCTTGAGGGTCGCCCAAAATTAGCTCAAGCAGCGCCTTCATAACTCCGCCCCCGCTTGTAGCAATTGCCCGTCGCGCAAGCGTAGCACGCGGGCGCTGACGTCTGTTTTCATCGCCCGGATCATATGAAGGTCATGGGTGGCGATCAGGATCGTTTTGCCCATCTTGTTCAGCTCTGCGAGCAGCCGCATCAACCGCTGTGACATTTCCCAATCAACGTTTCCGGTTGGTTCATCCGCAATAATGACATCCGGCGACATAATCACCGCGCGGGCCAATGCAGCGCGCTGCCTTTCGCCGCCTGACAATTCCGGCGGCAGCTGATTTGCCTGCGGACCAAGGCCGACCCAATTCAGCAGCTCTGGCAAATTCTGCGCCGCTTCGCTTGCACGACCAGACACAATTAAAGGCAAAGCAATATTTTCCGCAATCGTCAGATGATCTAAGAATTCACAATTTTGGTGCACAACGCCGATGCGGCGGCGCGCCAATGCGACTGCATCGCGGTCAAGGGTAGCAGCATCTTGCCCAAACAGCCGGACTTTGCCACTGCGTGCACGCAAATCTGCGTAGCATAGACGCAAAAGCGTCGTCTTACCGGCCCCCGATGGACCCGTCAAAAAGTGGAAAGATCCAGCCGTCATATTCAAAGATAGCTGTGAAAACAACGCTGTACCGCCAAATCCATAAGACACTTTGTCGAGTTCAATCACGGCATTTCCTTTGCGACACTCCGCACTTCTGCCCAAATCTGCAACAGGTTTCAATCTCTTGACACACAAGGCTGTGCAAATCCTTTGCGTTTAGCGCTGGCATCGCTAAATTGAATACGGCAAGACTAACAACTGACCCAAGGCGGGACAGAAGGAATATAGATGCGGCTTATTTGTCCAAAGTGTAACGCGCAGTACAACGTGGCCGACGATGCGATTCCGCAGGGCGGACGTGATGTGCAATGCTCTAGCTGTGGGAACACATGGTTCCAGACCGAAAAGCCCAAAGAGCTGAGCCGCCAAGTTTCGCGCATTCTTTCGACACCTTTGCCGTCCGTGGTAAAGACACAGTCACGCGATGCGTCCGGCTACGACATGCCCCAAAGCGGCAAGGGCCAAGCTGACGGCCCGAAGCATGAACCCGTCGGGGCCGGACCACGGCACCGTCCAGTCGACCCCAATATCGCAAATATTCTACGCGAAGAAGCTACACGCGCACATGGTGTCAGCGATTACTCTGCAGGCGCACCCGCGGCAAAGCGTGAAGGCAGCCCCGCTGATGTCGCGGAAACACGTAAGCGCATCGCGCAATTGACCGCAGATTCAAGCGACACCGTCGCAGGAAATACCGGCGCAGCAGGTGCTGCGAACCCGCGCGCAGTTCCTGACATCAACGAAATCAATACTGCATTGCGCGCCCGCTCTGAGGCAAATAATGGTTCCGGATTGACAGAACACGAGCAACACGAGGCCGGCCGCAGACGTGGCTTCCGGCGTGGTTTCTTGGTCGTTTTAATCTTGATCGCGCTGTTTTTGCTGCCGTATGTGTTTGCCGAAGACATCACACAAAACGTTCCTGAACTTCGTGGCTACATGGCGACCTATGTTGCAATCATCGACCAGTTGCGATTGTCCCTTGATGCGATTGTAGATTCGGTTTCAGCGGCCATTGCAAACCTAACCGGCTAAGCCTGAACCAGTTCTTTAGAACTGATCAAGCAACCGGCGCAGATAATCGCGTTCAATTTCAGGGCGACTTTGCTCTGCAGAACGTCTGCGGATTTCATCCAGTAGTTCTTCAGCGCGGCGATTGATATCGATCCCACCCAGCAAGTCTTGATCGGTACCCATCTGTCCTGTGTTGCCGATTTCACGGCCCAGTGGATCGCGCTGGCCCTGTTCTGGCCTGCCGGACGCGTCGCCTCGCTCAGAGCCCTGTCCGGGATCTGTATTCTGGTTTTCAGCCAAAGCCTGACCCAATTCACGCATACCATTGCGCAATGCATCCATGGCTTCGGCTTGCTGATCAATCGCTTCGGCCAGATCACCGTCACGCAAGGCGTTTTCGGCGCCTTCCATTGCACCCTCTGCGCGCTCAAGCGAACGGCGTGCAATCTCTCCGGATTCGCCGGGCAAGTTGGGAAGGCCATCGCGTTGGCGTTGTAATTCTTCGCGCAACGCTTCTTGGCGCTGTGCAAGGCTGCGTTCGTCGCCTTCGCCACCTACACCGTCACCGCGTTGCTGGCCGCTCTGCCCGTCTTCGCCGACGCCTTGGCCTTGTCCTTGCTGGCCCTCTTGGCCTTGCTGGTCACTATTTTGACCTTGCTGACCTTCCGATCCATCAGGGTTTTGGCCCTGATCGCCTTCTTCGCCTTGCTGCCCCGATTGCGGCTCTTGTCCCGGTTCGCTTGGATTGAACTGGTCTTGCAAATCACTGAACGAATCGTCCGAAAGCTCTTCTTGCTCGCGCAGCGTATCAGTCAGGTCTTGCATCGATTGCTCGCCCGGGGATGGCGGGCCGTCACCGCCTTCGCCTTGCGTGACGCGCATGTTTTCCATCATCTGGTTCAGCTGTTCCATCAGCTCTTGCGCTTCGGCCATGCGGCCTTCTTGCATCAGCTCTTCGATGCGGTCCATCAAGGCTTGCAGTTCGTCCATCGACATTTCTTCGCCGTCTTGACCGTTGTCCGCTTGATCGGTGCCGTCGTTCGGTTCAGCCTCTTCCGCCAGCATCCGCAGATAGTCGTCGGTTGCCTCGCGTAATTCCTGCATCAGTTCTGCGATTTCTTCATCGGACGCCCCATTGCGCATCGCCTCTGACAGGCGCTCTTGGGCGCGGCGCAGACGTTCACGGGCATCCGCCAAGCGCCCATCCTCAAGCTGAATAGCAAGATCCCAAAGTGCTATGATGACTTCGGCTTGAACTTCATCGGTCATGCCAAATTCGACCATGTTATCAAGCCTGCGAATAATGGTGCGCAGGCGCAGATAGGTTGTTTCGTTTGAAAATAGCCCCTCGGGGCGATTGGAGACTGCGCGCAAAATCTGGTTCACGCGGACAACATTATCCTTGGACCACATCAGATCACGGCGTTGTTCAATCACAGCACGCGCAAACGGTTGGAAAAAACGGCGCCCGGGCAAAATCATCGGCTCTGCCTGAGAGGCACCCGTTTGTTCGGCATCGTCAGTCACGCTTAACTGCATTGTGACGGGTAGGTTCGCCAAAGGGTGCTCGCTTAAGTTATCGATCAAGAAGTCGTCGAAATCAGCGCGATCCCCGCTAAAGGGCATCGGTAAATCCAAGACAAGCGGCGCGACCGGATCAGGGTCAATCGTCAGCCCATGCCGTCGGTCGACCGCCGCGAGATCCAATGTGATCGTCGCCGTACCAAAAGTGACGCCATAGTCATCAAAGGCCGCGAAAGGTTGTGACATCTCGCCCATCGCATCAGCCTCGATCGGACTGGTCAAATCAACAATAGGCGGTTGATCTGCGATTGCTGTCACCTCCCAAGTGGTCTGGGTTGTACCAGCGATTGTCAGCGTGCCAGATTGCATAATATCAAACTGCTGCTGCGCATCTGAGGCAGCACCTACGTCATCAACCCGCCCTGAGACGGTTTCCGCAACTGTCAGCGCACCTACTTCACCGTAAAGGCGCAGGGTGACTTGGCTACCCGTCGGGACACGCAACGGCCCCGCAGGAATGTCATTGAGGTAGATCGAAGGCTTGCCCGTATAAGCAGGTGGTTCGACCCATGCTTCCCAAACGGGGCCAGTCACCAGCGATGGGTCAGAGCCCGCAACAATTTCCCCGACCGTGCTGATGCGGAACAAAGACCCAAACATCAGCGCCGCTACAAAGAACAACAAAGCGATAAATCGCAGGCCATAAGGATCGCGGTTGGAAATACGCAGATCAGGCTCGACCGGACGCGCCTGCTTAGTGCGCTCTGCCATACGGGCCATGTGGGCTTGCCAAACGGCTTCGGATGCGGCGTCACCGCTGCCAATCGCTTGTGTATCTGCCACCGCCGCAATCGGTCGGCCCGGGATGGCGGCATCGACGCGATCGATTGCTTCGGCGGATGTTGGCAGGCGGAACTGGCGAATACCCCAGATTAGCGTAGTGACAAGCGCTACAACGCTCACGACTGCGCCACCCCAAAACACCTCGAGCGGGGCAACGTCCTGCCATCCCATCATCAGTGGGGCAAGGATTAGAAAAACGGCTGTCCAAAGAGGCCAGAACGCGCGCACAACTTGTTCGGCCACCATACCCATACGGGTCGCAGCAACGGGCAGACGCAAATGGCGCATTTGGTCGTGCGGTGCGTTCAGCGGGCCTCTCCCTTGGTTGTACGACGCGGGGCCGGTCAGGTTAGCTTAACCAATCAGGCATCGTATCGCGCGCGATCATCTCTTCATAGGTAGGGCGTGCGCGGATAACTGCAAATTGATCACCATCGACCAAAACCTCTGGGATCAGTGGCCGAGAGTTGTATTCCGAAGACATCACTGCACCATAAGCCCCTGCAGACCGGAAGGCGACCAGATCATCCACCCCCACAGGCGGCATTTCGCGCGCTTTGGCAAAGGTATCGCCGCTTTCGCAGATCGGACCGACAATATCGTATTTCGCAGGCTCAACACCCGGCACAGGTTCAATCACCGGAACAATATCATGCCACGCTTCGTACATGGCAGGACGGATTAGATCATTCATCGCACCATCAAGGATCAGAAACTCGCGGTCCTCGCCGGATTTAACATATATGACCTTTGATACCATGAGACCCGCGTTGCCTGAAATCAGGCGCCCCGGTTCAATCTCGATCTCGCAGCCCAAATGGCCAACGGTGCGCTGGATCAACGCGCCATAATCTGACGGCAAAGGCGGTGCTTCGTTGGAACGCGCGTAAGGAATTCCCAGACCGCCGCCCAGATCAAGGCGCTTGATCTCGTGACCATCCGCGCGCAATTGTTCGGTTAGTTCAGCAACTTTGTTATAAGCGGCCTCAAACGGCGCCAAATCGGTTAGTTGCGATCCGATATGCACGTCAACACCAACAACCTTAAGGCCAGCCAACTTACCGGCCATTGCATAGACGGCGCGCGCGCGGCTAATGGGGATACCGAATTTGTTTTCCGACTTGCCAGTCGCTATTTTAGCATGCGTTTTGGCGTCCACATCAGGGTTCACCCGAATGGTAATCGGCACCACTGCACCCAGCGATTGCGCCACCTGATCGAGCACGATCATCTCGGGCTCGCTTTCGATATTGAACTGGCGAATGCCACCGGTGATCGCAAGGCGCATTTCTTCGGCAGTTTTGCCAACACCCGAAAAGACGATCTTTTCGCCCGGGATGCCCGCAGCCTTTGCGCGCAGGTATTCGCCAGCAGACACAACATCCATGCCAGCGCCCGCATCACCTAGAATTTTAATCACGGCTTGGTTCGAGAGTGATTTCATCGCAAAGCAAACCAGATGATCGCCCCACGCCAACGCATCGTCGAACAACGCAAAGTGACGTTTTAACGTAGCCGTCGAATAGACGTAAAACGGCGTGCCAACTGCGGCTGCGATATCAGCAACAGGAACGTCTTCGGCGAAAAGTGCGCCGTCACGATATAGAAAATGATCCAAGCGGGTGATCCTTGTCCGAAACCAGCTTTGGGACATATCAGATCACGGGCAAAGACCAACCCTGATTTGCAGGTCTAGACTTGCCGCACCGTATGCGGATCACGGGAATAGATAATACGGCCGCGCAAATACAAGTACAGAGGCAGGCCGCAGCTCACGCCAATGAAGAACGTGGCTGGAATGGCGATTAGGCTAAGCCAGTTCTTGGTGCGGAATGCCTCGACAATGACCCACAGTGTCAGTGTGATAGCTGCAATCGTAAGATCCCAAACCAGCCCACTGGTTGCCGCATTCACGTGCCACGCATCAACCATTGCCGTGATGCTCCAGCCTTCGGACTGGAACCAACTAATGAAGTAGTACATCGGATGGATAGCGCCCCAGATAGCGAGCGCTAGAAAGACGTTTCGCACTAAAATCCGACCCCGACGGAAACTGTACCGTTTGACGCGCCAAGGCTTCCGCCCGTCGTCACACCATTTGTTCCCACGCCCACACCAACACTTGCGTTGGGGGTGAAAGGCGCGCCATCTGCGCCACAAGCCGCCAAGGCCGCAACAGTCAAAATCAATGCAATACGTTTCATTTCAAAACCTCTTTCCAATGCGCCACTTGTGCGCGCACGCCAGACGGTGCTGTCCC
>RCNE010000578.1_pt1 | contig 19826 bp, 17 predicted proteins | sample 2041361 | NCBI WGS metagenome assembly RCNE01 (sample SAMN09708229, study PRJNA481090) | Marine sediment metagenome, whole genome shotgun sequencing project.
GTGGCAACAAAACCTACCAGGATGGCCATACGTATGATCGGGATAAACGCGGAACTGATGCGGATAGCACCGCGATTGGCGTTTACATAGGCACTGCTCTCTTTTTCCAGTTGCTCAAGTTCGTGTTGTTCACGTGTAAAACTCTTGATCGTGGCAATACCGGCGATATTGTTGGCCAGGCGAGTACTGAGCAGACCAACCTTTTCGCGCACATTGGCGTACAGCGGCTGGGCCTTGCGCTGGAACCAGAAAGCGCCGAGCAGGATGACGGGAACGGGGGTGAAAGCCATCAGGGCGATTTGTGGTGATATATAGAAGAAAACTGCACCCACGGCGATCACCGAAGTGGCTACCTGTATCAGGGCATTGGCGCCGCCATCAAGAAAACGTTCCAGTTGATTGACGTCGTCATTGAGGATCGCTACCAGTCCACCGGTGGAGGAGTCCTCGAACCAGGCCATGTCCAGGTCCTGCATATGACCATAGGCACCCAGTCTTAAATCATGTTGCAGGCTTTGTGAAAGATTTCGCCATAATATCTGTAGAAAAAACTGAAACAGGGATTCAAAGGCCCAAACCACAATGGTCAATGCACCCAGGAATAACATCTGGTTAAAAGGTTCGAGAATACCGAAATCGGCAAGGAAGGACTGGTCCTGACGCACGACCACATCAATGGCCATACCGATCAGAATTTCGGGCATCACATCAAACAGCTTGTTCAGCACCGAACACAGCGACGCCAGCCAGATTCTATTGCGATAGCCACGCGCGTATCGCAACAAGCGCATGAGCACGCTGGCGGAAGAGGCAGTCTCGGTCTTTGCGCTTTGCTTCAAAGCAGATGCCGCAGATCGGGTAGATACTTTTCCAGTGAGCCGGTATTGAATGCCACGACCTTGTCGCCGGCTTGAATCAGTCCGTCTTCGATCAAGCGCGGAATGGCAGCGAGGCAGGCTGCGCCTTCTGGGCATACCCACCAGCCCTTGTCTTTCCATATGGTGCTGAGCGCGCCGTTAATTTCGTCCTCACTCAGGCCGATGGCCGCACCACCGGATTCCCGGATGATGGACAGCACTTTGAAATGACCCACGCCACCCGGCACATTAACGCCATAGGCCAGTGTTTCTCCAGGGTCTACCGGGGCAACCTCGGTGGCATCGCTCTCATATGCTTTCACCAGGGGCGGTGTGTTCTCGCTCTGTACACAGATCATTCTCGGCCGGAAGTTGTCAATCAGTCCCAGGGCCTCCAACTCATTCCAGGCCTTCCACATTCCCAGCACGCCGGTACCACCACCGGTGGGATAAATCACAACATCCGGCAGACTCCATGCCTCTCCGGTTTTTTCAGGTTCTGCCAGTTCCAGCCCGAGGGTCTTTTTGCCGTCGATCCGCCAGCCCGGTTCCTGGAAAGTCGCGACGCTGAAATAACCCTTATCCAGCCAATTTTCCTTCAGCAGCGCACCGGCTTCGCGGATGGTGCCCGTGACCAGTTCAAGATCGAAGTTTTCCGACTGGCTGGCCAACGCGGCCACCCGGCCGAGTATTGGCATCGGTGTATTGTCCGGCATGGCGACAACAGCCTGCATGCCGGCGGCATTAGCATATTCACACATGGAATCACCGGCATTGCCCTGGGTTGGCACAGCGAGCTTTTTAATACCGGCCTTGTGGGCCATGGATATGGTCATGGCCATACCGCGGTCTTTAAAACTTTGCGTCGGATTTGCGCCAAAGCCTGCATGCGCCTTGCCCTCATCTTTCACAAGCAGCGTGAAACCAATTTTCTGTGCAAGCGGATGATCGTTGTAATCGAGCAGAGGCGTGTTGCCCTCTCCGAGATTGAATATATGTGACTGATCATCAGGATTGTTGATGTCCAGTGGCAGCAGGCCGCCGAAACGCCACATATCGTTACGTTCAGGCTTATACCACGACAGGTCCGGTTGTTCTGCTACCAGGCGTTTCAAATCCATAATGATTTCGACCGGAGAGTTGTCCAACGGGCATAGATTCATGACGGAGGCGGCAGGATATTCAGTGCCGCAGCGGATGCATTGCAGGTGTGATATGAGGCTCATGGCTGTAACTACCCGGGTTGACTACAGGAAGTTTAAGTGGTTCGCACCGGACGCGCCATGTACTTTTTTAGTCATCCTTGACAGTCGTCTGGCTTGGGGGACAAACAAGCTACCCAAGACGCTATTGGGATAATGATCAACAAGGTGCTACGATCCTGTTTCTGCCTAATTTGATGGTTAAAAGATGAAAGTTAATAACGTTCCCTACCGCTCGATCTGGCTGAACAAGAACGGTTGGGCTGCAGACATCATTGATCAGACCCGTCTGCCTCATGAGTTCATTATCAAGACACTTTCAACGATGCAGGATGCCGCTGAGGCTATCAGTGTCATGCGTGTCCGGGGTGCGCCATTGATTGGAGCAACCGCCGCGTATGGGCTTGCGCTTGCAATGCGTGAAGACGCGTCTGATGACAATCTGAAAAGGGCATCTGAAACCCTTCTGGCCACACGGCCCACGGCAGTCAACCTGCGCTGGGCACTGGCCCGTATACAGCAGGTACTGACAGTAATGCCTGTTGGTGAGAGGTTGGCAAAGTCCTATGCCCTGGCTGCCGAAATATGTGATGAAGATGTTGCCATCAATTACGCGATTGGCCAGCATGCACTCGGTGTTATCCGTAAGCTTTGGCAGAAAAAACCTGCCGGAGCGAAGACTTTTCATATCCTCACCCACTGCAATGCAGGCTGGTTGGCCACGGTTGATTGGGGCACGGCACTGTCTGCCATTTATCAGGCCTACGATGATGGGATTCCGGTGCATGTGTGGGTAGATGAAACCCGTCCGCGTAACCAGGGTGCTGCCTTGACTGCGTGGGAGCTACAGTCACACGGAATTCCGCACGATGTCATCGTTGATAATGCCGGTGGTCACTTGATGCAGCATGGACAGGTGGATATGTGCATTGTCGGCACTGATCGCACGGCCCGCAACGGTGATGTGTGTAACAAGATTGGTACTTACCTGAAAGCGCTTGCAGCGTTTGATAACAGTGTTCCGTTTTACGTGGCTTTACCGGGGCCGACCATCGATTGGCAAATGAATGACGGGGTGAAAGGTATACCCATTGAGCAAAGGGACGGCACTGAAGTGACCCATGTGGCGGGTAAGAACTCAGCCGGCCAGGTCGAGTCAGTACAGATTACCCCCGATGGTGTTTCCGCCTGCAATTATGCCTTTGATGTCACACCGGCGCGGCTGGTCACGGGTCTGTTCACCGAACGGGGTGTCTGTGAAGCCAGTGAAGCCGGTTTGCTGGGTCTTTATCCGGAACAAAGAGGGTCGCTGTGATGACCACCCATCTGCGGCAAAAACTGATTGATACCGCCCTGGCTATGAACGCCAGTGGTCTGAATCAGGGTACCTCCGGTAACCTGAGTGCCCGTTGCGAGGATGGCTTCCTGATAACGCCATCAGGTATGGATTACGCAGGGTTATCAACAAATGACATCGTCTGGTTGGATTTTGACGGCAATACACGGGGCGCGCGCAAACCCTCAAGTGAGTGGCGCTTCCACGCGGCAATTTATCAGCACCGTGCGGAGGCCAATGCCGTACTGCACGCCCATCCGGCCAGTTGCTCAACCCTGGCTTGCCTGAGTAAGTGCATCCCGGCGTTTCATTACATGGTAGCAATCGCGGGTGGTAAAGACATCCGATGTGCAGATTACGCCACCTTTGGGACGTCGGAGCTATCAGAAAATGTCATCAAGGCGCTGCAAGACCGTAAAGCCTGCCTGATGGCTCACCACGGTCTGACCTGTTTTGAAAAAGATCTGCCACGCGCACTGGCCCTGGCGATTGAAGTGGAACACCTGGCGACTGTTTATAGCCGCATATTAGCGATCGGTGAAGCGGATATTCTGACAGACAGTGAAATGGAAAAAGTGTTGAAGAAGTTCAGTAGTTATGGCTTACAGGAGGATTGATATTTTGGTCAAATGCTGAATTCAATGATGTTTTACCGTTTTGCGCAGAAATATGGCGTGCCAGCGCGTATACTAAAAAGGTGTTCACTGAAACACCATCAATTCGCCGGTCTATTTATAAGAGTCTAAAAATAAGAAATTGATATACCCACGAACCGATCGATGTTCAGTTTGTTCGTGGAGAAGATATATGCACAAACCAAGTCCCCACAGAGAATTTTTCGATCCGCACTATCACTACACCCGTGGGGTCCTTTACTATGATGAAGATCATTTTACCTTCACCGCATACCGGCTGCCCTACCTGGAACTCGACAGCAAGTCCTGGGAAACGGAACAGGATTTCAATGCTGACTACCGACGAGTGGTCGAGAAGAAATATTCATCCTGAAGCCCGCCCCGGCTTCAACCTGAGCGCACCCGTAGGGTGGGTAACTTGTTACCCACCAATGGTATTAACATCCGACGATGGTCCGGTGCGTAACGAGTTACGCACCCTACGTTCGCATGTTATCCACCAACCGTGTTTCTATCAGAAACCATCACCCTTTGTTTATGCACTGAGCCGAGGGTGTTATGTTCAGGACACTGGGTCTCGGAGTAAGTGGGACAGCAGTGGATGTTCGTAGACGGCTAAACCCCGGAAGGCCGTGTGTTGACGTTGTTTAATCTACCCAGGACCAATTCCAGTTTCTGCAACAGAGTGTCTGCGTTTTCTTTTGAAAACACCATCGGTGGCCGGATTTTCAGAATATTGTCATATTGGCCGGTAGAGCCGATCAAAACGCCGTGTTGCCTGAGCAGGTTTATGGCTTTGTGGGTTTCTGCGGTGGCCGGTTCACGGCTCTCCTGGTCACGAACCAGGTCAATACCGATAAACAGCCCACTGCCGCGAATGTCCCCGATCATTGTTTGATATGTCGCCAACTCCTTTAAACCTTCAAGAAGATAAGAGCCCGTTTCGAGAGCTTTGGCCTGTAGGTCCTGCTGTTTGATGATCTCAAGAACGGCGAGTGCGGCGGCGCAGGCTACAGGTGTACCCCCGAAAGTGTTGAAGTAGTGGGAGTCCTGTAGAAAAGACTCAATCACATCCGCTGAGGTCACGACAGCTGATATCGGGTAGCCATTACCCATGGGTTTGCCCATGGTGGCGATATCAGGCTTAACACCGTGGCTGTCAAAACCCCAGAAGTGGGTACCCATGCGTCCAAAACCGGGTTGCACTTCGTCGGCAACAAACAAGCCACCGGCTTTGCGGACGATATCCACAGCTTTTGCCAGGTAAGTGGGTGGGACGGTGGGTAATCCTTCATTTGAAAAGATGGTGTCGACAATAAATGCAGCGGGCCGATGGCCGTTTCGGGCCAGTGTTTCAATGGCTGTTTGCAAGTGCCCGGCGTATTTGTCGGCGGCTTTCGCATCATCGGCATATAAACCACGGTAACTGTCCGGCGCAGGTATGGTGACTATGTTATCACCGCGTTTTTCACTGGTTTCATAGCAGCTTGTTATCTGGGCAATGGCCCAGGAGGTTCCGTGGTAGGCATGGTCGGTGACGATCATACCGCTTGCACCGGTCCTGGCACGGGCGAGCCTTAATGCCAGTTCATTTGCTTCTGTGCCGGTGCAGGCAAACATCGCGATATCGAGGCCAACAGGAAACTTATCTGTTAGTTTATCGGCATATTCGAGCACCAGATCGTGCAGGTAACGGGTGTGTGTATTCAGTTTCTTCGCCTGCTTGCAGATGGCCTCGACAACGTGCGGGTGGCAATGGCCGACATGCGGTACGTTGTTGTAGACATCCAGGTATTTTTTACCATCTGAGTCGTACAGCCATACGCCCTCACCGGACACGATGTGAACCGGTTGCTCATAAAACAAACGATAAGCCTTGCCCATAACACGCTGGCGCCGCTCCAACATTTTTTGCAATTGGGGTGACACGGTCTGTTTTGTATCGTTCATGTCGGAGTTTTCTCAGGCGGAGTGACAGGCCGCATGAATTCGTATGACTGCTTCATCCGCAGACAGATCGTTGAGGTTCTCCAGGAAGTTTCTTGCCGAGCGATGACTGATCAGCAGGTATTCACGGTTCTCCGGGAATAAAATGGACCGGTATGAGCCAATCAACAGGCTCGTGATCAGCCGCGTTCTGATCAGGTCTGTGAGTAACTCTATTTCCGTCTCCTGCAATGGCATTATGCTGTGATATCCGGCAATCATCGGTAACACACCAGCCAGCGGGTCATCCCCTTTACCGAGTTGATAAGAGGCCGCCACTGCCAGGTCGATGATCAATGGTGACCTGGTCAGGTCGCCAAAATCTATGATGCCACTGACCTGGTCCGGCTGTGCTTTATCCATCAGCACGTTTCCAGGGTTCATATCGTTATGAATCACCTGGGACCGTAAGGTATCAAGTACCGGTTTCACCTGTGATACAAACCTGTCCAGGGTTTGGCCGATCATTTGTTTAAGATCCGGTTCTTCGATATGAACCATTAGGTCGGACAGCCCGGCAGCTCGTTTCATGTCCCACAGTGATGGCGGGTTTGAGCCTGGATGGCTAAAGCCCTGAAAGCCCACACCCAGTTGTGCCAGCAAGCGCCCCAGTCTCCTGGCCAGGCCAGGGCTGGCCGTTGCGTCATGTAATACCGAACCATCCATCCAGCTCAATACACGCACAAAATGTCTTTCCCCGGCATGCTTCACCTGGCTATGCAACTGTCCATCCAGTGTGAGGATGACTCTGGGCACGGGTAATGAGGCATCCTTCTTTGCAACATGAAGCAGGGCCTGGTTCTGAAAATCTACAACCTCCAATTGCTCCGCATGATTGGAGATTTTAAGTACAAAGCGTCTACCGTCCTCAGTCGCCAGCCGAAAGTTCTGATCACGCTCGCTGACCAACCTTTGAGCGCCTGCCTTTATTCCAAAGTGTTTGTCAGCTATGCCCAAAGCATCTACATCGGAAAATGCCGGTGGAGTAGTTGTAAGCATCTTTTGAATAATAGTTTGTGAGAGTTCTGTATTCATGGAGGTAGATTAAATGATTTGTGCTTACTGGCAAGGAATATTCGATTAGAATTGTATCTACAAAATCCATGTGCTATTGGAGGACTCATCTCATGAAAAAACTTTTAAAGTGGTTACTGGCAATCGTTGGTGTCATTGTCGTTTTGTTGGTTGTCGCAACCGTTGTGTTGCCAATGGTGGTTGATCCCAACAACTACAAGGATGAAATAAGTGCCGCGGTTTCGGAAAAGACGGGCAGGGAACTTACCATCGGTGGCGAAATCAAGTGGAGTGTATTTCCGTCAATCGGGCTTGAGTTGAGTGATGTCAGTTTGGGTAACCCGGACGGCTTTGGTGAGCAGCCAATGCTGGATATTGGCGAAGCGGGGGTGTCGGTGAAGTTTATGCCCCTACTCAAGCGGCAGGTCGAAGTTGGCGATGTAAGTCTGAATGATGTGTCCATCAACTTAAAACGTAAAGCCAATGGAAAAAACAACTGGGATGATCTCGCCGGCGCTGGTGTAAGCGACGAGACCGCTCCATCTGAAGGTCGTGGCATGGACTCTTTTGTCGTGTCTGGAATCGAGATCAACAATGCGAAAGTCACCCTTGATGATGTGGGTCAAACAACGGAGTTGAAAGAGTTTGATTTAAAAGCATCGAATATTGAGCTGGGCAGGTCGTTTAACCTGACAGGCGGGTTTTCGATGAATCTGCCGGAACAGCAGTTAGCCGGAGATGTTAAGTTTGGTGGTCTGGTTAAATCCGAGGCGAATGGAGAACGATTCGGTGTTGATGGACTTGAGTTTTCATTCAAGGGCAACCAGGGGACCGCCGGGGAAGCGGTGGCACTGGATGTCAACATTGGTGCTAATGCAGATATCGATTTATCAACGGGCCAGGCGGTCCTTTCTGATTTTGTCCTTGGGCTTTACGATCTTTCAGTTACCGGTGATCTGACCGTGTCATCGCTTTCATCAGCACCAAAATTTGCGGGCCAACTCAAGGTTGCCGAGTTCAATCCAAAATCATTAATGCAGGACCTGGGCCTGGAAGCACCTTCAACGATGAATGCTGATGCGCTGACACGATTACAGGCTGATATGAGGTTCGCAGGCTCAGCCGATAGCGCTGACATGCAGGATTTGACTGTCAGGTTTGATGAGTCAACATTCAAGGGCAAGCTCAAAGTTGTGAATTTCGACTTCCCGAAACTGGCCTTCGATTTCCAGGTCGATCGTCTGAACCTTGACGACTACACACCTGAAGGTGAAGCGGCTGATGGCTCAGTTTCAGGAACTGATGAGTCAGACCTGTCTGTTGATGTCTTCCGTGGTTTCACGGGTGGTGGTGATTTCAGGATTGCACACTTGATTGTTAACGGTCTGACAGCCACGGATGTGAGCATGAAGATGAGCAGTGATGGTAAGTCCGTTCGGTTTTCCCCTGTAAACGCAAGCTTCTACGGAGGAGAGCACAAGGGTGACATCAGGATTGACGCCAGCGGCACCCGGCCCCTGTTAACTGCAAACCATGGTTTGACTGGTGTGCAGACCCAAGGCTTGTTAAATGACTTGACGGGTTCGGCCCGGCTTGAGGGTACTGGTGATTTTTTCCTCCAGATCAGTACTGATTTGAGTAATTCCCGTACGGTTCTCCAGGCTTTGTCAGGTGATATTGGCATGAGCGTGCTCAATGGCGCGATCGTGGGTATCGATGTCGCCGATACTATCGGTGCAGTCAAGTCTGTACTGGGTAAGCAAGATGAGCTGGTCGGCGAGTCCGGGGAGGAACAAAAAACGGAATTCGCAGAGCTCACCATGAGTGGGGTTTTCGATCAGGGTATATTGAGCAGTGATGACTTATTAATGGAATCACCACTGATACGTGCAACGGGTGAGGGCACCTTCAACCTCGTGGCAGAGTCCATAGATTACGTCCTGAAGCCTGTTCTGCTTGGAGATCTTGGGCAAAGCCTCGGTGAACTGAGCGGTAAGCCGATCCCCGTCAAGCTTAGTGGAAACCTCTATGAGCCCGACATCCGGGTCGATCTCGTGGCTGCCCTTGCCGCATCGCAAAAGGAAAAGATCACCAAGAAGGCAGATGAATACATCGGTAATCTTCTAGGTGGAAAAGAAGAAACCGGTGATGACGATAAAGAAGGCGACAGCGAAGAAACATCTGACGCGGCCTCATCCTTGCTCAAAGGGCTTCTCGGGGGTAAAAAGAAATCTGACAAGAAAAAAGATGATGACGGAGGTGCTGACTGATTCATTACGAGGGATTTCTGATTCAACTCGAGGGAGTCATTATGACCAAGGCTTGTGTAGCTTGGTGCACTGTTCTCCAACCTTGTTTTAGTACCTCAAAATGTTAACAAAACAGCGTAGTTCGCTTGCTCTGATTTTTCTGTCGATTTTTTTGACCGCCCCCGTGGCACTGTCAGCATCTGTGCCGGAGGGTTCTGCCGAGCCACCCGGGCAGACCAGCGCGGAACCGGGAACTGAACCCGTTAGCGCTGATGGCTTTGAAACGGAAGATGAGGGTGCCCAAAGCCATGGTGAAGATAGTACCCCGGATGCGGAAGCCTATCTGGACAGACACAAACAGTTCGTAGACAGCCAGGTGCTGCGCGCGGGCTTGTGGGTCGATGGCTTCTTCGATGACCCCAATAACCTGGCAGAAACGACCTCAACGCAGTTCCGTATCCGGCCGGAGTTCTATTACCGCAAGGAACAGGGTGCCAAGCTCAAATTCAAGGCATCGGTGAAGATCCGTCTTCCAAGCCTGGGTAAAAGGGTGAGCTTTGTTGCCGGGAGTGCCGAAGGTGGTGATGACTCGGCTGGCGCCGACCATGATGCAGAGGATGAATCCATTATTGGCCTTCAGTTTTTCCTGTCCGACTCAGTCAAATGGAATACCAGTATTACCGCCGGTGTAAAATTCAACGATTTCGCCGGTCTCATCGGCCCGCGTTTCCGCTACCAGACAGCCATGGGTGAGAACTCGTCTATGCGCTTTACCCAGACTTTTCGATGGCAGACCAATAACTATTGGGATATCGGTACGCGTGTTGATTTGAATTTCCTTTTGAATGAACGGTTCTTTTTCCGCCAGACGGTTTACGGCCGTTGGCGCGGAGAAGAAAGTGATGAAAAAGGCTACCGGACCCGGGTCAGCAGCGTCTTATCTCAAAAGCTCAGTTACACAACGGGGCTTCAATATGACTTCTCCACCATCTTCCACACCAAGCCGGATACTCATGTGGATAAATACACGCTTGCCTTGCGGTTTCGTCAGAGAACCAGCCGCGAATGGCTGTACTATGAAATTGTCCCCCAGGTGTCTTTCGAAGATGAATTTGACTATAAGGCAAATCCTGGCATTCGTCTCAGAGTAGAGATATTTTACGGTGGCAATAAGACCGGCCAGTTTTGGAAACGGGCCGCGGAGGATGATGAGAACTTCCGTTGGTAGACCGGCAGACCTGGTTTACGAAAGGCAGGTGTCATGGGAATGACACCTGCACTATTCGTCGCAGCTTAAGCCGCGCGGCGGGAACGTTGCCCCTGACCTCTGCTGCGAGGGGCCCCGGATGATGCATTCCGTCCCCTGTCATTGCGACCCCGGGATGAATTGTTTCGCCCCCGGTTGTTCGGGCGTGAGTTGCGACCCGAATTGTTGCCGTTTTTGATCGGTTCAGCCTTGATGCTCTCATCGGGTTCATAACCTGGGATGATGATTTTTTCGATACTACATCTCTGTAGTTTTTCGATATCCGCCAGTAGCTTCTTCTCATCAACACAGACCAGTGAAATGGCTTCGCCGTCCAAACCTGCGCGACCGGTCCTGCCGATGCGATGGATATAGTCTTCCGCCACGTTGGGTAACTCGAAGTTAACCACGTGTGGCAGTTGTTCGATGTCGAGCCCACGGGCTGCAATATCGGTTGCGACCAGGACACGGATCTCGCCTTTCTTGAAATCTGCCAAAGCGCGTGTGCGGGCGCCCTGAGACTTGTTACCATGGATCGCGGCAGATGAAATTCCGTCCCGCTCCAGCTGCTGACTGAGGCGGTTTGCGAGGTGTTTTGTGCGGGTAAAAACCAGCACTTGCTGCCAGTTACCGACACCGATCATATGTGACAGCAGTTCACGTTTGCGACTGCGATCAACCGGGTGTACAAGCTGTGAGATCTGTTCAACCGTGGTGTTTTGACGCGCAACCTGGATTTCCATCGGTGCGTTCAACAGTTCGTTGGCCAATTGCTTGATGTCCTTTGAAAACGTGGCCGAGAACAACAGGTTCTGCCGGTTCGCCGGTATCGCCCGAAGGACTTTGCGAATATCGCGTATAAATCCCATGTCGAGCATACGGTCTGCTTCATCAAGTACCAGTGTTTCAACACTGTCAAGACGAATCGTTCCACGCTCCATGTGATCGAGCAAACGACCCGGGGTTGCAATGACGATGTCTATACCGCGACGCAATTTCGTGATTTGTGGATTGATGCTGACCCCGCCGAATATCACGGTTGAAGTGAACGGCAGGTAGCGTCCGTAGTCACTTACACTTTCGGCAACCTGTGCCGCAAGTTCACGTGTTGGTACGAGGATTAGCGCGCGTACGCGCTTGTTACCCTTCGGTGCAGTGCTTTGTAGCCTTTGCAGCAAGGGTAAAGTGAAGCCCGCGGTCTTGCCGGTACCTGTTTGTGCACCTGCCAGAAGATCGTGGCCTTCAAGAATAAGGGGGATTGCTTGCTGTTGAATCGGGGTTGCTTCCTGGTAACCCTGTTTATCTGTCGCGCGCAACAATTCGGCCGAAAGGCCAAGTTCTGAAAATAACATGTTTGATTTTTACTCCGAAATCACCCTGCCCAAACGCCGTGATTCATTCACCGCATGGGTCGGTCCGGGTTGATTCTTTATTGATCTCCGCAACCTGCGAAATTGCCGGAAGGGAGTAGTTGGCACAGACCGAAGTGTGCCAAGACGGAGCGCACTATAACAGAAGCGCAGTGATTAACAAGCGGTATGTAGCTGGTTTGTATTCTGAATTACCGGTTTTCCGAAACCAGAACACGAAAATCGCTGCCACTCGGATTCTGGTAGACCCGCAGGTCAAACTCCGGAACCACTGCCAGTATGTGATCAAAAATATCCGCCTGGATTGCCTCATAATTGGCCCAGACCTGATCTTTACTGAAGACGTAAATCTCGATCGGCAGACCATTCTGGGTTGGCTGTAACTGCCGGACCAAAAAAGTCATCTGTTCATTGATCATCGGGTGGTTTCGCAAATAGGCCCGCACATAAGCCCGGAAGGTACCCACATTGGTCATACGTCTGCCGTTGGCGAGGCTCGCATTGTCGACCTTTGTCGCTTTGTTAAATTCTTCAAGTTCAGCTTTTGTCTTATCGATGTATTCAGAGATGTACTGAATCTTTCCAAAGCGCTCCAGCATTTCCTCGTTACAGAAGCTGATACTGTTCATGTCGATATTCACCGAGCGCTTGATACGCCGGCCGCCGGATTCCTGCATACCGCGCCAGTTTTTGAATGATTCACTGATCAGTGCGTATGTCGGGATCGTCGTAATCGTTTTGTCCCAATTTTGAACCTTGACCGTGGTCAACGCCACTTCCAGAACATCTCCATCTGCGCCGTAATTCGGCATTTCGATCCAGTCACCATTTGCGACCATTCTGTTCGCAGCCAACTGGATACCCGCCACGAAACCCAAAATCGCATCACGGAAGATCAACATTAATACGGCGGCAAGGGCTCCGAGACCACTTAGAAGATAAACAGGTGTTTTACTTAGCAGAATGGAAACAACAAAAATGACAGACAGAAAATATACTGCGATCTTGGTGATCTGGATGAAACCCTTGATTGGAATCTCTTTGGACACGCGGAAAGTGCTGTAGATTACTTCCACGGTGTTGAGTATCGAATCCAACACCAGCATCAGGATGATGACCATATAGATCTGTGTGGCACTCCTGATGAAAGCTATCGTCGTATCCATGCCTTCCAGCGCGAACGGGGTAAGCATATAGATAACTATCGCCGGAACCAGGTGAGCTAGCTGGTTTAGCGCTCCCTGTTGCAATATGGCGTCATCCCATTTGGATTTGGATTTGGCGATGATGTAGCTGAGTGCAGACAGAATATAGCGTTTGGCAACATAGTCGGCGGTAATGCTCAAAATCAATACGGCCATCATAATCACGCCGCGTGCTAAATAGAACGTGAGGCCCTCACTAAGGCCATGACCCTGCAACCAAGTCTGTAAGATTTCCAGCATGAGACTACTAACAACCGTATCAGAAAAAAATTATGTATGAACCACTTGTGTACTCGCTGATCCTACGTTACAGGGTTGACACTACACTAGTCCAGCGTCAGGACGGGGTGCACTATAGCAGAGGTGTTGCCATTAGATTGGAACATGTCCCATCAATAACTGAATTCGCTGGTTGGTAATTGAGCTGTTTTAACACTCTGCAACAGTTGGCTTTGTGTAAATCGGATATATTGTGCGCTAAGATAATGAAGTCGCGGCCTTTTTTGTGCCGGATAAATGAGTTTAATGTCAAATGGGAGAGAACAATATGAGCATGATGTCTGAGTTTAAAGATTTTGCAATGCGTGGAAATGTTATTGATATGGCGGTTGGTATCGTTATCGGTGGAGCCTTCGGCAAGATTGTTTCATCGTTTGTGAGCGATGTCCTGATGCCTCCAATTGGTATGATGATGGGTGGTGTCAGTTTCGGTGATCTGGCAGTTGTACTGCAAGAAGCATCCGGCGACGTTGCAGCAGTAACGCTCAACTACGGTTCGTTCATTCAGACCGTCGTGGACTTCCTGATCATCGCATTCGCCATATTCATGGTCATCAAGGCGATGAACAATATGAAGAAAAAGGAAGAAGAAGCACCTGCCGCGCCACCGAAGCCTTCGGCTGAAGAAGTATTATTGACAGAAATACGGGATGCGCTGAAAAAATAGCGCCTCGATCATTCTGTTGTAATTCTGACTAGAAAGTAGCCGGTCCTGGAGATCGCTCCAGGGCCGGTTTTTTTATGGGTTTTGTGCCGGGTTTGTATTGCTAGCTGTCTTTGAACTCATATGCGTCATCGCAGCGTTGTTTTGTGAGGTAGCAGGGGTTTCCGATTTGTTTACGGTTATTGATACTGCACACCTCTTTACCTTCCTTTTCCTTGGTTACTGCCAACAGTTTTGGTGGCCGAAACGCCTCGATATAATAGATGCATTGTTCCCAAACGTCATCTTCAGGTAAGGCAATAACTTCAATATTTTCCTCACCATACCGGCAATTTGCGTAGTCTAAAAACTCAGTCTCACCCTGTTTGTACGTGCATGCAAACGCACTACCCGTACCTGCCAGTAGTACGCTTGCGACTATAAATTGGAGAGCTTTTCTGTTCATTTCCGTTACTCCATATACAGACGCTCTGTTGCTCCCTTTTTAGGGCCACTGGTTTGCGACGCAAATCATCTGGAGCGTCATAATCAGTTCAACACATTGGGCGGGAAAGAGGAATGATTTAGGTCAATGAACCGGCGTTCTCCATCTTTGTAGCGCGAATTACTGACCGGGAAGCAGCGTGCCTTCGGGTAAATGCAGAGTCATGTCCTTTTCCGCTTTTTGTTGGCAGGCCAGCCTGAAGCCCTTCTCACGCAGGCGTTTGGGTATCAGGCCGATTTCAACATCATTGGGCTCTGACAAATCGGCAGTTTCAAACTGTACCCTGCATTTGCCGCACTCGCCTCCCCCACCGCAAACGGAGGCCAGGCTGACGTCGTGAGTTGCAAGCGAGAGGAAAAGATTGCTGCCTTTTCTGAGCCTGACCTTGTGGGGGTTACTGACCCCGGGGTCGATCAGGGTGATGACGACATCGGTATTCTTTCCAGGTATATTCAGAAAGAAGAAGTCAGACCGGCTAAAACTGCCAAACAACAATATAAAACCACTGATTCCAAGCCAGATCGCAATTAATGCAACGGTAATAACCAAGGGGTTATTAAAGTTCTCCCGACCGGGGTAATCCATGATGTGAAGCATCCAGAAAAAATCCCGAACACGCCAAAAACTGTTTCGTCTTTCGAGTATTTCTCCGGTTGATGCAGAGATATAAATAGCCGTGTTTGACCGGTCTGAAAAGTTGACTCTCCAATAGGCCCCTTGACTGTCACGGGTTTCCCTTTCCGGGGCCATGCCGCTTTCGATGGAAACAATTTCGCCCTCGCCACTGAAATCCTTTCGCGCCAATTGCTCAGCCCCGGTCTTATCGAACACGATGATGGAACCATCTGTGGCATCAACCAGGGTTTCACCATCGGCACGTTTGACCAGGTAAACCGGCTTGCCATGCCAGTATGTCAAATCGATACCAAGTGCACTCTTCAAAAGTCCGGCGGGCAGTTCAGCCGGCTCCAGTAAAGTCACCGACCCAAGGGTTTGAGGTTCAGCCACGCTTGTGGACGACCACTGTTTTCCGCTGACCTTTTCCGGGTCGAGCAGGCTTATTATCAGACCGCTGAGCAGCCAGAGAAGAACCTGCACACCAATCAGCAGACCGATCCATTTATGCAGTTTTCTAAGCAGGCGCATCATCTGACAGCCTTCTTGTTTTTTCTTCGGCGACCGCTAAAGCTATAAAACAACAACCACAAACCGGTGATGGCGAATGTCAGGCCGATAATTTGAGCGGCGATGAGGAGCAGGCTGTGGGCGTCTGAACGTTCGTCATAGTCCATGATGTGCAACATCCACAGAAAATCGAAAATTCGCCAGTATTGATGCCGCCGGGTCGCCAGTGACCCGTTATAGGGGTCGATATAGAAGCTGGTCGCAAAACGGTCATCGAAGTCAACTCGCCACAAGGGCAAACGCCGGGTTTGAATTTCCATTGGCGGATTCGAAGTGATCAATGAGACATCGATCACCGGTGCTTCCCCGGCAAAATGATATTTGGCTATTTCCCTGGTGGTCTCTTCGTTCAATGGCGATTTTATTGCACCGGTTTTGGCATCAAGCAGGTAGCGTTTATCTGCTGTAATAACGGTGTAGAAGGTCTTGCCCATCACCGGTCTGAGGCCGATTTGGATTGCGTTCGGATACTGTGCTCTGAGTCTGGCAACGTTGAGCAGGCCCGTATCAGGAATTGCGACCGTTTCCTGCATGTTCCTCACCAACGGATCTCCGTGGATAAAATCGATATCAACCACCACCATGTAAAGGCCGGTGGCCAGCCAGATCAGTATTTGAAGCCCTATAACCAGACCGAACCACTTGTGCAGGTTGCGGGCAATTAACGCAGATTTGAGCATAGCTACGAGGTCTTTATGGGTTATTCACGAAACGGAACAGACGCAAGCGGTTGGCATTGCTGACCACCGTCACCGATGAAAAAGCCATCGCAGTACCGGCGATAATCGGGTTCAGTAACATACCGGTCAGTGGATAGAGCAGACCGGCCGCTATGGGTATTCCTACCGAGTTATAGATGAATGCACCAAACAGGTTTTGCCGGATATTGCGCATTGTCGCTTTGGATATCTCAATCGCATCTGCGACACCATGCAATGATCCGCGCATCAAGGTGATATCGGCACTTTCAATGGCGACATCCGTGCCTGTGCCGATGGCGAAACCCACGTGAGACAGGGCCAGCGCCGGGGCATCATTGATGCCGTCACCGACCATACCGACCCGTTCACCCTGTCTCTGCAGTTCAGCGACATGGTCCTGTTTGTCTTGTGGCAGTACTTCGGCGTGGATTTGCGTGATGCCGACCTGGCGTGCAACGGCTTCGGACGTACGTCTGTTATCACCGGTCAACATAACCACGTTGAGGCCATCGGTCTGCAGGCGTTTGATGGCCTCGGCGGATTCCGGTTTGACCGGGTCTGCCACAGCGATTATGGCCTTGAGTTGTCCGTCTGAGGCCAAAAACATGGGTGTCCACGCGTTTTCTGCCATACGTTCACTACTTGCCAAAGCTTCCGCGTCGAGAGCCACACCGTCAGCGTCCATGAGACGTTTGTTCCCGAGTAACAGGGGGTGGGTATCAATCTGTCCCTTGATCCCCTGGCCAGCGATAGCCTCGAAAGTTTCTACAGTTAACAGTTCCAGTTCCTGCTGTTTTGCAGCATCGAGAAATGCCTGGGCCAGTGGATGTTCGGAATTTGCCTCCAGGCTTGCTGCCAACAGTAATAGAGCGTTTTGGGTTTGATCACAAAAGGCATCAATCTCAATCACCCCCGGTTGGCCGGCTGTGATCGTGCCTGTTTTATCCAGCACCATGGTAGTCAACTGACTGGCGGTTTGCAGAGCCTCACCGTTGCGGATCAGCACCCCGGCTTCAGCGGCCTTGCCGATACCGACCATCACCGACATAGGTGTAGCCAGGCCGAGCGCGCAAGGGCAGGCAATGATCAGGACCGTCACCGCGGTAACGATGGCATAGACCGCGCGGGGTTCAGGGCCGATGCTGAACCAGACCAGTGCCGCAAGAAGGGCAATCAACATCACCACGGGTACAAACACTGCGGCGATGTCATCGGCCAGCTTGCCGATGGGTGGCTTGGTGTTCTGAGCCTGGCGCACCATCTTGATAATACGTGCCAGCGCCGTGTCAGAGCCAACCCGGGTGGCGCGGTAAAGGACGCTGCCGGTTTTGTTCAATGTACCGGCAGACACTTCATCACCATTGATTTTCGATACTGGAACCGGTTCGCCCGTGAGCATGGATTCGTCAATATTGGTCTGGCCTTGTTCAACTACGCCATCAACTGCAATTTGCTCGCCGGGACGCACACGCACCACGTCACCTTTTACAACGGCTCCGATCGGAACATCAATTTCTTCGCCATCACGAACGATGCGTGCTGTTTTTTGCTGTAAGTCAAGAAGGCGGCGGATGGCCTGGGAGGTTCTGCCGCGGGCTCTCTGCTCAAGCGCCTGACCGAGATTGACCATACCGATGATGATCACGGCAGCTTCAAAATAAACGTGCCGTGCGATATCAGGTACGAGCGTTGGAAACAGTACGATGATGGTGGAATACAACCAGGCCGTTCCGGTGCCCAGCGCTATCAGGGTATCCATGGTTGCCGTACGTGTCTTCAAAGACTTTAAAGCACCACTGAAGAAGTGCCGGCCCGTGTAATACATGACACCGCTGGTTATCAGGGCGATCAATAACCAGGTTGCATGATTCAGGTTCCACCCCGTTTCGATCGCGGGTGCATTCATACCGAAAAACATCAACAAGGCGCCACTTCCGAGCGCCAGCAGGGTTTTGTTTATCAGCCGGCGAAAGTTTTCCTTGTTGGCCCGGTCGCTTTCCTCCAGCGATTGAATCGGGTCAACCACTGCATCAAAACCTGCACCAGCCACGGCGGCAACCAGGGTGTCACTGCTGATAGTGCTGTCAACACTGACCTCACGATTGGCGAGGTTAACACTCACATCAGTCACGCCAGGGGTTTCGCGCAGGGCCTTTTCGATAGGCCTCTGGCAGGACGCACAATGCATCCCGTCAATTTTCAGCAGCGTTGAGGTTCTGCTTGCTTTTGTCAACCGTCGATCCAGTGGGTCAGGTCGCGGTCGAGTAAACGGGATAAATGCTGGATGTCGGGTCGTAGCGTTTCGCGCAGGATATCAGTCATTTCCGGCGTCAGTGACTCCGGCGACATGGGGTTTTTGTTAAAGTTGGTAATGCGTTTGATGAAGCTCATTTTCTTGGAACCGTCCGGATTGTATTTGCGGGCCCTTTGTTGCAGCGTATCGACTATTTTTCCATCACTTGTTGCCGGCACAAATAGCAGTTGCTGCAGCCAGCGATAACGATACATCTGGCTCTCAAATCTGCGCTCAAAATCCGTTTGGCCGTCGTAGTCGACCCCGAGAAAATCCAGTAACCGCTTGTACACTCCGAGCGTGTCGCTTGCGAAATCATCAAACACGATGATGTGTACCTGTTCACGACCGGCCAATTCAATCAACCGTTCGATTTGTTCCCCAAATTTCACGACCTCGGTGTAATACAGTAATCGAGTGTCCAAACAGCGTTTTGGAATATTTTTTCCGAGTTTACGCGCGGCCTGGAGTCCCCAGGCTGTCGTGAAATCAACTTCGTCCTCCTGCAATAAAAACCGCATGCGCAAATGATAAGACGGCAGCATTTTTAGTGGGTTTCGCAATTGTACGATGAACCGTGCCTTCGGGTTGAAATGAAGAATGCGCTTAATGACTCCGGGCAAATAGAGGTAAGACACCGAGCCTTCTCCCAGCACCCGATGTGCTTGTGTGTAGTGGGAAAAGCAGCGATCGAGGTAGTCGCACTTGAGTTCATCCGGCGTCGGGGTATAGTCGGTTTTTGAGAAGTAATGGGGTTCTTTCGGTCTCGAAAAACAAATTTGCGGGTTACGGCTTAAGTAACGGCTGAGCGCAGTTGTGCCGCAACGCGGCGCACCTATCAGGAAGAAGTCAGGAAATCGAATGGCATCGGATTGGTTCAAAATTTCACCTGGCGCTTTTGAGCATACTGCTAAATAGCTAAAGTCCTTCATTACATGCCCCGGAAGATCTCCTATTGAGTGTTCATTCCTGTCAGCATCCGGACCCAACATCATGGGTAACAGTTGGCTATGATAACAAACAATAAATAAGGGGTCACCCATTAGCCAGCCTGTGTCAAACCCCTAAAAAAGTCCCTGCCAATAAAACAGCATTCGGATAATATCATTGCCATCGCCGG
>RCNE010000579.1_pt1 | contig 19815 bp, 16 predicted proteins | sample 2041361 | NCBI WGS metagenome assembly RCNE01 (sample SAMN09708229, study PRJNA481090) | Marine sediment metagenome, whole genome shotgun sequencing project.
TGCATCTATAGGAATCCTTACCATTTTCTTTGCATTTTTATCCAAGGAAATGGCGTAAATGGCATTGTTGCCATAGAAATAAGAAATCAGGAGTTCGTTTTTGGTCAAGGCTTTTTGCGCTTCTTCAAGCGAAAGGGTAGCTGTATTGTATTTTAAATCGTAATAGCTTTTATAGTCGGTCTCCAAGTTCCGTACGAGTTGGCGGTATTCTTCCTTTAAGTTAAAAAGAGCATCTTCCTGTTCGGTCTTATCTTCCTCGAAGTTTTTGATTTGCCTCTCCAAATACGTGATTTCAGATTTTAACTGGCTCTCACGCTCCAATACTTCACTGGGTATATTTGCAAATTGAGTGGCTTTGGCACCCAATAGGGCTTCTAGCAGTAAGACGGATTTACTTTTCTCGGAATACAAGAAAGCAAGGTCTATATAGGAATCGTCATTTGTCGCAGCGTGAAGTTGGTAGGTAGCTTCCAGACCGGATTCAAATAAGGGAAAGGCATCTTCAATGAGAAATAGCTTATCCGAATTATTTTTAAATGATGGTTTCAAGCTATCCAAAATGCTAGTCCCCAAATCAATACTTTTTAGAGATTCATTATAGGAATCTTTTGAATCCATTAAATTCAATACATCTGATTTGTTTTTAAGCAAATTTATCGAATATATACTACGTGCGGAGTTCGTGAATAATACTTCTAAACCAAGGTCATAGTTTTTCAGCGCCAATTCATAATTACCTAGATCTTTGTGAATATTTCCGATTTCATTGTGGGCTACGGGCACATCAGAGTTTTTTATATCTCCCAACTTTTGTCGAACTTCCTCGATACATTTTTGCAACTCATCAAGAGCCAATTCATACTCGCCATTTTTTCGATGTATTTTTGATTTGCCCAAATGGTATTTAGGATAAAAGATTGGGTTGTCGTTTAGGTATGATTTAGCTTCTTGTAAATAGAACATCGCACTATCTTTTTTTGACAATTGATTGTAGTTCTCGGCAATGCTAAAAGCTGACGTTATTATAGTATTTGTGTTTCCCTCGTCCTTGTTATATTGAAAGGTTTTCAAAAGAGATAGATTAGCTTCAAAAAATTTTCTCTCATTACGGTATACTTCTGAGAGCAATCTGTAATTACCATAGAGCGATTCTAAATTGTCAGGCTGGGAGTTAAGAATATTTCGAATGTTTAGATTGTAAAGTTCTTTTGCCAAATCATACTTGCCTTCAATCATATGAATTTTACCAAGAAAACTGTAGGAGGCGGAGGATAGGCTGCCAAGGGTGGGAGTTTTAAGCGAATCAGGGGTATTCCTTACGTTATAGACTATCTGTTCAAATGATTTTCTTGAATTATCGTATTCGAAAAGTTTTAGTTGATAGTCACCCCTATAATAAAGATAAATATTCTGTGTTTCCTTAGAATCAGGTTTGCCGGCTTTAGTGTTGTCTTTTAGAATTGAATCTAGGTGCGTTAAGCTAATCCCCATTTTTTTTAAATCATAATGGTAGCTCGCAACCCCAGACAAATTGAAAAGGGTTTGTACTAAATTTTCATTATCTCCGTCGGCTTTAGCAAGTTCATAAACATGGTTAAAATAAAAATAGGCAGAATCCCTTACAGTATAGTAGTACTTATCGCCCCTTTCGCTTAATGAATCAATTTTCCTCTGGTTGAATTGGGCATACGAATCTAGAGTGCCTAACAAAAGTAAGGATACGGAGTAGACGAGGTATTTTATAAATAAGGCCTTCATAAAAGAAGGCTAATATAAAGATTTGATTTGTAATTATTTGTTGCTTAGGGCAAGATTGTAAACAGATTCCCCACCGTTAACATCCCTTTTGAAGAATTCTATTCTGATTCCATTTCCGTCATCGAATATTGGAATCCTAATGTATTGTAGCTCATTTTCAAAACCAGGTAAGTCAACTAAATTATCCGAAGCGCTTCTACCTTTGCTATCCGTTACAACCACCAACGCTTCTTTAAAAAATTTACTTAGGACAAAATATTCCAATCTTACGGGAACACATTTTCCATTTGGGAAACCGTCGCATGGAACAGGAAAATCTTTAAAGACCTGTTCTATGCCCTTAATTAATGAAATTTGCTGTTTTGAATCATCACGATCTTTCGACAATGCAGCTATTTCGGCCTGAGCATCGTTGTATTTGGGGTCGGCAATTTCAACTTCTTCCAACTCCTTGATCCTAATATCAATAGCGGCAATTTTTTCAGTCAAAAACAATCTTTCCAAATCACCTTCATATAGATAGTTGTCAGCTGTTAGCTCTATTTTATCGCTTCCATGACCAATATAGTTTTTTATGCAGGAGGTCATTAGAAGCGCTGCAAATGCAATGATAATGATCGGTTTTGTTTTCATAATTTTAGTTTAAAATTGAATAATTTGGTTGTATTAATTTTCTAGAGTCAATTAATTTTGGGTATAACTCCTTTAGTGTTAAGTAAAAGTATACTCTTGTTAGATTAAGGCATATGACACATGTAACAAAGGCTGTAACATATGTAACATGTTTGAAAGTAGCGGGTCAGATCACCTATGAACATTAGATTTGCCGGTTTGATTATTACATTTTGTTCTACAAAAAAAGTGCGCCTTTTTGTTAAAAAGAAGACGCACCAAATAAACTTAATGATTAGATTAGTCTTGCTTCTTTTGTTAGGGCAAGGCTTACTCCTATGGTATAACCGTTTTTTTGTAGCGTACCGGTTATCAAAATACTATTTTGTTGATACAGTACAGTAACGTTCGATAAATTACCGGAAATTTCACCTGTCGCGTCGCCTTTCCAATTGATCTTCACTTTGTTCTTATCGACATTTCCTTTTCCGCGGTTGTCATGAGCTACATAAATGCGTACTTCTCCAGTGCGATTATTGTCGTTACGTTTGGCTTGCGGGTTGGCCTGAACGTAATCACGACCTTTATATACAATAATCTTACTATTTCGAAACGAGGCATCAAATGAAGAAGCCACATCACCTGCCTTAGGTGCTTTAAGAATGGTTACTGAACCTGTCATAAAGTAGTCTCTTTTGTTTGCACCAACATCAGCTTTGATAGTTAAAAGATTAATAGGGTCTTCAATATTGATTGTTGATAGGGTGCTGCCCAAGTTGCAGGGTTGAATCTTCATGTCATTGGCCTGAATTGAAAAAGCTATACATACTAATGCGATTGTACTTAAAATTGTTCTCATAATGTTTTGTTTTAAATAATTACTATTTCCATTTAATGTTAGGCGGGAGAAAAGGTTAACATTTTCAATTGGGAAGGTCGAAGAAGCTTGTCGCCAAATCTTGTAGCTAGGAAATGCGGGAAAAACAATCGAGATATTTAAAAGCGGTCTCCTAACGTCAATCATTAAAAGCTTATTGCCATTGTCAACGGTTACTGATTAGTTGTAATCTATGACTTGAAAGTCTTTTTCAGCGCCATCGATAAAGGTCATTTCATTGAAAAGTTCTTCAAATTCGCGTTTAAGAATAGTTCTTAAGCTTTTGGTATAATTTTTAGCAATTGGTATATTATCTTTTCTTTGAAATTTGCCGCTTATGGTAATGCCTCGTGCCCGAAATTCAATAGTGTCACCCATCTTCTCTGGTTGTAGAAGTACACTTATGTATTTATCGCCAGACCATTGTACGCCGTGTGAGGAGGAATCTGAAGTTTTATGAACACAGGAATATGCATTTAATCGACTATTGATGTTGATAGTGTCTTGTTCTTGAAACTCGAATTTAAAGAATAACTGTCCAGATTTATTTGCCCTAAAACTTGTTTTTGTACTATTAGTAGGTTCAAAGTTATATATCCAGAAAATTGGGCCTAGATGTCTGCCTTTAGGTTTGGATTTTATTTGACTCTTTTTTTTGGGCATGCTGTCTTTTGTCATTTCAGAATCGTCCCTTAAATCTAGCGTTTTGCTTACTCCGTCCCAATCAAGCGTGGCCTGGTTTTTTTCAAATGCCAATTGAATGTTTTTAGACATAGTATGGTTCAAAACATCCGCTAATTTTTGCACTTCTACTTGCGATAGTTCTTGGCCATAGGTTATGTTGCAAATAAGTATGCATATAACGAATATTAATTGGATGCTCTTTTTCATGATCTTAAATTTTTATAATTGACAAAATTTTCTACAATTTGGAATTAACTATCTGGGAGCTGCTTTTTTAAAATACCTGTCAATTTCTTTTTTAGTGTATTTTCTTAGGTATACAGCGGTGAAACCATCATTAAATTCATCCTCAATATACAATCTGTTGTTGCTAATTGTAAAAGATCTTCCGTCTATAAAATCATTGTCAACACTAATACGGTATAAGCTATCTCCAAAAATTGATTTGGATTTCCATAAATTATAGGTTGAGGAAAGCTTTAATTAATTTGGCACAACTAAAACTTCGACTCTTCTATTCTTGGCCCTGTTTTCATCGCTATCATTCTCAACTAAGGGCTTTGACTCTCCTAATCCAACCTCTTTCCATCTAAAACCAGTCCCAGGAATTAATTTCTTCAATTCGGCAGAGACACTTTTTGCTCTAGCAAGTGAAAGTTTTTGATTGGTATCATTACTGCCTACATTATCAGTATGGCCTTCTACTATGACATTACCTTTTTTAAGAACAGAAATGCTTTCGGCTAGCTTTTTCAAGGCTAGTATACCTTCTGGTTTCAATTCGGATTTTCCTGTTTCGAAAAGTACTTTGCTATCTAAATTCAATCGCATGGCAGCGCCGATTGCGGCGATGGCATCTACATCTGCCCCCGGTAATGCACTTTTCATCTTAAGGTCTTTCAGACGCACGTAATAGAAGAGCTCTCCTTTTTTGACAAAAGGCGTAATGTCTACTTCGGCTACCCCGCCATCAATCTTGCCCACATGGATCCATGTTTTTCCGTCCTTGGAAATCTCTAGGTTCGTTGGTTCAATTTGGCCTATTTCAAAGATGTAAAGGTCGGGGCCGTTTACATCGGTCAACGCATTATCTACAAATTGCACCGTTAGATCACCTCCTAAGCCAAGGCTGTAGATGCCCGAAACATCATCAACTTCAAATCCTAGTATCCCATCGGGCTCGCCGAGAACAAGCTTACTGTCTTCGGTTTGGAGCTTTGGATGATATGCTTTAATTACTTTATCAGCAAATGAGAGTTTGCCTAAGGGCAAATAAACGGCTTTTCGCATGTGGCCTACATAGGTTTGTCCAACTTCTTCTCCGAAATATAGGTCGGGGTTTAATGACTGAAATTTTTTCTTGGCCGCTTTTGCCTTTCTCACAAAATCATTATGGAAGATTTTAACCATTTTCTTCTGGTGCGTTATGGTTCTTTGGTATTTTGGACTTACTTTTTTTGCGCCAGAAGCAATATCTTTTTCGGTCTTTTCAAGTTCAGCCAGTAATTGTCCTGCTTCTTTATCACTGTGCATTTGCCCTGATAGTTTTCTTAAAGCCTCCATTTTTTGCTCTTCTTCAAGGCTTGCTTGGGGTTCATTTTTTCGTTCTACATCCATCATCACATATCCTGCCTCGGTAAGATTTAATTGAGACATGACGTTGGTTCCCGCAAGTGAATCTATTTTTTTGAGTTTAGCCATTGTGGCTTCTGGTCCCGATTCAGCTTGGACCAAAAGAATTGCCTCTTCCAATGACACCCCTGTTGAGGTGTTTTTAGATGACAGTTGTTCTTTGGATATTTTGCCTTTCCTGGCATTTGCTTCCTTTTCTTGCTGTAAGGCTTTTCGGTTTTTTACAGTTTCTTTGGCAAGTAAGCGAAGACTATCAGGATTATTGATAAGCTTTTCCATTTCCTCCCGTGAAACCCCGTTTGCTTCAAGCATATCTAATATAGATTCGGTTGAAAAGCCTTTTTGTTGAATACTATCCGCTATAAAATCATTAGGGTTAAGCCCGTCCATCTCCAAAAGTTCACCCATTTGTTTGAAGGTAGAGTCTACCGAGGCGGCATCATTTTGATTTTCATCCTCTTGTCCCATTTTGAGGAACCCACCCAACTGTTCCAGCGATTTTTCCAAATTGTCGGAGGATAGATTTTTTTGCTCCTCATTTTCATTGCCATTTAATTCAATGTCGGATTCAGAAGGCATATCAGCTTTTGGCTTTTCAGCACAAGAATGAATCATAAATACTAGTACGATTAATTGGATATAATTTTTCATTTTCTTTGATATTTTATGACTTTTGAATGGTAATAAACGTGACCTATTTTGTCATACCAGTTTTCCTCGCCAATCAATAATTTTGAATCTGCTACCACCCTTAATTCTTTATTTAAATCAGATATAAGTTGGATATACTTTTTGTCATAGGTTTTATTTAACTCTTCAATATCTCGAGAAAGAGCGTTTTTCATAGCTTCTAATGCAAAATCTGGCACGAGTACATTACCAACAGGGGTTATGGTTACTAATGAGTCTAATTGGGTTTGTTTTCTTTCCAATATATCAGCGTATCTAGTTTTAAGTGTATCAAGCCAGGCTATTGCATTATTTACATTTACATGTTTGTCTGCAATAAGATCGTAGTTCAATATTCCAGCGCTATTGTTTTGAGTTGCCCTTTTATTCAATGCAATATTGCTTTCAAGAGCAGTCTTTTCTTTTGGCTTTTCAGCACACGAAATGACCATCAGTCCAAAAAATAGTATTACGATATAATTTTTCATGATTAGTTTCTTTTGTATTTATCGGCCATAAATTGATAGTAAATGAAACCAGCATGGTTATACCAATTATCATAACCTAGCATGGCTTCACAATTTTCAATAGCCCTTAAGTTTTCTTCAAGGGCATGGATCATTTCTGCATATTTATCATCATATGCCTTATTTAAGGTGGGTATCGATTTTGTTAGGATAATCATTTTTTGACTTTGCCATGCTAATCCGGAAACTCCATGCACGCCAGAAACATTATCTCCGAAAGCGATTCCAGCATTAATTTTTTTCATAGCATGGGCATAGATTACGCGAAGTCTCTCTAAATTCAAACGTCTGTTGTTGAGGTTGTCATACTCTTTCTCTAAACAAGCACAACCAGCTTCATTGTCAGTTTCATAATTAATTAATGATGAGATTGAGCCAAAAAGATTAGCCTCTGCGTACTTTACGTTAAAATCTTTATTCTTGAATTCTTCTGCTTTAATGTTGACTTCAATATCCTTAATGCGTTTAGTTATTTTTAAAAGTGCGATTGGTGTGCCATTCGGTGAATTATCTTTATCCTTAGTTTTTTCAGGACTTTTGTTTTCTTCAACAGGAAAACCACTCTCCTTATTTCTTTTTGGAGGATTTACAAAATCATCTTTATGGTAGTTTATAGAATTACCTTTTTTGTCATATTTAGGGCGATCGTTATCATCATATTCAATAGGTTTCTTGTTGGCATCGAATCTTGGTCTAACTTCTGTATCGCCTTCCGCATATTGTATTGGCTGGCCGTTGGCATCATATTTTGGGCGTTCATCATCCCCGAAGACAGAATAGTCGATAGGTCTATTATTTCTATCGTATACCGGTCTTCCAAAAGAATCGCGCGCGCCGTTGTGTGTCTGTGACTGTTCGCTGTATTCAATGGGTTGGCCGTTGGCATCAGATTTTGGGCGTTGGTCATCCCCAAAAACAGAATAGTCTATGCGCCGGTTATTTCTATCATATACAGGTCTTCCAAAAGTATCTAGTTCTTCATAATTTTCAGTTTCGGCATCGGTGCTACCATTATCAATAGCGTCTGAATTTGATGATGAAGTAGTAATAGGTTCAATAGATGTATTTGTACTGGAGGAATTACTAGAACCCTGACTAGTTGAACTAGAAGTACTATTTCTGCTAGTTCCAAATTGGGGTGGTATGCACGAAGAGGGTAATCTTGGGCCACCATTCGGATCAACTTGGGCTTGCGCATCATCATCATTAGGACTTAACCGTCTTCTAATTTCATTCGCTACGTTATTTGCTCCTTCAAAGAAATCTTGAATACCATCATGATTTTCGTGAACAAACCGAAGGGCTTCAGTAAAAACCTCTGAAAGCGATGGACGAGCTTGAGCGGTACTAATTTGCTGACCTAGAGTAAAGCAAAAGAAAATAATTAACGTTTTTGCAGCTTTCTTTTTAACTAACAATAACACCAATAAGAATATAATTATGCAGAAAAAGCCTATAATGAGGTACAAGATAGTATTAGAATCATTTGATAAAACACCATTTTGCTGTTGAGAAGTCAAATTTACATCAGTAATCATTTGCCCACGTCTAGAAGCAGCTTCTTCTGATGCCGGATAGTATAAATTACCCATAAACGGCATATTTTCACCGGTAGTCCAAACTGCAAGTTGAAATGAAATGTTAGGTTTTGGGCTTGTAATCACAACACCAAATTTACCAGCGGTCTCAAAAGATTCCTGAAATAAGCCTTTTTTGGTATAGCCATTTATTTTACTGTCTTCCCAATTATCTTTAACGATATCTACTTTGATACTAGAATTTTTATCGGTTGTGATGACTGTTACCATAACCTTTTGAAGCAAAGTTGTACCCTCTGCCCAAAAACGGAGAGAATCATTTTCTGTTTCCCCTTTCATGTAAGATGAAATTACCTTTTCGTTTTGCGGGTCAGGTGAGAATTTCAGAATATAAACCTTATTTTCCGTATCAAGGTCAGGTAATTTTATTTCTTCCTGTGAATAGCATAGAGTAGACATCAATATAATGATAGCGGTGAGTATAGTTTTCATAATCGTATTAGTTTAAATGTTCTTTAGATGTATTTGGCTTAATTGAATCATTTTTTAAAAGCGTTTGTAAGTTTATCAATATCAGAATATCCAACATCTGTAAACTTTAAATCAGTTAGAGTTACTGATTCATCTTCAGGGTTAAGTAGTGCTTCTTTTTCATACTTAATATTGATATTTGACACTCCCGCTGTACCAAATGCCGTAGTATGATTTGATAAATCAATAGTGCCCGACATAGCGCTTTTCGGGCTATGTTTTTTTGTATCTGGACCGAGATAGTAATAACAGGTAAATAGCTTGCCATCCTTATTCTTGAATTTCAGTTGTAAGGATGCGATTATTAGTTCTTTAGAATCGGCATCATAATGCAACTGAATACTTTCACTTCCTTTTTTGAGCTTTTTTTTGAATGTTATTAAAGCAGTGCGTTTTTTAGTTTTTGGATGCGTAGATACTATACCCGAAGCTTTTGTATAGGCCCAGTCTTCACCGTTGATTTTACATAGATAGTTGCTATTACTAGTTGCTTTTGGCGCCGATTTGTTTTCTTTAACTTCCTGCACGACGACGTTTCCTTCTTCTCCAGAGATTGAAGTTTCTTTTTTTGTAGCCGTATTGCAGCTCATAATCAAAATCAATGGCAATAAATAAATTATTTTTTTCATGGTTGTCTTTTTAAAATGCTTTTTCATATTCTAAAGTATTGATGCTGAAATCACTCGCGCTTAGGTCCGTACAGACCATTTTAATTGGTTTTGGATTTTTACTCGAATAATCGATCATTTTCATTTCAAGTGCCAAACCATCTACCATGCTAACCCATGATTGGTCCATGCCTTTGGTCAACTTCATTTTTTTAGATTTTAACTGTGTAAAGGCCTTCTGAAACGAAATATCTGCTTCTAGGGTCACCCAAACGCTACCTGATAGCTGAGACCCTGTAACTTGAAATTCTTGACATTCAAACCCTAGAATATTTTTTGACTGACCAGTAGGGGAAATAGAAAATTCCTGGGCGTCCATTTCAGTATCCGTCGTATCTTCCAAATCTATTCTAATGGAAGTCATGGTTTTTTGGTCTCCCAAATCCATAAAGGTATGTATGGCTGAATTTGGCAAGTCCATTACGGTAATGAACTCCTCATTTTTACCCATGGTAAACGAACTACCCATATATTCATGTTCATTGGTCAGATAGTAGGTGATATCAGTAGTATCTTTTTCACTAATGACCTCCATGATATATTGATGACTGAACGTATAGCTTTCAAGTTTTTCTGCCTTTTTATTCTTCTCGAAGAGTTTGCCTTTATTATTGAATACAGTATCAAAGGTTTTTTCAGTCTCGTGTTCAGTTTTCTCCTCTACTTTGCGTTCAACTGCCCGTTCTGCAGCTTCTTGGGTTTTCTTTTTGAGTTTATTTAGGAATTGGGCATTACTTTGGCTTGTCATTCCCAATACAAGTAATACCATGATAATTTTAAAATTTTTCATAATCGTTCTATTTATTCGTTTGGTATTTTATGTAATAAAATAAAAGAGGTTAACACCTTTGTGCTAAAAAGGTGTCACCAAAATCTCTACCCGTCGATTTTTTTGGCGATTTTCATCAGTATCATTGGCGACAAGTGGGTTGCTTTCCCCATATCCCATTTCTTTCCATTTAAATGTTGGATTATTTATCGCTTTTTTCAATTCTTCGGCCACACTGCCTGCCCGCTTTTGTGAGAGGGTTTTGTTGGTTACATCGCTTCCCACATCATCGGTATGCCCTTCTATGGTTATGGTACCTTTTTTGATATTTTTCATTTGTATTGCCAGTTCTTGAATGGCTTTTCTACCTTCTTCTTTGAGTACATGCTCGCCGGTCTCAAAGAGTACCGCACTGTCAAGATTCATTCGCAAGGCCCCGCCTATGGCCGCAACGGCATCAATATCTGCTCCTGGTTGTCCACTTTGGGTATCCAAATCTGTAAATCGTACATAATTAAAAGTTTCACCTGGTTTCACATATTCTTTAATGTCGACGAAAGCGGTACCTCCCTCAATTTTACCCACATTGATCCATTCTTGTCCGTTTTTCGATATTTCCAAATTGGTAGGTTCTATTTCCCCTATTTCAAAGACATAAATATCAGGCCCATTAACATCCAATATGGCATTGTTCTTGAAAAATAGTGTCATTACACCCTCGATTCCCAAGACGGCACAATCCGTTATTACATTGGCATCCCCTTGTGCCGTGCCTAGACCTTTTTCAGGAGTGCGGCCAGAAGGCCGGCCAGGTCGAAAGGACACAACTGAATCTGCAAAAGACAAGTTTCCCAAGGGTAGATAAACCATTTCTTTTCGGGAATCGATGAAGGTGTCTTCTGTCGTTTCATCCAAAGCGAACCAGGACGGATTGTCTTTATAAAATTGTTCTTTCGCTTGCTGGGCCCTTTTTTTGAAACTTGCAGTCCGCGCTATGGCCTTCTCCTTGCTCTCTTTTATCAATTCCAAAAAATTGTTCGAAGCTTTCCCACTTTTTATGTAGGCTTCCACCTCAGGATTGTTTAAATCTTTTTCAATGGCCTCAGCATGTTTTACACTCACAATATTGTCATCGGGCATCATGTTCAAGGAAAGGTCCACTTCATCTTCAGAGACTCCTGCAATCTGGGCAAAAGTCTTACGGAGGGGCTTGCCCTCTTCACTTTTCAAATAGGCAATATTAAGTTCGCCGCTTGAGGTAAATAGACCTTGACTGGCGGTGTCTTGGGCAACGCTAGGGTTTAAAAGGCCTCCCATAGCATTCATAAGGTCGCCCATGTCTATTTGTTCTGGTTCTTCTTCCGGTTCCGCATTTTCAGTCCTGGATTTTTCGGTGGCTTCAATAGGAACTATTTTGCCTTCTTTCACTTCGCTTTTACAAGAGAAGCAAAGGGTTGTTAGAATTGAAACTATAATGAGTTGATTTTTCATTTTGCAGTTTTTTAAAACTTTCGTTCTGGCCTTTTGTACCTGTCCTTCATAAAAGTGTAATAAATAAAACCAGAACTACTATACCAATTTTCAAAACCTAGTAGTGCTTCGCAACGATCTATTTCCTTAAGTATGTCATAAAGGTCTTTGATCATTTCTTGGTATTTTTTTCCGTAAGTGATGTCAAATTTCTGCATGCTCTTAACAACCTCAAGTCTTTTTGTCTGCCATACCAATCCTGAAACGCCGTGAACCCCGGATACGTCATCACCAAATGCCAATCCAAAATCAGTTACCCTATCTATTCTTGCCGTTATTACCCTCAGCTTTTCAAATAAATACCTTCTATCATCTAGTCGTTCATAAGATTTTTTTAGACAATCGCAACCTTCCTTTTTTTTGGCGCTGTCATTGTCATCACCGTTGTCACCGTTTCTTGGCCCACCAAATCTCCCAGAATCGGAACCATTACCTCCATCATTAATATTGGAGGTATTTGAGGAGTTACTTCCTCCATTATTTCCGCCGCTGTAGTTGCTCGATGCAGTATTTGAACCATTGCTACTTAAAGAACCACCTCTGGATATTGCATTGTTTTGATTTTGCTCTTTTGGCTCCCTAGAACTGGAAGTTCCTTCAGAGGACCCGCCAGTAAAAGGGTTTTGTAAAGGAGCATTGGCATCAATTTTTCTCGGATCTATTTTTGAAGGTGCATTGGGATAATCTCCAGCATCAATGAGCGTCCCATTCTTGTCATATAAAGGTTGTTTTGCGGATTGTGGGCCTTGCTGTTCCTGACCTTGCAAAACAGGACGCATAACCGGTAAGCCTGTACTAAGGTCAATTTTTCGGGGTGCATCAGGAAATTCCTCGGGATATTTTAGATGTCCATTACTATCATAAGTTGGATTTGATTGACTAGAATTAGTACCATTATCTAAATACGGGTTTTGGGTAGATTCATTGCCTGAAGGACTAATATGGGTCGGGGCATTGGGAAAGTCACCTGCACTTATTAAATTTCCATTTTGGTCGTAACGAGGTAATCGCAGGGATTTATCATCTGTTGATTGCTGCATTTCGCCAGGACCATTATCGGGCTTATCATTTGGGTTTCCTTCGGCAGCCTGCATTGGTTGGAATTCAACTTCATTTGTTAATGAGTTTGGAGATTCCTTGCTGTTTGGATTCTCATTTTCATTCCAATCGCTGTCATTATTTTTACTGGAGTTGCCATCGTCATTTGAATTTCTTTTGCTAGCATCTTCATCCCTTCCGGTATAAGAGGATAAACATGAGGAAGGAAGTTGGGGTTGTCCATTTGGATCGGGGTCTGGAACATCCTCGTGATCATCCTCGTCCAAAAAGCTATAATCATCTCCCCCCGTAGCCAACTCGCGAACATCATTGGCATAGTTTCCCAACCGGTCAAGCTGGGAGTTGCCATAGAATCCACTGCAAGAAATTTTGGGAAAAATTTCTTGCAGTGGATTCTATGGCACCTGCAAAAAGCGAACCCATCGAAAAAAAGAATAAAAGGAATAGCGTGGTGGTATTGCCCTTTCTTTTTTTTATTAGAATTAGGCTCAAGAGGATTGCAATAATGATCAATACAGCAATTATTATATAGGTTGAAAGATTGCCATTGTCCCAGCTGTCCAAGCTCCCGCCAGATTCGTTTTGTTTTCCGGGTAGAGCCATATTGTTTGTCCCTGAATTACTGTTCACGGCATAGAAAAGTTGACCTGATTTCTGGGGTAGTTCACCACTTGTCCATATAGCCATATCAAAGGACACATTGGGTTTGTCGCTCCATACTAAAATGCCAAACTCCTCTGCTGTATCAAATTTTTCTTGATATACTCCGTTTTTGGTTTTTCCTAGCCGCTTTATGTCTTTCCAATGTTTTTTAACTATGGCAACATGGGCTTCTTCGCTCTTATCTTTTAATAAGACGGTAACCATGACCCTTTCTACCACTTGTGATATTTCTGCCTTAAACCTTAAGCTATCCTTTTCAGTACTTCCTGCGATATAGGAGGACAGGATTTCCTTGTTTTCAGGATCAGGGCTAAACTTTAAAGGAAAGACATTCCTTTTGGTATCGAGTTCTGGTATTTCTATGGTACCCTTTTGGCCAAAAGAGGTCATGGAAGCCAAAAGAAAGGTCAAAGTAAAAATCTGATGTAACAAGTTCTTTTTCATGTCCTTTTTAATTTATTTTCTATGCTTCTTCAACAAGTAATTGGCCAGTGCAATCATTTTCTCTCCCAATGCATCATGTTGTTCTGCGGTTCTGCTTTTGTATTGGTGTTTTGGGGCATAGGTCATAGCTAACCAACTATCATAATTTGCATTCATAATAACCACATTGCCTTGCATGGGTTGTCTGGTTATATAACTATCTCCTGTTTCGCTCAGGTCGATACCCATTCCTAAAACACTTTCGTTAGTAGCTTCGTCATCCAAATAGTTTTTGATTTCTTTCTTAATCTGAGCTTTACCAAGCTCTTCAAGGAACCATCCAATTGCTGTGTCATCACCCAGTGTATTTTCACCAAACCCCTTGATGCTAAAAAAGCAACCGCCGGGCCTCTGAAATTTCGGGATACTTACGTCGCTTTCAGGTATATTCAGTGCGTTCGCAACCTCGGCAACAGTCATGTCGCATTCATAGTTGACTAATAGGGTGCTATAATCCGCACTCGGCAGTGTTTCGATGTTTTCCGCTTTTTGAAGGGTCTCTTGATCCGTGTTTTGATCATTTTTCTTTTCTTTGGTCTCCCCACAGGAGATCAGAAGGGCCAGTAAGAGTATAATGCTAAATAATTTTTGCATGGGATATGGTTTTATCGGTGTATGAATTTTATACTATTTAATGGTATCTTTTTTTGCGGTCATTAATTGTTTGGAAAGGACCGTCTGCAAGGAATCCTTGCCCTGAGCATCCAAGGCTATGGAATAAAGCATGTAGGCTTCTCGTAATTGTTTCTTTTCGGACTCGGGTCGACCGCTTTTATCTACCAGTTCTAGGTAATTGGTAACCTTACCATTCCCGCCCGTAAGCGAATCGCCAAAAATATCACCAAGGGCACCGGCCTGCAGATCCAAGAAGTTATTGGTGACATCTGATTTAGGTTTGGGATCGGTCTGGGCCTGTACTATGGCCATGCCGCCCAAGCAGCCAATTAATACTAGTTTTTTTAGTGTTTTCATTATTCTAGTTTTTTACATTTTTATTTATGGTTACCCTTTAATGGCATACCCTTGAAAAGGTTAACATCATGTTATTTTTTAAAAGTTATTTTTTTTACAAGCTTATTTTTGTGCATTATTTTAAGCACGTACGTTCCTTTGTCCAAATGATTGATATTCAGATAGATGTTTTTATTGGGGAAATTTTTTAGGGTGCCTTCGAAACTGAGCTTCTTTTTCTTCATTAGGGAATTGGCCTTAAAAGCGGGGGAAGATTTTCAATACCGAACGAATGTAATGAGCTGTTGAATGATATAGTATGAGGTATGTAACAAGAGTTATAAAATATGTAACATCTAAGAAAAGTGCTCTATTTTATAGATTTTAGGGAGTTTGTTTTAATTCGATGAACTCGGTAGGAGTACAATTGTAAGCTTCCCTAAAGCATTTAGTAAAATAGGCATGATCGTTAAAGCCAACACTATATCCTACTTCTGAGATATTGATATCCGATTGTCTTAAGATTTGGGTGGCCAATTTCAATCGCTGGGAGCGAATGAATTCTGAAGAGGATAATCCGGTCAATGCCTTTAACTTTCTATGTAGTTGCATACGACTCATGTTTACAGCTTTACTAAAAGCTGCTACGGTAAATGAGGATTCAGCCAATTTCTCATCCAAAACCTGCTGTACTTTTTCCAAAAAATACTCATCAACAGAGGTGATGGCAATATCCTTGGGTTTTAATATTACTTCTTGGCTATACCGCGATTGTAATTTTTTTCGCAAAGCAATTAAGTTGTTCACTTTGCTTTTTAGTATTTTTTGATTGAAAGGCTTGGTGATGTAATCGTCAGCGCCTACATCAATACCAACAAGCTTGTTTTCATCACCCGCTTTTGCAGTCAACAAAACAATAGGAATATGGCTGGTTCGTTCATCTTTCTTTAGTGTTTTGGTAAGTGCAACCCCATCCTTAATCGGCATCATTACATCAGAGACAATAATATCAGGAATATGTTCCAACGCCTTTGCAATGCCTTCCTCCCCATTATTGGCTATTAAGACTTTATACGAAGTTTTAAAAGTGTCAAATAGTAGCATCTGTACGTCCGGGTTGTCTTCCACTACCAATAGGATTGGCAAGCCATTATCTTCAATTCCTACAGCATCGTGAAGTTCTTTTGGCTCTAACACTGTTAAAGGAGTTAGCGCTTTTTTTACGCTGGTTGAAATAAACACTGCATTTTTAAACTTGTTTTTATCGGCACACAAGTTCACTGCAAAAGTGGTCCACTGTTCCTGTTCTTGCGATACAGTGATGGTTCCTTTGTGCAGCTCAGTCAATTCCTTGACCAGGGATAGACCAATACCAACGCCATCGCTGAAGCCATCTGATTGGTAAAAACGATCAAAAATGGTATTCATTTGTAGTTTGGTCAATCCTTTTCCTGTATTGCGAACCTCAAAATTAATATGTGCATTGGGCTTTGAAATGCTGACCCTGATTTTACCATTTTCAGGGGTATATTTTATGGCATTCCCAAGGATATTTACCACTATTTTTTCAAGGGCATCCCTATCGAACCAACCTTCTTTGTCTTTGTCGGCTGTATTGATATTGAATTCGATGTTTTTTTGTTTCGCCAAATATGAAAAAGATTCGCTCCATGCGGCAATCAATTTTGTGGGGTTTCCTTTTTCCAGTTGAAGCTTTAAGGCACCGCTGTCGATTTTCGAAAGATCAAGCAATTGGTCCACCAACGATAATAATCTTTTGGTATTTCTGGAAGCCATTTCAAAATGACTTCTTTTTTCAGGGGGTAATTCCGGTTCTTCCAAAGTTTCTTGGATTGGGGAAGAAATCAAGGTCAAAGGGGTTCGGAATTCGTGCGAAATATTCGCGAAGAAATTGGTTTTTAACGCATCCAACTCCCGCAATTTTTTATTTGTTTGGGTACGGTTTCTGAAAAGCACAAAAAGAAATAACCCAGCCAAGGAAGTCAATCCTATACCTCCAATTAAAAGATTACGCTGGCTCTTTTTCTGTTGTTCTACAAGCTTTTTCTGAGAGGTTAGCAATGCAATTTCCTGTTCTTTGTTCTCGGTCTGGTATTTGGCCTCCAATGTTTTGGAAGAGCTTCTGTTGAATTTTTCGAGTAGCTCTATTTTTAGATCATAGGCAGCTTGGTAGTATTCACTTGCCGCTTTAAAATTACCCAATTTATGGTTGCAGAAAGCCAAGTCACGAATACAGCGATGATACAACTCAATATTTTTCTTTTTTGCTTTTTGAAACAAGCTTTTTGACATTTCTAATTGATTAATAGCCTTAGCATATTCCTTTTTATCCTCTCTAAGAAAGTTGCCATAGTAATAAATAGCCTTGGCCTTTTCAAGGGGAAAGTCTTTTGCTGATAAGTAAGAGATCATCTCTAGATGGGTTTCTTCTGCTCTTTTAAGACTATCAACGCCCTCGTAATAAGCGGCCTTCATTAAAAGGGTTCGAGCTACTTTAACATAGTTGCCCTGTTTTTTAAAATAGGGTATGGCCAAATCAATATATTTTTTGGCATCATTGAATTCCTCGATCATTTGATTAATATCTGCAAGTTGAACATAAGTCAAATGTTCGCTTTCAATGGCCTTGATTTCCTTAGCTACGTCCAGGGCCTCATACAATAGGCTATGGGCCATATTGGTGGTCTCGCGGGTAAATGACAATTTTGATATTTCCGCCCTTCGGAGTATGGCTTCAATGGTAGTAGCATTTCTAATATCAAAATTTTTTGATAAGGAATCTACTTTTAAAAAATAGGGGATTGCCCTAATAAAATCTTGTTTTTCATAATGATTTTCCCCTCGGGTAAAATATAGTTGAACAAGTTTCTTTTTATTATCACTTGCAATTGCTCTTTGCTGGGCTTTATTGAAATGCACATTTTGCTCCTCTTGATTAATGTAATCCGTAATTTTAACGAGTTGAATCAAGGTGTTGATTGCTAAAGTATCACTCGAAGAATTTTCGAATCTATCAAAATTTGTTTTTGCATAATGATAGGCACTATCGTAGACTTGTTTTTGGTAAAAGGACTCTGATTTTGTTTGAAGATCTAGATACGTTTCAAGCTGTTCTTGAGCTTGCCCAAATGAAATTTGGGATAGGAGGGAGACTACAATTAAAACTAATTGCTTCATTAATGGTTGGTTCGTGTATTTAACTAAAATACAAATCTTTGCTGGGTAAATAATAACTTTCAACTACTCACAATCATCCACAGTATCCCCGATTCCTTGCAGTTTGCCATCTTACATTCCAGTTTGTCCATTTCGACTTTCATGGCCTCGTATATTTCTCTGCCCCATAATCATTAAGAATTGTGGTGGGTTTAATAAAGACCAATCAACACACTCTTCCATTTTGTCTTCCACACCCACTGCGGTGTAGATTTCACATGCTACTCGGGTTGCATCATTTTTCAAAGGCGGTAAGTACACTTTTGCCAACAAGATTCCCTTTTTTATTATAGCTCTCAGACTTTACCATGCCAAAACCTTCTGCAAGCCATAGCTTATTGCTGCTTGTCATCTTAAAGCCCATTTTAGCTTCACTGTCATAGGTAATCACATAGCAATCGAAAGTACCCGCCGGCGTGGTCACCGATTCGTTGCCTTCTACCTTTCTATTAAAAAAATTCATATTCATTTTCATATTAAGGGGAGGCATTTTTACGGTCATTAGTACATTGGCATCCGGTAGAGACTGCCCGGCACTAAGATCATTCGGGTATAAAAGGTCGGTGCCGCTCATTTCTACCTCCATATCTTTGTATTGCCCCATTAATTCGGGTGACATCATGGAGCTGAAATCAATGGTAACTCCATCATTGGAGCAAGTGACACCATATTCTGAGCTTGTCATCATTTTTCCTTTTTCGTCCTGCATTTCGTAGAACATAGTAGCCGTATTTCCGCTAACTTCCTTAACTACATAATCCATAATACCGGATACTTTATCTTTTTTGTCATATACCGTGATTTGAAACTTGGTACCCTCATCCATAGGAAAGTATTTACTGCAATCCTGGGCAATGACCGTTGCGGTGACACAAAAAAAGGCGCAAATAAGAGTTAGTGTTCTCATAATTTTAATTTTTAGTTGATTCTATAATTAGTATTACATTTTAATAAATTCGATCCTCCTGTTCTGGGCCTTACCCGCAGTGGTGGTGTTACCGTTATTTGAATTACCATCATTACCTTCCTGTCCGCCAGTTGTGTTTGGCGTTTTTCCTTGATTACCTTTAGATCCAGGTTCAAGGATGCCGTCCAATGCTGCATCCGTTTTTTTCTGGGTCTCTCGTTCTACGCGACGTTCTACTGTCCGTTCTGCTGCCTTTTCTGCCCGTTTCCCTAATTTTTTTAGGAGCTGGCGTTTAAATTAGTGGCAAATCCCATTATTAAAAAGTAGGATACCAAATACCTTAGTAATCTTACAGGAATTTTCATGATCATAAAATGTTAAGTGTTCTTTACAAGATAAGTAATTTATAAAAGCATTTTGTTGTCAATTGTTACGAATTGTCAATGTGTTTCTTCTTACCTTAATACATAAAAATAAAAAGGTTAACACCAATTCAATACAGATTCCTGTATACGGCAGAAAGAAATGTATAATTAGTTAAGAATCAAGTACAAACGGTAAAATGAAGACTAATTCATTTGATATACAATGATGGAATTTTTTTGGTCCTGGGTAACCACTTCTAGTTTCCTATCATTTTCCATATCGGTCAAATCTATGAGCGAAGAACCAAAAACGGGGAAATTGGAGATGGGTTTGGCTTGACTATCAAACAAATAC
>RCNE010000580.1_pt1 | contig 19805 bp, 20 predicted proteins | sample 2041361 | NCBI WGS metagenome assembly RCNE01 (sample SAMN09708229, study PRJNA481090) | Marine sediment metagenome, whole genome shotgun sequencing project.
CGAATCGTTTGGCCAGGTAGCCGTCGACGCCGTCCGAGAACCCGGCAACAAAAAACAGCAGCAGCGCCCACACGTAGTGACCGTCGAGAATCAACATCAGTATCGGTACTACGAGCGCAATGCGCAGCAACGAAATGGCGTTGGGTAACCAGCGAAGGGACATTTCCAGAACTCTCAGAGGGCGAAGAAAAACTCGAGTGCCGCATCACCGTCCGGCTCGATTTCGCCAAAATCGGCCGTTCGGTCCTGCTCGATCAAGCCGTTAAACCGCAGCGCACGACGCAAGCGATCCGCGCCGCCACGAACGTCAACGCGGTAACCCAGGCGATCGCCGATGACTTCGACGATCATGAAACGCTCGATCACGCTGAGCCCGGCCAGCAGCTTCTGCAACTCTCCGTAGGATTCGACCGTTTGAACACCGGATATACCCAAAGTAACGGTCTCAATTGGCGCATTGCCACCCACTGCAAATTCTGCCGCCAACAGATCCGCGACCTGACCGACGATGGCTTCGGGTGGTCCGTTCCAGCTGCGCTCCGTGCCGCTGAAGGAGTAACTCCAGTTCTCGCGAACCGGCGACCGCCGGATGCGACCGATCAACACGGATTTCGCGTCGTAGCGTTGTGAGGCGTCCAGGATGCGCTCGTCAAAGCCGCCCCAAATATCGCTGAAAGTGACGCCCTGCAAGTCGGTTGTGTCCAGCAGAGGAAAGACCAGCGGCAGGCCGCGCTTCTCGGCGATGTCCAGCACGCGTTCGCGCAGCCGCTTGTTGCGATTGATGGAACGGCCCCGCCCCGCACTACGCTCAGGATCATCGGCACCGATAATTTCGCGGCTACCCTGCCCCCAGTCGACTGCCAGCCACACCAGCGTAAGGGGCCGGTCGGCGCCCCACACCAATTGCCCCGAATCGCGCAGCGTCTGCTCGACGGCCTCGCCATCAAAAGAAACCCATAACGTATCGTCAGCGCCAGGGCGAAACTGTATGACGTAGGCCGCCGGATCCGGAAACAGCTCGTCAATCGCAAGCGTGTTTTGCGCAAGCTCCGCGCCTGATACGCGCGCCAGCACCTCCTGCAGAGCGAGCGCATAGGCATCATCGCGCGGATTATTCGCCTCTTCGTCCAACGGCACTTCGGCCGTATACAGCGTTGGCACATCGACCGCTGCAGCCAGCGACGGCAGTCCAAGGCCGAGTAAAACAACCAATAGCGTATGGCAGAGCAAGCCTGCCGGACTTCCGGCGGGTCGGAAATTTCGAGTTTTTTGCAAGGGTGGTATCTCCATCGAGATGTAAGCACTATTATATCGCCCTCGCGGAGTATGCCACCCCAAAATGACCAATAAACCTCTCACTTACAAAGATGCTGGCGTTGACATCGATGCGGGCAACGAACTCGTGGAGCGCATCAAGCCACTGGTTAAACGCACACGACGACCCGAAGTCCTCTCCGGCATCGGCGGATTTGGCGGCTTGTTCGCCTTGCCGCCGGATCGGTACCGCGAGCCGGTACTGGTCTCTGGCACTGACGGGGTCGGCACCAAACTCATGCTGGCCCAGCACCTCAATCGTCATGACACCATCGGCATCGACCTGGTGGCGATGTGCGTCAATGACGTTCTCGTGCAGGGCGCCGAACCGCTGTTCTTCCTCGATTATTTTGCCTGCGGAAAACTGGATACGGCGGTGGCAACCGCGGTGATCGCCGGCATTGCGGAGGGTTGTCAACAAGCCGGAGCCGCCCTGATCGGCGGTGAAACGGCGGAAATGCCCGATATGTACGGGGATGGCGAATATGACCTTGCGGGCTTTACGGTCGGCGCCGTCGAACGCGCGGACCTGATCGATGGCAGCAGGATTCGCGAAGGTGATGTGCTGATCGGAATCGCCTCCAGCGGCCCCCATTCGAACGGTTATTCGCTGATTCGCAAAGTGCTTGATCGAGTCGGCTCCGCGGAAATCGACGGTGAACCCGCTGCGGCCCGACTGCTGGCGCCCACCCGAATCTACGTATCAGCGATCCTCGCCCTGATTGCTGCTGTACCGGTCAAGGGGCTGGCCCATATCACCGGCGGCGGCATTTCGGAGAATGTCCCGCGTATTCTGCATGGCGAGCTTGACGCCGAGATTGACGCGTCATCCTGGCAGCAGGGTCCGGTATTCGACTGGCTGGCCGAGAATGGCAACATCGAAATCGCCGAGATGCGCCGCACGTTCAACTGTGGAGTCGGCATGGTCGCGGTTGTCGAAGAGAGCGATGTTACCAAGGCCATTGCACTGCTCGAAAATGAGGGTGAACGCGCCTGGCGCCTGGGCCGTGTGGTTGCCGGCGACCGGACAACGCGCTACGTCGGATGAGCGGACGCTGCAAAACCGCGGTCCTGATCTCGGGGTCGGGCACCAACCTGCAGGCTTTTATCGACGCGGTACGCCATGGCAGCCTGCACCTCGAGCTGTCAGTGGTGCTATCCAACAAACCGGATGCTTTCGGGATCGTGCGAGCACGGAATGCCGGCATTCCAACGACCTGTATTGAGCACGGACATTACGCTGATCGCGAGACCTTCGATCGGGCCGTTGCCGCAAAGCTCGATGAGTGGCAGCCCGATCTGCTGGTACTCGCCGGTTTCATGCGCATCCTGAGCGCCGGTTTCGTCGATCACTACGCCGGCAGGATACTGAACATACACCCGGCGCTGTTGCCCGCTTACCCCGGCCTGGATACGCACCAGCGGGTGCTGGACGCCGGCGACAAGTGGCATGGCAGCACCGTGCACTTCGTTACCGAGGAACTCGATGGCGGTCCGCCCATCCTGCAGGGGCGCCTGCCGGTAGTCTCCGGTGAATCGTCCGCGCAACTCGCGGCAAGGGTGCAAACGATCGAGCATCAGATCTACCCGGAGGCCGCAGAGTGGGTGGGCGAAGGTCGCGTCGAATTTCGCGACGGCCGTACCTGGATCGACGGCGCCATCGCCGACGAGCCGATCGTGCAAACGTTTGACCGTGAGGGAACCAGGCTGTAGTGGCTACACCCTGCGCGGATCGAAGGCAGCGTACATCGCCTTGGCGTGCCGCTCCCGCAAATCAGGCTTTTGGCAAAGTCACGCCTGTCTGGCCCTGGTACTTACCGCCCCTGTCCCTGTAGGACGTCTCGCACGCTTCGTCTGACTCCAGGAACAGCATCTGCGCAACGCCTTCATTCGCATAGATTTTCGCCGGCAGCGGCGTGGTGTTGGAGAACTCCAGCGTGACGTGCCCCTCCCACTCCGGCTCCAAAGGCGTCACGTTGACTATGATTCCGCAACGCGCATACGTCGACTTGCCGAGGCAGATCGTCAGAACCGTTCTCGGAATACGGAAGAACTCGACGGTTCGCGCGAGCACAAACGAGTTTGGCGGAATCACGCAAACATCGTTTTGAAGGTCGACAAAGCTGCTCGCATCGAAGGCTTTCGGATCGACGATCGCCGAGTTGATGTTCGTGAAGATCTTGAATTCATCGGAACAACGAACGTCATAGCCGTAGCTCGAAGTACCGTAGCTTACGATCTTGCCGCCATCGTTCTCGCGAACCTGCCCGGGCTCGAACGGCTCGATCATGCCGTGTTCCGCGGCCATGCGGCGTATCCAGTGATCGGCTTTGATACTCATGCGCTGCCCTCCACGACAATCGTGCCGAATTTAGAGCTGTGATCGGTTCGCTCTGCTGCCTGAGCTGCGCCGATCCGCCAGGCGGCCTCGCGATAGGCCCTCGCCTCAGCCGAGCCTGGTTCCGCGACCATCGTCGGGCGTCCGGAATCCGTCTGCTCTCGCACGATCGCGCTCAAGGGCAGTTGCCCCAGCAGTCGAACGTCAAAATCCTCACTAATCTTCCTGGCACCGCCCTCGCCGAAGATCGCTTCCTCATGGCCACACTCGGAACAGATATGCGTGCTCATGTTTTCGATCACACCAAGGACCGAAATTGACACCTTGCGGAACATCGCCAGCCCCTTGCGGGCATCGATCGCCGCAATGTTCTGCGGCGTCGTGACGATGACCACGCCCGACACCGGTACCTGCTGGGCCAGCGTCAGCTGAATGTCGCCGGTACCCGGCGGCATGTCGACGATCAGGTAATCGAGATCCTGCCACTGCGTCTGGTGAGTCAGCTGACTGAGAGCGGAGGTTACCATCGGCCCCCGCCAGACCATCGGCTGATCCGGGTCGACCAATGCCCCGATCGACATGACCTGTAGTCCGTGAGCACGGAGTGGCAGCATCGTCTTGCCGTCTTCGCTGACCGGCTGATCGCCCACAATACCCATCATATGCGGTTGACTCGGTCCGTAGATGTCGGCGTCCAGCACGCCAACCGCGGCGCCCTCCGCCGCCAATGCCAGCGCAATATTCGCGGACACCGTGGACTTGCCGACGCCGCCCTTGCCGGACGCGATGGCAATGATGTTTTTCACAGCTTTGAGCGGTTTCAGGTTGCCCTGCACCGCGTGCCGGGCGATGCGGGTCTCCAGCGTGACATCGACGTCAGACGCGCCCAGCTCGGCCCGCAGTGCATCTGCCAGCTGCGCCTGAATGGATGCGTGCGCGCTTTTGCACGGAAATCCAAGCTCTACGGTCGCCTTTACCCGGCCCTCCGCTGCGCTAACATCACGGATCCGGGCAACCTCGCCCAGTTTCTGGCCTATTTCCGATAATTCGATGGAATTTAGGAACTTGCTCACATCTGATTCTGTTGACACCGTCACACTTCGCTCGCTTGCATTAGGTAAAATTCGGGAATGAAATACCGGCCAAGGCCGGATTTTGGACGCACATTGTAGCGGAGCTGCGCCCGGAACGAAGCGCGTTTTTGGTGTTCTCCGCAAAATCGTCATAATTTGCTGCAAGCCAGTAGGGGCGGGCAATGTGCAGAGCCCGATGTGGCATAATGCCGCCTCGGGAAGACAGGACCACCGTCGCCATCGATGCAATCCTTGGCAACGGCGGCACCTTACTGCTTGGGCAAGAGCGACAAACGAATTGGCGTTAGAGAGAGAATCAACGAGGATTATGTCGACCGCAGGGATGGCGAAGGCCGGGCCTGGCGACGCGCGGCTGTCCTCCTGCCCTGATGTGGGCGGTGCCTTACGATGAGTCTGCTCGCCTCGTTTCGCTCAGATCAGCTGATCAATCAGTTGGTGGCCCAGCCGGACCCCTCTGCGCCCTCCGCACAGAAGATCGTCACGAAGCTCAAGAAAGCCGGTAATCGTGCCGTTCCCAAGATCATCGATGCGCTCGCAATGTCGGACAAGAGCCACACTATGGTGCTGGTCGACATCCTTGGCGAGCTTGTCAATGACAAGAACCTGGATGCCTATCGTGAAGGCCTGGCCGATGGCAACGAACGGGTCGTATCAGGCACCGCCTGGGCACTCTCAAGCAGCACCGTCTACAACCCGAATAGCCTGCTCGACTTTTTCGACGACGATGAAGTCTCCAAGGGCGCGCTTATCGAGGTCTTGCGTGTACACAAACAGGACTTGAGCGTGCACGAGTTGCTGCGCCGGGCCTACGAGTGCGAGACCAGGGAAAAGGCTGCCATCTTCAAGATCATCGAAGAAATCATCAAGCCCGACATGGTGCCTGACCTGATCGCGCGCATGGGCGGCAAGGACCCGGTTATCAAGATGCACCTGATGCATCTGCTGTCCAGGTTTGATAAGCCGGAAATCGTCAATGCCCTCGAGATTCAGCTCAAGGATCCAAATAAGATGGTGCGCAGCGCTGCCCTATCGGCATTGGGCTCGCGTGGCGGCAAGATCAATATCGACAAGGTGGCCGCCGTATTAACGGACCCCGACCTCGACGTGCAGAACAAGGCCGTCGACGTTTTGATCAAGGCGAATCACCCGGACACCGTCAAGTACCTCGTCAATGCCCTGAAAGACGAATCGGAATACGCACGACGCGCCGCCGTTGAGGTGCTCAACGAAATTGGCGATGTCAACTCCGTCAAGGACCTGTTGGATGCTATCAAGGACGACGACTGGTGGGTACGCTCGCGTGCCGGCGACGCGCTGGCCGAAATCGGGGGACCCAGGGTTGTCGATGCGGTCGTCACGCTCATCAATGACAAAGACGAAGACATTCGTCGTACTGCAATCGAGATACTCAATGCGACCAAGGACTCCCGAGCGGTCGATCACCTGATCAAGGCGACCGATGACGCGGACTGGTGGGTTCGCGAACGTGCCGTCGACGCGTTGTCGAAGATCGGCGACACCAAGGCGTTGCCAAAACTCGAGTCAATGCTCGGCAAGGACAGCAAGACGGATACCGTTGTGATTCGCGCGCTGAGCAAGCTCGGCAACGAAACCCACCTGAGCAAGATCATTCCCCTTCTGAAGCGGCCCGAACGGGAAATCCAGGTCGAAGCTATCAAAGCGCTGGCGCACCTGTCCAATGACGCTCACGCGGACTCAATTCGAGGACTGCTGAAGAAGATCCAGAAGTCCGAAGATGCGACCATCATTAACGTCGCCTCAAAGGCCCTGAAGGACCTCGACGCGCGTTACTCCGAAACCGTGCTCAAAGAAAACGTCCGCGCCGAGAAGATTACTGCACACACCAAGACGTTGCTGCTCGAAAATGACGATCTCGATGAACTGCTGGCCGCCCAGGCGGCGCAGATCGCCGAAGCCGCCAAACCCGAGGAGGCCGTCGAGGCCGACGGGCCGGTTGCCGTCGGAGAGCCAATCCTCGACATCACGAAGCTCAACCCCGGCGACGTTATCGACGGGCGTTACAGGTACATCGAGAAAATTGGTAAAGGTGCTTTTGGCACCGTGCTGTTGATGGAAGACGAAGTCGTCGACGAGCAGCTCATTCTCAAATTCTTGAACCCGAACGTTTCCTCGGACGAGGAGATGATGAAGCGCTTTGTGCATGAGCTGCGTTACTCGCGCAAAATCACGCACAGGAACATCATTCGAATTTACGACTTCCTCAAGCTGCAGGGCTGTTACGCGATTTCGATGGAATTCTTCCCGTCGCATACGCTGTCGGGCGAAATTCCCGACAGTAAGCCCATGGATGTCGAAAAAGTCCTGAAGTATTCGCGAGACATCGCGGCCGGCATGGCTGTAGCACACCAGGCGGGCGTTATTCACCGTGACCTGAAGCCGGCCAACATCCTGGTTAACGAAGATGGTCTGCTTAAGATCGTGGACTTCGGCGTTGCCGCTGCCGCGAGTAGCGGCGACACGCAGCTAACCAAGACCGGCTATGTTATCGGTTCGCCGAAATACATGGCGCCCGAGCAAATCCTGGGCAAGAAGGTCGACGTCACGGCTGACGTCTACAGTGTGGGCGTCATCATGTACGAGATGGCAACCGGCATACCACCGTACAGTCGCGGCGACCACATGTCGGTGATGTACCAGCACGTGCAGGGTAAGGCGAAACACTGCCAGGAGATCAACGAGAACATCAGTGACGAATTTGCGGCACTGATTGTCAAGGCAATGTCTGTCGACAAGTCGAAGCGGTACCAGTCCATGGACGAACTGACCGAAGCGCTCGACGCTATCGCAATCTGAGGACACCTATGGCTCGTATCGATGCATTCCTCAAACTCGGACTCGCTCAAGGCTGTTCGGACGTGCACCTTGCGGTCGGCGTGCCGCCAATGCTGCGGATGAACGGCGACCTCTTGCCGATCAAGTTCCGGCAGCTGTCAGATACGGAGCTGGAAACCTACATCACCGAGGTCTTGACGAACAAGCAAAAGGAACGACTGGCGGAGGGCCACGATCTGGACTTCTCGTACGTCGGCGAGGAAAGCGGTCGCTTTCGTGTCAATGTGTTCCGCAAGGAAACCGGCATCGGCGCCGTGTTCCGCCACATACCCGGCAACGTACCGAAGCTCGACGATCTTGGCGTACCGCAGATACTGAAAAAATTCTGTGACTACCATCAGGGCATGGTGCTGGTGACAGGATCGACCGGGACAGGTAAATCGACGACGCTGGCGGCGATGATTGACCACCTGAATGAGACTCGAAACCTCAACATCATTAGTCTCGAAGACCCTATCGAGTTTGTGCATCCGAGCAAGAACTGCCAGGTCATCCAGCGCGAAGTGGGCACTCATGTAAAGAGCTTCGCGGATGGAGTACGGTCAGCCATGCGCGAAGACCCGGACGTAATACTCGTCGGCGAGCTGCGCGACGCCGAAACGATTTCGATGGCGATGACGGCCGCCGAAACCGGCCACCTGGTGCTTGGCACGTTGCATACCACGGGCGCCGTAAAGACTATCGATCGAATCATCGACGCTCTGCCCGGCGAGCTGCGTGAGCAGACAAAGGGATTCCTGTCGATGAGCCTCAAGGCGGTCGTCACGCAGGTACTGGTCAAGACACCTGATGGACGGGGTCGTCGTGCAGTTCTCGAGATCCTTGTCAACAGTCGCGCTATCGCGAAACTGATAACGACCGATCAGACGCACCAGATACCGTCACAGATTCAGACCGGCAAGAACGTCGGCATGCAGGCCATGGACCACGCTTTGCTCGATGCCATCCAGGCAAAGGAAATCGACGCCGAAGATGCTATTCGATTCGCAAACGACAAGAAGAAGTTCCAGCGCTTCGCCACGGACACCGATATGGTCCAAATACTCGATACCAGCGAAGGATAGATCCGACGATGGCGCAAATCGACCAATACCTCGAGCAGGCGCTCAAGAAAAGTGCTTCTGACCTGCATTTCGTTTCCGGCGATCCGGTTCGCGCGCGGGTGCATGGCAACCTGGCTGTCCTGAACGATGAGGTCCTGAAGACAGACACGGCGGAACAGATCCTCTTCGAGATCATGGATGGCATTACAAGGCGCACCTTCGATAACGAAGATGCGGTGGATTTCGCCTACGAGATCCCCGACGTCTCGCGCTTTCGTGTCAACGCGTTTCGCCACCTGAACGGCATTGGCGCGATCTTTCGCGCGATCCCGTCGACCGCGCTGACACTTGTCGACCTGAATATGCCCAAGGTTATTCACGACCTTTGTAAATACACGCAAGGCATGATCCTGGTAACCGGCAAGACCGGCTCAGGAAAATCGACGACACTTGCCGCCATGATCGACTCAATGAACAAGCGCCTCAAAGGCCACATACTGACCATCGAAGACCCGATCGAATTCGTACACAAGGCGCAGGGTTGCCTGATCAGCCAGCGCGAGGTCGGCGTGCACAGTCCCAGTTTTGCGGAGGCACTGCACTCCGCCATGCGTGAAGACCCCGACGTAGTCCTGGTCGGTGAAATGCGTGACCTCGAGACAATCAGTATTGCCGTGACGGCCGCGGAAATGGGTATCCTGGTCATGGGCACCCTGCATACCAACGGCGCCGCGCAAACGGTCGACCGCATCATCAATTCGTTCCCGGCCGACAAGCAGAGCCATATCCGCACCATGATCTCGACCTCGCTACGTGGTGTGGTCTCTCAGCAGCTACTGCCGACCTGCCACGAACCTGGCCGGGCGGCGGCACTGGAAATCATGATAAACACGCCAGCCATTTCGAACCTCATTCGGCAAGGCAAGCTGGATCAGCTGGAGACGGCGATCCAGAGCGGTGGCAACATGGGCATGAAATCCATGGATGGCGCATTGATGGATCTCGTCAATAAGGGCTGGGTGACCGGTCAGGAGGCCTACCAGCAGGCCAACAACAAGTCGAAGTTCGAGAGCCTCAGAGAGATCGAATAGCAGGCACCTGCGGCGTTTTTGCCGCTACAGTTCATGCTGACCCGTGGCATAATCGCGGCCACCGCAAATCCGAAGCCAGCCGCAATGTCTGAGAAGAGAAAGATACTAGTCACGAGCGCCCTGCCCTATGCCAATGGTTCGCCGCATATGGGCCATCTGGTTGAGTATTTACAAACCGATATCTGGGTGCGATTCCAGAAGCTTCGCGGACACGACTGTATTTACGTCTGCGCGTCCGACGCCCACGGGACGCCGATCATGCTCAAGGCGCGCGAACTGGGTATTACGCCGGAAGCACTCACCGACGGATACACCAAGGAATTCGTCAATGACTTTCGCGACTTTGGCGTCGAATTCGACGACTACTACACGACGCACTCGCCGGAAAACGAGGCGCTTGTCAGCGAGATGTTCGAAGTGCTCCGGGACAAGGGCGATATCGTCACACGAACGATAGAGCAGGCTTACGATGAGAAAGAGGGCATGTTCCTGCCGGACCGCTTCGTCCGCGGAACCTGCCCTTTCTGCAATACAGCGGACCAGTATGGCGACGCTTGTGAAAACTGCAGCAAGACCCTCTCGGCGTCAGACCTGATCGACGCGGTCTCAGTTATATCCGGCAGCACGCCGGTGAAACGCGAATCTGAACACTACTTTTTCAGACTGGGCGAGTATACGGATCGCCTGCGCAACTGGATGCACGAAGCAGCACTCGACAAGAGCGTCGTCGCCAAGCTGGACGAATGGTTCGAGACCGGGCTGCAAGACTGGGATATCTCCCGCGACGCGCCGTATTTTGGCTTTCGTATTCCCGGTACCGAGGACAAGTACTTCTATGTGTGGCTGGATGCCCCGGTTGGCTACATGGCGAGCTTCAAACACCTTTGCGAACGTCGCAAAGACCTTGATTTCGACGACTACTGGCGTCCAGGCAGCAATGCTGAGCTGTATCACTTCATCGGCAAAGACATCATGTACTTTCATACGCTGTTCTGGCCGGCCGTGCTCGACGGTTCCGGATTCCGTACGCCAACCAGCGTCTTCGTACATGGCTTCCTGACGATCGACGGCCAGAAGATGTCGAAATCACGCGGCACTTTTATCAAAGCGCGAACTTATCTGGACAATCTGGATCCCAGCTTTCTGCGCTATTACTACGCGGCAAAGCTCAGCCCAACGATCGAAGACATCGACCTGAATCTCGAGGACTTCATCGCGCGCGTCAACTCAGACCTGGTCGGAAAACTGGTGAATATCGCCAGCCGTTGCGCAGGCTTTATCAGCAAGCGCTTTGCAGGCCGACTGGCAGATCGTTTGCCGGATACCGAACTGTTTGGAGAGTTCGCAGAAGCATCCGAGCGCATCGCGGCCCATTACGAGCGTCGAGAGTTTTCGAAAGCGATGCGCCTGATCATGGGACTCGCGGACCAGGCAAATCGTTACATCGACGAACACAAGCCGTGGCTAATGATCAAGGACGCAGAGCAACTCGCGGATGTTCAGCTCGTTTGTACGCAAGGCCTGAACATGTTCCGCAGCCTGATGATCTACCTGACCCCCGTCATTCCTGCGGTGGCCAGCAGTGCGCGTGAATACCTGAATGAAGACGAATGGCAGTGGAGCAACGCAAGCTCGCCTTTGCTTGGCGAAGAACTGCCCAAATTCAAGCCTCTATTGACGCGCGTCGAATCCGACCAGGTTCAGCGCATGGTCGAGCAGTCCCGGGAGAGTACCGCCGTGCCAGAAAAAAAGAATGACGACGCGACCATCAGTATTGATGATTTCATGAAGGTCGATCTGCGTATCGCCCGCATCGAGAAAGCGGAGACTGTCGAGGGTGCAGACAAACTGCTCGCCCTGACGCTCGACGTCGGTGACAGCACGCGCCAGGTCTTTGCGGGGATCAAGGCCGCTTATGATGCCGAAAGCCTGGTTGGACGGCACGTGATCGTGGTCGCCAATCTCGCGCCACGCAAAATGCGCTTCGGAGTGTCCGAGGGAATGGTCCTGGCGGCCGGTCCGGGCGGCGAGGACATCTTCCTGCTTTCCCCTGACGAGGGCGCGAAAGCAGGCATGCGCGTCAAGTAGCTGCGAGCAAGCATCGGGTGGCATATTCAGACGGCTTCGCGCCGAGCCGAGTCGCAGGAACATTGCCCGAAGATTCCCTTACAATACCGGCATGACCGAACTCATCGTCATCCTCATAAGTACCGTACTGGTTAATAACTTTGTACTGGTTCGATTTCTGGGGCTGTGTCCGTTTCTTGGGGTCTCGCGAAACCTCGAGGCCGCTGCCGGCATGTCACTGGCGACAGCATTCGTCCTGACGCTTTCGTCGGCAACAGCGTATCTGTTGCACCAGTACGTGCTCGTGCCGCTCGATCTCCAATATCTTCGCACCCTCAGCTTTATCCTCGTCATCGCAGCGAGCGTGCAGTTCACAGAAATAATGGTGCGCCGGATGAGTCCGTTGCTCGAGCAGGTTCTCGGCATCTATATCCCGTTGATTGCGACAAACTGCGCGGTACTCGGTGTCGCTTTGCTGAACGTGCAGCAATCCAAGGGCTTCGTGCAATCCGTGTTTTACGGATTCGGGGCGTCCGCGGGTTTTGCCCTGGTGCTCGTCATGTTCGCCGCTATTCGTGAACGCCTTGAGGTTGCCGATGTTCCCGCACCCTTTCGCGGCACAGCGATCGCCCTCATGACGGCCGGCATGATGTCCCTGGCATTCATGGGGTTTTCGGGCATGGCCCGGCCTTAGCCGGACTGATGGCCACCAATGTTGATCGCCGTAGCTACAATCGCCCTGATCGCGCTGGCCGCAGGCCTGCTTCTCAGCATCGCTGCACGCAGCCTGCCGGGCAAAAGCGGCGATCTCGTGGAGCAGGTCAATGAACTACTTCCGCAGACGCAGTGTGCTCAGTGCGGATTTCCCGGCTGTCGACCGTACGCCGCAGCCGTCGTCGAGGATGACGTCGCAATCAATCTATGCCCGCCCGGCGGCGATGCGACGGTGCAACGTCTCGCAAAGCTCTTGGGACGCGACGCGCTACCACTCGAGAAATCACTTGAACCTGCAGTTGCTGTGATAGATGAATCGCTCTGTATTGGCTGTGTTCACTGCCGCAACATCTGCCCCGTCGATGCGATCGTTGGCGCACAGCACTTCATGCACACCATTATTGAAAGTGAATGCACAGGCTGCGAGCTCTGCATCGCGCCGTGCCCGGTGGATTGCATCAGCATGAGGCCCCTCACTTGAGCGCGCCTACCTACGACCTGGGCAAGCTGCATGGCGGCTTGCGCCTGCCCGGGCACAAGACCGCGGCAACGTCGGGACCGATTAGAGAAGTGCCGCTACCTGCGCAACTTATTCTGCCTATTACCCAACACGTCGGTGATCCCGCGCAGCCCGTGGTCGGCACAGGCGACTACGTCTTCAAGGGACAGCTGCTTGCACAACCGGAGGGCACGCTGGGTGCGCCGGTGCATGCATCCTCGTCCGGTACCGTTGTCGCCATTGAGCCGTGGCCGGTTTCGCAACGTTTCGGCGACCAGGCACCGTGCATCATTGTCGATTGTGATGGCGAAGACCGTTCCCTGCCAACCGACCCTGACATACAACACTACACAGCTCTGCAACCACAGGAGTTGTTGGCAAGGATACTGGACGGCGGCATCGTCGGGCTGGGAGGCGCTGTTTTTCCAACTGCACAGAAGCTCATGCAGGCGCGCACCTGCAGCATCGACTACCTGATACTCAATGGCGTCGAATGCGAACCGTACATTAGCTGCGACGACATGTTGATGCGCGAACGCGCGTCCGAAGTGCTGAGCGGCGCGCGGGTTCTGATGCATGCGCTGCAGATCGAATCCTGCTACGTGGTTGTTGAAAGCGACAAGCCTGCCGCCCTGGAGAGCCTCGCCGAAGCAATGACGGCGCTGGGCGACGAACGGCTGGTTCTGAAACAGGTACCGACGATTTTTCCGTCGGGCGGCGAAGACCAGCTTGTACAATTGGTAACCAATCGCGAGGTACCGAGCGGCGGCTTGCCGAGTGACGTCGGCTGTCTCGTACAAAACGTCGGCACAGCAGCGGCAATTCATGACTGGATCGTCGACCAGGAGCCTCTAATCTCACGCATCACGACAGTCACGGGCGACGGCATTGCCAACCCGATGAACGTGAAGGCAAGAATCGGTACGACCATTGCTGACATCGTCGAATTTACCGGGGGATATGCCGAGCGTGCCGACCATCTCTTTATCGGCGGCCCTCTGACCGGTAAATCGATCAGCACCGACCGCGCACCGCTGGTCAAAGCGACGAATTCGATACTGGTCGTATGGGAATCGTCGTTCACGGGCCAGGAGCTCGCCTGCATCCGCTGTGGTGATTGCGCTTCAGTCTGCCCGGTTCAGTTGTTGCCGCAGCAGCTGCACTGGCATGCCCGCGGCGACAACGAGGAGAAACTCCGCGAATTCGGTCTGATCGACTGTATCGAGTGTGGCTGTTGCGATCTCGTCTGTCCCAGCCATATTCCTTTGACCGCGAACTTCCGCGTTGCAAAGAGCCGTATTCGGGAACTAGCTGATGAGAAAGGCCGGGCCGCGCGGGCACGAGCACGGTTCGAGGCACGCAACTCGCGCCTCGAACGGGAGAGAGAGGAGCGCGAAGCGGAGCTCCTGAGGCAAAAGGAATCGGCGAAAAAGGCAGGTCCGAAGGACATCGCGGAAATCATGCGGCGCAAGAAACAGAAGAGCGAGGACAACTGAATATGGAGTTCTCCCGCCGCCAATCACCCTACTGGTCTGCGCGAGTCGCGGTGCCGTCGATCATGCTGCAGGTGCTGGCCGCGCTTGTGCCGGCCGCTATCGCGCACGTCTGGTTTTTCGGGCCTGGCTTTATTTTCAACCTGCTGGTTGCTTCCATATTCGCCATCGGCGGCGAGTACCTGGTCGTGCGCCTGCGGAACCGGCCGCCCGAGGTTGCACTAAGCGATTTCAGCGCACTGGTCACCGCAGCGCTGCTGGTATTTGCGCTACCCTCACTTACTCCCTGGTGGGTCACAGCCACAGGCACCCTGTTCGCCGTCGTGGTGGCGAAACACCTTTACGGCGGCTTGGGGTTCAACATCTTCAACCCGGCTATGGCGGGCTACGTCGTCATTCTCGTCGCATTTCCGATGCACCTGAATCTGTGGACCGCACCACGGATGGGCGACATCGACTACCAGTACCTGACCGTCCTGCAGACCCTGATCTTTACGCTCACGGGTTCGCTGCCCGATGCGCTGGGTTTCGACGCAGTCAGCCGCGCGACACCGCTCGATGTCATGAAGTCCGGCCTCAACGGTATGCGCACCGTCAGCGAGATTCGCACCAATCCGATAATGGGAGACTTCGGCGGTCGTGGTTGGGAATGGATTGGTAACTTTCTCGCGATCGGTGGCTTCTGGTTGCTGATCAAGAAGATCATTCGTTGGCAAATCCCGGTCGCCGTCGGCGTCGGTCTGCTCTTGCCTGCCACAGTCATGTACCTGATAGACCCGGGCAGCCAGCCGAGCCCCGGCTTTCACCTGTTCAGCGGAGCGACGATCCTGTGTGCATTTTTTATCGCCACAGATCCGGTATCCGGTGCAACCAGCTCGAAAGGTCGTCTCGTGTTCGGCTTCGGCATCGGCTTACTGATTTACTGCATTCGTACCTGGGGAAGCTACGCCGACGGCGTTGCCTTTGCCGTGCTGATCATGAATATGGCTGTGCCGGCCATTGACCTGGTAACACGACCGCACATTGTCGGCCATACCAGCAAGGACGACGATTCGTGAGCAACACCACCGTCATCAGGAGTGGTGTGACGCTCGCCGTTATTGGCGCGATTTGTACGGCGTTGGTTGCTTTTACCTATCAATCGACGGTGCAACGCATCGAGGCCAACGAGAAAGCCTGGCTCGAACGCAGTCTGCAGCCGGCATTGTCCGGACTCTTCTACGACAGCGGCGTTACCGAATCGAAGATCATCCTGCCGCCGCCGCACGACCTGCCCGGCTCCGACGCTGCGATAGTGTATCGAGTCTATGCGGAGAGCGAGCCGGTCGCCGCGCTGTTCGTCATCAGCGCTCGCGACGGTTATGCCGGACCGATCCGCATATTGGTGGGCATCGACACCACGGGCCAGGTCACCGGGGTTCAGGTGCTCGAGCACCGCGAGACACCGGGGCTGGGTGATCGCGTCGAGTCCGGCAAGTCCGACTGGGTACAACAGTTCAACGGTCGTTCGCTGCTTGAACCCGAGCCCGCAGGATGGCGGATCAAGAGCGACGGTGGTCAATTCGATCAGCTGACCGGAGCATCGGTTACACCGCGGGCGGTCATCAAGGCGGTCAAAGAGACATTGCTATACTTTGACCTGCACACCGACGAGATTTTCGCGAACCCACCTTCGGAGACCGGGACCAGCGGGGACGAAACGTGACCTCACCAGGCTTCATTGATCAACTGAAGAACGGACTCTGGTACGAGAACCCGGGCCTGGTGCAGCTGCTCGGGCTCTGTCCGTTGCTTGCCGTCACCTCAAGCTTCGTCAATGGACTTGGCCTTGGCATCGCGACGCTGGCCGTCCTGGTTGCCTCGAACGGCCTGGTGTCGGCGACGCGACGCTGGATCAGCGCTGAAATTCGCATTCCGATCTACGTCCTGATCATCGCCAGCCTCGTAACGTGCATCGAGCTATTATTCAAAGCCTGGTTCCCTTCGCTGGATCGATCGCTCGGGATATTCATACCGCTTATCGTCACGAATTGCGCGATCGTCGCGCGTGCCGAACTGTTTGCCTCTCGAAACCCCGTCGGCGCGAGCATCGCCGATGGCCTCGCCATGGGCCTCGGGTTTGCGCTGTTGTTAATGGCGATCGGCGCGTTCAGGGAACTGCTTGGCCAAGGCTCTTTGTTCGCTCGCATGGACATGCTGTTTGGCGGGGAACCGATGCGTGGCCTGGTCTTTACTGATGGCGGCTGGTTGTTGGCGATTCTTCCGCCAGGTGCCTTCTTCAGCCTCGCACTCGCTATCGCGGCGAAGAACGCCATCGATCGCCGGCGGCGTGACAAACAACTGAACGCGATGCCCGGCCGGGTTCGGCGCCGCAGCCAGTAGAGGCGTACTTGTGAACAGGGAAAAACGCACGGCGATATTCCGCACCCTGCGCGAGCGCATGCCGTCGCCTGAGACCGAGCTCAATTACGAGACACCCTTCGAGCTACTCATCTCCGTTATCCTGTCAGCACAAGCAACCGACGTCGGCGTCAACAAGGCAACCGGCAGACTCTATCCGGTCGCACGTACCCCCGATGCGATCCTCGCGCTGGGCGTTGACGGACTAAAGTCTTATATTCGTACCATTGGCCTTTTCAACACTAAGGCGGAGAACATCATCAAGACCTGTCGCATCCTGCTGGAAAAGCATGGCGGCGAAGTGCCGCGTTTGCGGCAAGAACTTGAGGCATTGCCCGGCGTCGGACGGAAAACAGCAAACGTCGTGTTGAATACGGCCTTCGGCGAACCGACTATTGCCGTGGATACGCATATTTTTCGTGTCTCGAATCGCACCGGTATCGCCAAAGGCAAGACTCCACTCGAAGTAGAGAAACGACTGCTGCGTCTTACGCCCGATGAGTTCATGCAGGATGCGCACCACTGGCTGATACTGCACGGTCGCTACGTGTGCAAAGCGAGAAAACCGGACTGCCGCGATTGCCCCATCCTTGAGTGGTGCGAATACAACCGAAAGGAGCTGTCGTGATATTTAGCCAGGACCGCAGCGAGCTGCGCAGAATGTATGCCGATGCCTGGCGCAAACTGCACGAGAAACTGCTCTTGTCGCCGCTTGAAGCGCAGATCGCCGCGGTTGTCGAATGGCACCCCGAATATCACGCCGACGTTGCGTCGGATGATCTCGACCGGGACTTCACACCGGACGGCGGCCGGACGAACCCGTTTTTGCACATGGGGCTCCACCTTGGACTGCGCGAGCAAGTTGCTACCAACCGCCCTGCCGGCATTGCCAAGATCCATGAAACTCTCACCGCGAAGACCGGCGATCCGCATGAAGCCGAACATCAAATGATAGAGTGCCTTGCCGAGACACTTTGGGAAGCTCAGAGTCAGGGCGCCGCACCGGATGAACGAAAGTACCTGGACCGCCTCAATAGCCTGTCCGCTTAGGCACCCGGCACGCACGCTCTGCGTTCTGGATATGGGTGCGAGCCACATGTAATAAATGCGGTCGATCACAGGTCTGATCCTATAACGTGAAAACTGGACCACCATGAGTCAACTCAAAACGCAATATCCTGTTCACGGCGCCGGCCTTGGGCTGCGGCGCCCGATCGCCGACAAGCTCATGGCGAATCCTCCGGCGGACGTCGACTTCATGGAGGTTGCGCCAGAGAACTGGATACACGTCGGCGGTGCATTGGCGAAGAAGCTACGCTTCTTCACCGAGCGCTACCCGTTCCTGATTCACGGCTTGTCGCTGTCCATCGGCGCCCCGTCACCACTCAATGAGCAGCTGGTACGAGACATAAAGGAATTCATGGCGGAACACGACATTCGCATGTATTCCGAGCACCTCAGTTACTGCGGTGACGATGGCCAGCTCTACGACCTCATGCCCATCCCTTTTACCGAAGAAGCAGTCAGCTATGTCGCCGCGCGTGTTCGGCGCGTGCAGGACATCCTCGAGCAACGTATTGCGCTCGAAAACGTGTCCTTTTATGCGCCGATCGACTCTTCGATGAGTGAAAAGGAATTCCTGCTGGCGGTTCTGGAAGAATCCGATTGCGACCTGATGCTCGACATCAACAATATCGTCGTGAACAGCATCAATCATCGTTACGATGCCAGCGATTTTCTGAAGGACATGCCCGCCGAACGGATTCGCTACTTTCACCTGGCCGGTCACTACGTCGAGGCTCCGGATCTGCGCATCGATACGCATGGCACCGCGGTTGATGACCAGGCCTGGGACCTGTTGAAAGAGGCGTACGCGCGATTTGGCCCCGTGCCGACACTGCTTGAGCGCGACTTCAATTTTCCGCCGATGCAGGAACTGCTGGATGAAGTTCGGCGCATAAAGGCCCTCCAGGCTGAGACGGCGAGTCGGAAAGCGGCCAATGCCTGATCGTCCCGACTTTCAGGTAAAACAGTACGCTTTCGCGGCCCACATCCGGGACCCGGACAATGTTGCAGCGCCCGAGGGAATCGAGAACCGGCGAATGGCGATCTATCGCAAGCTATTCTTCAACAATCTCGTCAACCTGTTCGCCACCATGTTCCCGGTGCTGCGCAAGATCTACACGGAAGAGCAGTGGCGCCGCATGATCCGCAAGTTCATGCAGCATCACACGGCTGAAACGCCCTACTTCCTGCAATTGCCGGAAGAATTGCTGAGCTTCCTGCAGAACGAGTACGAGCCGACGCCAGAGGATCACCCGTTTCTTCTCGAGCTGGCGCATTACGAATACGTCGAGCTCGCGCTTTCCGTGTCCACCGCCGAAAACGACATGACGAGCGTGAATCCGGACGGCGATCTGCTCGCGGACGTGCCTGTGAAATCGGCACTGACCTGGGCATTTGCCTATCACTACCCGGTACACCGCATTTCCCCCGAGTTCTTGCCGACAGAACCCGCTGAACAGCCTGTCTATCTCGCGTTATACCGCGGTAGCAGTGACAAGGTACGTTTCCTCGAACTCAATGCGGTGACTGCAGGTTTACTCGACGCGATCGAAAACAATGCGGCGAACGGCAGCGGTGAGACGCTCATTCGCGAACTCGCCAGGAAGATCAACTACTCCGACGTTGATGCGTTTATCAAGCATGGCAGCGATGCGCTAAGCGAAATGCGGAACCTGGAAATCATCATCGGAACCCGACATGCGAACTGAAGGAATACAAAAATGAAAGCAATGTTCAAGTTTAAGGACCAGGTGGTCGGTATTCTCGAGTCCTCTGGCGACTGGCTCGCACTGTTACCTCTTCGCCTGTTGCT
>RCNE010000581.1_pt1 | contig 19797 bp, 20 predicted proteins | sample 2041361 | NCBI WGS metagenome assembly RCNE01 (sample SAMN09708229, study PRJNA481090) | Marine sediment metagenome, whole genome shotgun sequencing project.
AATGGTGAAGGCTATAATTTCAGATTCTAAAAAGACTTCCAACTAAAAAAATCCATATCTTAGCATTTCTTATTTATTAGATAAATGCACAGACGATTTAAAGATTACTTAGTTATAACTTTTAAAGGTATTGCCATGGGTGCAGCAGATGTAGTCCCAGGCGTTTCAGGTGGAACAATTGCTTTTATATCTGGCATTTACGAAGAACTTCTTGAAAGTATTGACAAAGTAAGTCTCACTGTTTTCAAAGTATGGAAAAAGGAAGGATTTAAAACTGCTTGGAATTCCATAAACGGAAATTTCCTTCTTGCTCTTTTTTCTGGTATCGCTATTAGTATTTTATCCTTAGCAAAATTGATAAAATGGTTATTACACAATGAACCAGTGTTATTATGGTCGTTCTTTTTTGGGTTAGTCTTAGCTAGTATCTTATACATTGCAAAGCAAATTAAAGGTTGGTCTGCAAAAATTATATTAGCTATTATAGTTACTTCTATAGTGTCTTATTTTATAACATTAGCAGAACCGTTTGCTTCACCAGACAGTCCGTTCTATCTTCTTTTTTGTGGCTTTATTGCTATTATAGCGATGATTTTACCTGGTGTTTCAGGTGCTTTTATCTTGTTAATTTTAGGCGCTTATCAAACTGCAATTGACACCATAAACAACCTAGTAGAAGGTGTTACTACAGCCAATATTGATCTTTTCAAGGGTGCCTTTCTTAAGTTTTGTCTTTTAGCAATTGGTGCTGTAATTGGGTTAAAAGTATTTTCTAAAGCATTGAATTGGATGTTTAAACATCAAAAAAACTTAACCTTAGCCATATTAACAGGTTTCATGATTGGCTCATTGAACAAAATTTGGCCATGGAAAGAAATCTTAAAAACGCGCATCAATTCTAAAGGCGAAGAAGTTACAGTTCTAGACACAAGTATATTACCAACATCATATGAGGGTGATAACCAACTCCTAATGGCATTAATTTTTATTGTAATTGGTTTTGTTACAATACTTATTTTAGAAAGTTTAGGCAAACAAAAAAACAAAGTTTAATGCAAAGTACAAGAACCCTTAAAGATCGTATGTTTTTGGTCATTAAAGGTTTGGCTATGGGAGCTGCTAACAAAGTTCCAGGTGTTTCTGGTGGTGTTGTTGCTTTTGTTGCTGGTTTTTACCAAGAATTCATTTATTCTTTGCAACGCGTTAATAAAACGGCGTTTAAGCTTTTATTTAATGGCCGTTTTAGAAGTTTCTATCGCTACATCAATGGTAGATTTTTAGGGCTACTATTCTTAGGAATGATCGTCAGTTATTTTAGTGTCTCTAAGATTTTAGATTATCTTATTGTACACTATGAGCTCTTTGTTTGGAGTACATTCTTCGGAATGATTTTAGGTTCTATCTACTATATCAGTAAAGACTTTGGTGAATGGAATAGAAAAACTATTACCGCTCTAATTATTGGAGCAATTGTCGGTATTAGTATTAGTTTTCTGGATCCAGCAACGGAAAACGACAACCTCTTTTTTGTATTCTTTTGCGGAATTATTAGTGTTTCTGGTATGACACTTCCAGGGTTTTCAGGCTCTTTTATCCTCATTCTATTAGGAAACTATGTGTTACTTTTAGTTGATTCTGTTAATGCACTTAACGATACTATTTTCGAAATCTTCAGTGGTAATTTTGAATTTATCCATAACGCAGCAAGAGTAAGAATGTTAAAGGTTTTAGCTTCATTTACACTAGGTTCTGTAACTGGATTAGTGACTTTTTCTCATATTCTGAATTATATATTACATCATTATAAGAATATTACCTTGGCAACCATTGTCGGTTTTATTATTGGATCACTTGGAGTGGTTTGGCCTTGGAAGGAAACGCTATATAAAACAAATTCTGAAGGAATATTTATTCTGGATTCTACTGGAAAACAAATCATTGCCAATTACGAACGCTTTTTCCCCGAATTCAATACTCAAACTTATACAGCAATTGCTTATATTGCCTTAGGAATCCTTATAGTTTTAGGATTAGAATGGTATGGACAACGCACAAGACAACTCAAAGCTTAAATTCGGACTCGTAGGTCGAGATATTTCTTACTCTTTTTCTAGAGGTTATTTTGCAGATAAATTTAAAAATGAAAATTTACCGCATTCCTATGTGAATTTCGATTTAAAATCCATCGTAGAACTCGATGAGATTATTAAAAACACGGCAAATTTAAAAGGGCTGAATGTTACAATTCCATACAAGGAGGCAGTTATGCCAATGCTTGATGATTTAAACAAACGTGCCCGAAAAATTGGTGCTGTGAATACCATAAGAATTACACGATATCAAAAATTAATTGGCTACAATACTGACTATTATGGATTTAAAAATTCGATAAAACCACATTTAAAAAAACACCATAAACATGCTCTAATTCTAGGTACCGGAGGTGCATCAAAAGCAATTGCTTACGCGCTTAAAAAGCTAAAAATTGATTATGATTACGTCTCACGCTCCCATAAAGAAGGGGTGAAATTTATGTATTCAGACTTAACGGATGAAATTATATCATCCTATACAATTATTATAAATTGCACACCAATCGGCACATTTCCTGATATTAACAAATGTCCAGATATTCCGTATGATGCTATAACTGAAAAGCACATTCTTTATGATCTTATTTATAACCCTGAACATACTAAATTTTTAAGCTGTGGTGATCTAAAAGGAGCCACAACAATTAATGGTTTAGAAATGCTAAGACTGCAAGCAGAGAAGTCTTGGGAAATCTGGAATAAATCCTAAAACACGTACAAAAACATAAGTCATAGTAGCATTTCTATTTATATCTCGGCATTTGTTACTATCTTTAACATCCTATAAATATTTTGACATATGTCTGAGAATGATATCCTGCAAGAAGCAGATGGAAAAAACGAAGTAGAATCACAAGAAACTACTCCAAAACAAGAAATAACTTCACCGATTGAAAATGAAGTCGAAGCTACAGTTGAAAACAATGAAGTTGCAACTGAAGTTGAAACCAATGAAGTTGAAACTGAGGTTAAAGCTGAATCTGAAGAAAGTGTAAAAACAGAAGACGTTGAAGTCGAAGCTAAAATTGACACTACAGTTGAAGCTGTAGTAGAAACGAAACAAGTTAAAGTGGATGCTAAGTCTGAAGCGAAACCTAAAGATGATCACGTCGATGAAATAGAAGCTTCAAATGCAGAAGATGCAGAAGATGAGTCTAATGCAGAACGTCACGAATTAGAAGACAAGGATTACCATGCCATGACAATGGATCAGTTGGTAACTGAGTTCAGTAGGTTATTAAAACACCATAAAATTCAGACGATTTCTAAACACGTCAATGAAATCAAAGGTGAATTCAATGCGAAATTTGGTGCATTAATAGAGGAAAAGAAAGAGGAATTTATAGCAGAAGGTGGCAATGTAATAGACTTCTATTACACCAACGATACCAAAAAATTATTCAACTCACTTTACAAAGAATACAAGCATTCTATTAATGCTTATTATAAAGAAAGAGAACAAAATCTTAAACAAAATCTAGAAAATAGATTAACCATTATCGAAGACATTAAAGGTTTACTTAATGTTGAAGAAAATATGGGCACTACCTATAAGCATTTTAAAGAATTACAAGAAAGCTGGCGAAACGCAGGTCCGATTCCTAGGGACAAATACAATAATGCCTGGAATACTTACCATCATCATGTAGAGCGTTTTTACGACTTCTTGCATATCAATAACGATTTGCGAGATATGGACTTTAAGCACAACTATGAACAAAAATTAAAAATCATAGAACGTGCAGAAGAGTTGGCAAAAGATGAAAATACCACGCGATCGTTTAGAGAGCTTCAAGTATTGCACAAACTTTGGAAAGAAGAACTCGGACCTGTTGGTAAAGTGCATAGAGAAGAAATCTGGGAACGTTTTAGTATTGCAACTAAAACCATACATGATAAGCGCCAAGCGTATTATGCAGATATGGATAAAGCTCACGAAAAAAATCTTGAGCGAAAAGAAGAAATCATAGCGCAGATTAATGCTGTAAATGAAAACGCAACAAACTCTCATAGTGATTGGCAGAAAAAAATAAAAACGATTGAAAAACTCCGAGAAGACTTTTTTAATGCAGGTAAAGTACCTATAAAAGTTAACGAATCAACTTGGTCCAAATTTAAAGATGCTGTTAGAACCTTCAATCGTAGTAAGAATCATTTCTATAAAGATTTAAAGAAAGATCAGTACGAAAATCTGACTAAGAAAAAGGATTTAATTAAAATCGCTGAAGATAACAAAGACAGTGAAGATTTTGCAACCGTGACACCATTGATGAAGAAAATTCAGAACGAATGGAAAAAAATTGGTCATGTACCAAGACGCGATAGCGATAAAGTCTGGAAGCAATTTAAAGGGGCTTGTAATCATTATTTTGATAAAATGCATGCTGAGCGCAAAGCTGAAAATCAACATTTATATGATGCCTTTGATAAAAAAGTAAAACATCTCGATGCTTTAAAAGCATTAGAACTTACCGAAGATCCAAAAGCTGATATAAAAGTACTTCAAACAAAAATTTCTGAATGGAAAGAAATCGGATATGTACCGCAAAACAAGCGTTACATAGATGGCAAATTCTATAAAGCCATTGATGATGCTTTTGATAAGTTGAAAATGGATAAGTCGAAGCTAGAAATGATAAAGTTTGATAGCAAACTTGAAAATCTAGCAAATCCTGATGATACAAGACTATTGGATAATGAACAAAACTTTATCCGTAAAAAGATTGATGAAGTGAAATCTGAAATCAACCAATTAGAGAACAATCTACAGTTTTTCTCTAATGTAAAATCAGATAATCCATTGGTGAAAGATGTGCATAAAAACATTGCTAACCACAAAAAACAATTAGACACTTGGAAGGCTAAGCTTACTAAGGTTCGTGGGATGTATTCTTAATACATAAAATCAAATAATCTTATAAAATTCAAAACCCATCTGCTATCTACAGATGGGTTTTGCCCTAACTAAACTAAATTAACCTTAATTATAACCGCTTAAAATAATAATTAAGATCTCCTACTAAGATTATAAAAACGTTATTTGTTTTTATATACAGTATTTACGTACAGAAATTAATTTTGGATGTTTAGAAGTTGATTTTTAGATAGTTTTAACAATAATTGCATTTCAACTACTCTCAATCCTATAATTGTCCTATCTGCGCAGGCAGGAATCTAAAAAGAAATAGATAATGGTAAAATGGACTCTGTGTTAAGCACGAAATGACAATACAAAAAAAGCTGATTGGCTGAGATGCTGAAATAAATCCAGAATAACTACACAATAGGGCTGTGAAATTAACGAGTCATTGGTTTTTAATTGACGGCATCGCATCTTCGATTTCAGAATCTAAAATCGTTATAAAAATTAGAAGAAGATTCCTGCATTCACAGGAATTTGGTTAAAGAGATTTGGCCTCTTCCCAAAACACATCCATCTCTGCAAGGGTCATATCTTTTAGGGATTTGTTTAAGCCTTTGGCTTTACCTTCTAGATACTGAAAGCGTTTTATGAATTTTTTATTAGTACGTTCTAACGCGTTTTCAGGATTTACTTTTAAGAAGCGTGCGTAATTTATCATAGAAAATAAGACATCACCAAATTCACTTTCAATGTGGTCTTTGTTGCCATTAGCGATTTCAACTTTAAGCTCAGCAAGCTCCTCCTCTACTTTTTCAAAGACTTGTTCTGGGTGCTCCCAATCAAAACCGACTCCAGCGACTTTATCTTGTATACGATTAGCTTTTACCATAGCTGGCAAGCTTTTTGGCACACCTTCAAGCACACTGCTTTTACCTTCTTTTAATTTTAGTTGTTCCCAATTACGTTTAACTTCTTCTTCATCTTTGACAACTACATCTCCATAAATATGAGGATGACGATTTACCAATTTATCGCAAATACTGTTACAAACATCTGCAATATCAAAATCGTTAGTTTCGCTTCCAATTCTCGAATAGAAAACAATATGAAGTAGCACGTCACCCAATTCTTTTTTAACCTCTTCTAAATCATTATCTAGAATAGCATCACCAAGTTCGTAAACTTCTTCTATGGTGAGATGACGTAAGGATTCTAAGGTTTGCTTTTTATCCCATGGACATTGCTCGCGCAACTCGTCCATAATAATCAACAAACGCTCAAAGGCTTTTAATTGGGTTGTTTTATCAGACATGTTATTCTTCCTCAGAAGTATCTTCGTCCTCTATAGACTCTTCTAATGCATCTAAAAGATTATTCTTTTGTAGTAAGTTATACCATTGTACTACCTTCTTAATATCTGAAGGATACACACGATCTTCATCATAATCTGGTAATACTTCAAAGAAAAATTCTTCTAAAGTGTCTTTTCCATCTTTATGACTAATTGCCGTAGGTTTTCCGTCCTCTTTTTCTTTAACCTTTTTAAGCACATCTCTTAAAGGCACTTCTTCAGTTAAGGTATAAATAGCTATTTCGCTAAGAATACTAATGTTACTGTGTGCACCAACAGTAATACGTTTTTTATCAATTAAAGATTCTACAACAGCCCCTGTTCGGGTCTGTGTTACGATTTGGTATAATCCTGGTTTCCCGGCAATGGATAAAATTTTATCTAAACTCATATATAGTGTATTAACGCTTTCTGCTCATAGCAGGAAAACGCATTTTGTAATCTATTGTAATCTTACCTTTTGAAATATTGGCAAGTTTTCCTTTTATTAAACGCTTTTTAAACGATGATAGTTTATCCGTAAATAAGATGCCTTCAATATGATCGTATTCATGCTGAATGACTCTAGCAATTAAACCGTCATATTCTTCAATATGCGTGTCAAAATTTTCATCTTGATATTGAATTTTAATCTTTGGTTGCCTAAAGACGTCTTCCCTTACATCTGGAATACTCAAGCAACCCTCATTAAAAGCCCACTCATCACCTTCTTCTTCTATAATTTGAGCATTTATGAACGTTTTTTTGAAGTTCTTCATTTGCTCTCTCTCCTTTTCAGAAAGCTCTTCATCGTCAGAAAACGGCTCTGTATCTACTAAAAACAAACGAATAGCCAAACCAATTTGTGGAGCTGCTAAACCTACACCAAACGCGCCATACATAGTTTCGTGCATATTTTCGATAAGCGCATCTAACTTTGGATAGTCCTTATCGATTTCCTTAGCTTTTTTCTTTAAAACGGCATCGCCATAAGCTACGATTGGTAAAATCATGTTTTATCTATTTTCGGGTGCAAAAATACAAATCTTATTTAAGATTGTGAAGCCAAATAACTCTGTAAAATTAAGGTGGCACTAATTTCATCAATCAAGGCTTTATTTTGACGTTGTTTTTTCTTTAAACCACTATCAATCATAGTCTGAAAAGCCATTTTAGATGTAAACCGTTCGTCTACACGCTCAACAGGAATATGAGGAATAGCCTTAACCAATTGTTCTAAAAACTTCTGAATATAAACCTCACTTTCAGATGCTGTATTATCCATTTGTTTAGGTAAGCCAACAACAAATTTTTCAACATTTTCTGTGGCAACATATTTTTTTAAAAATAACACAAGCGCTGCAGTCTCAACAGTTGTTAGACCAGAAGCTATAATTTGCATTTCGTCGGTAACTGCTAATCCTGTTCGTTTTGTGCCGTAATCTATCGCTAAAATTCGTCCCATATTTCGCAAAGATACGATGAAGTTAACTAACAATAAAAAACGCCTCTTAATAAAAAGAAGCGTTTCTGAAAAATCAGTTATTAATTAAGTTATAATTTATTACCCTCTATCTTAATAAATCATGTCATCAATTACTTATAAGACACAATAGTTTCACATGAGTCACATTTTTTTTGCACAAACCTATAAAAAAGAAAACTCCTCTATCTTAAGGGGAGAGGAGTTTTCGAAATTAGCTATTAATTAAATTCTCAGTTTTACTTATATAAATAAATAAATTTCGCATTTAACTATCTATAAGACACTACATATATAATTAGGTCACATTTTTTTTAAAAGTGTTTTAGCTTCAATTATTATAAAAGTATCTTTGAGGAATAAATATTATTCAATACATGAAACAACTACAATCTATTATAGAAAATGCCTGGGAAGATCGTACCCAATTAAAAAACAGAGTAACTATTGATGCTATAAGAAGTATTATAGATTTAATTGACGCAGGAACCTTAAGAGTCGCTGAACCTATCGAAAATGGTTGGCAAGTAAACGAATGGGTTAAAAAAGCTGTGGTTCTTTATTTTCCAATTCAGAAAATGGAAACTTTTGAAGTCGGTATCTTTGAATACCACGATAAAATTCCATTAAAACGCGGTTATGCAGAAAAAGGTATTAGAGTTGTACCTCACGCAGTGGCTAGACATGGAGCTTACATTGCTTCTGGTACTATTTTAATGCCAAGTTATGTGAATATTGGCGCATATGTAGATGAAGGTACTATGGTAGATACATGGGCAACCGTTGGTAGTTGTGCCCAAATTGGAAAAAATGTACATCTTTCAGGAGGTGTTGGTATTGGTGGCGTGTTAGAACCTTTACAAGCGGCTCCTGTAATTATAGAGGATGGTGCTTTTATTGGCAGCCGCTGCATCGTTGTTGAAGGTGTACGTGTAGAGAAAGAAGCTGTTTTAGGTGCTAATGTGGTACTAACCATGAGTACAAAAATAATCGATGTTACTGGTGATGAGCCTGTGGAGACAAAAGGTGTTGTCCCAGCACGTTCTGTGGTTATTCCCGGAAGCTATACTAAAAAATTCAAAGCAGGCGAGTTTCAAGTCCCATGCGCATTGATTATTGGGAAGCGTAAAGAAAGTACAAATAAGAAGACCTCTTTGAATGATGCTTTACGCGAATATGATGTAGCAGTATAACTTGCTATGCTCGTAAATTCCAATCCCGATAACTATCGGGACAAAAACTGAATTTCAATATGCATTCGTTTCTATTGGAATTTGGTGCTTTTTATTTGTAATTTAAGGTTCAGTATGAAGATTTTAATCATTCAACAGAAAATGATAGGTGATGTGTTGACTTCGAGCATTTTGTTTGAAGCTATAAAGCGACAATACCCTCATTATAAGCTACATTACCTCATTAATGCTCACACGTATGCGGTGGTTGAAGGTAATCCGTTTATCGATAAATTTATATTTGTTACTCCTGAAATTGAACGAAGTAAATCCAAGTTTTTTACATTTTTAAAAGATATTAAAGCAGAACATTACGATACCGTAATAGATGTTTATGGGAAGTGGTCTAGTAATATGATATGTTATGCCTCTCAAGCCAAAATAAAAATTGGCTACTACAAATGGTACACTTCGTACTTTTATCATACCGCTATTCAAAGAAAAAAAGCACCTACAGGTCCTATTGGATTGGCTTATGAGCACAGAATGCAGTTGCTAAAGCCATTAAAAATTGAAACAAAACAAATTGTTAAGCCCAAAATTTATCTTAATGAAGATGAGCTAACGACAGCCAAAATATACTTAGAAAGTATGTTGGTTGACTTGTCTCAACCTGTTATTATGATCAATGTTTTAGGAAGTAGTGCCAACAAAACCTATCCATTTTCCTATATGGCTGAAGTTATTGACAGGATTATTGAGTATAGCAAAGCTCAAATTTTATTTAATTACATCCCTAATCAAAGGGAAGATGCCCTTGCAATTCTAAAACTTTGTAAGACTGAAAATCAGGATTATATAAAATTCAATATTGTCCCAAAAGGCTTAAGAGCATTTTTGGCAGTTACGCATTTCTGTAAGGTGTTAATTGGAAATGAAGGTGGCGCTATTAATATGGCAAAGGGACTAAATATTCCGACTTTCAGTATTTTTTCGCCTTGGATTGATAAAAAATCTTGGGCTATGTTTGAAGATAAAAACAATATTAGTATCCACCTAAAAGATGTTAAACCTCAATTTTACACTAATACTCAAGAAAAAGCTCTAAAACCAAAAGCTACAGAATTATATAAAGCACTCACTCCTAGCCTATTTACAATTAAATTAGAACAATTTTTAAATCACCTTAAACTTTATTAATTCCAAAATTGGTGTAGGTTAATTTCTGTGATTTTGTCGCTTTTCTAATGTGATTATTTCTTTTTATCATTGCCTCATCAACATAATCGTGCTGATGAAATAAATGGATGCAGATAGCACTATAGCGAATTTGCTTAAATTTTATTCCATTATTAATTAGACGCTCACCAAGTTCGCGGTCTTCACCGCCATATTCCATGCGCTCATCAAAACCATTGACTTTTAAAATATGTGTTTTGTATCCAGAAATATTCATACCATCAAAGGTCGCTTTTGTAGTGGTAAAGGTATTTAAGAGCAACTCTTTAAAGCCTTTTGAATTTAATTTGTTGATTTTAAATGAATTGGGGACGCCTTGTAGCAATAGCCAATGAATATCAAAACACTGTTGTGTTTTAATGTCCTCTTTTGAAATTACGTAAGACACCGCTTTTGGCAATTTAAAATAACCACCTGAAAGAAACCAGTTGTCACGTTTTAGTTTTAGGTGTGTTTCAACAAAATCTTTTCTAGCAATACAATCACCATCTGTAAAAATTAAATAATCACTACTTGATTTTACAATACCCTTGTTTAAAATTTTTGTTTTCCGAAAACCCTTATCTTCTTGCCAAACATGAGTTATTTTTAGTAAAGAGTGCTTAATGAAGAAATCTATCAGGGCTTTTGTTTCTGAAGTCGATCCATCATCTGCAATAATAATTTCAAAATCTTTAACCGTTTGTACTTCATAGCTCCACAATACCTTTTCTAACCATACTGGCTGGTTATAGGTGCTGATAATTACGGACGCTTTATATGTATTCATTGGCGTAAAATTAGTTATTTTTACATCAAATTTTAGAATAAAAGTGATTAAACTATCTGGCGTCATTATAACTTTTAATGAAGAGCGAAGTATCGAAAAATGCTTAAAATCGCTATTGCCTGTTGTTGATGAAATTGTGGTTGTAGATTCATATTCCACAGATAAAACAAAAGCCATTTGTGAAAAACATAATGTAACCTTCTTTGAGCATGAGTTTTTAGGTTATGTTGAGCAAAAAAACTATGCCTTAACTAAAGCGTCGCACAACTTCATAGTTGCATTGGATGGTGATGAAGCCTTAAGTGAAAGGCTTCAGCATTCTATATTAAACTTAAAATCCAATTGGCAGTTTGAGGGGTATTACTGCAACAGATTAAATAATTTTTGCGGACAATGGATTAAGCATTCAGATTGGTACCCTAATAAAAAACTGCGCGTTTTTGATAAAAGGAAAGTACAATGGAAAGGCATCAATCCCCACGACAACATAGTTCTTAATTCTAAGAATAATAAGACTGGACTATTAAAAGGTAATATTTTGCATTGGACTTACCAGAGTTACTCCGAGTTTAATAAAAAAACTGAGTATTTTTCGAGTATTGCAGCGCACTCTTATTTTAATTTAGGAATAAAAGCACCTCTTTGGAAAATTATAATTAACCCAACGTGGGCATTTTTTAAATCATACCTCCTAAGATTTGGTTTTTTAGACGGATTAAATGGTTTTATTATTTGCATTCAAACTGCAAATATTACCTTTTTAAAATACACCAAACTGAGAGAATTGTGGGATAACGCAAAATAATCTTTTGCATTTTGCCTTTTGTATCAAAAAAATCATAACACATGTTTACACATTTTTTAATTACACGATTTAATCTTCGCAAAACGGATTGGACAACCAATAAAAATAACCAAGCAGTGTTAACTGATCTTTGGTTAAAAAATAGGTTTGAGCTGTTTTCTAATTACTGTTTTCCAAGTGTTGCATCCCAGGTCAACGACAACTTTGAGTGGCTAGTGTATTTTGATACGACAACTCCAGAACAGTACAGAAATCGTATAAAAGAACTACAAGTTGAGTTCCCAAATTTTAAGCCTCAATTTATTGATGGCATGTCTAATTTATTACCATCAATTTATGAATACATTAATCAATATGATTCCGAACATATTATAACAAGCACTTTAGATAATGATGATTGCATTGGGAAATATTATATTGATGAAGTTCAAAAACAATTTGATAGTCAAGACTATTTAGCTATTGATTTCATAGATGGCTTCACTATAAAAGTTACCAACCCCGTAAGGATTGGAAACAAAGTTCATCTTTTTAATCCATTTATTTCACTAATAGAAAAAAACAATAACCCAATTACAGTATATAAAAAAGGCCACACCGATTGGAAAAAAGAACAGCGATTAAAAACCATTAAAGGAATAAAAATATGGTCCTCAATTATACACGAAGAAAATATGGTGAATGATTTTACGGGGTTTGGGGCTGTTGATATAGATTCTTTTTTTAATGATTTTAAAATTTCAAAATCTAAAGAACATCATATTAGAGAGTATCTAAATCCGGTAAGCCGCTGGAGACTTTCAAGTTTTAAAAACTATATAAACTCCTACCAAATCGTGTTTTCAAAACGCTTAAAACGATTTTTAGGAATTTACCGAAGTTAAAGCCGTTGTAATAGCTTCTTCATAATACGAACCACTAGCTATTTTATTTTGAACCTTTGCGACGTTTCGTTTCATTAAAAGATAGTCTTTTGCAGTTACTTGGCTCAATTTATCACTTAAATCATTCAAATCCGCAACAACAAAACCAACATTATTCTCTAAAATAAAATTTGCAATTGCAGCCTCGTTCCAGACTATTACAGGAAGTCCACTCAATAAATACAAAGAGGTTTTATGTGGGTTATTGTACTTTAAATAGGTGCCATATTGACCGCTACAGGTTTTTGTCTCTTGTCCGTCCCAAACCAAACCAAAGTTTCCTTCAATTTTATGAGCAATTTCATAAGACGGAAATGAACCAACATAGTTTAGAACAGATACGTTTTTTTCAACCTTTATTTTTTCTGTATTAAAACCAACACCATATAATTTTAACTCAAAATCTTTATTTTCTATTAAATCTACATCATAAATAAAACTGTTTTTATCGCTCCCAAAACCACCAGCATAGACAATAGTTTTACCAAATTGGGTTTCATTATTTTGGACAGGAGTTTCACTTGATAAATAATCAAAAATCCCTAAAACAATAATAGGGTATTCAACACCTTGCTTTTCAAACCAAGATTTCATTATTGTGTTATGCACAATAATAGCATGAGATCTGATATTTTTCAACTCATTTTGCACCTCTATAGAAGTGCCTTGTAAGGATTTTATATCATGAACCAGTGTTATAATTTTGCAGTGTTTTAACCTTGCAAAAAACATAATATAGTTTCTAAATTTACTATTAGGATATTGAGTGCAAAGTGTTGCCCCAAAAGGTAATTTTAATAGCGCAAAGGTAATTCCAAAGGCATTTTTGATGGTTCCAATAGCAGATTTCGGAATGGAAGATTGCTTAAAACCTAAATTCTTAAAACCTAAATTTTGAAGCACGTGTTCGCAATCTGTTTTAGCCTTACCAGCCGCATTAAAAAGCGATCTATAATTTCTAGATATATAATATTTTTTTTGACCCATTCAATAAATTATAAAAATCAGCATAATAGTTTTAACTTAGCAAAGTTAAAATAATTACACGAGAATTTCTTATTCCATGAAATATGATTACTTAATAGTTGGTGCGGGCTTGTATGGTTCTGTTTTTGCACACGAAGCTACAAAAAAAGGAAAAAAATGCTTAGTTATTGACAAACGAAATCATTTAGGTGGCAACGTCTATTGTGAAAACCATAATGGTATAAATGTACATAAATACGGTGCACATATTTTTCATACCAATGACAAAACCATTTGGAACTATGTAAACAAATTTGCAGAATTCAACAACTATATAAATTCTCCTATTGCTTTGGCTAAAGGCAAGCTCTACAATTTACCTTTTAACATGAATACCTTTCACCAGCTTTGGGGTTGCAAAACACCACAAGACGCTAAAGCTATAATTGATGAGCAAGTTTTAAAATACGGTTCAAAATCGCCAAAAAACCTTGAAGAGCAAGCATTATCACTTGTTGGGAAAGACATTTATGAAACCTTAATAAAAGAATACACCGAAAAACAATGGGGAAGAAAAGCTACAGAACTACCTGCATTTATAATAAAACGTCTGCCTTTAAGATTTACTTTTGATAACAACTATTTTAACGATCGTTACCAAGGGATTCCCATTGGTGGCTATAACGCTATTATTGATGGCTTGTTAAAAGGTATCGAAACAAGAGTAAATGTAGACTATTTTGCCTCCAAAGTCGAATTAGACAACTTAGCTCACAAAACTGTATATACAGGTAAAATTGATGAATTTTTCAACTATGAATATGGGCAATTGGAATACAGATCATTGCGTTTTGAAAATAAAACCTTAGAAATAGAAAACTTTCAAGGTAACGCTGTAGTGAATTATAATGATAATTCTGAAATATTCACAAGAATTATTGAACATAAACATTTTGAATTTGGCAAACAAAAACACACTGTAATTACTCGAGAATACCCCGAAAATTGGACACCAAAAAAAGAAGCATATTATCCTGTAAACAATGACAAAAACCAAAGTATTTATCAACGCTATAAAGAAAAGTCTTTAACGCTTCATAATTACATTTTTGGTGGTCGTTTGGCAGAATATCGCTATTATGATATGCACCAAATTATAGCATCAGCTCTGGTAAAAGTGAAAAACGAATTAAACTAATTCCTACTCTATTTCTTTCTCCAAAAAAAATACTTCTTTTTAAAAGCTTCGCGTTTGGCAAAACTCTTCATAAACTCGTGTGAATAATGATACATCTTATCTTTAATTTCACTTTCTGGCTTTTCTGTGTAAACTCTTGAATACTCATTGCTCATAATATCTAGCATATGATCTCTAGGTGATAAACGTGCAAAATTCTTCATGCGTTGATCAAAGGTTAATGTTTTAAATTCCATTCTATTTAAATCAACCAAAGAGAATTCATAATTTTCATCAGTAACTGTAATGAGTGTATTTCCTGGTGAATGGTCTAAAAAATGTATTCCTTTTTCATGCAGCTGAAATGTAAATCGGGTAAATGCCCTCATAATATTTTCATAACCTGGCAAGTCTTTGCTTAACAACAAATCATGGAATGTTAAATCATAGTTTATCTGCTTACTTACATAGTAACTTTTTCTAAATGTAATAAGATTCGTGTTTTCTATATAAGAAATGGGTTCTGGCGTGTTTACACCTAATGTTACAAGTTTATATGCATACTCATAAGAACGTTGCGCTTTACTTTTTCTAAAAAAGCGATATACAATCTGGTTTATAATATTTGGGACTTTAAATGCTTTAATATTAAGCCTTTCTCCATCAACCTCTATAACTTTTATTATATTTCTGCTGCCATCACCAATAAGCTCCCCTTCATTTGCAAATCGCTCTAGTATATGCTCTATATGTTCTTTAGAAAATTTAGAGTCCGCATTAATAACTATATTCACAGGCATTTTAAAAAGTATTTAACGTCCATAAAAGTAGTGCAATTTATCTAGTTTTAATATTTTTACATTGCTGTTTTTTTAATTCAAACTGAACTTTAAACATGTACTAACATTTTTTAATCACTAGATTCAAGCTAAGAAAATCAGATTGGAGCTTTCATTTTAAAAATATTAAAAACGCTTTAGGAGCTTATAAATAAAAATATGAATATTCTTCATCTTTCAAGCAATATCAAATTTGGTGGCAGCGAACAGCAACTTATATATTTAGTTGAAGCTACGAGTAAAAAAGGAATTACAAATTTTGTGTTTTGTTTTGATACCTCAATTTTGCTCGATTACAAAGCGGATATCAAAGCGCAAATTATTGCTGCGCCAACACAAAAAGCCTATGCGCTACCTTTATTAAAAACCTTAAGAGAAACGGTTATTACTCAAGACATAGACGTTATACATATACACAATGCTAAATTTGTATTGACGTATATGCTTACCGATATATTATACAACTTACCATGTCAATGTGTGTTTTCTAAGAAAGATATGAGCACCTCCTCTAGTATTTTTAGTAAGATTAAATACAATTACAAAGGCATAAATAAAGTAACTTGTGTCACGGAAGCGATAAAAAATCGTTTTAAAGATTTATTATACTCAAAAAATCATCATAAACTTATGGTTTTGCGAGATGGTCTAAATCCTAATACATTAAAAGCCAACAAAGAGATTGATATTTATGAATCGTTTAATATTACGGAAGGTTATACGATTATAGGTAATGTAGCTAACCATGTTAATGCTAAAGATTTAGCTACATTTGTAAATACGATAGATTATCTAGTGAACACTTTGAAAATTAGAAATGTACACGCCTTACAGATTGGCAGATTTACCGATTTTACACCAACATTACAACAACAAGTAAAAGATAAGGATTTAGAAAAATTTATCACATTTACGGGTTTTATTAAAGATGGTTACAAATACACATCTCAATTTGATGTTTTTTTAATGAGTTCGCAAAGCGAAGGTTTACCCTTAAGTATTTTAGAATCATTTTATTATAAAGTCCCTGTAGTTTCGACCAATGTAGGTGGCATACCAGAAGCTATTACTCATAATGAAACGGGCTTACTTTCGGATGCGAAGGATTTTAAAAATTTAGCGCTAAACGTAAAAAGATTGATAGAAGATGATGCGCTAAGATCTGAAATTACTCAAAATGCCAATGCTTTACTTCTAGAAAACTTTACTTCTGAGGTTATGGCAGATAAAACCATTGAATTATATAAAAGTTTAAACTCAAAATATTAATATTACTAATGCCAGAAACCATTGAAATATCTATTGTTAGTCCCGTTTATTTAGCGGAAAATATTCTAGAAAAATTAGTACTCCAACTAAAAGAAACGCTCTCTAAAACGGTATCTACTTTTGAAATAATTCTAGTAGATGATTGTAGCCCTGACGATTCATGGAACAAAATGAAAAAACTAAAACAAAATCATTCAGAGCTTGTTTTGGTGAAATTAAGTAGAAACTTTGGACAACATGCGGCAATTATGGCTGGACTATCTCATGCCCAAGGAAATTGGGTTGTTGTAATGGATTGTGATTTACAAGATCAACCTAAAGAAATTTTAAAATTATACGAAAAAACAAAAGACGGTTTTGACGTCGTATTGGCAAAACGAGAAAAAAGAAAAGATTCATTTTTAAAAAAACACACTTCAAAACTATTCTATATAATCTTCAACTATTTTTCTGGAATATCCGTAGACAATGAAATTGCAAATTTTGGCATTTACAATAAAAAAGTCATAAAAGATGTTTTAGCAATTGGCGATAAAATTGCTTTTTTTCCACTTTTTATCAATTGGGTTGGCTACAAAAAAACAGCGATTAATGTAGAACATTCAGAGAGAATTGAAGGTAAATCTTCATATTCTTATTTAAAACTATTTAAACTTGCGTTTGACACTATAATATCGTTTTCAGATAGACCTTTACGCTTATTTTTAAACTTTGGTATTCTGGTCTCTACGCTTTCATTTATTGCTGCAATCTATGTGTTTTTTCAAGCTATTTATAATAAAATTGAAGTGATGGGTTATGCTTCAATATTTATAAGTATTTGTTTTTTCTCTGGTATAATCATTACAATTTTAGGAATAATTGGTATTTATTTGGGAAAAGTATTCAATCAAGTAAAAAATAGACCGCTTTATATTATAGATGAGTTACACAATTAAAATAGTGAGATGGGAGAGTGATTTCTTTAAAAAAAAGATTGGTGAAATACTTATTGATTACCCTTTAAAAGACGAAATTAAAATTGATGGTCATTATGATTTCATCATAGCAAAACAGAAAGAAGAAAGTGAGATAAGGATTAAAGGTTACACAAATAGCTATAGAGAAGAAAAAATAGTGTTTTCAAAGCATCTTAAAAAACTCGACACTCCCCTTTTAGCAACAACGATTTTAGATTCAGATAAAACTCCAATAAAATCTGATCTATTATATGATTTAGCATATGAAAGTGGCAAACACAGTCGATTTAAACTAGACGCATTGTTTAAGGATTCAGAATTTGAAAAGCTGTATCAATGCTGGGTTATCAACAGCATTAATAAAACGTTTGGACATAAGGTTTTTTATATGTTGGACAAAGAAATTCCGATAGCGTTCGTAACACTAAATTTGAAGGATAATATTGGACAAATTGGTTTAATTGCTGTTGATAAACATTATCAAGGGCAAGGCCTAGGAAAACAACTGATAAAACATATCGAATCGTATTGCGTAAATCATACAATACCAATTCTAAATATACCCACTCAGGCGCACAATAAAAATGCAATAGGCTTTTATACTAAATTAGGCTACCACATTATACAACAAGAAATTATTAATCACTTTTGGCTAAAAAAATATTATGATTCCTTTTAACAAACCCTTTCTAACAGGAAAGGAAACACAGTATATTGAAGAGGCTGTTGCAAGTGGCAAGCTTTCTGGCAATGGGATTTTTACTAAAAAATGTCATACTTTTTTTGAATCTAAATTTGGTTTCAAAAAATGTTTACTCACAACTTCTTGCACAGACGCTTTAGAAATGTGTGCTATTTTGGCAAATATTTCAAATGATGATGAAGTTATTATTCCAAGTTATACCTTCGTTTCATCAGCATTACCGTTTGTGCGACAAGGTGCAAAAATTGTGTTTGCAGATTCTTATAAAGACAATCCAAATATAGATCCAGAAGAGATCGAACGACTTATTACTCCAAAAACTAAAGCCATAGTTATTGTTCATTATGCTGGTATTGCTTGCGATATGGATGCAATAATGGCAATTTCAAAAAAACATAATCTCATTGTTATTGAAGATGCCGCACAAGCCATAGATTCGTATTACAAAGGCAAACCCTTAGGCACAATTGGACATTTAGCTGCTTTTTCGTTTCATGAAACAAAAAATATCATCTCAGGTGAAGGTGGTATGCTATGCATAAATGATGAAAATTTAATAGATCGCTCAGAAATTATTTGGGAAAAAGGCACTAACCGCGCACAATTTTTTAGAGGCGAGGTCAATAAATACGGATGGATGGATATTGGCTCTTCTTTTCTACCTTCTGAAGTCATTGCCGCCTTTTTGTGGGCGCAATTAGAAAATTTAGACGCTATACAAACCAAAAGGAAAGCCATCTGGAATCTGTATTACAAAACATTTAAAAATTCTAATTTAGAGCGTATTAAATTACCAGAAGTACCTAATTACACGGCACAAAACGGACATTTATTTTATATTGTTTGTAAAAGCATAGAGCACCGAAGTAGTTTAATTTCGTATTTAAAAAGTGAGGGAGTTCATGCTGTTTTTCACTATTTATCATTACATGACAGCCCTTATTATAATAAAAAGCACGATGGTAGAACTTTGCAAAATTCCGACACTTTTTCAAACCGACTTTTAAGACTTCCTCTTTATTACAACTTAACACTCACCGAAGTTGAAAAAATCGCTAATTTAATTATCAACTATGAGCAAAATAATTAAGCTAAATTATTTATCGATTTTCCTGATTATTATTTTAATTGTAACAGCAGTTGTTTTTTTGGTATTTCCCTTTATTTCGCATGACTCGGGGTATTACTTAAGCATGATGCGAGAGAT
>RCNE010000582.1_pt1 | contig 19791 bp, 17 predicted proteins | sample 2041361 | NCBI WGS metagenome assembly RCNE01 (sample SAMN09708229, study PRJNA481090) | Marine sediment metagenome, whole genome shotgun sequencing project.
CAAGTATAACGGTGGACAACCCAAACTTCACCGCAACGCGTCTAATCCAGAAGTAGAGATTGCCTTGTACAGGCTGGCTACGTCTATGCGAAAGCGCCGGAACGCCAGCGGCAAGTCCGAATGCGTATATCATGGGCAAAGCGCGCACAGTGAGCTCTGTAGCGTCCAAAATACTCTGCGCGACAAATTACCAAGCATCACGCAGTCCCCTGCCATGATCCGTCCGCTGCGTTGATAGACGTGCTCATGCTCTCATCAATGTTCCCTGCTAGGAACAATGACGGAGTAAGATGAGGATATTGAAGCGGAAACTGCTCCCATAATGTTGTTTGATGCCAGTTTTAAAAGTGCTGGCCGTAAGTGTCTCGGACATTTCTGGCTAGTCCCTCACGCTATCAATCTCGAAAACCCCGATCCCCGCACCGGTTGGCGCGAGCTGATAACGTTGCTCAGCGCCTCGATTGTCTCGCTGCAGTTGATCTTTTCGGTCACAGCATGAATTAGCACGGTTGTAAGCGTAATCCCTTTGGCGGTGCGCCATAGGCTTGTCTTCACCTAGAGCATCAATTGATCTCCATTCGCCAACACACCAAGAGCATCCACAGAGCAAATTGCCTCTCACCGACGCGTGACGTTACAAGGTCTTCGAAATTAGGCCATAAAATCAATGGTCCGCATTCTAAATATTGCCTCCATCGCTTCGCTGGCAAATATAATGCGGCCCGTATCATCCAGAACCATCAGAACAAGCGGACCAAAAGCGCGCCCGAAAGCACAACAACAACAAGGCCAGCAGCAACTTCCAGCATGGGCATGACCCACGTCAGCGCGCTTGCATTTGCCAGACTGCGCATCACGCCTCCGCGAAATCCGGTGGCGGCAATCCCAACGGAAATAGTGACTGATGCGGTCCCCAGCGCCATCGCAAAAGCACCCGCCACACCCGCGATAGGGATACCCATTTGCCACGTAATGATGAGCACAAACAACGCCCCCGTGCAGGGCCGCACTGCGATACCACCGATCAAAACAAGCGCGTCGCGCAGGCTGGTCGCTGTCTCTGCCTCGTCAAGGGATGGGCCGTGCCGATGTCCGCAGCTGTTGCAGGTATCGGTGCCACCTTCATGACTATGACCCTGTGTAATCTGCGCGCGCCGGAGCCGCGCCAGCCCCCGCAAGACCAGCCAAAGCCCGATCGCCGCAATGAGCGCATAGCTCAAAGGCGCAAGCCAGTCCTCGGCGGCGCCAACCATCCGCTCACGCGTGACGCCCAGCAGCCATAGCCCGCCGTATGCCAACACAATCGCCGTGACCGCTTGGCCAAGGCTGGAGAGTAGCGCAATCATCGAGAGACGCAGCATCGGAACGGAACGTGCAAGGCCATAGCCCCCCACCAACAGCTTGCCATGACCTGGACCGATTGCATGGAAGAAACCGTAGGCAAAGCAGCTGGTCATCAGCAAAGCGAACGCTCCCGTGTCCCCGCCTCGCAAAGCACGCAGCGTGCGGGCGATACTGTTTTGGAAGTTCCTTTGCTCTCCAGCAGCCCAGACGGCCATCTGCTCGAATGCGCCACTCATCCATAGCCACGCCAGCATCGCACAGGCCAGCAGTAATGCCAGACCTATCCCGCGGCGCATTTGATCACGACATCCGTGGCAAAGCGGCGACCAATATCGCCCAAGCCTGCCGCCTCCATATCAAAATCGAGCGGCAGCGCGCCAAGCTCGGCTTTTGTCATCGCAAGCGCGCCTTCGATATCGGGTGCGCTGATGGAGACATCACACCCCTTGCCACCTTGTACGGTGACGGGCAGGTCAACCTCGTAAGCGGTGTAATACGTCCCGTCATAGGGCAGGAAATTAAGCGGGCCTGTTATCTCGGGCGCCCCCGCGATCGCGCGCAGATGTGTCGTGATGATTTTTCCATCGCGCAGGGTCGCTGTCGGGGCGGAAGGTTGGGACAAGTCCAGCGGCACGCCGTTTAAGGCCCCAACCAGATCACCGTTAAAGCCCTCAACCCACTGCATGTCAAAACCAGTCAACATCGCCGTATCAGCGGGGGTCAGCACACCATCATAGTCGCTGTCTACGCCCATATCCTCGGTAACCAGCAGGGAATAAAGCTCATCATATTCCCATGTGACCTGCACATGGGTCAAGCGGTTCTGCTCGTCCACCAAGAACGTGAGCCCTGTGTTCACAAAGATATGCGGATGTGCGCTCAGCGGCGCGGCAGCAAGGGTCAGAAACAGGGCGAGAGTTTTGTTCATAGCCCCGTATCTAAGCGCAGTGGCCTGCCGGTTCAATCACTCTCCCCCTCAAACAGCAGCGGCAATCAGCCGTCCAAGGCGCACGATACCTTCATCGATGGTCGCCTCATCCGTCCGACTAAAGCTCAGGCGCAACGTATTGGTGCCAGAGCCGTCCGCAAAGAAGGCGTGACCCGGAACAAAGGCCACCCGCTCGGACTTGAGCGATTGGGCCAGAAGGTCGGCGCTTTTGATATGTTTGGGGAGCTCTAGCCAGATGAACATACCGCCTTCAGGACGTGTCCATGTGACACCTTCAGGCATATGGGCCTCAAGGGCGGTCAACATCCGGTCACGCCGCGCGCTATAGGCTGCCTTTATCTTGGCCACATGGCTGTCGAACTGCGCATTTGCCACCGTCGCAATCGCCATCTGGTTGATCGTAGAGCTGTGCAAATCCGCCGCCTGCTTGAGCAAGACAAGCTGGCTGATCACCTCTTGCGCGCCACAGACCCAGCCCACCCGCAACCCGGGAGCGAGGGTTTTGGAGAAGCTCCCGCAATAGAGCGTACGACAGGCGTTGATATCCCCCTTACGCTCGATCTCTCGCGCAAGAACGGGGGCAAGGGCCTCCCCTTCATAGCGCAAGCTTTGATAGGCGGCATCCTCAATCACAGCAATGTCCAGTTCGTCGGCCAGATCAATCACGCGCTCCCGCATGGCCGCATCAAGGGTCTTACCCGTCGGATTAGCAAAATCGACGGACATGTAGGCAAACTTTACCCGCCCCTCGCCCGCCGCCTCGGCATAGTCAGCGGCAGAGCGGTTCGTCTCAGGGTCAAGACGGTCATAGCGTGGCTCGTAGGCGTTAAATGCACCCAATGCGCCCAGATAGGTGGGCCACCCGACCAGCGCCGTATCACCGGGGCTAAGCAGGAGTTTGCCGAGATAATCGAGTGCTTGCTGTGAGCCGGACGTGATCAGCACGTTATCGCGGGTACACGGAATACCAAGACGCGCCATCTCCTCGACGATCCAGTCGCGCAGCGGGCCGTAGCCCTCCGAGACGGAGTATTGCAATGCTGTGGCTTGGTTCTCGGGGGTCAATGCATCGGCAAAGGCTTGTTGGAACGCTTCCGCTGGAAAGAGGTCAGGATCAGGAATACCGCCCGCAAAGGAGATGATATCCGGTTGGTCCAATAGCTTGAGCAGCTCGCGGATTTCGCTGGCTTTCATGCGGTCATTGCGTGTTGCGAAAATCTGGTGCCAATCCATCATCGTTCCTCCCCGAACAACTGTTTCAAGGGTACAAAGCATGGAGTCTCAACTTAGGTCAACAACTATGTCCTATATGTCCGAAACGGTCCTAAACACGCCAGCGCAGAACACGCCGTTCCAGCAGGCCAATCGCCCATGACAACAACACACCCAGCACCGACAGGATCACGACACCGGCAAAGAGACGCTCCAGATCATAAAGGCTCCCCGCCTCCAGAATATACGCGCCAACGCCGTATTCTGCGCCCAGCATTTCGGCAGCCACCAGCAGGATAATTGCAATCGTGAGCGAGATGCGCAGCCCTGACAAAATCCCCGGCATCGCACCAGGTAGCACAATTTTGCGCACAATCGACCACCACGACAGGCCGAAACTTTGGCCCATGCGGATCAGCGTGCGGTCAACATTGTCCACCGCCGCATATGTCGCCACCACAGTCGGCGTGAAGGTGCCAAAGGCGATGAGCGCGTATTTTGACGTCTCATCAATCCCGAACCAGATCACAAACAGCGGCAGCAAGGCGATCTTGGGAATTGGAAAAATTGCAGCTACCAGTGGCACAAGCCCTGCACGCACATAGCCAAACAGCCCGATCATCACGCCTACGGAAATTCCAAGAAATGCACCAATGCTTGCCCCGACAGCCAATCGGCTGAGCGACGGGAGAAGATGCTTAAAGAGCAGACCACTCTCCCACAGCTCGACAAATGTGCCGAACACATCCGAAGGCCGCGGCAGCGTCAGCGCCGAGATAAACCCGCTCCGCGTCCCCCACTCCGCAAAGGCGATCAGCAGCACGAATACGGCCAACCCGAGACCGCGGACCTGCATGGGAGCAAAGCCGCCTCCGCGGAACGGCACCCGATCAGACATGAAGCAACTCCGCATCCGCCGCCGCCGCTTCATCGCGCATCAAATCCCAGAGATGCTTTTGTTGCGCATCCAGCGCGGGATCTCCATGGGTGCGACTCTCTAGCGGGGTCTCAATTTCAACAATCTCGCGCACCTCGCCAGGACGGCGCGACAGCACAACAATCCGGTGCCCCAGCCGCACGGCTTCCGCCAGATTGTGGGTCACATAAACTGCAGTGAAAGGTGTCCGCGTCCACAGGCCCACCAGATCATCCATGAGCAATTCGCGCGTCTGACTGTCCAACGCGCTCAGCGGCTCGTCCATCAGCATGACCGCAGGGTTCACGGCCAGCGCGCGTGCAATCGCCACACGCTGCTTCATACCGCCTGACAGTTGCTTTGGCAGCGCCCCTGCAAAATCCGTCAGCCGGGTGCGGGCCAGAACATCAGCAATGATCGCGGGCTGATTGGCCAGCTTATGATCCTCCAGCACCAATGCCACATTCCCCTCGACCGTGCGCCAAGGCAGCAATGCAAAATCCTGAAAGATATAAGTGAGCGCGTTAAGGCACCCCTCGGGCGGCGCGCCCACCTGAAGCACTGCCCCTTGCGTGGGCTGCTCCAAACCGCCAAGCAACCGCAGCAAAGTCGATTTCCCACAGCCTGACGGTCCCACGATGCAGGTGATCCGCCCTGAGGGAATATCCAGCGACACATCACGCAACACTTCTGTCTCGCCGTATCGGTGCGTCACAGCATCCAGCTTCAGATCCACGGCAAGTCCTTAGTCAAACCTCACGCCCTTCGCGATTTGCACCAACAAGCCCATCACAATGCCAGCAGCAAATACCATCACCCCCTCGATGATCGCATCACCAGAGGTCACAGACGCGAGATGGCTTGCCACAGCTGCAGGCATCTCAATGTCACTTGTCGAGAAGGTGACAAAAACTCCCGCCGCTGTGTGGAGCAATCCCAGCAAAACAAGTAACCATGAAATCAGGCCACCGCATCTGATAAAAAACATCGCAATCCTCCAAAAACAAAAGCGGGACGCAGCACGCCCCGCCCTCTTGTTGTTATGCTAAAATTACGCGCCAACCGTCTCGACATAAGAGCTATCCACCAGCGCATCGAACGGGATATCCTTGCCCACCAGATCTTCAGACTGGAACCACTCAAGCTGGTCTCGCACGGATGCCACGTTCATCTTCGCACCCTCGTTGAGGCGCATGGTGCCATTGATGATCGAGGGTGCCGCCTTTTCGCGCGGGCGATCCGTGTAGACGTATTTGTGGATCAGATCGACCATCGCATTTACGCCGTCCTCGCCTCCGTCCTTGGCAATCATCGCCGCGTTATAGTCGGCAACACCCTTGGAATAGGCCGCCAGATAATCCTGCGTCATCTGCTTTTCCTCGCCGGCATTCTTGGCGGAGGTAAAGACAGTTGTGACCTGATAGTCGGGCAAATATGTCGCCACATCGCCGATGATATGGACTGCACCGGACCCCGCCAACGGCTTGGCGATATGCGGCACGATCGACCACGCATCAATCTGGCCCGTCTTCAACGCACCAATGATTGCGCCGACTTTTTGCAGCGGCTTAAATGTCAGCTCGATCCCTTCAGCGGCAGCCATCTTGGACCCCATGTAGTGGAACGACGAGCCTGCCGTGGTCATCCCGTAGGACTTGCCATCCAGCTTGGACGGTTCGGTGATCCCCGCTTTGAAGGCTGCATCGGAGACAAGAAATTTCTGCCCGTCAATGCCCGCTTCTTCCTGCAATGCCCCGCCGATCACTTTGATTGCGCCTTTGTCAGCGAGCGAGACCAGACCACCTGAAATCGCAGTCACCGCATAATCCACATCACCCGAGGCAATCGCAACAGCCATAGGTTGGGCTGCTTGGAAAAACTTCACTTCCACGTCCAGACCGGCCTCTTTGAAATACTCCCGTTCCAGCGCCACAAATGTGCCGGAGTGGCTGGTAAAGCGCAGTGCACCTAGCGTGATCTTGCGCCCTTGCGCGATTGCAGGTGCGCCAAGGCCAAGGGCCGCTGCGGATGCCGTGATCCCCGCCAATGTCTGGCGACGTGTCAGAATAGTCATGTTCTCTCCTCCCCAAAGGTTATCTGCGCCCAGCTTGCCCTTGGCCCCCGCGAATAGTCAAGCAAGCAGGCCCAACGCCCGATTGCCCTGACTGGCCCGAGCCGCTATGACCGCACCAACCCTGTTCAAGAAAGGCTGCCGCCCATGTCCTTTGACCGCTCAATCAAGATCGCTCCCTCCATCCTCGCCTCCGATTTCGCCAATTTTGGTGCGGAATGTGCCGCCGTCGAGGCGCAAGGCGCTGACTGGATCCACGTCGATGTGATGGACGGGCATTTTGTGCCGAACATCACATTTGGTGCTGCCACTTGCGCCGCGATCCGGCCCCATATCAAAGGGATCATGGACGTTCATCTGATGATCTCGCCCGTGGATGCCTATATCGAGGATTTCGCAAATGCAGGGGCCGACTTTATAACGGCCCACGTCGAGGCCACACCCCACATCCATCGCACGCTCCAAGCGATCCGCGCAACAGGAGCCAAAGCGGGTGTCGCCCTCAATCCCGGCACACCAGCGTCAGCAGTTGCCGAATTGCTCGACCTTACCGACCTGATCTGTGTGATGACCGTGAACCCCGGTTTTGGTGGTCAAAAATTCATCGATATGAGCGATAAAATCAAAACCCTGCGCGCCATGATCGGGGATCGGCCCGTTCATATCGAGATCGACGGCGGTGTGGACCCCAGAACCGCGCCCATCGTGGCGGGTGCTGGTGCGGATGTGCTGGTCGCAGGCTCTGCCGTGTTCAAAGGCGGTTCGGTCTCTGATCCATCCCCTTACGGCACCAACATCCGCGCAATCCGCGAAGCCGCCGCAGGGGTTTACGTCTGAGGCAGCAAAGCGCCTTTAGGGCAGCTCTGCACCCAAGACTTCAATCATTTTATGCTTGAGCAGCTTCCCCGTTGGTGCGGCGGGGAGAGCGGTCGCAAGGACGATATGCTTTGGCCGCTTATACCCCGCCAAACGCTCTTTGACGAACGCGCGCAGATCATTGATGTCGGGTCGGTCCGTGTCTGACACCTGAACGAAGGCCAACACTTCTTCATCACCATCCTTCGTACGCCCTACCACAGCCGACTGTATCACCTGCGGATGGTCATTGAGTGCGGCCTCAACCTCGGGCGGATAGACATTGAACCCACCGTGGATGATCAACTCCTTGGAGCGGCCCAGGATGTGCAATTTGTTGTGCGCATCAATCTTGCCAAGGTCGCCCGTACGCATCCATCCGTCTCCTGCAAACACAGCAGCCGTCGCCGCCTCGTTGCGGTAGTAACCCTTCATGATATGCGGGCCACGCACCAACACTTCGCCCTCGTCCACGCCATTGCCACCGGGGGCATCTGCGTCAATCATCGCCTCTGTACCGGGTGTCACAGGACCAACAGAGATATCTGGTGAGCCGATGGGATTGTTCGTGGCAGATGCGCCCGAGGACGTCTCCGTCATGCCAAACCCGTTTTGCAACGGCAGCTCATAAAACGCTTCCGCCTTGCGTTTCCATGCGGGATCAAGCGGCGCACCACCGGAGGAGACATAGCGCAGCGCAGGCGCGCCCAAACGCTCCATCCCCTGCTCTTTGGTGTATTGCATGACCATCGCGTGCATTTGCGGCACGGCAGGGATGATTGTGATCCCGCCCATGGCGGCATCATAGAGCTTTTGCGCTGAAAACCGCGCCTCGATCTGTACATGCGCGCCAGTATAACACGCGCCCGTCAGGACAGAGATAAGCCCGAACACATGGCTCATGGGGAGCACGCCGTAGACCACATCATCTGGCGTCATCTTGCGCAGTTTACTGGAGGCCATGCCACCAAAGCGAATACCATCATGCATCAGCATAACGCCTTTCGGATCGCCCGTGGTGCCCGTGGTGTAGAGCAGCACCGCGACATCTTCCAAATCCGCGTCGGGGTCTGACGTCGCTTTGGCCAGCATCATCGTGCCGAACGCACCTGTAATCTCGGACGCGCCCATACGTGTAGCGTGCACCGCCGCATCAGGGGATACATGCGATGTCATCAAAATCGCAGCTGGGGTGGCATGGTTGAGAACCTTGGCGACCTCACCTTCCGTCTGGCGCGCATTAAACGGAATGATCACTGCACCAATCTTCCACGCAGCGTGCAGTGCGGCCACCGCGGCAGCACAGTTCTCAACCAGCAGCAGGACGCGGTCGGTGGGCTGCACTCCAGCGCTGCGCAACGCCGCAGCCAGATCATCACTCGCACGGTCGAACTCGGCATAACTCCAACGCACGCCGCTAGAATCGCTTAGTGCAGTGCTGTCAGGTGCTGCCTCAACGCGATCTCTTAGAAACTCTTCAACACGTGCCATGCAACATCCTCCCAGATCATCCCCACTCAACCGCCAATATTAGCTGTAGTTGGGTTTGCGTTTTTCCAAAAATGCCGCGATGCCTTCGGCCGCTTCAGGCGCGCCAGTGGCATGGCCCATCGCGTCACGCTCGTGATCAAGCTGCTCCGCCTCTGTCGCATCATAAGCGGCGGCGACCATCTTACGGATCGCGGCTTGCGCATCCCGTGGACCCTCGGCAAAGCGGTCCGCATACGCGCGCGCGACATCCATCGTGCCGCCAGCTTCCGTGAGCGCATTTACCACCGCCAGATCATGCATCCGCTCGGCCAGCACAGGCTGCGCAAGCATGCACATTTCCATAGAGAGCTGACGTGGCAGAGCACGCGCCAGATGCGCGGTCAGGCCTCCATCGGGGACCAATCCAGCTTTCACATAAGCTGCCACAAACTTGGCACCCTTCGCGGCTACAATAATATCACACGCCAGTGCGAAGCTGAGACCAGCGCCCGCAGCGCCCCCCTCAACGGCGGCAATAATCGGCACCGGACAGGCACGCATTGCGCGGATCACGTCGTGTAAGCCATCAATCCGCGCGGTGCGCTGGTCCGCTGGCATGCCTTGGCTTTTGATCAGTTGGTTAAGGTCGCCACCTGCACAAAAGAACGGCCCCTCGGCAGTCAGGATAATCGACCGGATGCGCCGTTCACTCGCCATCGCGCAGGCTTTCATGATGCACTCGTACAGTTCGGGCGAGAGTGCGCCGCGTTTGTCGGTGTTGCCGTTCCAGATGATCAGGCGGTCGCCTGCATCCTCTAATCGTGCGCCCATGTTTGCGTCTCCGTTATCCAAGTTTGTCTTGCGGGACGCGTTTGAACACGCCCGTTGATGTGGCCACCAATGTGCCGTCTTCATGGCGCAACTCGGCGCTGATGAACAGCAGGCTGCGCCCACCGCCCGTCACAGTACCCGTCGCCGTCATACGCCCGCGTTTGCCAGACCCTACAAACTGCGTGTTCATCGAGACGGTCAGGAACGGCGCCCTCCCAGTGGAGTCCACGGTCAGCGATCCCGTCGTCCCGCATGCGTTATCGAGCACAGTCACCGCAATACCGCCGTGCAATACACCATGGCGGTTGAGATGATCGTCGGTCACATCCAGATAGCAGCGCCCGTGCACAGGATCGCGCACATCAACGACATATCCGACAAGGCGCTGGGTGCCGGTCTCACCATAGATGAAACCGGCCTCTTCTTTAGGCTGCAGCGAGGGCAATAAACCGCTCCAGATGATGGTCCACATCGCCAAAGCGGTGATCGGCCATGATGATACGTTTGGCGATATGTGCCAGCTCGTACTCCTGCGTCATGGCAATACCGCCGTGCAGTTGGATGGATTCTTCACCCACCAGACGGCCCACACGACCAATCAGGTTCTTTGCTGCCGAGACATGCCGCTCGCGTGTCCCACGATCCGCCTCAAGGTGTCCCGCGACAAGAATCACGGCAGAGCGCGCCTGCTCCATCTCGATCAACAGATCGGAGAAGCGGTGGGCAAGTGCCTGGAACGTACCAATCGGACGGCCAAACTGTTTGCGCGTGCCGAGGTAGTCTTTGGTCAAGTAACAAGCCGTCTCCATCGCGCCCAATGTCTCGGCGGTTTGGGCCACGTTTGCCGCAGCAATCCGCGCTTCGATTGCATCCGCCGCTTTACCAGCCGCACCAAGGCGCGCAGAGGCAGAAACAGCCACATCGTCCAATGTCACTTCGGCAGCGCGGCCACCCGCAAGCAGAGCATAGCCCTGAACGGTTAGGCCTTTTGCATCTTTGGGTACCAAGAACAGCGAGATACCATCCGCATCATCCTGCGCACCGCTCTCACGTGCAGACACAACCAGCATATCAGCGGCTTCGGCGTTCACGACCACAGCTTTGCGGCCATTGAGGATGATCTCGTCACCCTTCTCGGTCGCGGCGGTGCTCACGCGGGTCAGGTCATAGCGGCTGGCAGGTTCGCCATGGGCAAACGCCAGTTGCAGGCTTCCGTCGATGATGCTCTCGACATGGGCCTGTTGGTCGTCATTGCCCAGATCCGCAATCAGGCCACCGGCCAGTACTGCCGTATCAAGGAAAGGCTCCACCACACCCGCGCGGCCCAGTTCTTCAAATACCACAGCGATGTCAAAGCCTTTGCCGCCAAAGCCGCCCTGCTCTTCGGTGAACAGAGCGCCGATGACACCCAATTCGGCCAACTCGGCCCAAATCTTGGAGGACATGCCGCTGTCACTCTCAAGAATTTTGTTGCGCGTCGCCGTGTCATAGCGGTCCCGCAGGAAGCGGCGTAGCGTGTCTTGCAGCATTTGCCGCTCTTCAGTCAGATCAAAATTCATGTGCTCAGCTTCCCATCGTGACTTTTGCGATAATCCCGCGCTGGATCTCATTTGATCCCCCGAAGATCGACAATTTACGGTTGTTAAAATACTTGGCCGCGACCGGACCTGCACCGTTGGGATCGGGGATCATAGTATTGGTTCCTTCAACGGCCTCGGATGCAAACGGCGCCGCATAGACACCTGCCGCGCGGCGCGCCAGATCGTTGATCTCCTGCCGGATGATCGTTCCTTTGACCTTGAGCATGGAGCTTTCCACCCCGGGTGCAGTGCCTGCCGCCGCCTTTGAAACGATGCGCATGTTTGTCGTAGACATGGCCATCAGATCAATTTCGACCTGCGCCACACGTGCTGCAAAAAGCGGGTTCTCAATGAGGGGTTTGCCGCCCGCCATCTCGGCTTTTGCCAACCGTTTGACCGAGGCAAGACCCGCTTGGCTAAAGCCGACGCCCGCAATGTTCGTGCGCTCATGTGTCAGCAGATATTTGGCGTAAGTCCAGCCCTCGTTCTCTTTGCCAACAAGGTTCTCAACGGGCACTTCGACATCCGTGAACCAGACCTCGTTTACCTCGGGCGTGCCGTCCAGCAGGATGATCGGGCGCACTTCGATGCCCGGCGTATCCATGTCGATGAGCAGGAAAGAAATGCCCTCTTGCTGCTTCACGTCCTTGTCCGTGCGCACAAGGCAGAAGATCATGTTGGCGTGCTGGCCCAATGTGGTCCAAGTCTTTTGGCCATTCACGGTGTAATGCGTCCCCGCCTCGTTCTTGACGGCAGTGGTTTTCAGAGAGGCAAGGTCAGACCCCGCGCCCGGCTCTGAATATCCCTGACACCACCAATCCTCACCCGAAAGGATGCGCGGCAGCCAGTAATCGTTTTGCTCTTTCGAGCCGAATTTTTGCAGCACGGGCGCCAGCATACCCAAACCGAACGGCACAATGCGCGGGGCGGCAACGGAGGCGGCCTCTTCCTCGAAGATGTGCTTTTGCACAGCATTCCATTCAGCGCCACCAAACTCCGCTGGCCAGTTGGGGGCAAGCCACCCTTTGGCATTGAGGATCGCGTGCCAGTTTTCCATGTCAGCCTTGGTCAACTCGCCCTTACCGCGCACTTTGTCCTGCATGTCTGGCGTGACTTTTTCAGCCAAAAACCCACGTACTTCATCGCGAAAGGCGATCTCTTCGTTAGAATAGCTCAGGTCCATTTTCGAATCCTCTCCATCAATCTATCGGTTGCACTCGGGCTTCACTTAGCCGGAGCGCGGTTCAAATCATCAAAGCTGCCACCGCTCGTCACAAGCTGTTGCAACAAAGCTGCCGGTTTCCAGAACCATGCATCCTCGGCCGCAAAGCGCTCGATATCGGCCAGCACCGTATCCAGCCCTTGCAGGTCAGCCCATTTCAGCGGACCGCCCCAATAGCGCGGGAAGCCATAACCAAACAGCAGCACCATATCCACATCGGCAGGGCGTCGGGCGATGCCCTCCTCCACGACCTTCGCAGCTTCATTCACCATGGCACACATATAGCGCCTGACAATCTCCTCATCACTGAAATCACGTGGCGTTATTTTCAATTCAGCCTGTTCAGCGGCGATGAACTCAGAGATTTTCGGATTCGGCACGGAGGCGCGGTTGCCCGCTTCATAAAGGTAGTACCCCTCGCCCGTCTTGCGCCCGAAATGACCTTGTTCGCACAGCTTGTCGATGTAGGTCGGCACACGTTCGTCAGGGTGACGGTCGGGAGCTTTGCGTTTGCGGGTCATCCAGCCGATGTCGAGACCTGCAAGGTCGGCCACGGCGAAAGGCCCCATGGCAAAGCCGAAGTCGGTGAGCGCCTTGTCAATCTGGTAGGGCGATGCGCCATCCAGAACCATGTGGTCTGCCGCTGTACGGTAGACCGCCAGAATGCGGTTGCCGATAAATCCGTCACAAACACCCGCACGCACGGAAATTTTACCCAAGCGTTTGCCCAGCGCGAACCCAGTCGCAACCACGTCAACTGCAGTTTTTTCAGCCACGACAACCTCAAGCAGTTTCATTACATGCGCGGGCGAGAAAAAGTGCAGCCCGATCACATCCTGCGGGCGCGAGGTCGCCGCTGCAATCTCGTCCACGTCCAGATAGGATGTATTGGAGGCAAGGATCGCACCCGGTTTGCACACGGCGTCGAGCTTGCCAAAGACTTCGCGCTTAACGTCCATATTCTCGAACACGGCCTCGATCACCAGATCGACGTTTGACAGCGTGTCATAATTGATCGCCACGGTGAGCGCGGTTGTGGTGAGCGCATCATATTGCATCTGCGTGATCTTGCCGCGCTTGAGCGCACCTGCAAGGTTGCCCTCGATGCGGCCCCGTGCTGCGGCAACCTGCTCCTCGCCTGTCTCGATGAGAACGACTTCCATCTGCGCCAGCAATGCTGCTGTGGCAATGCCCGCGCCCATTGTCCCGCCGCCAATGATACCGATCATGTTCAACGGACGTGGCTCGACACCTTTAAGCTCTGGCAGATTGCTCACCGCGCGTTCGTTGAAAAACGCGTGGATCATCCCTTTACTTTGATCACTGGCGAGCATCTCCATGAACAATTGGCGCTCAGCAGCCATCCCCTCGGCAAAGGGCAGCTCGGACGCAGCCTGCACTGCGCGTACGCCCGCACCACCGCTGATCTGGCCACGGCCCTTTTTCAGCACACCATCATAGGTCGCGTCCCAATCAATCGCCTCAGGTGCGGGCATTTCCGATATCGCACGGCGCGGGGCATCCGTGCTTATCAGGTCCATCACATAGGCAAGGCCGACCTCTTGTGGATCGCCCTCCGCGACCCTGTCGATGATCCCAAGCTCCAACGCTTCGGCGGCTTTGATCTGGCGACCTGAGGTGATAACTTCAATCGCCTTATCCGCACCTGTTAGACGCGGCAGGCGTTGCGTGCCGCCCGCACCGGGGAGCAGCCCCAGATGCACTTCGGGCAGGCCCACAACTGCAGAGGGTTGAGCGGTGCGGTAATGCGCGCCCAGCGCAATCTCCAACCCGCCGCCCAACGAGACGCCATGCATGGAGGCGACGACCAACAGCTTTGATCCCTCAACGCGGGTGCACAGATCAGGCAGCGCGGGTGCCATGGGCGGCTTGCCAAATTCGGTTATGTCCGCTCCTGCGATAAACGCACGCCCGTCGCCCACGATAAGGACCGCCTTGATGTCCGCATCCGCCTCGGCGCGGTCCATCGCATCCCACAATCCCTGACGCACCGCTTGGGACAGTGCATTAACTGGCGGGTTCTGGATACGCAGGACCGCAACAGGACCGTGAACACTATAAGCAATGGGATCAGACATGATGGCTCTCTTCCTTAGATTTTAACTGCGACGGCTCAGCGCGGGGGCGCTGCCAGTGCGGGCTTCAAGTGCTTGTACAAGTTTATGCAGGGCGGGGCCAACCTGATCGTGCATTCGCGCGCGCAGTAATTTCGCTGGCGTAGCTCCGCAAGTAAGGGCCATGAAAATTCTGGCGCAAGCCGCGATGATGAAGATGGCGCCATCCTTACAGCCGGAGTTGACCTTAGAAGTCGTCCACGTTCCGAAGTAGCGCAGAATTCTTCAAAAAGCTCATATCCCCCTGCCAAGGGTATTTGTTTGGCAATGCAAATCTCTACTTCACTTATGTGCAGCACGAGTTAGCAACGATCGTCTCTCACCTGCATAAGCAAAAGCTCTATATGCTTTCCAAATTGGCATGAAGCTCGTCGTAATCCCTTTGCTATATGCCTTTGGCCGAACAGCGCTGGACGCCGCAGACTTTATGAGGTTCACTCCGCGATTAAGGACAAGGATCAAACATGCCGCTATTAGACGTGAAATCGCTGACCATCGGGTTTGGAAAGGCCGCGCCTGTGGTGCAGGACGTCAGTTTTTCTGTTGAAAGTGGCGAAACGCTTGCGCTTGTTGGAGAAAGCGGATCAGGCAAAACTCTGACGTGTCGGTCTGTGCTGCGCATCCTTCCCGCAAATGCCCAACTGCGCGGTGGTGAGATTCGCTATACCCATGAAGGTCAAAGCCACAACCTCGTGACCGCCCCTGCCAAACAAATGCGCAGCCTGCGCGGTGACCGCATTTCGATGATCTTTCAGGAGCCGATGCGCTCTCTCTCCCCCCTGCACCGTTTGGGCAATCAGGTCGCCGAAGTGTTGCATCTGCACCAGAGCATCAGCGCTGAAGAAGCCAAAAAGCGTGTATTGGCACAGTTCGAGCGCGTAGGTTTTGCCGATCCTGAGCGGGCATGGTCGAGCTACCCATTCGAGATGTCAGGCGGTATGCGGCAGCGCGCTATGATCGCCATGGCGATGGTGTCCAAACCCGACCTGCTGATAGCGGACGAGCCAACGACAGCACTTGATGTGACCACACAGGCGCAGGTTCTGGGCCTGATCAAGGATTTGCAGCGCGAGACGGGCATGGCCGTGATTCTTGTGACCCATGATCTGGGCGTCGTTGCCAATATGGCCGACAAGGTGGTCGTAATGAACAAAGGCCGCGTAATGGAGGCTGGCACTGCGCAACAGGTCCTCGGCGATCCGGCCCACGGCTACACCAAAAAGCTGTTTGCGGCAGCGCCCATCATCCCCGAGGTTGCCGCGCCTGGGCGAACCACACCCCCAACCGATCTGATCCTTGAGATACGCAATGTCACAAAGAGCTTTACCCTACGCACAGGGGGCTGGCGCGCGCCCACGGTGATCACAGCCTGCCGCGATGTGGACCTCAAACTGCCGCGCGGCAAAACACTGGCAGTGGTGGGCGAGAGTGGGTCCGGCAAGACAACCTGCGCGCGCGTGGCTCTTGGGGCCACCGCCCCTGACGCGGGGGGGCAAGTGCTCTTTTCAGCGCGCAGCGGCGATACACCCTTGGATGTGCACAACATGACAAACGCCCAGCTCCGTAGCTTTCAACGCGATGCACAGATGGTGTTCCAAGACCCCTACTCATCCCTTTCCCCACGGATGCGCGTCCAAGAAGCGTTGACCGAGCCTGCCGAAATCCATGGCATCGGCAACCGTGCCGAGCGGCGCGAGAAAGCGGCCGAAATGATCCGGATGGTGGGTCTCAGCCCTGATATGCTGCCGCGCTATCCGCATGCTTTCTCTGGCGGACAACGCCAACGTCTGTCCATTGCCCGCGCTCTCACGCTTGATCCGCAACTGCTGGTCTGTGACGAGCCGACCTCGGCGCTGGATGTGTCGGTACAGGATCAAATCCTTGGCCTGCTCGAGGACATCCGCGACCAAGCGGGATTGAGCTATCTGTTTATCAGTCACGATCTGGCCGTAGTGGCCCGCATCGCGGATGAGGTGGCCGTGATGCGCGATGGTGTAATTGTGGAGCAGGCAGCGCCCGATACGCTTTTCTATAATCCGCAGCACCCCTACACCAAGGCGCTCATTGCGGCGCAACCTGAGCCTGACATAAATCGACCCATCGACCTCGATCTGGTGGCCAAAGGGGCAGGCAGCCCCAAAGGGTGGCCGGAAATGTTCCGTTTCGAAGGGCAGACCGCACCTGCGCTGCGGGAACTGGAACCCGGACATATGGTGCGCTGTCATGCATAAAACTTGCCTATGGATCGCCGCCCTGACCGTGCTGGCCCTGCCCGCCTTGGCCCAAACCCCGCCACTGTCCGAGAGCAGCTTTTGGGCCACTGAGGTCAAAGAAGGTATCCTGCCCCCCATTTCGGAACGGCTCCCCTCCCAGCCGCTCATCGTTGATCTCGAAGCCAAAGGCCGCGTTATTGGCACCCAAGGCGGCACCCTGCGCACACTGGTTTCGCGCAGCAAGGACATCCGTCAGATGGTTGTCTATGGCTACGCCCGTTTGGTGGGATATGCCCCCGACTATTCGCTCCAGCCGGACATCCTGCGCGCTGTCGATATATTTGAGGATCGCCGCTATACCCTGCATCTGCGCAAAGGGCATAGCTGGTCCGATGGTGCGCCGTTCACTTCTGCCGATTTTGCGTATTGGTGGCATGATGTGGCTAACAACGAACATATCACACCCTCGGGCCCGCCTGAGTGGATGACCGTCGCCGGGAAAATCGGCACGGTCACTTTTCCTGATGCGCTTACCGTTGTGTTTGAGTGGGACACCCCTAATTCCAGCTTCCTGCCACTGCTGGCGCAAGCCAGTCCGCCGTTCATCTACCGCCCTGCGCATTACCTCAAGCAATTCCACGGTGATTATGCCGACCCCGATTTTCTGGAGCAGGAAATTCAGGTCGCACGTGTCAAAAGCTGGCCTGCCCTGCACAACAGACGCGATAACATGTACAAGTTCGACAATCCGGACGAGCCGACATTGCAGCCGTGGATGAATGCCTCTGGCAAACCAACATCGCGCAACCTGTTTGTGCGCAATCCTTATTATCACCGCATCGACAGCACCGGCGCGCAATTGCCCTACATCGATGTCGTCGAAATGACGGTTGTGGGCAGCGGCCTGATCGCGGCCAAGTCAAACGCAGGCGAAGTGGACCTTCAGGCCCGCGGGCTCGGTTTCCGTGATGTGGCGATCCTCAAGAAAGGTGAAACAGACGGCGGCAATTACCGCACATTGCTCTGGGCCAACGGGACGGCCAGCCAGATCGCAATTTACCCAAACCTCAACTTCGCCGATCCGGTCTGGCGCAAAGTCATGCGCGATGTGCGCTTCCGCCGCGCGCTCAGCCTTGGCATTGACCGCCGTATGATTAACCGCGCGCTCTATTTCGGGATGGCAGACGAGGGCGGCATGACCGTGCTTGAGCGCAGTCCGCTTCACAACGCCGATTATCTCACCGCATGGTCTGAAATGGACATCGCACACGGCAATCGCCTGCTCGATGAGATGGGTTTGACAGAGCGTGCGGGCAACGGACTGCGCAAGCTCCCTGATGGCCGCCCCATGGAATTCGTGATTGAGACCGCGGGGGAACGGCAGGAAGTCGAGAATGCCCTCACCATCATCACTGACACATGGCGTGAGTTGGGCATCCGTCTGGTCATGCGCCCCCTCGACCGCGATATCCTGCGCAACCGTATCTATGCCGGCACCGGAATGGCGGCGGTTTGGTACGGCTGGGACAATGGCCTGCCCAGCGCCGCCACGTCCCCCGAATACCTCGCCCCCACGCAACAGGAATTTTTCGCGTGGCCCAAATGGGGTCAGCATTTCCAGACCATGGGACAGGCGGGCGAACCGCCCGATATGGAAGCACCCAAACGCCTGCTACAGCTTCAGTCGGACTGGAACCGCACCACCGCAGCCACCGCGCGTGAGGCCATATGGAAAGAAATGCTCGACATCCATGCCCAAGAGCAGTTTGCCATCGGCATCCTGTCGGGTGCGCCACAGCCTGTCGTCGTCTCGCGCCGCTTGCGCAATGTTCCAGAAATGGGCATTTGGGCATATGATCCAGGTGCGCATTTCGGCATCCACCGCATCGACGAGTTTTACTTTGAAGACGCATTCCAACAGGTAGGCCAATGATCCTTTTTCGCTATGCCATCGGCCGGTTCTTCACGATGCTGCTCACCCTCTTGATTGTCTCGATCCTTGTGTTTGTCATCATCAATCTGCCGCCCGGCGATTTCCTCAGCAACCAGATCGCAGAGCTGCGCGCGACCGGCCAAGCCGAAGGCGTCGCCAAAGCAGAGTTTCTGCGCACCGAATACGCGCTCGACCGCCCTCTTTGGGAGCAATACATGATCTGGGCCGGCTTCATGCCCGGGCCCCAAGGATTTTACGGCCTGATCCAAGGCAACTTTGGCTGGTCCTTCGAGTTTGACCGCCCCGTGTCCGAAATCGTGGGCGATGCGCTCTGGCTCACCGTTCTTGTCAACCTCGCCGCAGTCCTCTTCGTTTATGTAGTTGCCCTCCCCTTGGGCGTGCTCGCTGCGGCCAAATCCGAGACATGGGTCGATTACACCGCAGGCTTTGTCGGTTACCTAGGCCTTGCCACGCCGAACTTTCTGCTGGCACTCATCCTGTTCTACTACGGCCATAAATATTTCGACCTGCCCATCGGCGGCTTGATGAACCCCGAGTTCGAAGGAGAGCCGATGTCATGGGAAAAGGTGAAATCCATTCTCTTACACCTCATTGTTCCCACCTTCGTCATTGGCACCTCGGGTGCTGCCGCGATGATGCAACGCCTGCGCGCAAACATGTTGGACGAGTTGAGCAAACCCTACGTGGACACCGCTATTGCCAAAGGTATGAAGCCCGCCGCGATGCTGCGCAAATACCCGCTGCGCATGGCGTTCAACCCGTTTGTGGCTGATATTGGCAACCTGCTGCCCGCGATGATCTCCGGCTCTGTGCTGGTTTCGGTGGTGCTGGGCCTGCAGACCATCGGCCCCTATCTGCTCGCAGCGCTGAAATCCCAAGATCAGTTCCTCGCTGCTTTTGTGCTGATGTTCGTGGCCCTGCTCACACTGATCGGCACGATGATTTCAGATGTGCTGCTGATGCTGCTTGACCCGCGCATCCGCACCGGAGGGCGCAAGTCATGAGCAACCGCCCCGATGGCCGTTACGTCGATCCAGAA
>RCNE010000825.1_pt1 | contig 19791 bp, 16 predicted proteins | sample 2041361 | NCBI WGS metagenome assembly RCNE01 (sample SAMN09708229, study PRJNA481090) | Marine sediment metagenome, whole genome shotgun sequencing project.
TGTTTATCACGCTGTTCACAATGACTGGGGCGACACTGTTCTGGGGCTTTGCTTTGGGGTCGTTTGTGGGAGCGTTCATCAACTTTTTAGGTGCGCGACTTATCGCGTTTCGGGCGCGGGGGACATGAACTACTGGGTTGACCATTTCTGCGCTCAGTTGAATTGTGCGCCATGCAAACAGTTGAAATATAAGTGAGCCTTTGACCATGCGCCAAGCCATCCATTCCTCGCGCATCAGTTTGATTTTTTGGCTTAGCCTTTTTGGGGTTTTGGCAGTTGTCTTGGTTAAAGCAGTGGTTGCTGCTCCGCAGATCCATGGCAATCTGGCGACCCTTGATAATGATAGCGTGATGCGTTTGGCTTCGATCCAGGCTTGGCTGGGTGGCCAAGGTTGGTTTGATACAGTCGAGTATCGGTTGGTTCCGCCTGAAGGCGTCTTGATGCATTGGTCGCGCTATATTGATGCGCTGATAGGTGGATTGTTCTTGGTGTTTTCAACGTTGCTCCCATCAGAACTGGCGCTAACTGTAGCTTTGTCTGCTTGGCCCACATTGCTGGCTGTGGCGTTGGTGCTGGTGATCGGATTTGGCACCCGCCGCCTATTTGGACCAGAAGCCGCGTGCTTTGCGATGCTTTGCACGATTACGTGGCCTTTCACGTCTGATTTTTACTTTTTACCCGGGCGAATCGACCACCATAATGTTCAGGTCCTGATGATCGTTTTGATCACATTCGCCATTATTTGGCCGGGTCGACCTGTCCGCTCGGGTATTGTTGCGGGTTTGGCTGCAGCATTTGCTCTCGCGATTGGTTTGGAAACGCTGCCCTACATATTGCTAGCGGGTGCTTTGCTTTTTGTCCGCGCAAATCTGGCGCTCAGCCCGAGCGCAGACAAATTGTTGGCTGTTTTTTGTGTCGTACTTGGACTGGCGAGCCTTGTTTTCTGGTTGGGGCAGACCCCGCAGTCGCGGCTGATGTTTCCAGTGTGTGATCAACTTGGCTTGCCAGTGCTTAGTCTGACTGCAATCGCTGCTGTGGCCAGCGTTGTTCCGATGCTTTTGCTGCAGGGTAAGGTCGGCCTTCGTCTTGGTGTGGGTGTCGTCTTAATCGCGCTGGGCTGCGCTATCGCGTGGCCGTTGTTGGGTCCTTGTTTGGCGGGCCCCTACGGCGCGCTTCCCCAAGACGTGCAGGACATCATCCGCTTTGGAATTGTCGAGGCGCAGCCTGGTTTGGTCTTCGCGCAGAACAACGTTTTCAGCTACATCAAAATGGGGCTCCCTGTCGCTGGCTCATTGGTTGTGGCAAGTCTTTTCTGGCGGAAAATGTCTATAGCAACTCCCGATGATCGCCAGAAGCGCGATACTATTGGCCAGCTTTTGATCCTTTGCATGGTGGGCATTCTGGCATCCTTTTCCCAGATCCGCCTACTCCTGATGAGCGCGGGAGCGGTGCCTGTTTTAGTGGGTTTCATCTTGGCGATTTTACTGCAACGCTACATGCAGGGGCGCGCATTGGGCGATGCGGTCAAGCTGATAGGCATTGGTATCTTGCTTGTCGCGCCATCAATACTTGAAGTGCCGATCAAAAGCCTTTTGTCGGGCGAACAGTCTCCAAGAACCTCGATGGATCAAAGTTGTCGGAAAGACGAAGCACTTACGCCTTTGAACGCCTTGTCGCCGGGAGTTTTCCTGACGCCAATGAATTTGGGTCCCGTTTTGATACTGAAAACCCACCATAGCAGTTTGTCGGGGCCTTATCACCGCAGTCCTGCCGCCTTTGCAAATGGGTTTTTACCTTTTGAGATGCCTGAGGCGGAACTCAAGACTTACATCGCGGCGACCAATGCCACGCATTTGATGTTGTGCGGCGGGACCACTTATGATGTCGGTTTCGCGCGAGATTTAGTCGACGGTGCTACGGCAGACTGGCTTATCCCCGTCAGTCTAGAAGCTGGTGAGTTGATGGTTTTCGAAATCAAATAACATAGCGTGGTGTGAAGTGGCATTTCTTTTAGGCGTGGACACAGGCGGGACCTATACTGACGCCGTAGTTCTGGACGAAGCGGCTGACGCTGTTGTGGCATCAGCTAAGGCGCTCACTTCGCGACCTGATCTTGCTATTGGTGTGGGTCAAGCGATTGATGCGGCTCTTGCTGATGCAAAGGTGGCTGCCATTGATATCGCGATGGTGTCGCTGTCTACAACCTTGGCCACGAATGCATTGGTCGAAGGGCAGGGCGGGCGCATTGCATTGATTGCAATTGGTTTTGACGATGCGGATTTGGGCCGCGCGGGTTTGACCGAAGCCTTGCGCGGTGACCCAGTTATTCGCATGACGGGTGGGCATAATCATGCCGGAAACGAAGCGCATTCGCTTGATCTGGCCTTGCTAGAGACTGAATTGGCGAAACTGGACGCGGGTATTACGGGCTTTGCAGTTGCTGCGACTTTTGCGACGCGCAATCCTGCGCATGAAGTGGCCGTGCGTGACTTGATCCGCGATGTGACTGGTAAACCCGTGAGCTGTTCACATGAACTTAGCCAAGCACTGGGCGGGCCCAAGCGTGCGCTGACTGCGGTTTTGAATGCGCGATTGATCGGAATGTTGGATCGCTTGATTACCGCTTGCGAAGGGCATTTGAACACCGTTGGTATCACTGCGCGCTTGATGGTTGTGCGCGGCGATGGTGCGTTGGTGTCTGCTAGCGTCGCGCGTGAAAAACCGATTGAGACGATCCTGAGCGGGCCTGCGGCGTCGATCGCTGGGGCCAGTTGGCTTACGGGCGAAACGGATGCACTGGTGAGTGATATCGGTGGCACGACAACCGATGTTTGCCTGTTGCGCGATGGCCGTCCAAAGATTGATCCCCAAGGCGCGCGCGTTGGTCCTTTTCGCACGATGGTCGAAGCGGTCGCGATGCGCACATGGGGCTTGGGCGGTGATAGCGAAGTGCATGTGCTTGACGGGCTGGCCGGTGGTTTGCGGCTTGGGCCGCGCCGTTTGATGCCGATCTCGCTGGCGGCACAGCACTATCCTGAATTGGTACACGCGGCGTTGGACCGTGCGCTTGCGCAGGACGTGCCTGCAGCGGACGGAGGCCAGTTCGTACTGCCGTTGTGGTCGGATATGCCACAAGGATTGGACGCGCGCGAGCAGACGCTTGACTGACGGACCGCTGCGGTTAGGCCATGCGGTGCAGTCACGCATGGAAAGCCCCGCTTTGGCGCGATTGGTCGGGCGCGGATTGGTGATTTTGGCAGGTGTGACGCCTTCGGACGCGTCGCATGTCTTGGGGTTGGTTGATGCATGGGATGCGCAGGCGGCGCAAAAGGCTGTGACGCTTTTTGCACGTCGCAGAACTGGCGGTGGGTCGCGCATTGCTGAAACCGGAGAAGTCCTGGCGCGCCAAATTATAGACCAACTGACCGCGCAAACGGTTGATTGTTTGCTGCAAGCGGGCTTTGCCGAAGACGATCTGGAATGGTCAGATCCGGCTGTATTGGCCCAACATGCCCTGACGCATGCGGGCCTTGATCAGCACAAGGGCGTTATGCAAATTCAAATGTCGCTTGGTGTGCCCGTGATCGGATTAGGTGCATCTGCCGCAACATATTATGGCGCAGTCGGTGCGCGCCTTGGCACACGTATGGTTTTGCCTGCTCACGGTGGCGTGGCCAATGCTATTGGTGCGGTCGTGGGGCAAGTTAGGATGCAGGCGACGGGCACTGTGACCAGTGCGGGCGAAGGGTCATATGCTGTTCATCTGGTGGACGGCCCAAAGATTTTTACGGACCGTGATACGGCCCTGTTGGCATTGGAGACGGCCCTGCAAGTCGAGGCCGAAGCGGCAGTGCGTGCTTCTGGGGTTGAGGAAATTCGACTGTCGGTCAGCCGCGATATCTCTGAAGCGCTGATCGAGAACCGGACAATGTTTATTGAGGCGACCTTGCGGGTAGAGGCAAGCGGGCGGCCAAGGATTGCGCATGAGGGTTTAGGCTGATTTTAGCTTTCGCTGAAACATCCCTCGTATAGTGCGTTGGTTCGCGATAAACAGCTTTGGGATTGGCTGCGGTCGATGCTAATATTAAGTCTTGCGACACAGGAGTTTTACCATGCAACAGACAACCGAAGTTCAGCCTGCGAAGTTTGGGCTTTTGGGTTTCATGCTTGGTGTTGTTAGTCTTGTCGTGATCCTTATCCAGCTTTCTGTTTTCTTTGAGCCGCAAGAGAAAAGCGCTGGAGTGACCATAGGTGAGATAGCGGCAGAGATTAAGCAGTCCGCTGCCCGTGCGCTGTCGGGTGAACCCGCGCCTGCGCCAGAACCTTTGCCGCAAGATAATACGCGAGTGATCACAATTGCAGCGCTTTGTGCGGCCGCGATCGGGGTGGTGCTTGGCGGCATAGGATTATACCGAAACGAACCGCATCGGCTGTCCTATATGGCGGTAGGTCTTGGTATTGCGGCATTCGTCATGCAGTACGTGTTTTGGTTGGCGGTTCTGATCTGTGGTGTGGCATTGATAATCAGTATTATCGACAACCTAGGCGACATATTTAACTAACACCGACGCGATATGCGGCGCGTGTTAGCAAGTCATGAAGACATCATAGCGCGTTGATTTCCCCAAAATTTGATGGGTGAATGCTCTTACGCCATCAATCGGATCGGCTTTCGCCGGCCACTTTACGACAACGCGATTGCTCGCATGCGCAAGGGCCACACGCACAAGATCAGCCGCGTCTTCATCAGTTCCAACAATCTCGCGGACTTGGCGTAATTCAAGCTTTACCAGCGCAGAGCTTTTGCGTGGTGGGTGCATGGGGTCGATCAATATGGCCTCGCCTGCCAGTTCTGGCAGCAGGTCCTTGGCGTCGCCTTTCAAAAGGGTCATGCGGCTGATGATTTCGCTGTACGCGCCGCCTTCTTTGGCCGCTCGGTTCATGCCATCAACTAATAATGCATGCATTTTCTCTGATCTCTCGATCAATGTAACCTGTGCACCTAGCGACGCGAGCAGGAATGCATCGCGGCCAAGGCCCGCAGTGGCATCGATGATCGTTGGCGTTTTGCCCGCCCGCAAACCCATCGCTTTTGCTAAGTCTTGGCCTCGCCCTCCGCCAAAGCGCAGGCGGTGTGCAACGGCACCGCTGACAAAATCAACACGCAGGTCTGGGTTTGCCTGTTTCAAGAGTTGCTCATTTTCGGTTCTATCCCTGCTTTAATTCGCGCAGTCTTGCTTCTGTATTTGCTTTTGCACATATCCCACAGTCTCGCAAACTGCGCGCGTACAATGCAAAATCAAATTGTATTGGCGAAATAGCAAATATGACAAAACCTGCCGCCCCGTCACTTTACTGTCAGGTCGATTGCGTCACCGCGTCGCATGGTTCACAAGTCGTGAAACTTTGGACGAGACCGCATGCTTGACCGTTACGCACGTCGCTTGATTGATCCGCCCCTGAACCAGATTGGTGCAGGGCTGGCGGCGCGTGGGTACACGGCGAATGGTGTAACAATGATTGGGTTGGCATTGGGGCTGTTTGCGGCCCTTTTGATCGCGGTTGGTGCGCCAATGTTGGCGCTCGTGCCGCTATTGGCCAGCCGGATTGCTGATGGTCTGGACGGTGCTGTTGCGCGCGCCACCCAAACGACCGACTTTGGCGGGTATTTGGATATTGCGGCAGATTTTCTGTTTTATGGCGCGATCCCTTTGGCTTTTGTTTTGTCTGACCCAGCCGGGAATGGGGCCGCTGGTGCGTTCCTTCTCGCGTCGTTTTACTTCAACGGAACTAGCTTTCTAGGCTACGCGATTTTGGCTGAAAAGCGTGGCGATAAGACGGATGCGCAAGGCCAAAAGTCGCTTTATTACTCGAACGGCATTCTTGAAGGGACAGAGACCATCGCGTTCTTTGTAATCCTTTGCCTGCTGCCAAATCTGTTCACACCGCTTGCATGGGTCTTTGGGGCTTTGTGCTTTGCGACGGCTACTTTGCGGATCTACGCCGCCAAACAAATATACACGACATAAAGGACGACACCGATGAAACATCTCGCCATTTTGGCCGCTTTTCTGGCCCCAGTGCCAGCACTAGCAGAGACTGATCCTGCCAACTGGGAGGCCGTCACTGCGGCGGCTCAGGGCCAAACAGTTTACTGGAATGCATGGGGTGGATCGACCACGACCAATGATTTCATCGCATGGGTCGGCGCACGCGTTGCCGAAGAATTTGGCGTCGCGCTCGAGCATGTGAAGCTGACAGATACCGCTGATGCCGTCACCCGTGTGCTGTCTGAAAAGCAAGCCGGTGAAGACGATGATGGCGCGATTGATATGATCTGGATTAACGGCGCCAACTTTGCCGCGATGAAAGATGCGAATTTGCTCTTTGGCCCTTATGCTGAACAGTTGCCGAATTGGGCCCTTGTTGATGTGGATGGCAAGACCGTCCAGACTGACTTTACTGTGCCAATCGAAGGCTTTGAAAGCCCGTGGGCCATGGCGCAGGTTGTTTTCATCCACGACACGGATGATCTGGCAGAACCGCTTGGATCGATGCAAGCTATCCTAGAATGGTCGCAAGCCAATCCCGGTCGTTTTACGTACCCGCAGCCGCCGGATTTCTTGGGAACAACGTTCCTAAAGCAAGCTTTGGTTGATGTGTTGGATGATGCGACTGTGTTGTCTGTGGCTGCCACAGATGAAAACTATGATGCGGTGACTGCCCCGCTTTGGGACTATCTTGATGCATTGACCCCGACGCTATGGCGGGCAGGGCGCGCCTATCCGACGACAGGTCCCGCACAGTTGCAGCTGATTGCTGATGGTGAAGTTGATCTGGCGATTTCCTTTAGCCCCGGCGAGGCGACAGCCGCGATTGCTAATAACCAACTGCCACCCACAGCGCGTACTTTCGTTCTGGATAAAGGCACCATTGGAAACGCGTCCTTTGTGGCGATCCCCTACAATTCCGGTTCATCCGAAGGCGCGATGGTTGTCGCGAACTTCCTGATGTCACCGCAGGCTCAAGCGCGCGCCCAAGACCCAGAGATTTTGGGGTATGGCACCGTGTTGAACATGGCTGCGCTGTCAGCTGATGATCGTGCTTTGTTTGATGCGCTAGAACTGGGTGTTGCGACATTGTCGCCAGCAGAACTGGGCGCTGTGCAAGCAGAACCACATCCAAGCTGGATGACCCGTATCGCGGACGATTGGGCCAGCCGATATGGTGTTGCGCAGTAAACGTAAAAATTGCGGCAAGGCATGAAGACTAATCGCGCCTTGCCGCTACTCCCGATCATCACCTTGTTGGTGATGCTTGGGCCTGTGATTGCGGGCCTTGTCGGCACTGTTTTGCCTGCCTTTGGGCATCTCCCTGCTGCAGGGTTAACCGGCCCGTCGCTTGCACCATTTCGTGATTTGTTTGATTGGGCGGGCCTGCCGCGCGCGGCCCTTTTGTCGATCTCGGCAGGGTTGCTTGCCACCTCGATCTCGCTCGCCATTGTTGTGCTTGTCACTGCTGGCTGGTCGGGAACAAAGCCGTTCCGCACGTTAGAGCGTTTGTTATCCCCGCTGCTATCTGTCCCCCATGCGGCAGCGGCCTTTGGATTGGCCTTTTTGATTGCGCCGTCTGGCTGGGCGTCGCGCCTGTTTTCGCCAGCCCTCACCGGATGGGACCGCCCGCCTGATTTGCTGATTGTGCAGGACACTTGGGGGCTGACCATGACCCTTGGCTTGATCGTGAAAGAGGTTCCGTTTTTGCTGCTAATAACGCTCGCGGCTCTTGGGCAAACGGATGCAAAACGCAGCATCACGATTGCGCAAGCGCTGGGCTATGGGCGGGTGACGGGCTGGTTGAAGACTGTTTTCCCACGGGTCTATACGCAGATCAGGCCGCCGATATATGTGGTGCTTGCCTATTCAATGTCCGTTGTAGATGTAGCCGTGATTTTGGGGCCGAACACGCCGCCATCACTGTCGGTGCAGATCGTGAAATGGATGTCCAACCCTGATCTCGCGATGCGGCTTGAAGGGGCGGCCGGTGCGCTTTTGCAGCTTGGGCTGGTCGTTGGGGCCTTGGCATTCTGGCGGCTTGGCGAAGTCGTGTTGGCCCATCTGGGACGCAAATGGATTGCGACTGGTGCACGAGGGCGGTGCGATCCGTTGGTGGCGAATGTGGCGTTGATTGCTGGTGCTGGGTCTGCGTTGATCGTTTTGCTTGGGCTTGTTGTGCTGACAATTTGGTCGTTCGCGGGCTACTGGGGATTTCCTGACGCCTTCCCTGATGATTTTACCCTACGCAATTGGATGCGCTTTGGTCCCGGCACCTTGGATGCGCTCTATGAAACGGCATTGATTGCGGTGACCGCAGCCTTGATCGCTTTGATCCTGACTGTCGGCTGCCTTGAGGCGGAATACCGCTATGGCCTGTCATTCAGCGCCCGCGCGGTCTGGTTGCTGTATTTGCCGCTGTTGATTCCGCAGACAGCATTCTTACCGGGCTTGCAAACATTGATGCTTAATATTGGCGCAGATGTTGGGCGGGTTCCGGTGATGATGGCGCATTTAGTGTTCGTGCTGCCTTATGTTTTCCTATCCTTGGCTGATCCATTTCGGGCGTGGGACGGACGGATGGGTGTGATTGCATCGGCGCTTGGGGCCAGCCCTAATGGCGTGTTGTGGCGCGTACGTTTGCCCATGTTGCTACGCCCTGTGCTGACGGCTTTGGCGGTCGGACTAGCGGTGTCCGTCGGGCAATACCTGCCGACGCTATTGATCGGTGGTGGCCGTGTCGCGACCCTCACGACCGAAGCTGTTGCCCTAGCATCAGGCGGTGACCGCCGTGCGATTGGGGTGTACGGTTTGATGCAGACAGGTGCCGCCTTGATCCCATTCGCGTTGGCGTTGCTGATCCCTGCATTGGCCTGGCGAAACAGAAGAGGGTTGCTTCATGGATAAGGGTCTATCCCTGCAAGATGTGACGATTACCAAGGGCGGTGCACCTTTGTTATCCGTGTCTCATGATATCGCATCCGGCGAGATTCTGACCGTCATGGGGCCATCAGGTGTTGGAAAATCAACTTTGCTGGCATTTGTGACCGGAACGTTGGCTGCGGATTTCACCGCAACAGGACGGGTTTTGCTGGATGGGCAAGACATTACGAATGCACCGCCGCACCAGCGCCGTGTCGGAATCCTATTTCAAGATGACCTACTGTTCCCGCATCTATCGGTTGGCGCGAACCTAGCCTTTGGTCTGCTTGCGGGCGGTACTGCTGCCGCGCGTCAGGAAAAGGTAGAGGAAGCGCTGAGCGAAGTTGGTCTCGAAGGATTTGCGGACCGCGATCCTGCAACTCTTTCGGGCGGCCAAAAAGCAAGAATCGCGCTCATGCGAATGTTGTTGTCAGAACCTTGCGCCTTGCTTCTAGACGAGCCGTTTTCGCGGCTTGATGCAGCGTTGCGCGCCCAAGTTCGCGATATGGTGTTTGATCGCGCAAAGGCGCGTGGATTGCCCGTATTGATGGTCACCCATGACGCCGATGATGCGCAGGCCGCAGGTGGCGTGATTATCGAATTGCGCTAGAATCAGTGTTTGGCAGCGACGGGATTTCAGCTTGCCCCAGCGAGAGGGCTCTGGCACTGATGGTACCTGCAAACGCGGACAAATTGTTGCCCGCGGACGCAAGCGACAGATCGGTAGTGCCCAGCGAATAATGACAGAACAGCATATGACAGACCTGCCTGAACCGCTCCCTCGGGGTGCGGTTAAAACGTCACGCCGCTTTACGCGGCTTGTTGCGTCGCGCGGGTTTCAACGCTGGGCGGCACGTTTTCCGTTCACGCGGCGCATGGTCCGGTCCGAAGGCGAGGCGATGTTCGATCTTGTGGCGGGCTTTTGTCACAGCCAGCTTTTGCAGGCGTTTGTACGACTTAAGATGCCGCAATTACTGCTTAAACAAGAGATGACTGCAGAAGCGATTGCAGAAGAAATCGATGTCCCGCTTGACCGGTTACATGTTCTTTTGGCGGGTTGCACAGCACTTGGGCTAATCAAGCGGCGGCGTGCAGGCCGGTACGCACTGACGACCCGTGGCGCGTCTCTGGCGGGGGTGCCTGGCTTGGCGGGCATGATCGATCACAACGAAATTTTATATCTTGATTTGGCGGATCCCGTCGCGTTCTTTCGCGGCCATGTTGAAACAGAACTTGCTGAATTCTGGCCTTATGTTTTCGGCGCAAGGCGTGCGACTGATCCGTCAGCAGTTGCGCAATATTCCCAACTTATGGCCGATAGTGTGGCTCTGGTCGCCGAAGACACGCTTGATGCCGTAGGTTTTGGCAATGCGCACCGTGTGATGGATATCGGCGGTGGCACGGGTGCTTTTTTGACGGCGATTGGGATGGCCTATCCTGATCTTTCACTGACGTTGTTTGATTTGCCCGCTGTCGTTCCGGCAGCGCGCGATAGATTTGAAGCGGCAGGACTCCAGAATCGGGCAGAGATTATCGCAGGCTCTTTCCGTGACGAGGGGCTGCCTGATGGCGCCGATCTTATCTCGTTGATGCGGGTTCTTTGCGACCATAGCGATGAAATCGTGACTGATTTGCTACGCTCTGTTTATGACGCCCTTCCACCTGGCGGGCGCATTGTTATTTCAGAACCGATGACAGGCGGCGTTGTGCCGCAGCGCGTCGGCGATGCCTATTTTGCCCTTTATTGCATGGCGATGCGCACGGGTCGTGCGCGGTCTTCTGTCGAAATTATGGGACTTCTGAGCGCGGCGGGCTTTGCAGACATCAAATCCCCGTCTACGCGCCGACCATTCATAACGTCAGTCGTAACCGGTGTAAGGCTGGACTGACAATCTGAGTGCGTAATGTGATTGGGCGCAAGCGACGAAGGTCATCTTATCAGTGCCTGGCGCTTTAGCCGTATCTGTGGTCAAGCAGGGTGTTGAAACCAGCCGCTAAAGCAGCTTGCTGCTATTTAGGACCGCAACAATGCGCTGCTCGACGTCTGGTCCGAGTGGCAAAATTGGCCTTGGCGGGACGGCGTCGGTTAACCCAAGATGCTTTGCGATTGTGTAGACAACGCGCAGGCTGCCGAACTCTTTGAACAGGTCCCAAAGCGGTTGTAGCGCTGCATCTTGGGCGTTTGCCGCAGCCTTATTGCCAGATTGGGCAGCGATCGTCAGGTCCTGTGCGATCTTTGGCAACGTTCCGCCAAGTACGCTGTACCATGTGTCGGCCCCAGCAAGCAGCGCCTCTGCGCAGCCCCAGTCGCCGCTGTATCCAATAGCGAAATCTGTGGGCAGGTTGGCGCGTAGCTGTGCCAGCTCTTCGCTGATTGACATGCTGGCCGGCAACGGCATTTTCACAGCCGCGATATTCGGCAAATCCGCAAGGTGTTGCAGCAAAGGCAGGCCAAAGTTGAAATGCGTCGTGCCAGGGTTGTTGTAGATGCAAATTGGCAAGTCTGTCGCTGCCGCGACTGCGCGGAAGTGTTCAAACACCTCGTCTTGGGTCAGTGGCGTGTAGGATACGGGAGCGAGCAAAAGTGCATTTGCACCCCCCATTTGCGCATCTTCAGCCAAGGCCACCGCATCACTGGTGCGCAATGTACCCACGCCAACAATTAGTGGTGTGCTCTTGATGGTCGCCGCTGCGGCCTTGACCGCGCGCAGTCGTTCGGACCGACTAAGGTAGGCGTATGTTCCAGTGCTGCCTAGTAAACCGATGGACGCGACATTTGCCGTTTCCAATCGCGCAATCAACCGGCTTACGCCATCAATATCGACTTGGCCCGCCTCGTCGCAGGGTGTGATCGGAAAGGCAGAGAGGCCGTTGAATAGGGACATATGCGTTCCTTTCAGATGCGTTACAGAGGGCCGGTCTGGAAGAGCCAGACTTTGATCCCACCATGCGGGATGGCAGCGCCTTTGGGTTTGAACGGTAGGCCTGTGGCTTTGGCCAATCCTGTTTCACTGGTCACGATTCCAACGCGCCAACCGCTAAAGCGTTCGCGCAGGGTTTCGCCCAGTGATGCGTAAAGCCCATAAAGCAATTTTGGATTGCCGATCCGGCCACCGTAGGGCGGATTGCAGATGATCAGACCGGCAGGGCCTTCGGGTCGGGTGACATCCGAGGCGCTGAGATTTTCAAAGCTGATGTGGTCTGCGACACCTGCGCGTTCGGCGTTTGCGCGGCTCATCCGGACTGCACCAGCATCACGGTCGCTGCCGTAGAAATGTTGGGTGACAGGTTTCACATCTTCGCCAATCTTGCGCAGAAACTCCCAACGGCCTGCATCAAAATTGGCCAACTGCATGAACGCGAAATCACGGCTGCGGCCCGGCAGTAGTCCTGCGGCCATCTCGGCCGCTTCGATCAAAAACGTGCCAGATCCGCACATGGGGTCCAGCACAGGTTCCATCCCGTCATAACCACATTCGCGCAACATCAAAGACGCCAGCGTTTCACGCATCGGCGCTTTGCCGACTGCTTCTTTATGGCCGCGTTTGTGCAGGCTTTCACCTGATGTATCGATACTGATGGTCACGCGATTGTCGTCGATACGCACTTTGACCGTCAGCGGCGCATCGGCGCTGATCGTCATACCATGACTGTCTTTGAGTGCTGTTTCGATCCGCTGGGTCGCTGCACCCGCATGATAGATTTTTGATTTCTTCGAGGTCGTGACCTCTACCCGCACAGGGATGTCAGCGCGCAGAATATCGCCCCACGGAAATTTGCGCGCGCGTTTATCAAGCTGCGCCAGATGGAACGCCATAAAGCTGCCCACGCGTGCCAGAATGCGGCTTGCCCCGCGCATTACCAGATTGGCGCGCCAGACGTCTTCCCAGTTGCCGATGGTTGTAACGCCGCCTTGCGTACGCACTGCGCCGGTAAAGCCATTTGCGAGGGCCTCGGACAGCAAAGCGTCCTCGAACCCCGGAGTGGCGACCATAAAGATTTCAAAGGTTTCATCCATGCCGCCTGCATAGTGGCGAATGAAGGGTGATCCAAGCACCGACTTACGATGGTATATCGCGCGCGATCTCGCGGGTGGGTGCGCCTTCGGGTTTTGGTTTGGGCTTGGTGATACCTTCGAGCGCTTTAAGGGGGCGGCGCACGGCCTCGGACAATCCCGGTCTAGTGGGGGCAACCGATTGCTTACTGACTTCGATGATTAACACCCCACCTGCCGCGACAATCGGTATCTTGTGACCAACTCTTTCAAGGAAGTCCGCTGACTTACGCCAGATTTTGCGGTCAGAAGGCGGCTGATAAAGTGCTGACATCGTGCGTTCGGTTACAAATTGGTGTTTGCGCAACTGCGCCTCAAGTTGGCTCAGCGAGTAAGGCCTGCCAAAACCAAAGGGGGTCGCATCCGACCGCGACCAGAGCCCGGCACGATTTGGCACGATAATAACGGCCTTTCCGCCGGGGCCAAGGACGCGCCAAGCCTCGTCCAAGATCGTTGATGGCTGTTCGGTCGTTTCAAGCCCGTGCAGCATCACCAACTTGTCGACTTTGCCTGTTTCAATGGGCCAAAGCGTATCTTCGCACAGCACACTGACGTTTTTTCCGTCCGCAGGCCATGGCATCACCCCTTGTGGACCGGGCATTAGGCCAATGACGCGGCGCGCATCTTTTAGGAATGGGCGCAGCAGTGGTAGCGCAAAACCAAAACCCACGACCATCTGTCCCTTTGCTTCAGGCCACATGGTCGTCAATTCGTCACGGATCACCTTTTGCGCCGCTCGCCCCAAGGCGCTGCGGTAATAAAAATTTCGTAAATCCAAAACGTCTAGATGCATTGCGGTTTACGGCCCCTTCAGCAAAGCTATGTTAAGACCATAACAACGCGGAGCGGTAATTCCATGACAAAGACAGCAGCGGTCGAAATGGTTGTGGTACCGTGCTTGCGCGATAACTATGCGTTCCTTGTCCACAACAGCGCCACGCAGCAAACGGCGCTGATCGACGCGCCTGAATCGGCGCCTATTCAAGCGGTGCTAGACGCCCGTGGATGGACGTTGACTGATATCCTGATAACGCATCATCACGATGATCACATTGATGGTGTGGGCGCGTTGCGCAAAGGTGCGCGTGTCATTGGGGCGAAAGCGGACGCGCACCGATTGCCTGACCTCGACCTTGCTGTGCAAGAAGGCGACGAGATCACTGTTTGTGGACAGCACACCAATGTGATTGACGTCTCCGGCCATACTGTCGGGCATATTGCCTTTCATATGCCGCAAGCGGGGCTGGCGTTTACTGCAGATAGTCTGATGGCGTTCGGCTGTGGTCGGTTGTTTGAAGGCACGCCTGCACAAATGTGGGGCAGCATGCAAAAGTTGCGTGCGCTGCCCGATGACACACTGATTTGTTCGGGGCATGAATACACGGAAAACAACGCGCGTTTCGCGGCATCCCTTGACCCAGACAATCCCGACCTTATCTCTCGTATCAAGGGGATCGCAGTGGCACGTGCTGCTGGCCAGCCAACGGTCCCATCAACGCTAACCCTAGAAATGCGCACAAACCCGTTTTTGCGCGCTGATCTTCCAGAATTCAAATCTGTCATGGGCATGGCCGACGCATCCGAAGTGGATGTGTTTACGAAAGTGCGTGCCCTGAAAGACAGTTTTTAGCCGTGATCACCACAGGTCACGGCGAAAAAGTGAAGAAAACTTGGACATCACGTGTTTTGTGATGCTGAAATGAAAAAAAGTCCTTGAAGGTTGGGGAATAAAACCAAACCTTAAGACTAACAGGCCACGGTTGGTACGTGTATGACACGGCCCGACCCCCGATATGAAGGAGCACTGACGTGCCATCATTTTCGACCACATTAGAGCAGTCCATTCATGGCGCACTTGCGCTGGCCAATGAACGCAAACACGAACTCGCCACGCTAGAGCATTTGCTTTTGGCGTTGATCGATGAACCCGACGCTGCCCGCGTGATGCGCGCATGTTCGGTGAACTTGGATGATCTGCGCAAAGACCTCGAGGATTTCATCGGCGATGATCTTTCAACGTTGATCACAGATGTCGAAGGGTCCGAGGCCGTGCCAACGGCTGCCTTCCAGCGCGTGATCCAGCGCGCCGCAATCCATGTGCAATCGTCTGGTCGCAACGAAGTGACCGGCGCCAATGTGCTGGTTGCGATCTTTGCAGAGCGTGAAAGCAATGCGGCCTATTTCTTGCAAGAGCAGGATATGACCCGTTACGACGCCGTGAACTTTATTGCGCACGGTGTTGCCAAAGATCCCGCCTTTGGCGAGGCGCGACCTGTCAGCGGCTCACCCGAGGAAAGCGAGACAATCGCGCCCGGTGAAGGTGATGCGAAAGAAAGCGCGCTTGCGAAATACTGTGTTGATCTGAATGCGAAGGCCACGAAAGGCGAAGTTGATCCTTTGATTGGCCGCGCCCACGAGGTTGAGCGTTGCATTCAAGTACTTTGCCGCCGCCGCAAAAATAACCCGCTCTTGGTGGGTGATCCTGGTGTGGGTAAAACTGCGATCGCTGAAGGTCTGGCCTTCAAAATCGTAAACGGTGAAACGCCAGAAGTGCTGTCCAAAGCGACGATTTATTCGCTTGATATGGGCGCGTTACTGGCAGGTACACGCTACCGCGGTGATTTCGAAGAACGCTTGAAGGCAGTGATGACTGAAATGGAAGAGCATCCTGATGCGGTGCTGTTCATCGATGAAATTCACACGATTATTGGTGCTGGCGCGACCTCTGGCGGTGCAATGGATGCGTCCAACTTGCTGAAACCTGCGTTGCAGGGTGGCAAGCTACGCTGCATGGGCTCGACCACTTACAAAGAGTTCCGCCAGCACTTTGAAAAGGATCGTGCGCTCGCGCGCCGTTTCCAAAAAATCGACGTGACAGAGCCTTCGATCCCTGACGCGATCAAGATTTTGCAGGGTCTTAAGCCTTATTTCGAAGAGCATCACAGCATTAAATACACGGCTGATGCGATTAAAACGGCGGTCGAACTGTCTGCGCGTTATATCAACGATCGCAAATTGCCCGACAAAGCCATCGATGTGATCGACGAGGCGGGTGCAGCACAGCATCTTGTCGCTGAATCCAAGCGTCGCAAGACCATTGGCACCAAAGAGATCGAGAATGTCGTCGCCAAGATTGCGCGTATTCCCGCCAAGAACGTGTCCAAGGACGATGCAGAGGTGCTGCGCGATCTTGAAAAGTCGCTCAAGCGGGTGGTCTTTGGTCAAGACGCTGCAATCGAGGCGCTATCGTCTGCGATCAAATTGGCCCGTGCGGGTCTGCGCGAACCTGAAAAGCCGATTGGTAACTACCTGTTCGCAGGTCCAACCGGCGTGGGTAAAACCGAGGTCGCTAAGCAATTGGCCGATACTTTGGGTGTCGAATTGATGCGCTTTGACATGTCTGAATACATGGAAAAGCACGCAATTTCGCGTCTGATTGGTGCGCCTCCCGGTTATGTTGGCTTTGATCAAGGTGGCATGCTGACCGACGGTGTCGATCAGAACCCTCATTGCGTTCTTTTGCTAGACGAAATGGAAAAGGCACACCCTGACGTCTACAACATTCTGTTGCAGGTCATGGATCACGGTAAGCTAACGGACCACAACGGGCGCACGACTGATTTCCGCAATGTTATCATCATTATGACGACAAATGCAGGCGCAACAGAGATGTCGAAAAACGCGCTGGGCTTTGGCCGTGAAACGCGTGAGGGCGAAGATACAGCTGCGATTGAACGGACGTTTACGCCTGAATTCCGCAACCGTCTGGATGCGATCATCAGCTTTGGTGCTTTGCCTAAGCCGGTCATTATGCAGGTTGTTGAAAAATTCGTGCTTCAGCTTGAGGCCCAATTGATCGACCGCAACGTGCATATTGAACTAACACAGGGTGCAGCTGAATGGTTGGCCGACAAGGGCTATGATATTAAAATGGGTGCGCGCCCCTTGGGTCGCGTCATTCAGGAATACATCAAAAAGCCACTCGCCGAAGAGCTGCTGTTCGGCAAGTTGGTCAAAGGTGGTATTGTAAAAGTCGGCGTCAAAAAGGGCGCGCTTGATCTTACTTACGAAGAACCGGCGCAGGGCCGGATATCAAATAGTGGTGATAAACCACCGCTTTTGACCGCCGACTAGGCGCGATCACAGAACAATATTTAGGCCCGCAGTTACGTTAACTGCGGGCCTTTTTCATGTGCGATTGCAAATCTATCGTTCGGTTAGTTTCAGTTCAATCCGGCGGTTCTGCGCGCGCGCCTCTGGAGAATCAAGCGGGTTCAAAGGTTGGAATTCCCCAAAGCCATTGGCCGCTAGGCGTCGCGGGTCGATGCCTAAGTCTTCGGACATAAACCGCACGACCGACAATGCGCGTGCTTGGCTCAATTCCCAATTGTCGGCGAAACGACTGTTGCTGCCAACTTGGGTATTGTCTGTGTGCCCATCGACGCGAATCACCCAATCTATACCGGCGGGAATATCATCGGCGATGCTGCGCAAGATGTCTGCGATATTGGCGATCTCGGCTTCACCAGCGAGCGCGAGTGTGGCGCTGCCGGGTTCGAACAGAACCTCGGACGCGAAAATAAAGCGGTCACCTTCGATACGAATGCGGTCTTGGCCTTCGAGGATTTCACGCAATTCGCCAAAGAAGTTTGATTTGAACCGCGCAAGGTTTTCGGCTTCTGCCGTCAGTCTTTCTGCTTCTTCCTCAAGGCGTGCCTTTTCCGCCTCTAGCCGGATGCGTTCGGCTTCTTCCAAGATGCGACGCTGCCGTTCTTCGGAGACTACACGAGCGAGGGCAGTGTTAAGTTGTGAGCCAAGCGTTTCAATCTGCACCTGCGCTTCAATATCGGCGTCTTCTGCAAGATTGAGCAACGACTGCAGGTTTCCGACTTGTGTTCGCAATTGCGTGATCTGTTCATTCAACAGCGCCACCTGACGCAAGCTTTCAGCAGAGAGGGCTTCTTCTTGGGCCAATTGATCGTTCGCCATCGCCAGCAATTCAGCCTGACGCTGTGCTTCGGTTGCTTGCAGATTCTCGCTGTTTTCAAGCAGTGCTAGCCGTGCGCGGACCTGCGCCAACTCAAACGCCAGCGTTTCGTTTTCGCCAGCGAGTGATCCGCGTAGGTTGTCCAATTCTTCCTGTGCTGCGCGCGCCGCAGCTAACAGGGTCAAAGTCTGTTCGGCTTCAAGGCGTTGCTGTTCAAGGTTTAGGGTCATCGCTGTGAGTTCGGTATCGGCATTAACCAAGCGGTCACGCAACGCTTCTGCCGCGGCTAGGTCGGTCAGGGCTTCTGCTTCAAGTGCTGTAATTGCCTCGGTTTTGGTGGCGCTTTCTGTTTCCAAATCAGCAATCAAGGCCTCGAGTGCTTCGCGGCGTGCAGCGGCCAGTCGTGCGGCTTCAACCCCTTCGTCGATCTCAGAACGTGACTGTGCCAAAGCAAGATTTAGCGCGTCTTGTTGGGACAAAAGCTGAGCCTGTTCGGCTTCTAATCCGGCAATGTTATCCAACGCTTGGCTGCGTTCACTCAGTAGGCCTGCGACTTGTGCCTCGAATTGGGTTATGTCGCTTTGGGCTTGGGCCAAGACTTGATTTTGTGCCTCGCGTTCGGCGATCAATGCCGCGATGCGCCCCGCTTGAAGGGTTGCTTCGGTGTTTGCTGCTTCAAGATTTGAGGAAAGTGCCGCTGTGCGATCTTGTTCCAGACCAAGCGTCGCGGTTAGTGCTGCAACTTCACTGCTCAGCACGTTGAGTTCGTTTTCCTGACCGGTGATTTGCTGCCGCAAAACGAATTGGATGACCATGAATATGGTTAGAACGAACATCAAAACGAGCAGCAGTCCTGTCATCGCATCGACAAAACCCGGCCAGATCGCGTTTTGAAAGCGGTTTGATGATCTGCGGCTTAGCGCCATGGATCAGCCTCTGCCCTTGATCGCGTTGGTCAAATTGAAGATGTCACCGCGCAGATCACCGATGCTTTCTTGCCGACCGGCTGACATTTCCTCGAGTATTCGCAGCAGTTGCACGTCGATTGACCGCAAACGCATCCGGCTTTCGGCATCGATGCCTTCCATCCCGTTGTCATCCAATTTTTGAATCAACGCTTCTTGTCCAGCAGCTACCCGTTCCAACAGCGCTGTATTCGCATTGGCGGTGCTATTCTGGGCCATGAGTTCCATCGCGGATGCGAGGTTGGCAAAACGTTGGTCGTTTTCGGTCTGGTTGCCCGCGTTCTGACCCATCATCATGTGCATAGCGTCCATGACTTCGGCTAGTTGATCGACGAAGGCGCCCATGGCCCCCATGTCGGTGCCTGATCCCTCTTCGCCATCGACACCGATGCGCGTGATTGTCGAAAGCCACTCTTCAAGTTCGCGGTAAAAGCGGTTTTGTCCGTGACCGGCAAAGAGTTCTAGCAGGCCAACGATCAACGATCCGGCAAGTCCCAAAAGTGAGCTGGAAAAGGCTGTTCCCATGCCGCCCAACTGCGCCTCTAGGCCGGATTGCAGGCGGCCAAAGATGTCTGCACCAGATTCGCCCTCACCGGGATTTAAGGACCGGATCGTTTCGACCAAGGCCGGAACGGTTGTAGCTAGTCCATAAAAAGTTCCCAGAAGGCCAAGGAAAATCAGGACGTTGCCGATGTACCGCGTGATTTCGCGGTCTTCGTCGATCCGCTGTGCAACGGAATCGAGGATTGAACGACCCGACGACGATGATACTTGCGTGCGCGCCCCGCGGGATCGCAGCAATGTCGCCAGCGG
>RCNE010001088.1_pt1 | contig 19778 bp, 20 predicted proteins | sample 2041361 | NCBI WGS metagenome assembly RCNE01 (sample SAMN09708229, study PRJNA481090) | Marine sediment metagenome, whole genome shotgun sequencing project.
GATGAAATGGCTGAGTCGGATGGTTCTGTTCACCAGAAAGAAAAGGAATTCTTAGTGAACCTGATACATATCTTGCGTTGAATCTTTGAATTGGCGCAGGTGGGTTGAGATGTTTACACGCGTGTAAATCATTACCTTTTAATGTTTTAACCTTTAATTGAAAAATAAGGTATGCTTAAACGAACTTCGAATCACCTTTATATGGAAACTCTTTTATTTCTATGCTGATTCCAGTTATTAATTTATAAGGCAATTAATATCCCTATCACTACAAGCGCAAACTAACCAATCGCATATCGTGCTTACTTGATTGGTTTGTTATCATATGCCAACTTTCGTCTTATGTTACGAAATAAGTTAATCATAATTACATTTTTTTTGCCCCGCGCTATGCTGGCACTTCGCTCAAAATGTCTACCAGACATTTTCTCTTCGCTCTGTCCTCTAAAGAAGGGGATCATTATAGGTTTGATTCCTAAATATAGCATTATAACCTTAGTTGAATGTCTTGTAAAGGACGAATAGTATTAAATCCTTTACGGACATAGCTAAATACTTATCGAGAAGAGAAATTCAAGAACAAATACGTACTAATTGGGAGTGGTGGGAAAAGAAAACCCGAATGAAATAAATTTGTTGCTAGTATGATTAGAATTTCTTTAATCTAAAAGTAATTATTTATTAACCTCATTGCATTGTTGTAATATAATCATAACGAATGGGCACAAGGTGCATATCTATTATAACAACCTTAAGGGTATCTAGCGTTTTGTATTTTACTCGAACCACATTATAATTCATATGTGACTTCATTTCATGACTCAGTTCAAGGGCCTTCCATTTTTTTAAGGTTTTGACTTGAATGATAACCACCGGATGTAATTCAATATTATCAATGACATCCTTTACAGCATTCTCAGTAATTTTTATGGCTTGAGCAGAGATGCAGAGTGGCAAAAAAAGCAAGAAAAGTAATTTGAGGGGTTTCATTACAGATCTTTTTAAAGTATATTCAAGGGGTGTTGTCTGTTTTGCAGACATATAGGATCAACTTGTAAGATACAAAATAATACATGTGTTTTTTGTTCAATTGAAGAATTTAACAATTGGTGATAATATAAAAACAATTAGAATCTATCTAGAAGGAGATATTTGTGCCCCAAACCTCCAAGAACAAATACGTACTAATTGGGAGTGGTAGAAAAAAAAACCGAATGAAATTCACTCTTCTCTCATCTAATTAAATAGTAAAAAGCAAAATTATGATATCTCCTGAATAATTTTAAAAAATAGCTATATTAGTGCACAACTTGTTAAGTTGTGCACTAATATTCAAGCTATGAATAAAAATGTTGTCATTTTACTTTGTATTTCTTTATCATTATTCCTCAGTAAATGTGATCCAGAGCGAACAAATAACAAATCAGGTTCCATTGAAATCGTTGAGGAAAAGGAAAGTAAAACACTTAATTTACTGACTGACATTGCACCTCTCTTAGAAGATGGAGATATTAATGCGGTAATTGAGATTCCCGCGGGTACATTGGATAAATGGGAGTTAGATAAATCAACTGGGAAAATACAATGGGAGTTGATTGACAAAAAACCGCGAATTGTACAATATATAGGATATCCTGGTAACTACGGTATGATTCCTAGGACGCTACTTTCAAAAGAAAAAGGTGGTGATGGTGATCCACTGGACATACTCGTTCTTGGACCTCCAGTGGAAAGAAGTCATATATTAAAATGTAAAATAATAGGTGTTTTATATCTGCAGGATAGAGGAGAACGAGATGATAAATTAATTGCTGTTTCGAGTGATTCACCAATGTATGGAGTTAGCAGTATAGATGAATTAAATAATGATTTCAAAGGAATTACTGAAATAGTGCAATTATGGTTTACAAATTACAAAGGACCGGGGAAAATTAACTCTAAGGGGTTTGGAAATAAAAAAGTTGCTATTGACATACTTACAGATGCAATTAATGAATATCAGTTAAATAATGCCTCAAAATAAATCAAAAAGGTAGCAATCAAGTTGTAACGTGCCATTATAAGGGTATACCCTACCCAGACTTTCAAGAAGAAATATTTGCTAATTGAGAGTGTTGAGTCAAGGATATTAGTGAAGTCAGATAGGATTATTCTTTTTTTGATTAAAATAGACGTTTATCAAAAATAATATAGCACCGATAATATTTCCTTACTCCTGAAATAATTAGGTGAATGTAAAACTTATATTAAGATCACAAGCTAAACCACTTATCAATGGCAACACAAAATGGACAACTATTATAAATCAACTTGATTATTCAATCTCATTTCCTCTATCACTTTTTTTGTAAATTTCTCAGCACCAATTGAATTTAAATGATCTGAATCTAAAAATAATGAATCAGTATATTCTTCTTCGGTTTTATCAATTATCAGTGCACTAGATTTGTATTTTTTCTTAAGATCAATGTATTTTTCCCAAATATTTGTCGGAATATTTATCCTATAATTCTTATTAACGGGGCTACTAACAAGAACTGGAGTGATATTCTGATTTTTACAAACGCTTACTATCGAATCCAAATAGTTAACAGAAGTCTCAGAAACTTTTAACTCGACATCTTTGCTAAAGTAATAATGACGTTTGATTGCAGACTCGTAATTGGCAATATTACTTCTCTCGCTATTTGAGTAATTTCCAATAAAATGAATATGATTATTCTTTGGATAAAACCCAAGTTTCTTCCATAATATTTTATAGAATTCATAATAGTCGATGTTAATATCATCATCAATATCTTTAAAGCTTTCGATGGTATAACTTCTTTTAAACATAACCGAAGTCCATTTTTTATTCGAAAATTTAAGATCCTGATAAGCTGAAATATTATGAGGTGCAAATCCAATAATTAATGTATCCGGCTTAATCGATTTCAATATTCTCTTAAGCTTCCAAAAAGTTAAAACATATGGCTCCAAAGGTTGGGAAATGTTTATCGCGCTATTAAATAATTCAGGATTCAGGCTTTTCTGAGGATGAGAATCTCCCACGATTAGAATTCTACTATTTAGTAATTTAACTTCATATTTTTTATAATTATACATATTAAGAGAAATATTAATACCAAAGTATAGAAATAGTAAGAAGCTAAATATTGAAATTTTCCTTATGAATTTTATCATACTTTAAAATTGAAAATATATAAACTGTTGCTCCGAGCCACTGTACCAAAGAATTGTAATAAAAATAATATAATACACAGCATGTCTTAACGGTCGTTTCCATTTAATACCAAAATTAGCTATCGCATATTGTTGATCTCTACCAAACCATTCCACGAATAAAAAAAGACATACAAGAACAACTACGATCAATGCATTAGTCATGTCTGCGAATTTTGGTATAGTGAAAATTGAAGGAGATAAAATTTGGGAAATGTAGTTCATTGCATGTCCAATATTTTCTGCCCTAAAAAATATCCAAGCAAAAACAGTCATACCGAAAGTCAATAACATAAAGAAAAGTTCTCTAACACTAGGTAAATTTTTCCCTTGCCCTATAACATCTAAATTACTACGGTTTTTCTTAGTTAATAAAAGAGGTAAAAAGTAAATCGCATTCAAAGCTCCCCATACAATAAAGGTCCAATTTGCACCATGCCAAAAGCCACTGACAATGAAAATAATAAAGGTATTTCTTACTTTCATCCAAGTCCCACCCCGGCTGCCACCCAATGGTATGTAAAGATAATCTCGAAACCAGGTTGATAGAGAAATGTGCCAACGCCTCCAGAATTCGGCTATATCTCTTGAAAAATATGGAAAATTGAAGTTTCGCATTAGATCAAATCCAAATAGTCGTGATGTCCCAATAGCAATATCTGAATATCCTGAGAAATCACCATAAATTTGGAAAGTGAAAAATAAAGCCCCTAAAACAAGAGTGCTGCCTGAATAGTCATCTGAATTGTTAAAAATTAAATTCGCATATTCTGCACAGTTATCTGCAATTACAATTTTCTTAAACAATCCCCAAAGTATTTGTCTCATCCCATCAACAGCTTTTGAATAGTCGAAGGTCCTTTTTCTATAAAACTGAGGAAGTAGATGGGTAGCCCTTTCTATAGGTCCCGCAACCAATTGTGGAAAGAAACTCACAAATGCAGAAAATGCAATAAAGTCTTTAGTTGGTTCAAGTTTTCTCTTGTAAACATCAATAGTATAACTCAAAGTTTGGAAAGTATAGAAACTAATCCCTACAGGTAAAATTATATTTAATGAATTGGCCTTCATCTCTGTACCAAAGAATGAAAATGCCGTAACAAAATTATCTAGAAAGAAATTATAGTATTTGAAAAAACCTAAGAAACCTAAATTAACTAAAATGCTGGTCCAAAGAAATATTTTTCTTTTAGACGGATTTTCTTCCTTAGAAAGTTTAATTCCAACACTATAGTCAACAATCGTACTAAAAAGGATTAGGGATAAAAATCTCCAGTCCCACCAACCATAAAACAAATAACTTGAGGCGACTATAAGTAAATTTTGAAATTTTAGATTTTTATTGAAAACAAACCAATAGAGTATAAATACTATTGGTAAAAATATTGCAAAATCAAGTGAGTTAAAAAGCATTCTTAATTCTTGTTATTAAATCCTAATATCAAGGAATTTTTTATCTAAGTCTTCAAGTATAACGGTATACTTAAAAAGAAATTGTTATACTTATCTACCATCAGTTTAAAATTTTTGAGGACCTAAAAAACACTTGATAAACTTCCATCAAATCTTAATTGGTATTCAACAAAGTGAATTTTAAATCATAAAACTAATAATTACTTAGGATAAAAAGAACAGTTTCTAATCCTTACTTTATATTTCATAAAACATTGTTTTTCTGCCTAAGTGTTATAACTTTTATAATAGATAAATAACAGTTCAACAACACTAAAAGTCAATCAAAACCATTTCATTGATAGTAATTTTGTTCTTATCATTTAGTTAACTAAATTGGTTTTACATCTTCCTAGAAATCCATGAAGAAATACGTTTTAATTCTCGTGAGTGAAAGAAAGATGTTCGTCATGTTAGATAGGATTACCTTTTTTTTGATTAAAAGATTCTAACAATAAAAATAGTACAACCCCGACAATACTTCCCAAAACCGTATATATCAAATCAAATATGTTTCTTATCATTTCGATACTTCAAATATAAAGCAATCTAATTGTTTATCTCATAAATGAATTTCTAAATCTATAACTTCAGGATGAAATAAAAGTTAATCACTGGGAGAGTCGGGAAAAGAAAAACCCGAATGACAAATCACTCGGGTTAATAGTTGGCTATAAGGGCATGTTAGAAGCCACAGTCCACTGAGAAGTACGCAGTTGGACCAGTCAGTGTCCAATTATCTGTCGAATAGATGACGTTATCGACTTGAACGCAGTTTAGATTATTTCCAAAAGCAGAGAAACTATTGATTTGAGTATTGTTTCCATTTTGTACATTCAGGCCAATCAATTCGTCAGCACCATCTATCAAAATATCTGTCAAAGCAACGTTTTTAGAAAGATCTAAAATAGAGATTGGAACAAATATCATACTTAATGATTCCAGAGCAACATTCTTTGATAAATCTAGGCTGGATATGTTTGTGTTGGCACCACCATGATCATCAAAACTTATTAACTTTAACTTAGTGTTCTTAGTTAAATCCAATGAAGTTATGTACTTAGCGCCATCAATTCTTAAATGAGTTAATTCCAAATTATTGCTTAAATTTAAATTATTTAGACTGAGAGGCTCAATTATTCTTAATTCTTTTAAATTGGGGGCAAAAGAAAAATTCAATTCTTCTTGAAGGGTCAATCCAAAACTAAAAACTTCCAAAGAAATAAAATCTTCTATTCCTGTAAGATCAGCTATATCAGAACAAGGACCACCACAAGATCCACCGTCATCGTATGGAAGATGCAATTCCTTTATTCCCGCAATATTCTTAGTTAAGACATAGCCGTCTAGTGGCAACTCATCATAGCCTTTATAATACAGGAAGTATTCAAAGTTGTCATCAGGAACATCAGTCTTTGTTTCTTCACAACTTCCCTCGAAATCCCCATGCCTTAAGTGAGCCTTCAAAGCATTACCGTTAATGTTAAGTGTTTTCCAAGTATCTGTTTTAGCATCATAGTGGCATACATCCACTTTTGGTAGTTTCTTATCGGCAGTTGCATCGATAATTGTGTCGTCTTGCTCGCATGAACCCAGAGCAAATAAGGTAAGTAGTAATATTAAATATTTCTTCATGATTAATTTTTTAGTTAAAACATAAAGTTAGTAAAGAGATGAATTATATAAAATGATAACGGTCAATCAATCTAATGATTTTAATCACGTGTCTACCATAACAAGGGTATGTTCACACCCAGAAATTCAAGAACAAATACGTACTAATTGAGAGTGGTGGGAAAAGAAAAACCCGAATGAAATTCACCCGGGTTTTTATTTTACAACTACGTGATAGTTATTTTTTTAGTTCCTCATTTGAAATTTTCAAGAATTCTTTTGATGTCTTTGATAGATTTTGAACTACAGGAACTTCAATAGTTAAGAACATATCTTGCCCATCAGTATCTTCCCCTTGATAAAATTTAAAAATATAAGTTTCATTCTGTAGGGCTTGTACTGGAATTGAAAATGTAGTTTCTGTAATATCTGGAGTACAAGCAACGCCATCATCTATATGTGCAATAGGATAAATAAGCCTTGAAGTTCCTTCATAGAAGTAATCATATTGATTATAATAATAATAACAACTATTTGGTAATTCTATGGTAACATTAATTCGATACGTATTTCCATAAATAAATTCATCCGGAAGATCCGCGCTTTTAACACTTATATATTCTAAGTGGTAGTCGTGGTAGTTGTTGTCGTCGTCGTCGTCGTTACATGATGTTACCGATACGCTAAGGGCAACAATCATAATTAGTAAATACTTGAAATTTTTCATCTTATTTATTTTAAGTTTCCACAAAAGTATCACCGAAGAAAGGTTTTTAACATGACATCACATGTCGTTAAAAAAAAGTCCCATAAATTAATGACAGGATCTTTATATAAAAATCAGTCACGTTTCTGCAAAAAAAACCTAGTGAAATAACACTCGGGTTAATAGTTTTACATTAAGGGTAATCCTCGTGATTGGCTCTCTAAATTCTCCAGGAATTGACTCAGTAAAGGGCTCATCATGAATTTGAGTATCAGTTAAAGTTGTTTTTTTATGAATATTAAATCTGATTGTTGATTCCTTCGGGAAGCCTATGGGTTCCCATATTGTTGAGAAAACCTGAATGACAACCAACTTGTTTCTACGTATAAAGATAGTTTTTAAAGGCCTCTTATTGATGGCATTCTTTTAAAAATTTCTTTAAATTCATCTAGTGTTTGGTTTAGGCTATAACAATATAAGAAATTTTGAAATATGCTTTATGTATGTACAATACACTGAACACGAAGAAATACTTGCTAATTGAGAGTGTTGAGCTAAGGGTATTAGTGAAGTCAGATAGGATTGTTCTTTTTTTGATTAAAAGATTCGAACAATAAGAATATTACAACCCCAACAATACTTCCTAAAACCGTATACATCAAATCAAATTTATCCTTATTACCTCCAAATAAAGGGTCTATATATTCTTTTGCAAGGCCAATTAAAAACGCTAATGACATTCCAAAAACAATAGATTTCAATTTGTGATTCGTTTTCTCAAAGACCAGATATGAGATCAAACCACCGATTAATAACCCTACAACAGAATGTTCAAAATATCCATTTCGTGAAATTTGCAAAAACCCTTCTACACGGTGAATAAAATCAAATATGTTTCTTATCATTTCGATACTTCAAATATAAAGTAATCTAATTGTTTATCTCATAAATGAATTTATAAATCTATAACTTCAGGATGAGACAAAACTTAATCACTGGGAGAGTCGGGAAAAGAAAAACCCGAATGAATTAACACTCAGGTTATACGTTTTAGTATCCGCAGTCTTCTGAGAATACTATACGCCATTATTCAAAAATAAAAAGCCCGGCTCACAGTAAACTATGGCCGAGCCCAGAATACATTCTAAAATCAACTTTTTAAGATTCTTAAGAGGAAATTTTGAGTTCTCATACATCTATCCTGAATCGATTTTTATGGCTCCCAAAAATTATAAATTTTAATTTATAAAATCGGCGTCGTTTTCTCCTTCTCCTATGGGTTCTTTCCCGGTTCTGATATAACCCAGTTTTGATTTCTCAGAATAACTAAAATAAACTGGTTTTTCATTTCTTAAAATGTCTATAATATTGGCATACATTGACATCGAGTATCGCAAGTATACCAATTTTGAATTAACATCGTAATAATTTTCTGGCACTTTTTTGCTTTCAGGATAGAAGCTTGCCTGTAAAACATAATCATCATCATGATAACATTTTATAATGACACGTGGGTAAATAAGATTACTTCCGGTACGTCCGGCTTGAAAGTGAACCCAATAATGGTTTATTTCGCTAACTACTAATTTCATTGTATCTAGGTTTATATTAATAAATGAGGTACAAGTTAAAGATAATTTTACAAAGTATAAATAGTTTTTGAAGAATGGTAATTATTTATTTCCAAAAGGCACTAATTCTTTATCAAGAAGAAATACTTTTTAACGCCAGAAATGTCTGTGTAAAGAAAAACCCGGATGAAATTCACTCGGGTTGTTAATTATATTCATTATCAGGTTTTTACATCCTTAAACTTCTAACAACTGACCATCAATTTCAGCGGGTGCTTCATTTAGCAGTAGGAATGGAAGTGATATGACGAGAATAACTGACAGAAATATGGCAACTATTAATTCAAAGATATATTTCATGGTATTTAATGTTCGAGACATCAAAGATAAGAAAAATTAAATACAATAAAATGATTAATATCAGATAGTGAGTAAGTTACCTTTCTAATAGAAACTTCTCGCCAGTGGCTTCACGAAGAGTACTTTCTAATTGTTCGTTATAGTGAATAAAAATAAACTAAAGTGAAATAATTCACTCTTTACTATAATTTAAATAATAAGCAGGTATAAAACGCTTGATTTTAGCCCCATAAAATCACCAAGGACCCTGATATCGCAATTAGGGTAATTAAAATTTCAAGATATCCTTTGCCTTCAATAAATTTTACGATTTTAGAAGTTAGCTCATTGTTTGATTCGTGTTTTGGTATTGATATTCTCATGATTTAAATTTTTAAAGGTTAAAAGTACTGTTCCTCTAGAAAAGGAAATATGATAAATATCAGTGGTTCAGTAGTATTTAATGATTAAAGGATGACTGCTATTAGAAGTGTAGGAGAAGAATTTAAGCTAGATTTAATCGTCTAAATCAATTAAAACAAGTAGGCCACATCTTTTGGAGTTCTCTTTTTTAATGGAAAAACAATACTGGCGCCAATGGCCCCTCCAAGAACGGTGTATCCAAAATCTTGAGCTGAACTTTCATGGCCTATATACGGGTCAATCAACTCTTTGGCAAGACCTATAACAGTAGCCGCTCCAGTTCCTATTGCCCAGGATTTAAATTTGTTATTCGTTTTTCTATAAACTAAATAAGACGTGACTCCTCCTATTGCCATTCCTGCCACAATATGTTCTGGATGCCCTTTATTGGGGTCTTGCGCATGAGAACTAAAAAAGAATAAAACAACTATAAAAAACAACAAATTATTCATCTTTAAGATTTCCATATCCATTAAAAATACAAAACAATTTGTATTTCAATAATTTCAATTTGACTTATTTATTGCTGCATGAGAAAAAAAATTTAAACGGAAGGGCCTGGGTAAGTTGATCAAACCAACATGAATACATAAATGGAATCTGATAATTATACCCTTGACAAACGATACATTTCTCTTAAAAGCTCATTGGGTTTTAAATTACCTGTAAGTTCTGTGAGTACAGAATCATGCTTAAAAATGAGCACATCATACTTAAAGTATTGCCCTGTTTCTTTTTCTTTGATCCTTTTTATACCTTTAATTACACCTTCTATAAAGACAATATTCATCATCCGTCTGAACTGATCAGCACTTAAATTGGGCTGTCCGTTGTCTTTGGTAACAACTGAAAAATAGTTAGCGTAATTCATTCCTACAAAATTATGAAATGATCGCGTTGATGGTTGATCAGGTTTGTACCATTTTTAAAAATAAACCGTTCGTGTAAAAACATAAAAAAACCAGGTAAAAATTCACCTGGTTTATACTAAAAATTAGTCTAATCTATTCTGTGGGAAATGCCAGCACACTTAACTGTCTTTGGCTTTGATTTTGCATTAGATCCCATGATCCGTTTTTTGATATTTTATAAAATACTTCAATGGTATTTTCACCTGCAGGAATTTCAGTCTGTCCATGTAAATTTACACCAACCGCATTATTTGTTCCCCTTGGGTTCGGAACATGATATTGAACCAGAGGCTCACCGTTTACTTCAATTTTATAATACAGGGAACCTTTATGACCTTTCATTTCTTTCTCTTTTGGAGATCTTGAAAATTCCAAAGAAGCGGCAATAAAAATGGCACTTTTTGTTTCCTCTTGAATCTTCAGGCTCATTGGATTTGATAGTCTGGCCCAAGTATTAGTCGGTTCAGCTTCCACCCTACTATTCCATGATTTACTGTATTGTTTCATATCCCATTATTGAAGTTAATTGTGGGATAAAGTTAATAGGGTTATAGCATTTATTCGATGACAAAAGTCATAGAGAAAACAAGATCTGTTATTTCTCTACCAAAGTTCCATCAGCAAAACGAGCGAAACGTCCTTGTTCCTTGGGGTGAACATGATCATAGCTGGGCCATGGCCAGCCACCAAATTGTGTAGCCTGAAAAACATTCATGGTATTTTGAATTTCCTGAGCCGAATTCATCACAAATGGTCCATGCTGCACAACAGGTTCTCCGATAGGACGCCCTTGCAATAACAACAGATAACTTTCATGATTTCCATTCTCAATAAGTACTTCCTGTTCAGCATCCAATCGTGCCGCACAATAATTAGGAATATCCTTAGCCGCTACTTTGATGGAATCACCTTTATATAAATAAATTCGTCGGTTAATGCCCTCCGAAGCCTTTGGAAGTTTCCAGCTTGCATTGGCTTCCATTCTGATCGTCCAGATGGCAACTTCATTTTTAGGATCAGCTGCCCATGAATCAGGAGCAGGATCAGAAGCTTTTATATTTTCAATCTGACCGGCAATCACATCGATTTCGGTAATATATCCCTGATCATCTTTGTATTTGTAAACAGGGATCTCTTCTTTCCAAAGCATTGCAAAATGAGGCTCGGCCATTTTCTTGGCTTTTGGAAGGTTTAACCAGATCTGAAATAATTCAAAGGGGTTATCACCATTCTTATTCAATAAAGGAAACATTTCGGAGTGTTGCACCCCTTTTCCTGCTGTCATCCATTGAACATCCCCGTTTCCAAATCGACCTGCGGCTCCAATAGAATCAGAATGATCAACCAAACCCTTTCTAGCTATGGTAACCGTTTCAAATCCTCTGTGTGGATGCGCGGGAAAACCGGGTATTGTTTGCCCATGATACATTCTGAATCCATCCTTGATATTAAAATCATTTCCTAGGTTCCGTCCTTCCAAAGATACATTTGGCCCCATTTGATTGTTACCCGGTGGGTAAAAATCTTCATGATGAACACAAAATAGAAAAGGATCGCTTGTTTCCCATGGAAAACCAAGAGGCGTGATTTGAATTACAGGATTGTTCATTAAATGGATATTTTACGAGTAAAGATACCTAAAAAAAAACCCCGATACTATCGGGGTTTTTTTGCATTTAATCGGGGGAAGTAGGTTAATCAATAATAGTAAGTGTTCCGGTCATGCCTGCATGAAACTCACAGTTGTAGAATAAGGTATCTGGGGCATCCATAGGTACAGTAAAAGTTACTTTTCCTTCAACGCCACCATTATTGGTAACGCCTTCATTATATGGATCTCCTGTGCCTACGGTTTGCACAGTTTTAATTAAAAATGGATGACCAGGTGTATTCATATCGAATTCATAGGTATTGCCTCTTTTTAAGCTTAGATCAGGATTTGATTCATTTTCGAGGCCTTCTCCGGTAAAAAGATACGCAGTAGAGCCACTGTTTCCAACACTATAGGAAAGAGTCGCACCAACATTACCGTCATTTAGACTGGCTCCAATATTGCCTTGGGCAACTATAATACCTAATTGTTCAGCACTTAAGTGCACATTTATATATCCCATAAAGGTATCTATGTCTTCATAAATAAAAGAAGTGCCGTCATCCAATTGAGATACATTGGTATAACTCATTCCCGTATCTCCATTAACCGGATTAAAAGTAAAGGCTATACCTCCGCTTGTGGTAACATCGTTGTTGTGTATATGTGCCGGATGACTTCCACCGGCAGGAGTGTTATTTAATGCAATTAAAGCCAAGGCTTCACCACTGTTCCGTTCGTAAAATGTAACTTCTCCTGAAATTCCAGGGGCGTCTTTTTCGCCAAGTTCATAAACCAATGAGTCGCCTGTAAGTTCGTTTTGACCAATATCTCCTTGAGCAACAATTGTTCCAAGCGTTTCAGCACTTACATGTACGTTGATATAGCCATCAAATTCCAAAATGTCATTATAAACAAATGCAGTTCCGTCATCAAGTTGGGCAATATTAGTTTTACTCAGCCCTGTATTTCCATCAACCGGATTAAAGCTTAAGGCAATTCCTCCACCCTCTATTGCGGTATTATTATGAATATGAGCTGGATGAATTCCATCTTCAGGTGTATTCATCAATTCAATGACAGATAGTGCCTCCCCATTTTGACGTTCATAAAAAGTAGCTGTACCACTAATTCCTGGTGCAGCCTTTTCATTGAGGTCATAAGCTATGGAAACACCTGTTAATGCATTTTCACCAATATCACCCTGTGCTACTATTGTACTAAGATCTTCTGCACTTAGATGTACATTAATATAACCATCAAAAGCAATTAACTGATCAAAATTGATGGCTGTTCCATCATCCAAAGCAGTTACGGTAACAATACTCTTCCCAGTGGTACCATCAACCGTACCTAATGTAAGAGCAATTGCACCCCCTTCAGCAGCTGTGTTGACATGAATATGGGCAGGATGCTGTCCTCCGGCAGGAGTATTTACTAATTCTAATTCAATGGTAACCGAATTATCTGAGTACTCTTTGAAGATAGCTTGTCCTGATATATCCGGAACCGCTAAAGGATTTAGCGTATAGCTTACGGTTTCAGTAACTGTAATCATATCATCTGGCGGGTCCATTTCTCCCATTTCATTGTCGTCATCACTACAGCTAATTAAAATAAAAAAGCTCAAAAGCATTACCAACCATTTAACATTGAAATATTTACTCATACTGTTTATTTAAATTTTTACTATTATTTTTTGCTTTAAAAAAACATGTCTGGAGATTAATGGGGTCTCCAAACATGTATTAAAAATACAGATTCATCTAGCTGTTATCCAACAAACAGATCTTAAAAAAATCAAACCAAAACCAAAACATTAGGTTATTATGATAGTATTAAATAAATAATATCTAAAAATATAATAACCAAAATATTAAAGAACTATTTGCGCTATACCTCTAACAAAATCTGTACAACTGTCTAATGGTAAACTAAATTACCTTTGCACTATATGAACAAATTACTCTCTTTACCCTGAATTTGTCGCTTACAATCTTTAACTACTCGTTGGTAAAACAAAGATTTGTTCATTTAGCTAATCTAATGTTCAACAAATATACACATAAACATGAACAAAAAAAACAATTTCGTAGAAATGTTCAATTATTTATGTTTTTTATTAAACAAAAGTATGGAATTGATCGTATTTGACCTGTTTAATAGAAAAAAAAGCCCGAACGATATTAATCGTCCGGGCTCTCTGGTTTAATTTTAATCTTATAAAGATGCAACTTTAAAGTATTCCCCCTCAAAAATCTTTAAAGTACTCAAAGGTATTCTTCTTAGAATTTTGAATCTATGACATTTGTCATTCTATACCGGTTAATAGTAATATTAGGCAATTGTAATTATCAACAGCACTTTGTGAACAAGTAAATTCTGGCCTTTATACTATTAAAGGTATTATTTACGTTATTAGATAAAACATATATGATGTCGAAAAAAGCACACTTCCGTATTCTAGCGGGTATCATACTAATAACCACGGTCCTTTCTTTATTGGGTTTCATTCAAGGATTTGAAATTGTCACTTTTGCACTTCTGGGTATTATCGGAATTTATTTTTCGTTTTTCTTTATTAAATATGTCTATGTACAAAAAGACTACCCTGTGATTCCAAATGACGATCAACAGGAAGTTTAAACATTTTTTTTAGAAAATTCATGTCACTAACACAAGGGCGTGCACAATCATCACCTACATAGTTTACTGCGCTTTATCGCTATATAGTAACGACATTAAGGTCAGTTGAGCATGTCCAGATAGTCATAATGAATGGGAACCAAATTTGCGTCTATAATGACAGTTCTTAGCGTACCTTTTGAATTATACTTTACCATAACGATATTATAATCCATCTGAGGTTTCATTTCATGGCTAAGTTCAAGCGCCTTCCATTTTCTTATAGTTTTTATTTCTACGATATCAACTTCGGCATTTTCAAGTTTGATGAGTACTTGTTCAACTTTTTTCTCAGTAATATGTATCTGAGCAGTAAGAGCAAGCGGAATAAATAAGAAAAATAACCGCAATAATATTGGCTTTATCATAGTGAGGGGGGTTTATGATTAAGAATTCAAATATAATAAAAAAATTAAGGTTTGAATTTGGCTTAATTAATCCAAAAAGAATTTCACCCCTGCGTCTGAAAAAATTATAACATATAGTTTGTTTTATTTGGAATGTCAGTTTATATTTGCCCCCGCTTAAGATAAGCAGTTATTTGTATTCAAATGCTAAAGATTTTAAGTGAAAATCAAAAATGGTCGCGTAGCTCAGCTGGATAGAGCATCTGCCTTCTAAGCAGACGGTCACAGGTTCGAATCCTGTCGCGATCACGGATGAATGTCCCGCTTTTGGCGGGATTTTTTTATTTGGAGAAACCGTGGCAAATTCATTTGCCTAAGGTTTCGACAAATAAAAAAGCTCAACTGTCGTTAGACAGGGGAACTTTTTTCATTCTCAAAACGGAGTGCATTCAGGATCACGGCAGTAATCCTGTAAGATGTAAGTGAGAAAGGAGATGTGAGAAGTGAGAAGTCTACCGACTGATAGGGACTTTTTCATTCTCAAAACGGATTGCATTCAGGATCACGCTTGTAACCCTGTTTCAATCACTTAAAATTGATAGAGTTACCTAATTAAAATTTAGTGCCTCTTTTTTATTTGCATACTATTTGCACAAAAAATAATAATTAATAGTAATTATAAAGAGTTGACTTAGAGGTTTCTGTCATTCTTACTCCCTACTCTTTCATAACCCTAATATAGTACAAAACCGAATTATTTAAGTTGCAAATTCACAGAAATATATGTATCAAGTATATCAATAGTAAACCCTAGACTATTAATTACCATATACTTATCTATTTTTCAATGTACTTTTTACCCTTTTTTTAACGACTTTTGTAACAGAAAGCCCGTTGGGTTAAACCACTCCTGATTTTATCATTATATTAATAAATAAAAAATTAGATTTTTTGTTTTAAATAGTTTGATAGTCTAAGTGATAATGCTGTCAAACTGAGTGTAGGGTTTGATGCTCCTGAAGTAGGGTAGCATGCCGCCCCAGCAATAAACAAATTTGAAATACCATGAACCTGGCAATTGGAATCTACAACTCCTTTCTTTGGGTCATCGGCCATTCTTGTTGTGCCCATGTGATGCCATCCTCCATTAGTACTGTCAGGGAATGTGTCGTCATTTTCATCCCTTAAGAATTCATTAAGTTTTATTCTGCCAATTCCTGCAATACCCACCTGCTGACCTAGAATTTGATAAATTTTACGGACGCTATATTTGTCAAGTGGTGTTAATTCCCAATGAAGATTCGCTCTCGGTACTCCCAGTTCATCCTTTTCCTCTCCAAGCGTTACTCTGGAATTTGGATTAGGAGCCTGTTCAATACGAGTATTTAGCTGATAGGCTCTTTCAATATTTCCTTTTTCTCCTTTGGCTTTTTCTGCTGCCTCATCCCAGTTGGCGAACATGTTATCAGCACTTTTTCTAGGATCGCTATTTTGCCAGGTTTCCATTCTGGGTTTTTGATATTTAGCTATACTTAGGGGTAAAAGTGAAGCTGTCCCGTTTAACATTTTTTCTTTGGTTTGCACCTCTTCAGTAATGGCCAATTCCGCACTTGCCTTAGTTACTCCGTAATCCCATGAGTACAAATCTGTGGGAAATGGTTTGGCTAACCATAATTCGGCAGAAGCAACTTCTAAATGTTCCTGAAAATATCTTCCAACTAAATCATTGTCATTACCTAGGCCTTGTGGTGCTTGGGAATTTGCAGCAAGGAGCATCCTAGCATTCTGAATTGTTCCGCAAGCCATGACAAAATGTTTTGCTTTTACCGTATGTGCTTTTCCCGTGTAGTTTTTGACAATTACTTCTTTCACGTTTGATATGTTATCATCAGTTTTGATGTCAACTGCATTTGCATAAGTATAGAGGTGAATGTTTTTTGCTTCAATAATGGTTTTCTTATATAAGTCGCCATATTGTGCTTGACTATATTGCCACATTTTGTTCCACACCACTTTATTATCAAGAGGGAAAGGGATTAAGTTTGGTAGTTGGTTATTCCAATATTCGTACTCATAATTATAAGGACCAAGTTTCAGAACTTTATTCGCTTTTGCATAAAAAGGATCAAGATCATTTTTGGAGATTGGCCAACCACTATTTGGTACCCAATCCCGTTTCTTAAAATCAATAGGATCAAAGGGTGCACACATGCCAGCCCAATGATCTGTTGTTCCACCAAAATAATGGAGACGAGCAGATTTTAGTGGAAAGTACTTTTGTCCGGTTGTCTTCCCGGCATAAAGTTCCTGTACTTTTTCATCGTACTCAAATCCACCACCTTCAAGTAAAATTACCTTATAAGGAGTATCAATCCAGTCCAGAGCTATGCTGATCCCGGCGGCTCCTGCACCAACAATGCATATATCACCCTCAATAATCGAGTTGTTTTCTAATTTTCTAGCATCAATATGCATAATTATTTGTTTTTGGTTAAAGAGAAAAGAGCACATTGGCGCGCTTCTGTTTTGGATAATACCAAGTTGGAAGTGTGATAGCTGAAATCCCGACTCCTGTCAATAGGATAAAATTTCTTCTTTTCATTTCTTAGTGTTTTTAATTTAAATCGTTTTCTTATTATTAAGTGCAATGAGCTACAACGACCTGCTAAACGCAATTCTGTTTTGAGAAAGGAAAGATATTGATTAGCTTGAAGAATCTCGTTGAATCAAGGACGAACAGAAGCTAATAATGTCCGAAGCCTGTTTTCTATTTATCTAAGAAAAAGAGGGAAGCCCATATAACACAAGAAATACCCTCCTAAGTGTATATAGAAACTTAAGAACAAATACGTACTAATTGGAAGTGGTGGGGAAAAGAAAAACCCGAATGAATGATCACTCGGGTTTGAAAAGCTATTTTAATTGTAATTAATTGCTGGCTACTTCTGTTTGTTCAGAGATAACTTCATCTGGTTGTTGAATGATGGCTTCTTTTGTAGCTTTTATTAATGAATTACCATATATCTCACACGAATGTCTATGCTCTTTATTATTGTAGCACATTGTTCGCGATAGGTTAGTAAATTGAACTGAATCTTTAAACCTTTCTAGTCTTAGGCGGTCTTTTATTACTGCCATTGCTAAGGAGTCTTTAAGTTGATTCCATTGCTCTTTTACTTCGTTTAACTGATCTTGGGCCTCTACTATTTGGTTCGATTCGATGGCTATTTCTCTATCGGTTTTTATATTGTACCCACATGACAACATTGTTACTGCTATTAGTATTAGTATTGATTTTTTCATAATTCTAGTTCATTTGATTTCCAATCTTTTAATTCTAATTAATTTGCAAATATAAATATATTGTAAAGGTTTTTACTCAATTTTTAAGTTGTCTTATCAACAGTGATGTGAACAACTAGTTGTTATCTATGATAGTTCAACTATTACTGGTTGGTGATATCAAAAAGAGACTAGCTAATTGTGGCCTAAGCATAGGATAAATATGCAGAGTTTACACCATACTTATCCACCCAGAGTGGCTTGGATACCAGAATTTTGAAAAGTGGCTACAATATTGGCAATTTCATCATCAGATGGGGTTTCAAACTCAGTGAAATTACCCACCTCACCTAATTTTAAATGTTTATTCTCTGCTATATTATGGTAGGGTAATAAATTAAGTCTTGTTCTGTTTCCTTCTAAAGCGTTTATAAACAAAGCGGTTTTCTGAATGTTTTCCCTTGAAGTATTCACGCCTTTAATTAAGGGCATTCTAAAAATGAGATCACAATCGGTTTTGGACAGGGCCTTAATATTTGACAAAATCTTTTCATTGCTAACACCCGTAAATTCTTTGTGTTTTTTAGGATCCATAACTTTTAAATCAATTAAGAAAAGTTCTGTATGCTCAGCAATTTCCATCAAAATGTCTTGTTTTGCAAAGGCAGTCGTGTCTACCACTCTGTGATAATATCGTTTGCCGCATTCTTTTAAAGCCGCTAATAAATACGCAGAATGCATCAGGGGTTCACCACCTGAAAAAGTAACTCCTCCTCCAGATTGATCAAAAAATATGGCTTCTTTGTCAATTGTCCTCATTAATTCAGTTATTGAAATGGAGGAACCTAACATTTCAAATGCTTTGGTTGGACAAACTGCTGCACATTTTCCACATAAATTACAAAGATCATAATTGGTAACAATGCCTTCAGGAGTCAATTCTAAAGCTTCATTTGGGCAATGTTCCACACATTGGGAGGCCCCAATGCATTTTGAAGCACTATACATTTTTTGAACTTTTGGCGACATACTTTCAGGATTATGACACCATTTACAAGACAAATTACAGCCTTTAAAAAAAACGGTTAACCGGATTCCCGGGCCATCGTTTATGGCATATTTTTTTATATCAAAAATTAATCCGGTACTCATTTAAAAGGATTCGTTTTCTGTTCTTTCAATCACTTCTTGCTGTAAATCAGCATTCATATCATTGAAATAATCACTGTAACCTGCCATTCTTACCAGGAGGTCCTTATAATCTTCGGGGTTTTCCTGCGCCGCATATAAGGTTGCCGTATCAACAATGTTAAATTGAATGTGATGACCACCCAAAGCAAAATAACTTCGCACGAGGCTTCCAAGTTTCATAATGTCTTCATCACGTTTTAACAAACTGGGTAAGAAGCGTTGATTTAACAAGGTTCCGCCTGATTTAACCTGATCAATTTTTGTGAGTGATTTGATAACAGCAGAAGGCCCATTTGTATCACAACCGTGCGAAGGAGAAGTTCCGTCTGAAATTGACTTATGGGCCAAGCGTCCGTTAGGCGTAGCACCCATTACTTTACCAAAATATACATGACATGTGGTTGACAACATATTCAAATGAAACGATTCTCCTTTGGTATTGGG
>RCNE010002989.1_pt1 | contig 19705 bp, 16 predicted proteins | sample 2041361 | NCBI WGS metagenome assembly RCNE01 (sample SAMN09708229, study PRJNA481090) | Marine sediment metagenome, whole genome shotgun sequencing project.
TCTTGATCTTCTTATTGGTACACATGCTGTATTAGAAGATAAAGTAAAATTTAAAAATCTGGGGTTAGCTATAGTTGATGAACAGCACAGGTTTGGTGTTGCTCAAAGATCCAAATTATGGCATAAGAATGAAGTACCCCCACACATATTGGTAATGACTGCGACCCCCATTCCAAGGACCTTGGCGATGAGCCTTTATGGGGATCTTGATATTTCAGTTATTGATGAGCTGCCACCTGGCAGGAAAGCTGTTAAGACGGTGCACAGATTTGACAAAAACCGATTAAAAGTGTTTCAATTCTTGCGAGATGAAATAAAGAAGGGAAGACAGATATATATTGTTTATCCGCTTATTCAGGAGTCAGAAGCATTGGACTATAAGGATTTAATGGATGGCTATGAGAGTATTGCACGTGATTTTCCCCTTCCAGAATATCAGATTTCAATAGTGCACGGCAAGATGAAACCGCAGGATAAAGAATATGAAATGGAACGCTTTGTTCAAGGAGAAACAAACATAATGGTTGCTACAACTGTCATTGAAGTAGGTGTTGATATCCCCAATGCCTCTGTTATGATTATTGAAAGCGCAGAACGCTTCGGACTATCGCAATTGCATCAATTAAGAGGTCGTGTTGGCCGTGGAGCTGAACAGAGCTATTGTATCCTGATGACTAGCCATAAATTATCTTCAGATGCCAAAACCAGACTCGAAACCATGACCAATACTAACGATGGATTTGAAATTGCGGAAGTAGACTTAAAACTACGTGGGCCGGGTGATCTTATGGGAACACAGCAAAGTGGTATTCTGAATCTTAAAATCGCCGATATTGTAAAGGACAATGATATCTTAAAAACCGCCAGATATTATGCTATAAAGGTTCTTAATGAGGATCCGGGATTGCAGGAAGAAGAAAATAAACAAATTAGATACGCCTATGCCCAATTAATGAAGCATAAGAATATCTGGAATTATATAAGTTAACAGCCGGATATTATCTGCTTCCATATTTCAGGTTAATACCTAAGTCTATTAAATTATTTCTCTCACCATTTTCTAGTTTAGTTATGTTGGCAGCAATGGCAACCTTATTTTGTAATTCTTACAGTAATCTTAAACCGGAAATAGACCTAAATTCTATACAAACATTCACATATTGTTTAGAAGATTGATTAGTGCCCCATGTTAACATAAAACTGAAAAGTGGACATATTCAATTTATATAATTGATTATCAATAGTTTATATCACTTAATAGCTAATTGAACATCGTAATTTAGAAGCACATTGTTTCACCCCCTTTTACTCGTATTTCATACATTTGTTAGCTGCGCTAAAAAGCTATTTATTAGTTATTTGATTATTTTATGAAAAAAACACTATTTGATAAAGTTTGGGACTCACATGTAGTCAAAAAGGTGCTGAATGGTCCTGACGTGTTGTTTATTGACCGTCATCTTGTTCATGAAGTAACAAGTCCAGTGGCATTTTTGGGCTTAAATAATAGAAAAATTAAGGTTTTATATCCAGAACGTACTTTTGCCACTGCGGATCATAATACACCTACAATAAACCAACATCTACCGGTTAAAGATCCCTTGTCCGCGAATCAGCTTAGGGCATTGGAGCAGAACGCGACGGAGCATCAAATTCCGTATTGGGGACTTGGTCACGAAAAAAACGGCATTGTCCATGTAATTGGGCCTGAGAATGGAATTACATTACCGGGATCGACAATTGTTTGTGGTGACTCTCATACTTCAACGCATGGCGCTTTTGGTGCCATAGCATTTGGAATTGGGACTTCCGAGGTAGAAATGGTTTTGGCAACCCAGTGCATTATGCAGCCTAAAGCTAAAAGCATGCGTATTACTATAAACGGTAAATTAAATATTGCGGTTACACCGAAAGATGTGGCTCTTTATATTATTTCTAAATTGAGCACTTCCGGCGCAACTGGATATTTTGTTGAATACGCAGGTGATGTCTTTAAACAGATGTCTATGGAAGGGCGTATGACTGTATGTAATTTAAGTATTGAAATGGGTGCACGTGGAGGCATGATCGCCCCGGATGAAAAAACATTTGAATATATTAAAAATCGAGAGTATACACCAAAAGGTGAAGCCTGGAATAAGGCAATGACTTATTGGGAAACCTTATATACAGATAACGATTCTGTTTTTGATCAAGAAATCACATTTAAGGGTGAAGATATAGAACCAATGATTACCTACGGAACTAATCCGGGAATGGGTATGGGAATATCAGGTGGTATCCCTAAATCTGATGCTATTGAAGGTGGTGCCTCTACTTATAAAAAGTCGCTTCAGTATATGAATTTTGAGGAGGGAGACAATATGCTGGGCAAAGAAATAGATTTTGTTTTTCTTGGAAGTTGTACTAATGGCCGGATTGAGGATTTCAGGGCATTTACGAGTCTGGTTAAGGGAAGACAAAAGGCGGAAAATGTAACTGCCTGGCTGGTTCCCGGCTCGCACAAAGTGGAAGACGCTATTAAAAAAGAAGGCTTGCTGGATATCCTGAATAAAGCTGGTTTTGAATTAAGAGAACCGGGCTGCTCCGCTTGTCTTGCCATGAATGACGATAAAATTCCTGCTGGAAAATATGCTGTGAGTACGTCTAACAGGAATTTTGAAGGAAGACAGGGGCCTGGAGCAAGAACACTTCTTGCTAGTCCTTTAGTAGCTGCCGCAGCAGCAGTAACAGGAAAGGTAACAGACCCAAGAGAGTTGATGGTTTTTGAAACAGCCTAATTTTATTTATAATTAACTGATAAAAATACTAATGGCATACGATAATTTTAAAGTTTTAAGCAGTACAGCTGTTCCACTGCCAATAGAAAATGTGGATACGGATCAGATTATCCCTGCAAGGTTCCTAAAGGCAATCGAACGCAAGGGTTTTGGGGATAACCTTTTTCGTGATTGGAGATATCAATCTGATGATACTCCCAAGGAACATTTTGTACTGAACAACCCTATTTATAGCGGTAAAATATTGGTTGGAGGGAAAAATTTTGGATCTGGTTCTTCAAGAGAACACGCAGCATGGGCCATCTATGATTATGGTTTTCGTTGTGTAGTAAGTAGTTTTTTTGCCGATATATTCAGAGGTAATTGTATGAATATTGGCGTTTTACCTGTTCAGGTAAGCCCTAACTTTCTTACAAAGATTTTCGAGGCAATTGAAGCTGATGCAAATACTGAATTTGAAGTCAATCTTCCTGAACAAACTTTCACTATTCAGGCAACAGGTGAAAAGGAAAATTTCGATATAAATAATTACAAAAAGGAAAACTTACTCAACGGATTTGACGATATTGATTATTTACTAAATATTAAGAGTGAAATTGAATCTTTTGCGAAAGACACACCTCTTTAACATTTAAGTAAGTTAATACTTCATAAGCCATTTACCACAAGCATGAATAAGAGGAAGATTGAAATAATGGACACAACCTTGAGGGATGGAGAACAGACCTCAGGCGTATCCTTCACTGCAGTAGAAAAGCTTAATCTGGCAAGACTTCTTTTAGATGAATTGAAAGTGGATCGCATAGAAATTGCGTCTGCCAGGGTTTCAGAAGGCGAATTTAAGTCAGTCGAACAGATAACAGGCTGGGCAAAGAGCGCAGGGTATTTGGATCGTATTGAAGTACTTACATTTGTCGATAACGGTCTTTCGCTCAAATGGATGAAAAAGACAGGTGCCAAAGTTCAAAACCTTTTAACCAAGGGTTCTTTGAATCACCTGACCTATCAACTTAAAAAAACACCCGAGGAGCATTTTGCAGATATTGCCAATGTCCTTGGCCAGGCAAAAAAACAAGGAATTATTAGCAATATCTACCTTGAAGATTGGAGTAATGGGATGCGAAATTCACCTGATTATGTTTTTCAATATCTCGACTTCCTTACTACACAAGCTGTTAAACGAATATTATTACCGGATACTCTTGGCATTTTGACTCATGGAGAAACTTTTGATTATATCTCGCAAATTGTTGCTCGTTATCCGGATACACACTTCGATTTTCATGGTCATAACGATTATGACCTTAGTGTTGCAAATGTTATGGAAGCCCTTCGGGCAGGTTGTCATGGATTACACCTGACTATAAATGGCATGGGAGAACGTGCCGGTAACGCTCCATTAGCAAGTGTAGTCGCTGTGATAAATGATTTTATGCCGGAAATCGAGATTAATGTGGAAGAGTCTTCGCTTTTTAAAGTTAGTAAAATAGTATCAACATTTACCGGATTTGGTATTCCCGCAAATAAACCTATTGTTGGCGATAATGTATTTACACAAACTGCTGGTATACATGCAGATGGAGATAATAAAAAGAATTTATACTTTAATGATTTATTACCCGAGCGATTTGGTAGAAAACGCAAATATGCGCTTGGCAAAACCTCGGGGAAAGCCAATATTCAAAAAAATCTTCAGGAATTAGGACTCACCCTTAATGATGAAGAAATAAAAAAAGTAACGCAGCGCATTATAGAGCTAGGCGATAAAAAGGAGAAAGTAACCAAAGAAGACCTTCCGTATATCATTTCCGATGTATTGGATAGTGAGTCTTATCAACAAAAGACATTTGTTAAATCCTATGTGCTTACGCATTCTAAGGGCCTTAAGCCTTCAACTACTGTAGCGGTGGAAATCGAAGGTCAGTCATATGAGGAAAACGCCCAGGGAGACGGCCAGTTTGATGCTTTTATGAATGCACTGAGAAAAGTCTATAAATCTAAAAAAATAGAACTTCCAATTCTTACCGATTACGCTGTACGCATACCTCCGGGAAGTAACTCTGATGCATTATGCGAGACCATTATAACCTGGCAAAACAAAGGGAAAGACTTTATTACGCGTGGTCTGGATTCGGATCAGACTGTTTCCGCCATTAAGGCGACTGAAAAAATGTTGAATATAATTTAAAGTATCTCTATAAAGACAAATATTTTCTACTAATTAGATACAGGTAATAATATGAAATTAAATATAGCTCTCTTGGCCGGAGACGGAATTGGACCGGAAGTGATAGATCAGGCGGTAAAAGTTTGTAATGCCATTGCTACAAAGTTTGATCATGAAATAAACTGGAGACCGGCATTGACCGGCGCGGCTGCGATTGACGCTGTTGGAGACCCCTACCCCGATGACACACATGAAATATGTGCCACTTCAGATGCGGTACTATTTGGTGCTATTGGCCATCCGAAATATGATAACGATCCATCAGCAAAAGTTCGCCCGGAGCAAGGTTTATTGCGAATGAGACAAAAGCTGGGATTGTTTGCAAATGTAAGACCCACTTTCACCTTTCCATCTTTAATTGATAAATCCCCATTAAAAAGGGAACGGATAGAGGGTACTGATCTGGTATTTTTAAGAGAACTTACCGGTGGTATCTATTTTGGTAAAAGAGGAAGGGAAGACAACGGAGACACAGCTTATGACACCTGTACTTATACCCGAAAGGAAGTACAGCGTTTGGCCAAAAAAGGCTTTGAAATGGCACAAAAACGCTCTAAACGTCTATGCTGTGTAGACAAAGCCAATGTTTTGGAATCGTCGCGTTTGTGGAGGGAAACTGTTCAGGCTATGGAAAAAGATTATCCTGATGTAGAGGTTTCCTATGAATTTGTTGATGCTGTGGCTATGCGGCTTGTTCAGTGGCCAAGTCAATATGATGTGCTTATTACTGAAAACCTGTTTGGTGATATTCTTACAGATGAGGCTTCTGTTATTTCAGGTTCTATGGGATTAATGCCTTCTGCTTCTATTGGAGAAAGTATCGCGTTGTACGAACCAATTCATGGTTCCTATCCTCAGGCAGCTGGAAAAGATATTGCTAATCCCCTGGCAACTGTTTTATCTGCGGCCATGTTATTTGATGGATTTAATTTGTCTGATGAGGCTGAAGCTATACGCAAGGTGGTTAATGAATCCCTTGCCGAAGGTATAATTACTGAAGACCTTGCTGAAGGCGGAAAAGCTTATAAAACCAGTGAAGTTGGCGATTGGCTTGCCTCACATATTTAGGAAGAAATATATCTAATTTTCCCGAAGAGCTTTTGGGTTTGCACAATTAATTTTACAAATATCAAATTGATATTTATAAAAGATAGTCGGTGCTAATAAAGTTGGATAACTTGGTTTCTAATAACTTTTCGAGAATTTCATTATTTAACTCAGTGTCCTTTGCGGCTACAAATGTTCTTATAGAGAACGATCGCAATGCGTCATGAACACTTAGTGTAGCAACCGCGGAATCCTTTCTCCCAGTAAACGGGTAAACATCTGGTCCGCGTTGGCAGGAACTATTCAGATTTACGCGACATACCAGATTCGCCAGGTTGTCAATTAATGGAGCAAGGGTATATACATCACTACCAAACAAACTTACCTGTTGCCCATAGTTAGATTCAGCCATGTCATCTAATGGTTCCTGAATATCTTCAAATGAAAGGATAGGAATCACAGGGCCAAACTGCTCCTCTTCATATACTTTCATATCCTTAGTCACAGGGTAAAGGACAGCTGGCCAGATATAATTATCAGAATGTTCTCCTCCTTTTGCGTTTAGAATCTGCGCTCCTTTATCCAGCGCATCATCAATTAATTCTTGTATACGCTGGCTTATCCGGTTCTGGTAATGGTGTAAGATTTACGCCTTTATCCCATGGGTTACCAAACTTAAGTTCATCTACTTTTTTTGAGAATTTTTTAGTAAACTCCTCTACTATATCTTTATGAACATATATTACTTTAAGTGCGGTGCAACGCTGACCATTAAAAGACAAGGCACCGGCCAGACATTCATTAATAGCCAATTCCAGATTCGCATCATCTAACACAATAGCAGGATTTTTTGCTTCCAGCCCCAAAACAAGTCGCAAACGGTTGCTCTTCGGATGCTGGTTTTGTAAAGCATTTGCAGATGAACTATGACCTATTAAAGCCAAGACATCGACTTTCCCCGTCTTCATTATGGGCCCTGCAATAGCACGCCCACGACCGAACAAGACATTGACAACCCCTTTCGGAAAACTATCTTTAAACGCTTCTATTAAAGGCGCAATCAAAAGAACACCTTGTTTGGCAGGTTTAAAAACTGCAGTATTCCCCATGATAATTGCCGGAATAAGCAAACAGAAAGTTTCATTTAAAGGATAATTATAAGGTCCAAGACATAGCACCACACCAAGAGGTCCGCGCCTTATATGAGCATAAACTCCTTCATTCTTATCAAATTTTGCTGAATCACGATCCAATTGTTTATAATCCTCAATAGTATCGTAGATGTATTCTATAGTTCTGTCGAATTCTTTTTCAGAATCTGGTAATGTTTTACCTATTTCCCACATCAAATATTTGACCACCTCATTCCTTTTGGTCTCCATACTACGGACAAACTTTTCCATACATTCTATCCGATCTCTAACCTTCATGGTTGGCCATACACCCTGTCCCTGGTCATAAGCTTTTACAGCAGCATCTAATGCCTCTAAAGCCTCCTTTTCACCCATGTCCGGAACAGAGCCAAGTAATGTTGGCGCATATTCAGATGTACTTGAGATAGTAGAGAAAACATTGACAGTGGCACCATCCCACTCTTTTAATACCCCATTTACTAAATAAATCTTTTGATTTATTTGCTCATTAATACGAAATGCCTCAGGAATTATCGATACGTTCGTTTCCATGTTGTTTTTTGTCATAAATGCTTAGAACAATTTTTAAATACGGCTGAATTACTTTTATCTAAACGATAGGTTTCATTGCAGTCATGGACTCCCTTAATCTCGCACCAATAATCTCAACCGGATGCTCACGTAGGGCCTTATTTACCGCGATTAATTTTGCGTTATCCACACCATTGTCTTTGACTTTAAAATAAGGGGTGCCAATAACATCAATATCTACTTTTTTCATAAAATCGCCCAATAAAGGTTTACAGGCATGATCAAATAAATAGCAACCATATTCTGCAGTATCAGATATTACCCTGTTCATTTCAAATAATTTCTTTCTGGCAATGGTATTGGCTATAAGAGGTGTTTCGTGCAATGATTCGTAATACGCAGATTCTCCTATTATTCCGGATTCTGTCATAGACTCATAAGCCAGCTCTACCCCTGCCCTTACCAAAGCAACCATAAGCACACCATTATCATAATATTCCTGCTCAGATATAGCATCATCACCAGCAGCAGTTTTTTCAAATGCGGTTTCTCCGGTTTCTGCACGCCAGGTCAACAGGTTTTTATCATCATTTGACCAATCTTCCATCATTGTCTTAGAAAAATGTCCACTCATAATATCATCCATATGCTTTTGGAATAAGGGCCTCATAATATCTTTTAGCTCTTCTGATAACTCAAAGGCTTTTATTTTTGCAGGATTAGACAAACGGTCCATCATATTGGTTATCCCACCATATTTCAATCCCTCTGTTACTGTTTCCCAACCGTATTGAATAAGTTTAGAAGCATAGCCCGGGTTAACTCCCTTCTCTATCATTTTATTAAAGCAAAGAATGGATCCTGTTTGTAATAAACCACACAGAATGGTTTGTTCTCCCATTAAATCAGATTTGACTTCAGCAACAAAAGAAGACTCCAATACGCCTGCCCTATTGCCTCCGGTAGCGACTGCATAGGCCTTGGCCTGCTCGTATCCCTTACCTTCCGGGTCATTATTAGGATGAACAGCAATCAAGGTTGGTACCCCAAAGCCTCTTTTGTATTCTTCTCTAACCTCTGATCCGGGACATTTTGGCGCAACCATAATAACTGTTAGATCCTTCCTTATTTGCATCCCTTCCTCTACAATATTAAATCCGTGAGAATAAGACAATGTCGCTCCTTTTTTCATTAGAGGCATTACTGCATTTATTACAGAAGTGTGCTGCTTGTCCGGAGTTAAGTTAATGACAAGATCTGCGTCAGGCACTATATTTTCATAGGTGTCTACATTAAAACCATTCTCACTGGCATTTTTAAAAGATTGGCGTTTTTCCTTAATGGCAGCCTCTCGAAGCGTATAAGAAATATCCAATCCAGAATCCCTCATATTTAAACCCTGGTTTAAACCTTGTGCACCACAACCCACAATAACAATCTTTTTTGATTTCAGAGCATTTATGCCATCCGAAAATTCGGTAGACTCCATAAACCGGCATTTACCTAATTGTAATAATTGATCTCGTAAGGATAGCGTATTGAAATAATTTGTCATGTTTAATTATTGTTATTTTTTATTAACTAAGATTTATGTTTGATGGAATTCATTAATAATTGGAGTGATAGGCATTGTCGATTTTGTTACCGCAATTCTCCCTGAACGTACGAATTGCATTATTCCATAAGGTTCAAGTTGATCATGCATTTCATCAATCTCGTGTCTTCTGCCTGTTTTGGCCAAAACAAAATATTCCCTGGATACCGTTACAATTTTGGATTTACTCGCCGAGATGATATTCTGAATCTGAGGTTCATCAAATAAAAGATGTGAAGCAATTTTAAAGAGTGCAGACTCCTGATATATGGTCTCCTCATCTGTATGATAAAATGTTTTTATAACCTCAATTTGCTTCTCAATTTGTGCTACTATTTTACGTGTCCAATCTTCTGTAGTATTGATGACAATAGTAAATTTGGATACTTGCTCAATTTCTGATTTTGAAACATTTAAACTTTCTATATTGATGTGTCTCTTTAAGAATATTCCAGATATTCTATTGAGTAATCCAACATTATTTTCGGAATAAACCGATATAGTAAACCACTTTTTTTCCATGCTAATTTATTTTAAACGAATATCTGAAACCGATGCCCCCGAAGGAATCATTGGGAAGACATTATCTTCTTTTTCAACACTAACTTCCAGAAAGTATGGCTCTTTTGAGGCCATCATAGCTTGCACCGTTGACTTAAGGTCCTTACGATCTTCCACCTTTTTTGCTTCAATATGATATCCTTCAGCTATTTTTACAAAATCCGGATTAGTCATTACCGTTGAGGCATATCTGCTCTCAAAAAATAATTCCTGCCATTGCCTTACCATCCCTAAGTGACCATTGTTTAAAACAACAATTTTTACAGGAGTCTTATTCTGAAAAATAGTCGCTAATTCCTGAATTGTCATTTGGAAACCGCCATCTCCGATAATTGCAACCACTTCCCTATCCATTGCTCCCATTTTGGCGCCAATTGCAGCCGGGAGTGCAAAACCCATGGTTCCCAAACCTCCTGAAGTAATATTACTTTTAGTCTGTTTGAACTTGGCATACCGGCACGCTATCATTTGATGCTGACCTACATCGGTAACTATAATGGCCTTATTTTCTGAAGCCAGATTTATTTCTTTAATCACTTCACCCATGGTTAGACCATCTTTGGTTGGGTAAAGATCATTTTTAATTACAGCTTCATATTCTTCTTCATAGCACTTTTTGAATTTATTATGCCAGGCATCATGATTATTTTCTTTTATTAATGGCAATAATAAATCGAGTGATTCTCTTGCATTACCTAAAATTGCTACATCCGCTTTTACATTTTTATCAATCTCTGCGGGGTCTATTTCAAAGTGGATAACTTTGGCTTGTTTGGCATAGGTCTCAAGACTCCCTGTAACCCTGTCATCAAAGCGCATTCCTATGGCTATAAGAACATCGCATTCATTTGTAAGCACGTTGGGACCATAGTTCCCATGCATCCCTACCATCCCCACATTTAAGGGATGATCCGTATCCATTGCAGATAAGCCCAAAATGGTGGTCCACGCTGCCGGGATTCCGGCTTTTTCAACCAATGCTTTAAGCTGCTCCTCTGCTTTTCCAAGAATTACACCATGACCAAATACTATAAAAGGTTTTTTTGCATTGTTTATTAATTCAGCCGCAGATTCAATTTTTGCAATCTCAGGCTTTGGGTTAGGCTTGTAGCTTCGGACTGCTATACAACGACTATAACTAAAATCAAACTCTTCAAATTGCGCGTTCTTTGTAATATCAATCAATACAGGGCCTGGACGACCCGATTTTGCTATATAGAAGGCCTTTGCCATAATTTCAGGAATCTCAGAAGCATTTGTAATCTGATAATTCCATTTGGTAACCGGGGTAGATATTCCAATTATATCGGTTTCCTGAAATGCATCGGACCCTAACAGGTGTCGGGCTACCTGACCTGTAATACAAATCATTGGAGTAGAATCTATCTGCGCGTCTGCAAGACCGGTAACTAAGTTTGTTGCTCCTGGGCCAGAGGTTGCTATCGCAACTCCCACTTTTCCTGTAACTCGGGCAAAACCCTGCGCTGCATGAGTCGCTCCTTGTTCATGCCTTGTAAGCACATGGTGAAGTTTATCCTGAAACTTATACAGCTCATCATAGACAGGCATAATAGCACCACCTGGATAGCCATATATCAAATTCACATCTTCTGCAAGAAGGCAATGGATAATTGCTTCAGCCCCGCTGATTCTTATTGTAGTCTCCTCGTGCGTCTTCGGTTTTTTTTCCTTTATTGTTTGCATACGCATTATCTTTTATTAAATGCTATAACTTTTTTGCTCTTATCTTCATCAAAATTTGGTGTGACAGTTTAAAATTCATCTGTTACACAACCCTGAGAGGCCGATGAAACTGTTTTTGCATATTTATATAAGCTCCCTCTATTTACTTTAAGTGGCGGTTGTACCCATTTTGACTTTCTTTCAGTAATTTCTTTATCGGTCAAACCTACTGAAATAGTATTTTTTTCCGCATCAATTGTAATAATATCGCCGTCTTCCAGCAAAGCAATCGTACCGCCATCCTGAGCCTCAGGAGAGATATGCCCCACTACAAAACCATGGGTTCCGCCAGAAAAACGGCCGTCGGTAATTAATGCAACTTCTTTTCCAAGTCCTGCTCCCATAATTGCAGCCGTTGGTTTCAACATTTCCGGCATGCCAGGCCCCCCTTTAGGTCCTTCATACCTTATAACCACAACATCTCCTTTTTTTACCAATCCTTTTCCTATTCCATCATTTGCCTTGAACTCATCATCAAAAACTTTAGCCGGACCGGTAAAATGAAGTCCTTCTTTACCTGTTATTTTCGCTACTGCTCCATCTTTTGCCAAATTCCCATAAAGAATACGCAGGTGTCCTGTTTCCTTTATTGGGTCTTGCAGTGATTTAACCACTTTCTGACCGGGTTTCAAACCCGGTAAATCTGCTAAGTTTTCGGAAATTGTTTTACCAGTAACGGTTAAGCAGTCGCCATGCAGCATTCCATTCTCAAGCATAAATTTCATTACGGCAGGAGTACCTCCCACACGATGAATATCTTCCATCAAATATTTTCCACTAGGCTTTAAGTCGGCCAGAAAAGGAGTTGTATCACTTATTTTTTGAAAATCATCCAAAGTAAAAACAATTTCAGCAGCTTTCGCAATTGCTAAAAAGTGCAATACAGCATTTGTGGAACCTCCCATAACTGTTATTAGCCGAATTGCATTTTCAAATGACTTCCGTGTAATAATATCACTCGGTTTAATATCCTCTTCTATTAAATGCCCTATTGCCTTTCCTGAATTAATACAATCCTGGTGTTTTTCCTTGCCTACGGCAGGATTTGAAGAGTTATAGGGCAATGCCATACCTAAGGCTTCTATTGCCGAAGCCATAGTATTGGCAGTGTACATACCGCCACATGCCCCTGCCCCGGGACATGCATTTTGGATGACACTTTTAAAATCTTTATCATTCATAGTGCCGGCAACTTTCTCGCCCCAGGCTTCAAATGCAGAAACAATATCGAGTTTTTTATCCTTAAAACAACCTGAAGCAATGGTTCCTCCATAAACCAAAATAGAAGGTCTGTCGAGGCGGATCATGGCCATCAAGGCACCCGGCATATTTTTATCACAACCCACAACGGTTACCAGGCCATCATAATTCATTGCCTGAACCACTGTTTCCATAGAATCGGCTATAATATCCCTTGAGGGTAATGAATAACGCATTCCATAAGTTCCCATAGAAATTCCATCGCTAACACCAATGGTATTAAATACAAGTCCTACTAAATTATTTTGTTGAACTCCCTGCTTTACTTCCTGTGCCAGATCGTTCAAATGCATATTACAAGGATTTCCCTCATAGCCTGTACTTCCAATGCCAATAAAAGGTTTTTTTAAATCCTCCTCCTTTAATCCAAGTGCATATAACATAGCCTGGGCAGCAGGTTGAGTTGGATCTTGTGTTACATTTTTACTGTATTTGTTCAATTCCATTAAATAGGTTCTCTTTAAATCTTTATAACTCTTAATTGCTATACTTTTCAAAGATAATTGTTTAATAAAGTTGATGTTTTTAACAATTAGTACTTGTTCAAATTCAATAAAACATATATTTAATTAGTTCGTTGATTTTCAAATATATAAGGACCTATCATATACCATATTCAATAAGTGGTGAAGTATGTTTAATAGGCTCATTTTGGGTTACATTTTATGTCAGTTCAAATATTTGTTTGTGAAAATGTATAATCCTTTCTTTGCGATATCAGATATTATACAGTTATGAAAATAGAAAAAACAGTTACGGAAGCTATAATCTACAGAAGGTCAGTACGTATCTATAAAGAAGAGGATATTGATACCAAAGCGGTAAAGAAATGTCTTGAGAATGCCGTTTTGGCGCCTACAAGTAGTAATTTACAATTATGGGAATTTTATCATATTACTAGTCAAGATGTCCAAAAGAAGATAAGTGCTGCATGTTTTGACCAACCTGCTGCTAAAACAGCTAAACAATTGGTCGTAATTGTGGCGAAAAAGAATCTTTGGAAAAAAAGGGCAAAAGCGAATCTTAATTTTTTAAAGAAGAATTTTGGCGATAAGCCGGTTAAAGAATACGACAGCAAGGAAAAATTTGCAATAATGTATTACAAAAAGCTTATACCTTCTCTATATATGGAGTTTTTAGGTATTTTGGGACTGATACGCTATTTAGTTTTTAACCTGATTGGACTCTTCAAACCCGTTTACCGACAACTTCGAAACTCTGATATGCGTATTGTCGCCCATAAAAGTGCTGCATTGGCCGCGCAGAACTTTATGATCTCTATGGCAGCTATTGGTTACGACACTTGCCCCATGGAAGGATCAGATACCTTGCGCATAAAAAGAGTTTTAAACTTAGCCAGAGGTACTGAAATCAATATGGTTATAGCATGTGGTGTCCGAGACCCGAAAGGTATATATGGTCCACGCTTCAGGATTCCTTTTCAAGAAGTATATAAAGAAATCTAATGTCTTATATGGTGAAGGGAAACCTTATCCATAAATTTCTTTTGGGATAAGACAGCAATTGATTTAGTTGCCAATTGAAGCACCCTGGGGTAACCGCCGGTTGTTTGCCCGTCACGCATCAGTATGATTAATTTGCCGGCTGGGGTTAATTGAATAGTTCCAGGCAGGGTTGCAGAAGTTAGCATCCTGTGAGAATGCACTCCTATTAATTCTTCAAGCTGATATGCCATTCGATTATTTTCCTTGGCAATGGTAAATTTATTAGTAAACAATAACTTTAATTGATCATCCTTTAATATTTTATATTCAGGACCTTTATAAACTATTAATTCGTGTTCCTTATGCCATGCCTCCGGTTTTATATGACTTATTTTTGGAGAATATTCTGTATGCTCTTCAATGGGTATTTCCATTCGCTCCTTAATGCGATTCTTTTCAGTAATTGGTTTGTAGAATGATCTACTCCTTAATTTAACTTCCGTCAGAAAGCCGCCTTTAACAGCCAGATAACTTCTAAAACCATTAATTAGTTTTCCGAAGGATAATACATCACCTTTATTGGCCTTATGAACTTCATAGGAATTAACAGGAATTCCATTTAAAGTCGGGGACATCTCAGCTCCGGCTATAGAGAAAAAACTCGAAGTATGAAATTCAAGTTCAGGACCTGTCATAGTGATTTCCATTACGGCGTCCGTTTCCTCATTCTCCAATAATGAATTGGCTATGGAGGCGGAGTAATTATCCATACATCCACATACTGGTACTCCTTTATCACGGTATCCAAATCTCCCGGTATCCTGAATTGTGGTAAAAAACCCCGGATGAATTACTTTAAGCATCTATCTTGATTTTATCGAGCTTATATATTCCAACCTCTGTTTCTATTCTATGTAAATCATATTCTGCACGGGTAATAGCATAGAATTGAATCTGATCTCCAACATTTACCAAGTAAGGGTTTTCAAGATTCACATTAAAAAGAGATATCGGACAATTTCCTATGATATTCCATCCACCAGGAGAATCTTGTGGATATATGCCGGTTTGTTTGCCTGCAAGACCGACAGAGCCTTTATATACCCGGAGCCTGGGTACAGATTTTCTGGCGGTTTCTAATTCTTTAGGTAAACCTCCCAAATACATAAAACCAGGTAAAAATCCCATGCCGTAAACAGTGTAAATGTGATGAGTATGTGCCGTAATAATATCTTCAATACTCTTACCTGAATTTGTGGAAATTTCTTCCAGATCAATACCAAATTCAAGGTCATAACATACAGGCAATTTCCATAAATAACGTTGAGGATGGCCTCTGGCCTTCCTGTTGTTAAAACATTTCTGTAGTAGAAATTTAGTTTTAGAAAAATCTATATTATTTTCCCGATTAATTAAGGTAAGAGAGTTGTAGGCCGGGATTAACTCCCATTTATTAGAAGCTTTAAAAACCAATTTGAAACTTTCAGCAAAATCAAGAATATCATAAAGTATAGCTTCTGACACCTCATTTGGCCATTCTATCAAAATTGCATCTTCTCCAAAAGGTCTAATTGATATGGGATAGGAACTCACTTTTTTAGAAAAATATGCTGCTTAGGCAATTCGTCCGAAAGATACATTAATATTTGTAAAGCTGCAGCTGTATCACCGTGAATACAATAAGTGTCTGCCTGAATTGGTCTTTGAACTCCATTCAAGGTATATACTACGTTATTTATAACCATTGATATAATATGATCCAATACTTTTTTTGGCTCTTCTATCATGCCTTGTGACGAACTCCGAGAAACAAGACTTAAGTCCTCATTGTAATTCCGATCACCAAAAGCTTCAAGCGATATTTTATAACCATGCTTGCGAGCTTCTTCTTCTATAACTGAACCGTAAGGCAGGTATAGTAAAACATCTTCCTTATACGCCAGGATGCTTTCCAAGTATATAGTAGATAAATCCAAATCGCCGGCAATATCATTATATAGAGCTCCATGCGCTTTAATATGATGCAGTTGCATTTCGGCCCTGTGTAAAATAGCTTCTAATTCCTTAATTTGATTCCTAATACTTGCTTTTAGATGACTCTTTTCTATTGTCATGGATTTACGTCCAAAATTATCTCTATCCGGATATGAAGGGTGTGCACCTACTTTAATTCCAAACTTTTGTGCCAACTCTACTATTTCAGACATAGTATCTATATCACCTGCATGACCGCCACAAGCTATGTTACATGAACTAATATGCGGAAAAAGGACACTTTCGTTGCCTATACCCTCACCCACGTCACAGTTAATATCTATAAACACTTTGCTGATCATATTATTCCAAAAACACTCAAAATACTTTTAGCCCCAAGAACTATTACTAAAATAATAATAAAAATTGCAGCTACGTTCTGACAAATGGAATTCTTAAAGTCTCCAGGTACTGTCGGGTTATTTACTATTCAACATCAGCAATTGTGCAAGCATTTATTATACCCGGACCAATAAATACCGCAGTAACTAATACCCCAGGGCTTAATTTCTTGAACATTTAATTTTAGTAAGTTAAAGATGGAAGCGTAAATATAGAATCTTTAAAATATAATGGAGCTTCTGATTTGAATTATAATTAAAAGAAATTTTAACATAAAAAGTGTATTTCATCTAAAATTTTGCAGTTCGTCTAAAAGTGAGTTACCATACATCGATAAAATATAATATTCCAAAAAACTCTGGGTTATAACTATCCCAAATTAAAAATTTACCTACTTAAGAATGACGTGCAAAGAATGTAAAAAAGAGCTTAGTTATTTGGATCATAAAACAGCCATGGAATCTTATGGTGTAGAATTGTGTTCCAAACATAAAACGCGCATGGACAGACTCATCAGGCAAAATAACACCCCAATAGAGGCTATAAAGCTTTATTATGGTCTTAAGCTGGCCGGAGTTCATCCAATGTTACAATGGTGGGACGGTAAAAAATCAGTAGACATCGCGTTTTCAAGGGTGAAATTAAATATAGAAATAGATACTGAATATCAAATGCTTAGCCATGAGCAGGCTATGAACGATCTGGAAGAAACCATGTGCTCATTTCAAAATGGGTTCACAACCTTGAGAATTCCTAATATGATTATTAAGTATTATTTAAAGGAAACAGTAAATAATATATTGGGGATCAAGGAAGGCTTAAGAGCCAATATCAAAGTAATCTAATTGAGTTTTAACAAAACCCCGGAAATTATGGAGGCTAATAATTCATATACAGAAAGATCATATAAATTGAGTAAACTTATTCTTTTTCTTTTAACTTTTGCTGCATTTGCAATTGTGGTTAACATTAATCCCGTGTTTTCAAGATACCTTTTTGGTTTACCAATAATCATTTCAGGTATTTTAGGTGTAGTTGGCACAATCATCCTTTATAAAGGTCGTAATGAGCCGATTAATGAAAAGAAAATCATTGCGATAACCGTTAATTCGGCAATGGTACTTCTCATTGTAACCATCTTTATTTCCAATACCCTTTATTAAAGTACATAGCTTATTATACCTTAGTCAAAAACAGGTAATTTGTTCGTCGCAAGGCAAATTAAAGTAATTTCCTATGCGCAGTTTGATTGATTCCTCGCTTTTATTTGAGATTTAAGCAGGTGTTATTTGTCTAGATTATTAATTCCCTTTGGCTTTAGCCAATATCCAAACTTATTCTTCAATTATTCTTTGTAACTTATTTTTCATAATTTCAGAATATGAAAAATATAGATCGAAGGCATTGGTTAAAAACAGTAGGTTTAACCAGCGGTTTTGCTTTATTGGGGGGATTAGAAAGTATGGCACTGGATTTCCCCATCCGAACTAATTTGGCCGATTCTATGGTATTACTTAATGCCAATGAGAATCCCTATGGTCCTTCTGAAAGGGTTAGAAAAATACTTACAAATTCTTTTGATGAAGCATGTAGGTACCCGTTTAGAAGTTTATCCGGTTTAGTAGAAATGCTTGCCTTAAAAGAAGGAGTAAACAAGGATTATGTGGTAGTAACCGGAGGCTCTACAGAAGGCCTGAAGGCCACCGGTCTTGTCTACGGACTGGGTAAAGGCGAGATTATTGCTGCAGACCCCACTTTTCAGGCCATGTTGCGGTATGCGGAAACATTTAAGGCAAAAGTACATCGCGTCCCTTTGAATGGAAACATGGAACACGACTTGCCCGCAATGGCCGAAAAGATAAATAAAAATACCAGGCTTATTTTTATTTGCAATCCAAATAATCCAACCGGTACTCTCTTGAATAAATCAAGTTTGCTGGATTTCTGTAAGTCCCATGATAATGATGCAGTAATATTTAGTGATGAAGCCTATTATGATTTTATTACAGAACCTGAATATCCCTCAATGGTAGAGTTGGTAAAAGAAGGAAGGAATATTATCGTCTCTAAAACATTTTCTAAAGTTTATGGTCTTGCCGGATTACGAGTAGGTTATTTAATTGCCAGGCCGGAGATTGCCCGTAATTTGAAATCGGCTGTAATGGCAAATACCAATATACTGGCAATTGAAGCAGCAAAGGAATCCTTGAGAGATGATGAATTTTACAAGTATAGTATTATGCAAAATTTTAAGGCAAAATCAATTATCTACCAACATCTGGATGATTTAGGTTTGGAATATGTAAAGTCGCACACAAATTTTGTCTTTTTTAAAACCGGTATGCCAATTCAAGGAGTAATTGATGATATGAAAAAACACAATGTTCTTATTGGTCGCCCTTTCCCTCCTTTAAATGAATGGGCTCGTGTAAGTACTGGGAGATTAGCGGATATGGAAGTATTTGGCAAGGCATTAAAACAAGTAATGAGTTAAATAATTTTATTTTTCACTTCTCTTTTATATTACAACATTCAATAGAATAATTTTTTATGGAAAGTACAGAATTACATAATGAAAATACAATACATAAAAACATCGGGTTTTTAAAGAAATATGAAAAATATTTAGGTGAGTTCGTTTATGGAGGAATAGATGGTTGTGTGACTACTTTTGCTGTTGTAGCAGGCTCTGTAGGTGCTGGTCTTGATAGTGCTATAATAATAATTCTTGGATTTGCAAATTTGCTGGCAGATGGGTTCGCCATGTCTGTTGGAGCTTACTTATCCAATAAAACAAAAAAAGATAATTACAATAAACATAAACAAATAGAATATTGGGAAGTAGATAATCTTCCTGAATTGGAAAAAGAAGAAATAAGGGTAATATACAAGGAACAGGGTTTTGAAGGAGAACTTTTAGAAGAAGTAGTTAATGTGATAACGAGCGACAAAGACCGATGGGTGAACGTAATGATGAAAGAGGAATTAGTAATGTTTGATGAGGATAA
>RCNE010000585.1_pt1 | contig 19698 bp, 17 predicted proteins | sample 2041361 | NCBI WGS metagenome assembly RCNE01 (sample SAMN09708229, study PRJNA481090) | Marine sediment metagenome, whole genome shotgun sequencing project.
ACAAATTCAATGATGCCCGTCGCGCCAAAATTCCCAAAGCAAAGTACCGTGTCACGAACTGGTCTGCATACAATGAAAGTCTAAGACGGAATGGTGACTTGACTGTCTGGGTAACCGATGACGTGGCTCAGAATTGGGCGGTGCGACAAACACAGGGCTTCAAGCGGTCGATTGCACAATTAATGAACTTGGATCTTCGTGTGCCCGATTTCTCAACGCTTTCCCGCCGCAGCGCTGGGTTGAAGATCCAGTATCACCCACGCCGTTTTGACGGCCCGATTACGCTCATTGTCGTCTCAACCGGGCTCAGGGTGCATAGTGGGAATGGTTGGAACGCCGAGAAGCATGGCACCACGAAGCCTCGAAAAACATGGCGCAAACTGCATCTCGCTTTCAATCCAGACACGGGCGATATTGTCAGATCCGAATTGACTACTGAGCACGGCGGCGATCGCTTTCTCGCTGATGGCGCATATGACGGCGAGGGTGTTTCAGCGTGTCTGACTGCCAGGTCTGGACGTGAGATCGAGATCATTGTTCCTCCGCCAAAAAGCGCGGTCAATGGCAACAACGCCCAACGAAACCGGCACATAAGCCACATCGCCGAGCACGGCAGAATGAACTGGCAAAAGGAGAAGAGCTACAATCAAAGGTCGCAGATCAAAGCTCAGATCGGACGATGGAAGACCATTATCGGAGGAAGCCTGCAGGCTCGAAAACGCGACAATCAGATCACTGAAACGCGCTTCGCAGCAAAAACAATGAACCGCATGACTGTGCTTGGCAAAGCGCAGTTCGAACGTGTGACCTGAACACCAGGGAAAGGGCTAGATTTGCCTCAAGCGTCATCCATGCAACAAAGCCCTGCATGCACACTTAACAAAGCCATTGCAGTCCAGCGTGGTGGAGCAATCTTGCCGCCTCGAATTTTATAATTTGCCATCGGAGTGCTTCTTTAAAACTGGGCAGGTCACCCCTCTTCCACTTTTCCGACAGGGGCAAAACGTGCGCATATATTCTACGCGCATTACAAACAGATCTCGGACACCTCGAAATTCGAAAACGGCAGAAGACCTTAGCGAATGCGTCTCTCGGTCTTTCGGTCAAAAAGCAGTGCGCGCTCTGGAGCGAACTTTACACTAACACGGGTTCCTTCCTTCGAGCGAATGTCGCCACGCTCTTCCACAATGATTTTTGCGCCGTTGTTTGACACCAGATGCACATAGGATACGCCACCTAATGCTTCGGTTAGATCAACTATATGCGTCTCGCCACTTTGATCAATTTCGATATGCTCGGGGCGGATGCCCATCGTGATTTCTGTGCCAGCGGAGGGATGAGCGAGCGCAAGCGTATGATTGCCAGCCAAATCATCGAGGGTGATAGAGCTGCCCGTTGATACGCCATCGAGAAAGTTCATCGCGGGGGAGCCAATAAAGCCCGCCACAAATTTGTTATCGGGGTCGCGGTAAAGATTAAGGGGCGCGCCAACCTGCTCCACCCGACCCGCACGCAAAACAACGATCTTGTCGGCCAATGTCATCGCCTCCACCTGATCATGGGTGACATAGATCATCGTTGCACCGATCTCTTTGTGAAGGCGCGCAATCTCCACCCGCATCTCGACGCGTAGTTCCGCGTCAAGGTTCGACAGCGGCTCGTCGAACAGGAACACTTCGGGACCGCGCACAATCGCGCGTCCGATCGAAACGCGCTGTCTTTGGCCTCCCGACAGGGCGGCAGGTTTCCGGTCGAGGTATTCTTCGAGCTTGAGGATGCGGGTGGCCTCTGCAACCTTCTCCACAATTTCGGCCTTGGGAAAACCGTTCATCTTGAGGCCGAACCCCATGTTGTCGCGCACTGTCATGTGTGGATAAAGTGCATAAGTCTGGAACACCATCGCGACACCACGCTCCGCAGGGTCCATGGTGGTGACATCGCGCTCCCCGATGCTCATGGTACCACTAGTGGTTTCCTCCAAGCCCGCAACCATGCGCAACAAGGTGGATTTGCCACAGCCCGATGGCCCGACAAAGACGCAAAACTCGCCATCCTCAATTTCGAGGTCGATCCCGTGGATGACTTGTGCGTCCCCGTATTTTTTGATGGCGTCTTTCATGACTACGCGTGACATGGGGTCTGTTCCTCTCGGCTATGGAAGTGTGGGGGCGTGCCATAATAGTGCTTCGGCCCCAATTTTTGCTGCACATTCCAATAGCGGAGGGCGGAAGGCGCTAAGTTGGTCCAGTGTGTGGCGGTTTGTAGCGGTTGCGATCGAAAGCGCGCCAATGACCTTATGTGCTGGCGTCAGAATGGGTGCTGCAATGCTAATAATGCCCACTTCGTGCTCCTCACGGTCAAATGCGACTCCCTCGGCGCGGATGTCTTTCAACTCAAGCATCAACGTTTCAGCGCAGGTATGGGTTGCAGGTGTGTATTGTAAAAATGCTTGTTGTTGGATGGTCCGTTCAAGCTCTGCCTCAGGTAGATGGGCAAGAATCGCTTTGCCGACACCTGTACAATAGGCTGGTGCAACCTGTCCTGTTTGCGCCAGCGTGGAAAAGCGTGTGCTGGCCTGACGTTTGTCGATAAACAGAACCTGACCATTGTCGATCTGGGCAAGATGTATCGCCTCTCGCAGATTTGATGCCAAAGCATCCAGATGGATACGCGCAATCGGTGCGAGTGACGCTTGCGACCACGCGGAATGAGCGAGGCGTACCAGCCGTAGACCGGGCGCATACGTCTGAGTATCAATGTCATAGCGCAGCATGCCTTGGTTCGTGAGCGTTTGCAGGAGCCGGTAGAGCGTAGGCTTCGGGAACTCGGACGCTTCCAACAACTCGCGCATGCGAACGGGGCGGCCCATTTGTGCCACTTGATCAAGCACTTCCAATGCTTTTCCGACTGTGCCGTCTCCGGTCACAACGCCCATCCTACACCCCCATATGTCTCGTGCCGCATCGTTAAATGTTGGCACGCTGTAGCCTGCCTGTTGACAAAGCTAAGGCACTTGCGGTCTAATATCAACATTCAAAACTAAGTTTCATATAATGAGACAGGTTTTCTGTAAGGAAGCACTAGGGAGGATACCATGTATTCCATTATGAAGGCGTCGCTGACGACGCTCGCCGCGGTTGGCATCACTGCAACAACTGCATTCGCCGACGGCCACCAATTGTCTGGCGATCTCAAAATCACATCCGACATGTCCAACCCTGCGCCTCGCGCGGTGATGGAAGGGCTGGTCACCGGCTTCAACGAGCTGCACCCGGACCTGAACATCGAATTGACGGTTGTGGACCGCGATGCGTGGAAGACCCAAATCCGCAACGCGCTGGGTGCAAACCCGCCGGATGTGGTGAACTGGTATGCGGCCAACCGTATGGGTCCATACGTGGCCGCAGGCCTGTTCGAAGACATCTCGGATATGTACGCCAACGGCGACTTTCCGGGTCTGGACTCAGTCAAAGGCGCGCTTACCATCGACGGCAAACAATACGGCGTGCCGTACACCTACTATCAGTGGGGCATGTATTACCGCGAAGATATCTTCAAGGAACTGGGCCTGACCGAGCCTGTAACCTTTGACGAAGAGCTTGCGAATTGCGAAAAAATCGTTGCCTCGGGTCGTGCATGCTATGCTATCGGGACCAAGTTCCTTTGGACAGCCGGTGGTTGGTTCGACTATATGAACATGCGCACCAACGGGTTTGACTTCCACATGCAGTTGGCCCGCGGAGAGGTCGAGTGGACCGATCCGCGTGTTCGCGAATCCTTTGCCAACTGGCGCAAGTTGATCGACATGGGCGGTTTTATTCCTGATCATCAGTCGTATTCATGGCAGGAAGCGCTCAACTTTATGGTTGATGGGGAAGCGACATCGTATCTGATGGGTAACTTTGCAGTCGCGCCAATGCGTGAAGCAGGGCTGGACGATAGCCAGATTGATTTCTACCAGTTCCCACTCATTGCGGACGTACCACAAGGTGAGGATGCGCCAACGGATACGTTCCACATCCCATCCGGTGCGGCCAACAAGGATGCCGCGCGTGCGTTCCTGAAATATGTCACATCTGCTGCGGTTCAGACCAAGATCAATGCAGGTGATGCTTTGGGCCAGCTTCCCATTAATGCGGCCTCCAGTATTGATGCAGACGAGTTCCTCGAGCAGGGCTTTGAGATGCTGTCCAGCAATGCCAAAGGTGGCGTGGCGCAGTTCTTTGACCGCGACTTCCCTGCTGAGATGGCAAGCGTCGGGATGGAAGGTCTGCAAGAATTCATGGTTTTCCCGGATAACCTTGATGATATTCTTGAGCGTCTCGAAGAAGCGCGTCAGCGCATCTACAAATAGTCTAAAATACCGCGCCTCTCCCTGCATCGGGAGAGGCGTATCCCCATTTCCCAACCCATCCGTAAGCCGCGTTGCAGTTTTCGCATGTGTTGATCCTTGGAGGCACGGCATGACATCACTAGCAAAGCCCGCTCAGCGCAGCTGGTACAAGCGCAATGAGATTGCGATCACACCGTGGCTGTTTCTGTTGCCTGCGCTGTTGTTCTTTGCAGTCTATGTCATCATCCCTATCGGACAGAGTTTTGGCATCAGCTTCCACGAGTGGGACGGGTTGGGCGAAAAGACCTATGTCGGCACTGCCAACTATGAACGCCTGCTGGGTATTGGCGATCAACAGATGGACCGCAAGTTCGAAATATCGTTCTGGAACAACCTAAAGTGGCTGGTGCTGTATCTCCTTGCCGTGCCTGCGGGTCTGTTCATCGCGTTGTTTCTAAACCAAACTGTTCGCGGCATTCGCATTTATAAGTCGCTGTTTTTCTTTCCGTTTGTGATTTCCCAAGTGGTTGTGGGTCTTGTCTTCTCGTGGTTCTATCTTCCGCGTGAGGGGCTGCTCAATGCGATTTTGGCGGTGTTTGGAACGGGCCCGGTGAACATTCTGGGTGATCCGTCGATGGCAACCTATGGCATCATCGCTGCGGGTCTTTGGCCACAAACGGCGTATTGCATGATCCTGTATCTCACCGGCCTGAACGCCGTCGATCCAGAGCAGGTAGAGGCCGCGCGCCTTGACGGGGCCAAGGGCTATAAAATGCTGTGGTACATTATTCTGCCCCAGCTCAAACCCGCGACATTCATTGCCTTTGTTGTCACGATCATCGGCGCGCTGCGGTCGTTTGACCTGATCAGTATCATGACCAACGGCGGACCGTTCGGATCAACGCGTGTCCTGTCGTTTTATATGTTCGAGGAATCGCTGTCGGAGTTCGGTTTTCGCATGGGGTACGGCTCTGCCATTGCCGTGGTGCTGTTCTTTATCATGTTGCTGTTCATCGCATATTTTCTCTATTCCATGTGGCGTGACGAGCGGGGGGCGCACTGATGTTTCCGACACCCATCGAGAAACGGTCGCGCCGATGGCAGCTATCGTATCAGACCCTCTTGCCGTTTGCGCTGATCGTTTGGCTGTTGCCGCTGATTGCTGTGGCGATGTTTTCCATCAAACCAGCGGCAGATTTCACCAATGGTAATTATTGGGGCTGGCCGTCCAGCTTTGAAGGCTTCGCCAACTACGGCAGGGTTTTCTTCGAGAGTAACATGCCGCGCTATTTGCTGAACTCACTGTTCATCACCATTCCTACTGTCATCGGCGCTGTTGCGCTGTCGAGCATGGCGGGGTTTGCCCTTGGAATTTACCGTTTCAAAGGGAACTTGATCATCTTTTTCATGTTCATCGCGGGGAACTTTGTCCCGTTCCAGATTTTGATGGTGCCGGTGCGTGACCTAACGATCAATCTGGGGATGTACGATAGTATTCAGGGGCTCGTACTGTTCCATATCGCCTTCCAGACCGGATTTTGCACGCTTTTCATGCGCAACTTTATCCGCGCGTTGCCCTTTCCATTGATCGAAGCTGCGCGGGTCGAGGGGGTCGCGGAGTGGCGCATTTTTGTCTATGTTGTGCTACCGTTGATGAAACCTGCGCTTGCTGCGCTTGCGGTGCTGATCTTTACCTTTATCTGGAACGACTATTTTTGGGCCGTGGTCCTGACCCAAGGGCCAAGTGCGCAACCCGTCACCGCAGGCATTACTGAATTCAATTCGCAGTTTCGCGCTGCCTATCATTTGATGAGCGCGGGATCGATTGTTGCGGCCTTGCCGCCGGTTGCGATGTTCTTTTTGATGCAAAAACACTTTATCGCGGGCCTGACCCTCGGGGCCGTAAAGTAGAGCGTGATGATGAAGATATTCCGCCTTGATGATGACAGGCAAACCCTTGTGCTGGCGGTTGAAAATGACCGCCTCCCGTATGTGGTCTATTGGGGCGCAAGCCTGCCGCTGGAGGAGGATCTGGAGGCGGTATGTGCCGCGCACGCAATTGATGTGACGGGCGGTATGCTGGATGCAAACCCTGATGTGTCGCTGTGCCCCGAGGCTGCGCGCACTTTTCCCGGCCAGCCCGGCTTGATCGTGAGGGATATGGACGGCACGCAGATCCTGCCTACGTTCCGGTTCCAAGATGTGCGTGAGGATGGCGCGCTGAGTTTGATTTGTACTGATGAAAAAAACGGCCTGACGCTGACGTTTGATTTTACCGTCGATGCGCAAACACATATCATCATCTGCCAGACCACGCTTGACGCGACGCGCCCTGTGCATCTGGACTGGCTTGCGGCACCTGTGCTACCGGCGCCGCAAAACTCGGACGAGATGATAGACGTCTCGGGCCGCTGGTGTGGTGAATTCCAACTCAACCGCACGCCATGGTCCGCAGGCATCCGGTTGCGTGAAAACCGCACAGGCCGCACAGGTCATGAGCATTTCCCAGGTCTGTTGGTTCCCGCCGTGGGGGCGACGAATACGCAGGGCGAATGCTACGCCTTTCACTACGGCTGGTCGGGTGGTCACAAGATGATCGCGGAGGAGTTGCAGGACGGGCGACGTCAGGTCCAGTGGGGCAATGCCGCCCACACGGAGATGCAGGCGGGAACACAGTTCAAGACGGCACCCCTCTATGTCACCTATTCCGACACGGGTCTGAATGGCTGCGCTGTCAGCTTCCAGCGCCATGTACGTGACCGTATCGTCATATGGCCCAAGCGTGATGCTCCGCGCCCGGTGCATTATAACTGCTGGGAGGCGGTGTATTTCGACCACCAACTGCCTGTCCTCGAAGATATTGCCAGGCGCGCCGCCGCCCTCGGGGCAGAGCGGTTTGTGCTGGATGATGGTTGGTTCGGCCAACGCGATGACGATACCCGCAGCTTGGCCGACTGGACCGTTGATCCGCGCAAATATCCCGATGGCCTTTCCCCGCTGATACACCATGTGCACAGTCTTGGCATGACCTTCGGTCTGTGGTTCGAGCCAGAGATGATAAATGAAAACAGCGATATCTTTCGCGCAAACCCGCACTGGGCACTTGGCGCGCAGGACCAGACGATGGGGCGACAGCAAAAAGCGTTGAACATGGCCTTGCCGGAAGTGCGCGAATACCTCTATGAGAGCATCGCAGCTATCCTGCGTAATACCGAAATTGATTATCTCAAATGGGATCATAATCGCGTTCTGCCTTTTGCTGATGCCGAACAGACGCGCGGGACGTATGCGTTGCTTGATCGGCTGCGCGCTGATTTCCCGTTGGTCGAGATCGAGAGCTGTGCATCAGGTGGGGGGCGTATTGATTTTGGCATTCTGTCCCGAACCCAGCGGGTGTGGCTGTCGGACAGTAATGACGCATCCGAACGGTTGCGCATCCAGCATAATGCAGCGCTATTCCTGCCTGCCGCTGTGACGGGAAGCCATGTGGGGCCGCGCGTGTGCCACACGTCTGGTCGCACCCATGATATCACTTTTCGCGCATGGGTCGCGGCACAGCGGCACATGGGCTTCGAGATGGACCCGCGAGAGCTGGACGCGCGCGAGACGCAGGTTCTCATGGAGGTGACGCAGTGGTGGAAAGACAACCGTGCATGGACGTATGATGCAGATATTCTGCGCCTCGACAGCTCTGACGCAGCGGTGATCGCAGAGCAGCAGATGGCGCGGGATGGTGACCGGTTTGTGGTGTTTGCGGGTAAGACGGCGACATCCGCGCAAATCTCGCCGCGCCCTCTGCAGCTTGCAGCCCTTGATCCCTGCGCGACCTACCGCATAACGTTGAAAAACCGCGACGAGGTGCCTGCGCTATCACGCGGCACTCCCGCACTAAAATACGATAACCTCACGCTGTCAGGCACCTACCTGATGCATCACGGCATTACCCTCCCATGGTCGTTCCCTGAACGGATGTGGGTCGTTGAAGGAATACGGATATGACCAAGAAGAGACGCAGTCAGGCATGGTACGGCAAGCAGGATAAGGATGGTTTTATTCACCGCAGTTGGATGAAAAACCAAGGCTTTCCCGACCACGCATTCGATGGCCGCCCGATCATTGGCATCTGCAATACATGGTCCGAGCTTACGCCGTGCAACTCCGGCCTCCGCGATCTGGCCGAGGGGGTAAAGCGCGGCGTCTGGGAAGCGGGCGGTTTTCCGGTTGAATTTCCGGTGATGAGCTTAGGCGAGACCCAGATGAAGCCCACCGCCATGCTTTTTCGCAACCTGTTGGCGATGGATGTGGAGGAGAGCATCCGCGCTTACGGTATCGACGGTGTTGTGCTGTTGGGCGGCTGTGACAAAACAACCCCGGGCCAGCTTATGGGCGCTGCAAGCGTCGATCTGCCGTCAATTGTGGTGAGCTCGGGTCCGATGCTGAACGGCAAGTTCAAGGGGCAGGACATCGGCTCTGGCACGGACGTGTGGAAGTTCTCGGAGGCGGTTCGCGCAGGGGAGATGACGTTACATGATTTCATGAATGCCGAGGCGGGCATGAGCCGCTCCAAGGGGGTGTGCATGACTATGGGCACCGCGTCGACCATGGCGAGCCTTGTTGAGGCGATGGGCCTGTCGTTGCCGACGAATGCAGCACTCCCTGCGGTTGATGCGCGGCGCATGGCGCTGGCCCATTTGACGGGCAAGCGTATCGTCGAGATGGTTGAGGAAGATCTAAAACCCTCGGACATCATCACACGCGCCGCGCTGGAAAATGCCATTCTGGCCAATGCTGCCGTGGGCGGATCAACGAACGCCGTTGTGCATCTACTGGCGATTGCGGGGCGCGTGGGCATTGATCTGACCCTTGATGATTTCGAGCTGGGGTCGGATATTCCGCTATTGGTCAATTGCATGCCGTCGGGCAAATACCTCATGGAAGATTTTTGTTATGCGGGGGGGATGCCAGTTGTACTCTCAGAGTTGAAAGACAAATTGCGCCCTGCCAAGACTGTGATGGGCGGTGATATATCGGCCTATTACGAGGGGGCAGCGTGTTATAACCAAGACGTCATTCGCACGTTGGACAACCCGCTGAAACCTGCGGCGGGTCTGCGGGTGCTGCGCGGCAATTTGGCGGAGAATGGCGCGATCCTAAAGCCGTCTGCCGCCACCGACCGCCTGATCGAGCATGAGGGTGAAGCCTATGTGTTCGAGAATATCGAGGATATGAAAGCCAACATTGACCGCGAGGATTTGCCCGTGACAGCGGATACCATTCTGGTGCTCAAAGGCTGTGGTCCCAAGGGGTATCCGGGCATGCCGGAGGTGGGCAATATGCCGATCCCCGCGCGTCTGGTCAAAGAGGGGGTGCGCGACATGGTGCGCGTGTCCGATGCGCGTATGTCCGGCACGGCTTACGGCACCGTTGTCCTGCATGTTAGTCCCGAGGCGCAGGCGGGTGGCACGCTGGCGCTTGTTCAAACGGGGGACCGCATTCGGCTGTCGGCACGCGAAGGGGCGCTGGAGTTGTTAGTGTCCGACGAGGTGCTGGCGCATCGGCGCGCCGAGTGGGTGCCGGACGCACCGCACTACACGCGCGGCTACGCCAAGATGTATGTCGATACGGTTTTGCAGGCGGACAAGGGCGCAGACCTTGATTTCCTGGTGGGTAATGACACGCGGCTTGTGACACGGGAGAGCCATTGATGACACAGTTTGCAACGTTTCATGATCTGCAAGGGCAGTCGATTTTCATAACTGGCGGTGGCTCTGGCATCGGCGCATATCTCACGGACGGGTTTATGGCGCAGGGGGCAAATGTCAGCTTCGTACAGCGCAGCGATGCATCAGCGTTCTGCAATGAGATGGAAGTAAAGCACGGGCGGCGGCCGCATTTCCAGACCTGCGACATCTCGGATATTCCAACGCTCAAGGCATGTCTTGCTGCGACGGCGGGTCATCAGGGGCCGATCACAGTTTTGATCAACAACGCCGCCAACGATGTGCGCCACACAGCCGAGGAGGTCACAGAGGAATTCTGGGACAAGTCGCAAGCTATTAATCTCAAGTCCTACTTTTTTGCCTGTCAGGCTGTGGTGGCGGGAATGCGCAGCAACGGAGGCGGGGCGGTCGTGAACATGTCGTCAATCTCCTACATAATGGGGAACTCGGGCTATCCGTCCTACACCACCGCGAATGCTGGCATCAACGGTATGACGCGTTCGCTTGCGCGTGAATTCGGGCCGGATAAAATCCGGTTTAACGCGCTGGCGCCTGGTTGGGTGCTGACAGATAAACAAAAAGAGAAATGGGTTACGCCTGACGCCATTGCAGCACATCTTGAAAGACAATGCCTCAAGGACACTCTAGGACCGCAAGACATCGTGGATGCGGTGCTGTTCTTGTCTTCAAACACCAGCCGCATGATGACGGGCCAGCTAATGGCCGTCGATGGCGGCGTTGTGGTGACGGGGTAGATATGAGCGACGCACAGATTATGCCCGCTTGGATTGCAGTAGATTGGGGCACATCCAATCTGCGGGTCTGGATGATGGATGCTGATGATAGGCCAATAGCAGAAGCAACCTCAGCGAATGGAATGGGGGGCCTTGCGTCTGACGCGTTCGAGCCTGCGCTGTTGGAATTGATAGAACCATATTTGACGTCCACGCGCAGGATGCCTGTGGTTTGTTCAGGCATGGTCGGTGCGCGCGAGGGCTGGCGTGAGGCGCCGTATGTGGCGGTGCCATGTCCACCACCAAACAGTAATGTTGGCGTGAGCGCGAAGGCGCATGACCCGCGCATATCCATCCGCATTCTGCCGGGTATCAAGCAAATCAGTCCACCTGATGTCATGCGCGGCGAGGAAACGCAGATTGCAGGTGTGCTGCAGGAGTATCCCGACTTTGATGGCATTTTGTGCTTGCCCGGAACCCACACAAAATGGGTGCATATCAGCGCGGGCGAAATCGTCAGTTTTCAAACCTTTATGACGGGTGAGTTGTTTGCACTGCTCGCAGGGATGTCCGTCCTGCGCCACAGTGTTGCCAGTGATGATTGGGATGATGCAGCATTTCTGACCGCGCTGTCAGACGCCATGGCGCGTCCGCAGTCGGTGGCCGCAAATTTGTTTAGCTTACGCGCGGGTGGTTTAGTGGGGGAGTTGCCTGCACAAACGGCGCGTGCGCGGCTGTCCGGTTTGTTGATCGGTCTCGAATTGGCAGGATCAAAACCCTATTGGCTGGGCCGGAACGTGGCCATCCTCGGCGCGGGGTCTTTAGCCGAATTGTACCGTAAAGGGCTGGACGCCCAAGGAGTGCCAGCAGTGGTGATGGACGTAAAAAACCTGACCCTTGCAGGCCTGTGTGCCGCATATAATTCGAAAGAAGGGGCATCTGAATGAGCCGTAGTATCATTGCCATCCTGAGAGGGATAATGCCGCATGAGGCCGCCAATATGGCTCTGATGTTGGTCGAGGAAGGTATTACACGCATCGAAGTGCCGATGAACTCACCTGACCCACTGGAGTCTATCGCACAGATGGCGCGCGTTTGTGAGGCTGGCGTTGTGATCGGGGCAGGGACTGTTCTGAGCGTTGAAGACGTGACAGCTGTAAAGGCTGTCGGCGGGCAAATGATTGTATCGCCCAACGCCGATATCGAGGTGATTGCAGCAACCAAAGCGGCAGGCATGCTATCGTACCCCGGTGTGATGACCCCCACAGAGTGCTTTGCTGCGCTCAAAGCAGGGGCTGATGGTTTGAAGATCTTCCCGTCCTTCCTGCTGGGGGTTGAGGGGTTGAAAGCGATCAATGCTGTGCTGCCTAAGGGTACTCAGATTTATGCGGTGGGTGGAGCAGGGCCCGCTAATTTCACTGATTGGATTGCGGCGGGCGCGGTTGGTTTTGGTATGGCATCGGGCCTCTATAAACCCGGTTACAGTGTTGAGGATGTGCGGGTTCGCGCCCGCGAAATTGTCGCAGCTTATGACGCCGCAAAAAGCCAATGACCGCACAGGTATTTGACAATCGTATCTGCACGTTGGGCGAGGGACCATTGTGGCACCCGCTGCGCAAGCAGCTGTTCTGGTTTGATATCATAGGGTGCAAAATGCTGTCCCAAGACGGCACAAAACAGATCGAATGGTCGTTTGACGAGCATGTATCGGCGGCAGGATGGATAGACCACGACACGCTGCTCATAGCATCTGCGACAGGTCTGTGGCGGTTTGACATCGCCACAGGCGCACGGGCGCTCGTTATCGAAATGGAATCCGATCAGCCGCTAACCCGCTCGAATGATGGGCGCGCCGACCCTTGGGGGGGGTTTTGGATCGGCACAATGGGTTTGAATGCCGAAAAAGGCATGGGCAGTATCTACCGGTTTTACAAAGGTAAGCTGCGCAAGGTGGTGGACGGGATTAGCATCTCCAACTCGATTGCATTTTCTCCGGACGGCAGCGTTGCTTACTTCACTGACACACTAAGCCGCCAGATCATGAAGATCCCACTTGCACCGGATGATGGCTGGCCTGCAGGCGCGGCAGAAGTATTTATCGACCTGCGCGACGCCAAGCTGAACCCTGATGGATCCGTTGTTGATGCGCAGGGATGCCTGTGGAACGCTCAATGGGGGGCGGGACGTGTGGCACGATATTCGCCAGATGGTGCGTTTATCGATGAGTATTCTGTTTCAGCGCCTCAAGCGAGCTGTCCCGCATTTGGCGGGGATGATATGAAAACGCTGTTTGTCACCACAGCGGCCCAAGGCCAGACAGGGGCACAGGTTGGTATGACATTCCAGATAGAGACCGATGTGTACGGTCAGTTGGAACACCGCATTATTTTGTGAGGCTTGATGAAACGGACGCTTGGAACCTGCTATTACCCTGAACAGTGGCCCGTCGAGATGTGGGCGGATGACGCGCGCCGCATGGTTGAAGCTGGCCTGACGTGGGTACGAATTGGCGAGTTTTCGTGGAGCAAACTAGAGCCAAACCCAAACGAATACCATTGGGACTGGTTAGATCAGGCGATTGAGACGCTGGGGGAAGCAGGGCTGAAAGTGGTCCTCGGAACACCCACCGCGACGCCCCCGCGGTGGATGCTGTACCGCCATCCCGATATGCTAGCGATCGACGTGCAGGGGCATGCGCGCAAATTTGGCTCGCGGCGCCATTACTGTTTTAGCCACGCAGGGTATCGGGACGATTGCGCACGGATTGTGGGCCTCATGGCCGCGCGGTATGGCGCAAACCCGCACATCGCGGCGTGGCAGACAGACAATGAATACGGATGTCATGATACAACGATTTCCTACAGCACGGCCGCTTGCGACGCGTTTCGCACATGGCTGGAAAAGCAGTATGGCACCATTGGTGCATTGAACACGGCATGGGGCAACACATTCTGGTCGATGGAATACGCCAGTTTTGAGGATATCGACCTGCCCAACCTCACCGTGACAGAGCCAAACCCTGCACATAGCCTCGCGTTTCGCAGGTTCAGCTCTGATCAGGTTGTTACTTTCAACCGCGCCCAAGTGGACCTGATCAAAGCGCATAGTGTGGCACCGGTATCGCATAACTACATGGGGCGGATCACGGATTTTGACCATTTCGCCGTTGGTGCAGATTTGGATTTTGCAACATGGGACAGCTACCCCCTCGGGTTTCTCGAAGACCGTGTGGGCGCGGATGCAGACCGACAGCGCATGTTTGCCCGTCAGGGTGATCCTGACTTTCAGGCGCTTCACCATGATCTCTACCGTGCTGTAGGGCGCGGGCGTTGGTGGGTGATGGAGCAGCAGCCTGGTCCGGTGAACTGGGCACCGCACAACCCCGTGCCCCTGAAGGGCATGGTGCGGTTGTGGTCATGGGAAGCATTTGCCCACGGCGCAGAAGCAGTTTGCTATTTTCGTTGGCGGCAGGCCCCGTTTGCACAAGAGCAGCTGCACGCAGGCCTACTGCGTCCCGACAGCGTTGATGCAGGGGTGATGACCGAATTGCACCAGGTGGTGCAGGAATTGGCAGATGCGCCAGACGTTTTGCCATGGCAGGCCCCCGTTGCAATCATGTTTGATTATGACGCAGATTTCGCATGGACCACACAGCCCCACGGTGCAGACCTCAGCTACTTCGGGCTGGTCCTTGATATCTATCGCGGGCTGCGCAGTCTCGGCCTCTCGGTTGACATTTTACCTGCTTCAACACGTGCCTTTTCAGGCTATCCCTTGATTATGGTGCCGGGGCTGATGTTTATGCCCGATGACCTTAAATTGGCGTTGTTCAAGAGTGGAAGCGAAGTCATTTACGGCCCCAGATCGGGTGCGCGTGACGCCGAGATGGCCATTCCCGTTCCATTGCCGCCTGATATTTCCGATCTCGACGTGACCGTTGCGGAAGTGGAGAGCATGCGGTCTGATATGCCGGTTCTCCTTGCACAAGGTGGCGCAGTAATTTCCTACCGTGAGGTGCTGGAAGGCACTGCGGAGGTGGTGGCCCAAACCGTGACCGGTGATCCGGTTATCATGCGCAACGGGCATCAGACCTATCTTGGTGGTTGGCTCGATGCGGTCGCACTCAATAATGTACTTTTGGACGCATGCGAGAGAGCGGACATCTTAACGCTAGCGCTGCCCGACGGGCTGCGCATTCGTGACACGGGCCAAGAGCGGTTCTGGTTCAACTACACCGTGAACGAGATCAATTGCCACGGGGTGAGTGTGCCGCCCGCAGGGGTGCTGCGGACCCGACTATGATACAAGTGGTGGGCCAAAACCAAGCAGGTCGGGACGTCGCCGAAATCACCATCCAAAGGGACGGCCTCACAGCCTCTATTCTGAGTTATGGTGCCATTTTGCAAAGCCTGCACCTTGCAGGGCATGATCGTAATCTCGTTCTTGGATACCCACACATTGATCACTATCTGAGCGATCCAAACTATTTTGGTGCAACGATCGGGCGGGTGGCAAACAGGATAGGACAGGGCGCGGTGTCGATAGGAGGTACGCAATACCAACTGGACCAAAATGGCGCAGGCGGACACCATTTGCATGGTGGATCAGATGGAACAGGCTGTCGCTTATGGTACGTCACCGAGCACACACAATCGCAGGTAATCTTGCAAGACTGCCTGCCAGACGGCCATATGGGCTATCCGGGCACAATGACCGTCGAAGTGTGTTTTTCCATTCTGCCAGAGCAAATACTATCAGTCGAAATTACAGCACAAGCAGACGCACTAACGCTGTGCAACTTTGCCCACCACAGCTATTTTAATCTTGGCGCGCGCGATACTATCAAGGGCCATCGCCTGCAGGTGTTTGCTGACCGATATCTGGTGGTAGATGCGCATGGGGTTCCCACAGGTGAAATACGCAATGTCCGTCAGTCGAGATTTGATTTTCAAAGCGGGAGGCGCCTTGAGACCGTGCAGGGCTATGACCACAATATGTGTCTCGCTGATGTGCGCGGGCCTCTCAATCACGCGGCCTGCCTGATCGCGCCTGATGGAATTGTTAGGATGGATATCCTGACTACAGAACCGGGACTACAAATATATACCGGGCAGGGGATCAGAGGCGCGGCGCACGCGACCGACCTACAGCCCTACAAGAAATTTGCCGGTATCGCACTGGAACCTCAATCATGGCCAGACGCTGCCAACAACGACAGTTTCCCCTCGACAGTGCTGGCCCCGCAGGAGGTGTATTCGCAAACGTCGCAGTATAAATTGAGCATAAATGAAATTCCACAAATTTAATTTGGGGTTCATACAACTACACACGGAGCTCGGTTTGATGGTGCGATCAGAGGTGGTTCTAGTTTTTCGATCACTTTGCAGCCTTGTTAAAGTAGATCAAGGTTCCATGTCAGGCTGCTAATTTCATGGGTTCTGTTTTGCTGGCATAGGCCTCGTTGGGGGTCAAGATACCGTGGGTAGATTGGGGCCTCTCGGTGTTATATTTGGTCATCCATTTCCGGATACCCTCCTTGGCTTCTGACACTGTCTCGAAGGCATGCAGGTACACGCATTCGCACTTCAATGACCGCCAAAGCCGCTCGATCATGCGATTGTTGATCCAGCGCCCCTTGCCATCCATACTGATCTTGATCTTCGCGTCGCTCAGTACATCGATCCAATAGTCGCTGGTGAACTGACTGCCTTGGTCGGTGTTGAAGATCTCCAGCGTACCATGTGTGGCCAACGCCTCTTTCAAAGCCTCAACGCAGAACTCTGCACCCATGCTGTTGGACAGCCGCCACGCCAGAACTTTGCGGCCACATCAGTCCATGATCGCCACGAGGTACAGGAACCCACGCCGTATCGGGATGTAGGTAATATCCGTGCACCAGACCTGGTTAGGCCGGTCGATCACCACGTTCCTCAGCAAATAGGGTCAGATTTTATGCTGGGGATGCTTCTTGCTGGTGTTGGGCTCTTGGTAGATGGGCACCAATCGACGGATACGGGGGCGGCCGCATTTGTGACCATTGCGCTTCATGTAGCGTGCCATTTGCCGGGACCTGTATGTCTGACGTCAGCGCCTACGGGTCCAAATAGCGTTATTTGATAAGAGAGTGTTGTTGGCTCATCGTAACCACTGAGGAGTATCCGTCTTGGTCAAGCCGCTTTTTCAGCCCATTTCCGATGATCGCGCAGTAGAGCATTCGCGAGGACAAGCAGCTTGCGCATAACTGCCGTGATAGCGACTTTTTTCTCTTTCCCAGCGGCGACAAGCTGTTCGTATTTGGCTTTCAGATCCGCATTGTGACGGATCGCGACCAGCGCCGGCATGAAGATGGCGTGTCGCAGATTTGGGCGGCCGCCTTGTATCCGTGCTTTTCCCTGCCATTTACCCGAACTCTGCGACATAGGGGCGAGTCCAGCAAGACTTGCGACCTGTTTGTTATCCAAGGTGCCGATCTCCGGCATATCGACAAGGATCATAAGCGCTGTTGTCATCCCAATTCCAGGAATGCTGGACAGAATATCTAGCCGTTTGCTCATCGGCTGATCCTGGTGGGCTAACGCCAGCATCACGGCATCAATCTTAGCTATATCACTTTTAATATTGCGTAGACGCTTTCCGAGCAGCTGCGTCACTGTCGCATTGCGGGCTTTGGCTGCCGTACGATCTTTAATGAGTGCCCGTCGTGCAGATAATAACTCCCTCAGATCATACAGGTTTTCTGCGTTGAGTGGCTTTGGTGTGAGTTGCAACGCCACGCCCATCTTTGCCAACATCTCGCAATCCACACGATCTGTCTTTGCCAACTTCCCACTGGCATGAGCAAATCGGCGTGCTTGCTTCGGGTTTACTTTGACGAACGGGATGGCTTTCGCACCAAGCGTCCGCTCAAGCTGTCGATGATACGCACCCGTCGCTTCAAAGATAATCAGCTGTCCCGGCCGCAAATTAACCCACTTAAGCAGTTGTATATGCCCAGCCTTTCCATTGAGAAAATGCTTATGTTGACCATCTGTCAAACGATGGACATCAAGTGTGTCCTTAGAAATGTCGATGCCAATGGTATTGTTCATGTGTCTTTTCCACCTTGTCTTGTCATACGGGCCCGAAGCCCAAGTATCCGTTCAGGTCACTAGAAAAGACGAGGGCGACCTTGCTCCTCAGCGGTCCATTATGACCAAGCGGAAATCGATCCGACCCTCGCCGTCGCCGGGCACAAGTGCTGCGCCGAGCGACAGCCCCTGTATCGCACCACAGCCGTGATCTGGATAAGACAAGTGGGACATGAGACAGACAAGTGGAACACGCAAAAGCCCTGGCGAGAAGATCGTCAAAGACATCAAACGGGCGACGCGCAAGCATTACTCATCTGAAGAGAAGATCAGGATAGTTCTGGATGGTCTGCGTGGTGAAGACAGCATCGCAGAGCTGTGCCGCCTGCAGCGTGATATCAGTTCACGCCAGACCACAAGGGCATCCGCCCCAGTCAGTACCTCAAAGGACTATCAGGGCTGGATGCACGCGGATGGTTATGCGGGCTTTGAAGAGCTGTATCGTTCCGGCGGTGAACATAATTTCATCGACGAACTCTGCTGGTTCAACGATGCTCACCTCATCAAGTTTCTGTGCAGATTACGAGATGGCCTGCGGTCAGCCATGTGTGACCCTTGATGAGATGATAAAATGAAGTGTCTGACAGAGGGGCGGTTCAAAAACTCTGGTACTTTACACATGCAGGCGAAGGCATGTCTCGCGCGCAGGTACCAAGGAAACTACATTTAACATAATTTAGCTTATAATTACGTTATTTGCCTAGGGGGCACATTCTATACTGGGTTGCGACAATTCCCCTATCTTGCTGGAAAGCAAGGAGAATGAAGATGGCCCACACAGAGCTAGATTTGCGTGAGAGACGCGCAATAGAAGACATGTTGAATGCAAAAGTACCGGTGAGCAAGATTGCGGCTGAGATCGGCAGGCACCGCTCGACTGTGTTTCGCGAGATCAAGCGGAACAGGTTTGAGGATCTGGAACTGCCAAAGCTGAATGGCTATTACGGAATGACCGCGCAGAGATCTGCCGTGGATCGTCGTGCGCGGCGGCGTAAGCTTGTGCGGTTTGTCGACCTGCGGCAGCACGTGATCGCGCAGTTGAAGATAGGATGGTCACCTGAACAGATCGCAGGTCGCTTACAACTCGATAGTCAACCTCTTCGCGTCAGCCACGAGACGATCTACGCCTACGTTTACAGCCCAGATGGTCAATCTGAAGAACTTGCGCGTCACCTGCCACACCGACGTAAGAAACGGCAGCCAAGACGTAGACGCACACCGCGCGGCCTTGTTTTTCCGCCTGATCGGTCGATCCATGAGCGCCCCGACTACGTCAAAACCCGAGAGACATTTGGCGAATGGGAAGGTGATTTGATGATCTTTGAGCGCGCTCAGGGCAAGACAAACGTCGCCTCTCTGGTCGAGCGAAAAACCCGCTTCGCCGTCCTGTTCCGCAACAACGATCGCAGCACGACGCATCTGATGAACAAGCTGATGAGCGTAATGGAGCCCCTTCCCCAACCGGCCCGAAAATCCATCACCTTTGATCGTGGGATTGAGTTCCGGAACTGGCGCAAACTCAAACCTGGGATCGGAACTGAGGCTTGGTTCTGCGATCCACAAGCACCATGGCAGAAAGGTTCAGTGGAGAACTTAAACAAACGTGCGCGGCGCTATTTGCCCAGAGATGCGCCTGTGGCCACGCTCTCAAATCGAGAAATGAAGTCGATTTGCGACCGCTTGAACGGCACGCCCAGAAAGTGTCTGGGATGGCGCACCCCAACCGAAGCATTCAGGGAAGAACTGATGAAACTGAGATAGCGGAAACCGTCGCAACGACCCTT